>Ga0326511_10000053_pt1 | contig 85355 bp, 88 predicted proteins | sample 0_2496_0518_D_FD_203701 | JGI IMG/M metagenome (GOLD analysis project Ga0326511, IMG submission 203701) | Bovine rumen microbial communities from UC Davis, California, United States - 0_2496_0518 | ecosystem: Host-associated > Mammals > Digestive system > Stomach > Rumen | place: USA...
GTACCCCCTTTAAGGGGGGTACGGTTTTGGCATCCCCCTAAAAATATATATAATATATTATATTATTATATTAAATTATATATATATACTAAAAAAGGATAGGGGGTGTAACCCCCTATCCTTTTTTATCAAAGAAACCATAAACTATTAATCTCTTCATCAATCTTAACATCAAATAAAAAGATTAAATAAAGACTCCTAATAACGCGCGCGCACGCGCACACGCACGCGCGAATAGACATAAGAAGTTTCTCACCCAAAAATCAGTCATTTTTGTATGCTGGTTGTTATACATTTGTTATACAAAATCTGTCCTAAAATCCGTTAATATTTTTGTAACATTTACATGGCTCGTATTCCAATTTTAATTCAAAATCAAATAAAAAATATTTATCGTGTTGACAAATAATAATCAGTGTTGTATAATTAAGTTAATAAATTTATTAAGGGAGCAAAGCATATGAATGATGTAAACGATAATATAAACGATATGCTTTCCGAAGAAGAGTTAAAGGAACTTGAAGATGAATTGGAATGTATGGATCATACTGATGACTTAGATGATTCTGATTCACTTTTAGATTCTGACATTATCATTTATAGTGACGATAAAATATTATTAGATGATAACGACGAAGATGGAATAGATAACCTAGAAGAAGTAACAATCGAAGATGAAAGCATAGTTGTAGAGAAAAATGCAGATAAAAAAATTGCATTAAGTTATGATGATATAACATGGTTAAAGATACCTAAAGAAGTAATCGAAGATGTTTCGATTGGTAAATATCGAGTACCACTCTTTTGTTACTTGCAGACTAAAGCAGGAATGGATGGAACAATCTTATTAAATCTAAAGGAATTGGTAAGTAGTTTGGGAATGTTCTACACCAGAAATAACAGAGGTGGAAACAGAAAGCAAATGATAGACATATTGGTTAACTTGAAGATACGAGGATATATAAGTGAGTTGCCATATAACTTAGATAAAATATCAGCATTAACAATGTTTACCATAAGAGTTAACGTAAATACATTTTTCCCAAGAGAAGGAAGATATGGATTTATAACCTATGGCGAATATAAGAAAATAAGGTCAATAGATTATAAGTTGTTGGGAAATGCATATAGACAGTTAAAAGGACATGGTCATAGACAAGCAAAAATAAAAGTGTATTCAGTGCTAACCATACTAGCTTACATAAGAGTAAATACATATCACCGAAGTGGAATAGGAATGAGTATACGATTGTTGCCTGAATGTTGTAGTAAGTTGTTAGGAACAATATCAGAATCATTAAAGATACATATAGGCACAGTAAGTGACGTAATAAAACTATTGAGTGATATAGGTATAATATATTGCATGATAATACCAAAGAATAAATACATGAATTCACAAGGTAAGAAATGCTTTAAGACAGATGTAATGTTGCTTTCAGATAGGACAAGATATAGAGTTGACGCATCAACAAACTCATATCAGATAGATGAAACTTATAACGGAAAATTAGAAATGGAATTACAAAAAGCACGAATTGTAAAACATTTATTTATAAGGGCAGGTGAGAAAAAAGATGCAGTATTTAACATTAACACAGTTGACTAAGCAGAGGGAAATGTTTCATAGATATCCTTCACCAGTAGTATCGTCATTGAGTTTCGGAACATATCAATCAATGAGAGAAGTTGCAGAGATACTAGATGTAGACATGAAGAAGTATAGTAATTTAATTCATTTAAATTTGCAGAAGAATAAATACAGAATATCAGCAAAAGACTAAAACATAACAACGAAGAACATAGAGAGGTGAAGTTAATGAACAACAATGGCATCAAGATAAAAAACATACAGTCAGCTACACTATACGGATATAATTTAGGCATAAGGGATAAGTATGAATCAACTAAGGCAGTATTCAATAATAGTTTGTTCAGTTTATTCTTAAAGAAAAACAAATTAAATGTGTATAAAGAATCAACAAGAGATATAGTTTGTTTTGAATTTAATTTTGGTTCACGTTCTTTCAATGAGGAAATGGTGCATTTAACAAATATGCTGAATAAAGCAACAGATGAAGAAAGTAAAGAAAGAATAAATAAACTGATAGAGAAAGTTTCAAGTAAAGCAAATGCATATGTAAAAAAAGATAAAAGTGAATTAAGAGAAGATTTTTATGTTAATAATATTAAAATCAAGTATGAAGATGGTGAAGAGATAGAGTATGCCATGTTGTATCGAAACCCAAGTAAAGCGAAGATGGGGCAGGTAATGTTTATAAATGTTAATTTGTATGATATAGCAATTGATTGGCTTACAATGGGATTGAATAAACGTATGCCATATGATAATGCTAAGATAGTTGAATTAAGTGCATATGCTCCATTAACAACATCAACTATAGTTGATACAATTAATATACCAATAGATGACGTATTGATCCTGAAAGACAAAGAAAGTTTTTACAAGACAACCGTTGAAATGGTTAAGTCAGATGAATATGAAGAAGTTGTAAAAGTAATAGATGAAGAAAAAACAAGTAAGAATAAGCAAATAGCAATTGAGAAAAATAATGTGTATGATAATAATGAGCCAAGATATAATAAAGCATATAAAGAAAAAATAGTAAAGAAAAAGAAATGTGTAGTAAACAGAGAAGAAGCAAACGTAAAGAATGTCATATGGGATGGTATGGCTCTGATAGAAGGAAGTATATTACCAGAGTATGCTAATGGAATGGTTTTATTGAGAAATCATTTCTTTAAGACCTGTGCGTTTAATAGTAATATACAGACGTTCTTTAAAGATTATTGTTTAAAGAACGAAATAGATTATGATACATATGAGATTGAGGATATGTTTGGTATTAAACATAAGGCGAAGAATATCAAACTAATAACAACAAATAAATCCATTAAGTGGGAAAAGTTTATGAACCTTATGGGTGATAATCCAAAACAGGCATATATGTATTGGAGAAAGAAAGTAAAAGCAGATGGATGTTTGTTTGGCATAGTTAAGACAGACCATAAGAGTAAACTAGGAAATGTTCAACAGTTAAGTTATCAGATGGTTAATACATTGCCTTGTGATAAAGAGTCTATAAATGAGATTGCTAAGACAAGTGTAGATTATGTTGAGAATTTGAAAACAGATGATAAATCATTTGAGCAATTTTTAAGACAATACTCAAATGAGATAAATCATTATGAAATGTTGGCAGACCTGTATAAACATAATTATGAATTTGCTAACAGTAAATATTTCAGACAAGAGAAAAAAGAAATAATCAGTAACTATGTAAGAAGATTGAAGAAAGGAAAGATAACAGTTAATGGAGATAACCTAACTATGTGTGGTAATCCATATGCATTGTTGCTATATACTGTAGGAGCTGATTATACCAAAGATGATACGTTAACATATGAGAAAGGAACAATTCAATGTTACACTAAGAGATTTAATAACGGAGAATATTTAGCTGGATTTAGAAATCCACATAACTCTCCTAATAACATTTGTTATTTTCATAATGTTTATGATGATAAGTTTGAAAAATATTTTAACTTTAGTGAAAATATATTAGCAGTAAATTGTTTAGGAACAGATGTACAGGATAGATTAAATGGTTGTGACTTTGATTCAGATTTTTGCTTGGTAACTAATAATCCAATAATAGTTAATTGTGCTAAAGAATGTTATGAGAAATATCCAACAATAGTTAACGGATTAAATGAAAGTGGTATCACTTATAACTACACTAAGAAAGAATATGCCAGAATGGATAATAAATTTAGTAATGCACAAAGATATATTGGAGAATCAAGTAACTTAGCACAATTAGCAATGACATATTACTGGACTAATAAATATAAAGGAATAAATAACGCAGATACTAAGGAATTGTATGATGATATGATTATATTATCTGTACTGGCACAAGTCGCTATAGATGGTTGCAAGAGAGAGTATGAAGTAAACGTTGGTGATGAAATAAAAAGAATTAAGAAACAACCATGTATGACATATAATAAAAAAATTGTGGATGAGGATAATGAGAAAGTAATTAAATGTAACTTACCAAAGTTTATGCAAGTAGTAAAAGAAACTCCGATAACAAAGAATGGTAAAGCATTGTCGCAGGAAGTAATAAAAAACAATCAAGATAAATTAAACGCAAAGATTAATGTTGAGTTTGAATGTCCTATGAATTGGTTGCAAGAAAGATTAGAAAAGATACAGGGTGCTAAGAAGAATAATGCTATAAACACATCAGAGTTTTTTATTAAATTACAAGGTAAACCTAATAATAATCAGATGGTAAAGACAAGGCAGTTAGTTGAAGAATATAGTCAATATGTTAAAAGTAACCATCAATACTTTGATACTGATGCAGGACTTAATGATTTAATAGATAAGCATAATGAATTGATACATGAAATGAAGAAAATAAAAATACATAATGTTTATACTATAAACAGATTGATTGAAACTTCATTGAGTTTAGATACTAACGTAGGTAGTCGCAGTGTTCACATTAGAACAAATAAGTATAGCCGAGATATTTTAAACATACTTTACAAAACAAACAAGGAAAAATTTCTTGTTAATTTTATAAAAAATTCTCATTTATAGTGTTGAAAATTGCGAATGGAAAAGAGAAAAATCTCTCGCAAGCCTTATGAAATAAGGATTCTCTTTAAAAAAATATCGTGTCTAATATGATAAGAGTAACTTGTCTTTTTGTGTTTTTTGTTTTTATGTTTTATGTTTTCCTCTCTACTTTTATTTTCGAATAGTTAAATAACTTAACTGTTCGAAATAAAAGTAGAAAAAAAGAAAAGAGTTTACAAGGGCATAAGATGTTTTTTTTCGGAACTACTTTCCTTTCAATAAGTATTCAAAATTATACACATCTCCCATAGATTTAGTAAATTAAATACCCAATACAACCAAAGCATCTTATGCCATTAATATAAAATTAAGACTATAACATTTAATATAGATATTGTCGTTTTACCTCCTATCGAGGGGAGTATAAATTTATTAGTTGATATAGAGGTGTTTACAATGGGGTTAAAGTTAGATAACATGATTGATTATGGTGATGGTGGCTGGCGAGAGTTCGCTAAACAGTTAAGACAGTATTGCGATAAACATGAAGAAATAGGCGATTGTTCGTATGTTATATTAATCATGAGTAAAGAAAAGTTTAGAATATTAGAACGATTTTTAGATGGATTCGATTTCATGTATAGGTTGAGAGATGTTAAACGTAGTAAAAATTGTGATGTGTTAATTACTATTCCAATTGAAAGGGAATATAGACAAAAACAAACAAAGATTAATCCATCATCTTTAAGTGTTAGATGGTATGATGCTAAAGACTTACTAACAGAAGATGGTAGATATTTAAGTTTAATTAATTTTGGGAAATATAAAGATATGCTAATATTAGTTGACAGAGATGTACAATACAATACAACATTATTGTTGCCTGACAGATATATAGTTATTGATGCTTTATCTATTGGGTAATTAGTCGAGAAGGTGTTATTATGGGGAGAGAATTTAACATAGAGGATTTAGAAGATTTAGATGATGTTGTTGTAGATAAGAATAAGGTAAATCAAATTAGAAAAGAAATGGAGAAAGCAAGTGCAGGAGAAAAGATTCCTTTCAAATGTATTACTTGTGGTAAAGAAGTAAAACCTAAATTGATTTATAATTATTTTTATCCAAGTCAATCGAGGGTTTATAGTGGATTTAATAATAGAGTTCCTACTTGTAAGAATTGTTTGAATAATTTGTATGAGAATTTTTTAAATCATTTTGGTGGGGATAAGAAGAAGGTTATTAAAAGAATATGCCAAATGTATGACATATACTATAGTGATAATGTTTATGATATAGTTATTAATTCATCTGCTACTGTTAATTCAAGTTTAATTGAAGTATATATGCGAAGAATTAACATGGAAGAATACAAGGGTAAAACCTATCTTGATTCAATTGATGAAGGTGTAGATGATTCAATAACAAGTATGGTACATGAATTAAATAAAAACATTATGTCGCAAGAAGTATTAGACAGATGGGGATTAGGTCATACAAAAGAAGAATATATGATATTAGAACAACATTATAATTTATTAAAGAAAAATAATCCGAATATAGATAATAATCAAGAGTTATTTGTAGAATCATTATGTAAATTAAATTTATTTCAAGTTAAAGCAATGAAGTCAGAAAGTCCTGATGTTTTCACAAAAATTAATTCCGAGTATATAAAAACATTTAAAGAAGCAGGTTTAAGAACAGTTGAAGAAAAAGATGAAAGTAACAATGCTACGTTAGGTGTAACACTAGAAACTATTTCTAAATTTACACCAGAGGAATTTTATAAAGATAAAAAGAAATTTTCAGACGCAGATAATGTCGGAGAAATGATTGATAGATTCCTTCGTAGACCTTTAGCCAATCTAATATTTGGTACAGATGAAAGAGATAAAGAATATAAGGTATCAGATAAAGTAGGTGATACAAATGAATAGTTGTGTTGCTTATAAGTATGATTCATGTTTAGATGATAATCAAAAAAATCTGTATAAAAATTTTCCTACTACTCATTATTTGAGTAAACCTAACAATGTAGAGAATGTGATAGCATGGTGTACGTTTTGGAGAAGAAACTTACATTTGTTTGTTAGGGATTATTTAAAAATACCATTGTTCTTTTATCAAATGATATGTATATATCTAATGGGTATATCGCAAACGACAGTTTTAATTGCTTCGAGAAATACTGCTAAGTCATTTATAATTGCAGTATATGCAGTAGCAAGATGTATTTTATATCCTAGGACTTTGTTTAGAATAGGTTCGTCAACACAAAAGCAAGCAAAACTTATTGTCACCGAAAAGATATTAGGTGAATTATGTAGATGGAGTGTTGCTTTAAAGAATGAGATAGAATCATATTCAACAAACGATAAAGATATTTTTATAAGATTTCGCAATGGTTCAGTGATAACTGTTTTTGTTATGAATGAAAACGCAAGAGGTTTAAGAACCAATTGCTTATGTAGAGAAGAGTTCAGATTAGTTAAAAAAGAAATAGATGATAGTATTGCAGGACCATTTCAGATGCCAAGAAAACCACAGTATATATTACTTCCTGAATATTCACAAATGTCAGAGTTAATAGAAGAACCAATAGATATATTTATAACATCTAGTTGGTATGATACTGGAAGTGATAAGGGTAGTTGGATTTGGAGTGTGTTTGATAAATGTGTTAAAAACTTTTTGAAAGGTGAAGCTATGGTTGCGTTGGCATTCGATGAAGCCATAGTTTTGAAATACAATTTAAAAACAAAAAATCAATTACTAAAAGAAAAATTAAAAGTTGATAGAAGCACATGGTTAATTGAATATTTGAATTTAAGATTAAAGGATTCGGTTTCATCATTCTTTAGTTATTCTTTATTTTCAGATATTCAAAATTTAAAACAAGTATTTTATCCAAAGAATAATGTTAAGTTAGATAAGAAAAGTAAACACAATATTCAGAAACAATCTAATGAAATAAGAGTTATAAGTTGTGATTTTGCTTTTGTTGCAGGTAGACAGAATGATAATTCTATTTATAGTTGCATAAGAGCAATACCTGATACAGTAGTTTATGATTCTAACGACACAGATATTAAAATGACTAATGGATATAAGCGACAGATTAATTATATAGAGCATAATCAATTAGGTGATACAACTAAGCAAGCAATAAGGGTTAGACAATTGTATGAAGATTTCAATGCAGATTATATCGTACTTGATGTTCGTAATGGTGGTATACAGGTATTATACAGTTTGCAAAAAGTATTGTATGATGAAGAACGAGGTATAGAGTACGAACCTTTAAGATGTATGAACAATGATGAATATGCTAAAGTTTGTCAGCATCCACAAGCCAAAACTTGTATATATGCCATTAATGCAAGTACGACATTAAATAGTTCTATAGCACAAGATTTTAGAAAATGTTTGTCAGATAAAAAAATATCAATGTTGGTTAACTATAACATTGCTAAGAGTGAAATACTTGATAACATAGATGATTATACTCATGCTTGTGATTATGATTTGGTTGATGTTCAATCTGAATATGAGAAACCATTCTTTGAAACACAAGAAGCAATTAATGAATGTATTGAATTGCAATATGAGAAAGATGCTAATGGTGTAATAAAAATACATGAGAAGGGAAGTAACAGAAAGGATAGATATTCAAGTATATCTTATGGTAATTATTTTATAAGCCAATTAGAATTAAATCTAACTGGGATAGATAATGACTATGGATTCTGTTGTTTTCTGAATTAAAAAGGGGGTTTCCTTTTGTCAGATGAAATTGAAATCAACGGAAGCGAAACTTCTGTTGAGAATAATATAGGGGAAAATAATTCTTATAATTCTTACTATTCAAGAATGATGTTCAATTATGATGTATTAAAAGATTACGATACAGAGTTAATTGAAAGTGTTATAGCAAATCCTGTTGAGAATCATGAATTGGCTATAGAGTTTGCTCAAAAAATATATAGTCGTAATGGAGTTGTTAGTAACTCAATTGATTATATGGTTTCGTTATTAACTCTTGATAGAATTGTAACAAGTACAAGTAAGAAAACAGAAAGAAATAGAACATCTAGGCAAAAGATGATTGATGTTCTTAAAATCATAAATGATAAAAAATTTATAAGAGATGCATTGTTTACAGAAATGTTAGAAGGAACATGCTTTTATTATTTTGATACAAAATTAGTAAAAGGCATTACTGAAAAATATTTATCAGATTATGATATAAATCTCATAACAGAGATTAATGATACACAGATAAATGCTAGTATCACTACTCTCCCATATAAATATACAAAGATAATTGGAAAGAAAAATGGCAGATATGTTCTTGCTTTTAACTTACGATATTTTGAAAATTGGGATGGAGATAATATAGAGAGAAAGTTAAAGAAATATCCTAAAGAGATTGTTGATGCTTATAACAAAATGAAAAAAGGGTTTATTGGAAATTGGGTAGTTTTAAATTCCGATAATACTATCTGTTGCAAAATAAAAAGTAAAGATTCAGAACCATGGGGGAGAAACCTTATTATATCTGCAATGGCTGATGTTGAATACAAAGATTATTTTGTTAAAACAAAACGTAATGTTTTAAAGAGAGTTAATAACAGGGTTGTATATGAAACATTCCCTGCGAATAAACAAGGCACAGGTTCTACTCTTACAGAAGGACAACAGAAGGCACAACATAATACATTTAAACAAGCATTAAATACTAACTCTGATGGAAGTAGTGTAGCCTTTGTTTCTTTGGCTTCTGGAACAGTAGTTGATAGTTTAAACGTATCAACGGATATATTTGATGCTAGTAACGAGAGTAGTTTAAATGATGATATAGCAACTGATTTAGGTATATGTGCAACACTTATAGGTGCTATGTCAAAAGGAAACTATTCAGCAGGTGTTAATAATTTGCAGATGATAACTGCTCAATTATATACTTGGGTTTGTGATATTAAAGATGAATTAGTACATGTTATTAATAAGAACATAATTAAAGATACCAAAAATCCAATTAACATATATTATTTCCCAACAAGTTTTGTAAATCGTAATGAGTTTTTCACAATGATGAAAAGTTTATATACGGATTGCAGTGGTAGTTTAAAATTTACTATTGCTAGTGCAGGTGTAGATCCAGATATATATTTAAATGTCATGGAAGAAGAATTAGAGGATAATATATATGAGAAATTTAAACCTCATGAAACTACTTGGACACAAAGTGCAAATAGTACAAAAGAAGATTCAGGTAGAGAAGAAGATAGTAATCCAACTAATGAGAATACTATAATATCTAAAACCTATAATTCATCTGATATTCCTAAACCTTCCGACAGTTAAGAGGGGTGTTTATAAATGACAAAAATAATAGATGTATCTAGTAGAAGTAAAAAAGATGGCAAGCGTTCCATTAAGATTTTACTTCACGAAATACATGTTGAAAAAAATGATACAAACAAAAATGGATTACATTGGGATTTGAATTATGTCAAGGAAGCATTAGACTCTATTGTTGGTATGCCTATATGTGCCGAGTTTATGTCAGATGAAAAAGATATGCCATGTGGACATGGACTTATTGGTGTAGTTGAAAATGAATACGGACAATTAGAGAGTGTATTCAATGGCGAGGTAGTAGGTTCTATTCAGAAAGCCTACATTCAGGAAGTAAATGTAAATGGTAAAAACATAAAAGGATTAATTGGAGAAGGTTATATATATAATCAAAGATATCCTAATTTTACCAAATGGTTGAAAAAAGAATATAGTGATTCTGTTGTTGACACATCAATTGAAATTATGGGATTGAGTGAAAACGACAATAAAATCATATATGACACGACATGCGAATGTAGTGAAAAATATCGTGTACCTATGAAGTATAGTTACAGTGGTGTTGCTATTTTATCTGTACCACCAGCAGATGAAAATGCCATTGTCTTGGAAGTTGCACAAAATAAAAATGTGGAGGGTATAAGAATGGATAAGGAATTACAGGAAGCATTTGATAAAGTTCTTAATGCTATAAAAGATAATTCTGTTAAAGAAGATTTATCTAATATTAAAGAACTTAATGAAGATATAAATGCTAAAAATATTGAGATTAATAAGTTAAACGGAGATATTGAATCTAAGAATATTGAATTAGATAAGCTAAAAAATAAAGAAGTTGAATTAAACAATACTATCTCTGAAAAGGATAAGACTATTTCAGAACTTAACGAAACGATTGTTAAGTATGAAAAGCAGATTGAGGAATCAGAGAAAGAAGCAAAGATAAAAGAATTAAATGAAGCAATTGCTAAATATTCAGATGAAGATGTTAAGTATGCTGAAACAGAAATTAATCAGTATAAAGAAAATCCACTTGAAGGAAATCTTGATATGATTCTTGGAAAAATTTGCAGAGGATTAGTGGAGAAGAAATTTACTGAAATTAATTCTAGCAATTTAGACATATTTAGTGATATTGATAATGAAAAAGATTCAGATGAATTAGATATATTCAATTAATATTGAGGGGGTTATATAATGGTAAGATTTGAGGAAATATCTACAATTGAGAAATTATATCCATATGAGCCAGCAACTGCTAGTGCTGAATATATCAATGGTGCTTTTGGTTCGGTAAACGCAAGCACAGGAGTATTCACTATTGGTGCGAACAAAATGAAATGTATCATGAATGTTGAAATGGGTGATGATGCTTATTCAGATGCTTACAAAGTAAAAGAGGGACAGGATTTAAGAATAGCTGATTTAGAGAAAGCAGATGGGAAAATTGTAAACATTACTAGTAATCAGTTACCAGCAAGCGGTGTGGTAGTTGGTGCTAAATTAGTATCGGCTTCAAGTGGAAATCTTGTAGTTACTTCATCTAGTTCAGCAACATACTTAGAGATTGTTGAAGTAATGGATTATGGTGTAAGAGCTAAGATTAATGTTGTATCAGCTTAATTGTAGAGGGGGTTTATATAGATGGATTACAGAATAGAATTAAATAATGCTATTGAAACAAAAGAATCTGGAAAGTTTAAAAAGCACTCTCCAGTAGTTGAAGTATTTTCTGCTCTTGTTAGTGGTAAAGAATTATCGTCATTAAACTTAGGTGCAAAGGCAGATAAGGCAGTTAAGTATATTGAAGAGTTAGCAAGCAAAGCAGAGCATGGTGATGTTAATGCAGTATCAGAATTAAATGAACTTAGAACATTTGTTATTCAGCCAAGAATCATGGAAGAGATTAAACTTTTAGGTTTATTTGGTTCTTATCAGGCTTTGAATTGGGGAGATACTGTTTATTTAAAGAGAAGAAAATATCATAACGTAAGTGCTAGTGTAAAACAGCAGGCAGAAGGATTAGATGTTTCTACTCCATTCTTTAGAGATGAGAAAGTTCCTCTTGCACCTATCACTATTTCAGGTGGACACGAGGTTAATTACAGACAGTTACAGTTTGGTGATGCTCAGGCAGAAAACGAGTTAATGAACGAAGTTCAGAAGCAGATGAGAAATAAAGCAACAAACTATGTAATTACTAAAGTGTTTAATGCAATTAAGACAGCAACTGGTGTTAAGTATTTCTATGAAGGTTCACCAATTGCTAAGAGTGGTATAGATGCTCTTTTACAGAGAATTAATAGATTTGGACAGGCTAATATTCTTGGAGATTATTCTGTTCTTTCAAAGATTACTTCATTTGCAGGATTCTTTGGTACAACAAACGGAAGTATTACATTAAGTGGTGTATCAGATAATATGATTGATGCAGTTAATGATAATGGAATACTTGGAAAATATAATGGAGCAATCTTACAGAAGTTAGATAATCCTTATGATATTTCAAAGATTAATTCAGCAGGAACAGATTATGAAACAGTTTTACCTGCTGGTCTTGCGTTTGTTACACCAGTTGTTAACGCAGGTGGAGTTGCACCAATTCAGACATTCTCTATTGGTGGATTAACTTCATTTACTGGAAATGATGTTACTACTGGAACAATCATGACTAGATTTGATTTGGCTATCGCTTGTGGTGTTGCTAGTACAGATGGTATTGGTATTATTCACGACACTACATTAGATAGTCTTGTATAATAATTATTGATTTATCTCCTTTATATATACATTTTGTTACAATTTTTAAACAAGAGGAACGTTTTGAGTTTCTTTCAGATGTTCCTCTTGTCAATCTAATTTAAGGTGAAGTTATGGAAGAAAAGAAAATAGAAAATAATTATTTTTACTGTTACTCTATGAGATTGTCACACTTTATACGTTCTTTTAATATTAGATATGTTAGTGTGGGTTGCAATAAGAGTAATGGTGCTAAGTATTACACATATCCAAAGTCAGAAACATTGGATAAGATAATTGAGCTGTATAATAAAGTTAAGCATACAATTATAATTAGTTGAAAGGATAGATAGATTATGGCAAGAAAAAGTTCTAATACAGAAGTAACAACAGATGTAGAAGAAGAATTAATAACAACAGAAGTTACTATATCAGATGATTCAGATACTTTCAATGTTTCAAAGAAAGTTGAAGTAATTAATTTAGCACAGTGGAATTGTGGATTCCCTTCATATATTGGTAGGGGAGATATAAACTTTGAACCTAGTGTATTAAATGAAGATAGATTTAGATTATCAAAATTATTGATTAGTCGTGAGGAATTAATCGACCAAGTTAGTGCAAACAATAAACTTATTTGTGGTTTGGATAATAATGGCTCTCATGCTACGTTGTATATCAACGATAAAGAAACAAGAGAATATTTAGGATTTGAAACTAAGGATAGACCACAAATGGTTATAACTGACAATAAGATTAAATCATGGTTTAAGGTTGATAATATTAATGAATTTAAAGAAGTTATCTTAGAAAATGTTATTACTAGATGTGAGAAGTTTTATCTACTAAGTGCTATTAAAAGATTAAAATTCAATTCATATGATAAAGTAGTATTCTGCGAGAATTATTGCAAAAAGAATAATGGTTTCTAACCGAAAGGTGTGATGACGAATGGCTAACACAACGTCAAATGAAATTATTGATTTCTTTGAATCTAGTTTCACAAGTAAGGTTGAGTTACCCTACACACTTGAAATGGTTTGGTTGAAACGTGCCATTGGGGTGTATAGTAATGAAATATCAGATGTTTCGTTTACGTCATCAACTTTAAATGATAATGAAGTTATTACTTTTGATGAAGAATTAAAAGTAATTGTAATTGAATTATTAGCAATGTATATGAGATTATTTTATCAAGAACGTGAAGTATCATTAATTAATAAGCGTTCAAGTATCGTAACTAAAGAACTTAGTTGGGATGGTAATGGTAATAATAAGAAATACGCAAACGAAGAACTGATATATTACAAAAATAAAATAGATGAATTAACTCATAAGTTAAAAACTAATTCATATAGTTAAGGGGGATTGATTATGAAGTCATGGTACTTAATGAACAATACCCCTTCATTATCAAGTGGTGGTTTTGAAAGTGATTATTTCAATGATTATAATGCAGATGCAATAATTGAAATGGTGCAATCAGCAGGTCAAGATGTTATTCGTTATAATCATGATTTGTCGGAATCTAATCAGATTAAATGTATCATACAAGGTACAACATTTACAACTGTACTTAACTCTATGGATAGAACTATAGTAGGTGTTAAAGGAACATTCAATAACGGAGATTATATTTACTATGATGGTGGTTATTGGTTGATTGATGGTAGAACAACATACAATGGTATATTTGCTAAATCAACTATGAGTTTCTGTCAATATCTATTACGTTGGCAAAACGAAAAAGGTAATATAATTTCAAGATGGTGTAACTTAACAACATCTAGTAAGTATGACGTGGGTGTTAATAAGTTTGGTAAGATTATAACACCAGTAGATGATTTTACTGTTATTGTAACGAGAGATTCTGAAACAATGAATTTGGAATATAAGCGAGTGTTTATTGACACTAATACTGATAATCCAAGTAAAGTATTTGAATTAACAAGACATGATGATTCACTCTTCTATTATGGTTCTGATTCAGGCATTATATCAATGATTGCTGATAGAACAGAGATTAAAGAAACTGATAATAAAGAGTTAATGATATGTGATTACATAGAACCAACGACACCGATAGTACACACAGATGATGAATTGTCTTATGTTATGTTGGTAATTTATGGTTCAACATCATTAACTATAGGTGGTAGTCCAAGAAAGATTCAAGCAAAACTATATGAAGGTGGAGTTTATAAAGACAATGCCACATTTACATGGCAAATAACAAGTGAATATATTGATTATATTCATTATGAATTTACTGATACTGAATTAACTATATGGGTTGATAATGGATTAAATGAAGATACCACAGTAACAATATATGCTGAAAGCAATACTGGTTATGCTTATAGCAAAACATTGAATATAAAGTCGAATTAATTATTTAAAAGAGGGGTTTAAATATTATGGAGTTTCATGAATTAGGTGCTTGGAAAGAACAAGCATCACGAATAATATTTAACGATAATGTTATAAAAAGATTAGTTATGCCAACATTAGATAATCCATTATGCAGTGAAGATGATAATTGGTTTGGTGGAAAGAAGATAGAATATTACAATACTGAAACAGACGAAATAGAACTCGCTGATTTAGTAGGACATTATTTTGATAGACCTTTTATATATGCACCAGTTGTTGATACAAGAGCATTTATCTGCCTTGAAACGAGTATTGCTTCGTGGTCTGGAAATGCTATAAAACAAATGATTGTATATGTACAAGTAATTGTTCATAAAGATTTTATGACTATGGATTCTAAAGAAAAACTTTATTTCAAAAAGAATCATAATTTAGCAGGTAATAGACTTGATATGATTATTGAGGAAATAGGTCATTTATTTAATGGGAGTAAAGACTTTGGCATAGGATTACTTAAACCATATTCATTTGAGCCAGTTAAACAAATCTTTTGGGATGATTGTTATTATGGTAAAGAAATCAGATATGATTGTTCTGATTTTTCAACAGATTTTAGTTTAAAGATATAGGTGATAAATCCATGAATAAAGAAGAGTTATATAGTAATTTATTTCTTGAACGAGATATTATATTTCATGGTTTGATTGTTCATCCAACTACATTTGTTGAAATCTTAGATTATGGTTTGGATGCTTATCATAGAATAATAACTCCATTCAGATTAACACTTGATTGTATAGACTTCACAAAAATGTTGGATTTAAATATTGAATCGGTAAGTATATTTAAGGATGTTATCCTTCAAGATGAAGATTTAAAACAAGACATGTTGTCTTATTTATATTTGCTATTCAATAAAAATAATAATTTTAATATAACTGTTCATGAGGATAAATTAATTTTAAATGCAAATGATGAAGATTCAATTGAGATTGACGAAGAAGTTTTTGATGAACTTTCAAAACTTATATTAATATTTAACAATACAGAAAAGATAAAGATTGAAAAAGAGCCTGATAATTTGACCGAAAAACAATTAGATGTTTATAGAAAGTTAAAAGCAGGAAGAGAAGAATCTGCTAGAAGAAATCAAATACATCTTTATGATTGTATAATTGCTTTACAGTGTTTGAGAGTTTATATTCCTTCTGATGTTATTTCAAATTGGACATTGTTTAAAATAATGACGTGTTATAAGAATATAATAGGTCTTAAAATATATGATGATAGTTTAAAACTAGCTTGTGTATCAGGAGAGTCTAAGGGGATTACTGGTGAAAATCACTGGCTGGAAAAACTAAAAATTAAGGAAGTATAAAAATTAATAAGAAAGGTTAAAAGGGTGAAATACTATGTTATATGCATTGAAAGACTGTGCCAATCTTAGAATAGATTCGGCATCAACTAACAAGCCTGTAATGTTTGTAAATTATGCAAAAACATCTTCATTGGAGTTTACATCTAATCAGGTGTTTGCTATGAATAAGAACGTTAAAGCAGTTCGTTTCGATTCAAACAGAGAGGGAACATTTACGACTACAATGGAAGTATTTCCAATGGATATTATACCATTACTCTTTGGTACAAGCTTTACAAATGATACAGTACCATGGGCTAAGAGAGAAGTTCTCAAGGTGTCAAGTGGTACTGCAACTTTAACAGGTACACCAAAGGCAGGTACTTTACAGATATTTAAAGTTGATCCAGATGATAAGATTACTCATATTGCAGAGCAGACAGTAGGTACTCCAGGAACAACTGCTGACAAGTATTCTATTTCAGGAAGCACTTTAACATTTAATACAGCAACTACATTTACTAATGATGGTTATGTAGCATGTTATTATTTCGTAGATACTGCTTCTAAGACATTTATTGTAGATAACGTTTCCTTCCCTGGCGGTTATGTAATCTATGGTGATACTGCAATTAGAGGTACAAATCAGGTTGACGAATATGTACAGTTCAAGTTACATAATGTTAAGCCACAGTCACAGGCATCTCTTACAATGGATGTTGATAATATTTGTACACTTGAAATCACATGGGATGTAATGGGTGATTCAGCAGGTAATATGCTTACTTGGTCTAACATTGCGTAAAGTGAGGTAGTTGTATGATAGGTAGTAAAGTAAAGTATTCATCTTTTGCATGTCCACCTAGAAATGATATAGGTTTGGAAACTGTTTATGAAGTGTGTGAAGATGAAAAAGGCACATTTATACAGAGTGGTGGAAAGAAGATATATTTATCTCTTGATGTTATAAAGATGCTCTTCTCTCCTATCACTTCTACACAGAATGTAAAAAATGTAACTAATAAGAAAAAAAAATAATTTGAATATTAATATCATATGGAGTAACTAATGTTCAAATTAGTTACTCCATTTTTTTGATTTAAGTTTAACGTGAAGAAAGGAAAAATAATTTATGAAATTTAATTGTAATCAAAAAGAATTATGTAATTCTATTAATTTAATTTTAAAGGCTATACCAAAGAAAACAACTATGCCAATATTAAAAAATATAATGATTAATGCTACAGATAATGATGTTGAATTAACTGCGAATGATTTGAACTTTGCAATACAAATAAAATTAGAAACTGCTACTGTCGAAGAATGTGGTTCAGTGTGTATAGATTCTAAACTTATATCAGATATAACTAAAAAATTAATAAATGATTTAGTTGTTTTAGAGTTTGATGAATATTCAGAAACAGTTAATATAAAATGTGGTAGAACAAAATTTAAAATAAAAGGATTGTCAACAGATGAATATCCTAATATACCTTTAGTTATGCAAAAGAATAAAATTGAAATACAAGAATTTAATCTTAAATCGTTAATTGATTATACAAACTTTGCTAGTAGTTTAGATAAATCAAATGCAATCATGAATAGTCAATTGATTGAAATTAATGGTGATAGAATTAGAATGGTTGCTCTTGATGGACATAGAATATCATGTGCTAAGGAATATTTATCAGATGTGTATGATAATTTTGAAATAATTGTTCCAACAGAAACTTTAAATAAAATCGGATCAATGTTAAAAGACACTGGTGATGATGATATTTATATTTATTTTGAGAAGAACTTTGTATTATTTGAAATTAAAAATATAAAAGTATTATCAAGATTAACAGAAGGTAAATTTTATAATATAGACATGATGTTTAATAATAAATATAATTATGAATTTACTATTGATAGATTAGAATTATTATCAACTTGTGAGCGAGCAGAGTTATTATTATCTGATAATAATATTAAACCATTAGTATTTAATGTTTGTAATAATGAATTACAGATTAAATTAATTTCTCAATTAGGTAAATTAGAGGAAACATTGGAAGTAGAGTCTAATTGTACTTCTAATTTTGAAATAGGTTTTAATACTAAGTATATCAAAGATATGTTAAGAGTTTCTAATGATGATAGTATTATATTTAAATTAATAGATTTTAAAAGTCCTTGCTTAATGCTGGGTAATGGTAAAGAAGATTTTCAATATTTAGTTTTACCAATTAATATAAAATAAATTAGTTAAAGGAAGTATTGTTATGACGGTTAAAGATTTATTATCACGACACTATTACATTCGTAATAAAAGAAAAGATGTAATAGTAGTTTGTAGTATGTTTGATTTACATGGAGAATATATTGGTAAATTTGATGCAACACAAGTAATTAACACATATGGTAATTGTCATGTTGACGAATGGTTTGAAACTAGAGATAGTATTACAGGTGAAATCATTGTTGACATTAACATTAAATTAATCATTTAAATAGTCTAAAAGGAGTAGTGAAAATGAATCATACAGAAATTATGGAATATGCAAAAACAAATTATAAAATATTAAATCAGTATCAGGCAATGTTATTTATATCAAATGGTGCTGACCTTAAAGGAACATATGTATCACATACTCTTGTTAATGATACATATAAGATGGTTTATGTGTTTGAGCGAAACGATTATAACACAGAATTATTAAAGAAATTTCATAATAGAGATTTAAAGTTTGGAGATATAATAAGTGTGTATTAAAGTTTAAATATAAATTAGTTGAAATATGAAAGGAATGTAATAAATGAGTAGAGAAGAGAAAAAAGAAGTTAAAAAAAGTTTCATCATTAAAATTCAAGAAAAAATAGTTAATTTTATAATACAATATAAAGCATCAAGAACAAGAATGAAGTATGAACTTAATATGTCTGAACAACAAGAATTAAAAACAAAATTAGAAAAGGCATATATTGAAAAAGATATTAAAGAAAAGAAGTTGGCTATTCGTTTAGATACATCAAACAGAATTAAAGGTTTCATATATCTATTCTTTTCTGTTACGACAAATATAGTTTCAATTGCTTTGAGTGTTTTAGGTATAACAAATGTTAATACGTTTAAAGATTTATACAGTAATATAAACATTCTTAGTTATGGATTGTTTATAACATTATTGCAGTTCAGTGTATGGCTTGTTTCTTTTAACAGCAATTACATTAAACTAAAATTCTATAATCATTATAAAGCATTGAACTTATTACAGAAAATGTTAATAGGTATAAGTATGTTAGGTAACTATTTATTCTTATCAAGATTAATAGTTGGTAAAACATTTTTAGATTATTTGTTTGCTATTGTTGTCGCAATTTCATTAGATATAGTTTCTAATAAATTTTCAGGATTATCACAAGATTGTTTTTATTTAAATTATTCTAAGTATTCATTTAAGAATGAGATAGATGATTATAACGATAATTATTTTTATATGTTTTGGTTCATTATTACATATAAACTTAGAGTGTGGATTAAAGAACAGTATTCAAAAAGAATTATTGATTATAAAACAAGAATGAAGAATATAGGTTGTTTAAAATCAGATGATGATTCTGTTTGTGATAATTCAAATAATAATATGGATATTGTTAATATAAATTATGATTATGAAAATATTAAAAGAAGTATATTGAAAATGAATAAAGGGCAGATAGTAAGTGCAAAGAAATTTAATATTAGTAGTAAGTCTTGGAGAGAATTACAAAAACAATTAGTTGAAGATAGATTAATTATAATTAATGGCAGTAAAAGTTTAGTCGCATAAGCAGGTGATACGTTTGTTAAAAAGATACAAGGTTAGTGCTAAAGATGATAGAACATTTAATGGCATTGTGTTTGATTCAGAAGTTGAAATGAAATTTTATAAAGATGTTGTGCTATATAAATATAACAATGGAGAAATAAAATCATATGAATTACAAAAGAAATATACATTACAACCTAGTTATACAACATCAAAAGGAAAAAGAGTTTTACCTATTGTTTATATAGCAGATTTTTATATTGTTACAAATGATGATAAAGAAATAGTTATAGATATAAAGGGTTGTCCTGATGACGTAGCAAGATTAAAACGCAAACTATTTGAATACAAATATCCAGAATTAGATTATATGTGGGTAGTTTATTCAAAGGTAGATGGTGGTTGGGTTGAATACGATTATGCTAAATCAGAAAAGCGAAAAAGAAAAAAAGAAAGACAGAAAGGAAAAGAAGTCAAATGAATACAAAACATTTAGAAGATTTAATGTTTAAAGAGTTATCTTCAAGAAATAAACTCTTGGTATTTGAAGTAGGTATTCCTAAAAGACAACGATTTAAAATTATTAATTCTTTGGAACGTGTAGATGCTTGTATTTATGATATTGAAAGAAACGAAGTTAACATGTATGAATTAAAAGTAAGTGTTGGAGATTTTAATTCAAAAGCAAAGTTATCATTTTGTGGAGATAGGAATTATTATGTTCTTGCAGAAAATATATATAAGCATGTATCGCATAAGATACCTAAAGATATAGGAGTTTATCTTGGTAATGATAAAGGTGAATTTTGGTTGGAAAAGCCAGCCAAAAGAAAAAAAGCAACTGTTGATAAAAAGTTAATGCTAAAGAATGTAACTAAAGCATTGAATAGGGAGTATAGAGAGTATCGAGAGTATTTATATAAGCAGAGAAAAAAATCAAACTGGTTATAGAGAAAGGTTGATGATATTATGTTTAAATATTTTAAAGAAAGAAAAGAAAAAAAAGTTAATCAAAAAGCAATTGAACTTTTAACTTTAAGTATTCTTATGAAGATAAATGAATTTAAAGTTGAAGAATTTTTAACAACATTAAACGATTTAATGACTAATGTTAAAGAGATAGCAGATACATTTAATCCAGATGATATAAAGGCATCATTAAATGCATTAGTCGAAATAAGCAAGAATCCAAATTTATCAGAAAAGTTTTTTGATAGTATTATAGAACGAGCAAATGAAGAAAATAATAATGAGGGGGAATAATACATGGCAGGTATTTTAACAAAGATTGGTGAGATTCCTAATGTTGGAGTTTGTGAATTTGTTGTTGATACTGTTACAGAGGTTGAATATTTACCAACAACTACAAGTAAAGCAACAGGAACATTTGCTAATGATCCATCAATGAATGTTGTTCCAACAATTGGAAGTAAATGTATTGTTGGAAATGAAAGTGATCCAATTAAAGTATATATGTTATTTACAAGTGGTTGGAAGGATCTTGATGAATAATTACTAAAGGGGGGATAAATAGTGGATATATTATCTTGGGTTTTAGCAAAGAAATATGCTAATTCAATTGTAAGTAGTTCAGGTTTATCTGGAAAAAATATTCAGATTTCAGATATAAGTGAAATTACAGGTGGAAATAGAATTACATTTAGTTGGTATGATGAAGATAATGTTGAACATACTTCTACGCTTGATGTAATGGATGGTGAAGATGGATTAAATGGAAGTGATGGTGCCAATATATGGACTACTTCTACTGCTCCAACATCATCAAATGGAACATATGTATTTATAATTTCAAATTTAACTGGTAATAATGGAACAGTTAAAGTTGGAGATATTGTTTTATATTCCTATAAATATTATCAAATTACATCAATTGATTCAACTACTTGTTCTGCAACATCTTACATATCAATCAGAGGTAGTAATGGAACAAGTCCCACTATTACTTCAAGTGAAATAACAGGTGGTCATAGATTAACTATAACTGATGCAAATGAAACTAGTACAGTAGACGTAATGAATGGTATTGATGGAACGGATGGCGAAGATGGTGCTAATATATGGACTACTTCTACTGCCCCATCTCACTCATCAGGAACAACTATTTATACATTCACAATTTCAAATTTAAGCGGAAATTCTAACAACACTATTAAAGTTGGAGATTTGATTTTTTATAGTTATTATTATTATCGAGTTACTTCAATTGACAGTACAACTGTAATAACAGACGGAAGAACAAATATACGAGGAACTACAGGTAGTTCATTATCGTTTAATTGGAACGGAACAAGTTTAGGTATAAAGGGTGATAATGATGCAGAATATACATATGTTGACTTAAAAGGTGAAACAGGTTCAAATGGAACAAATGGTGTGTCACCTACAATCGCAACATCTAGCATAACAGGTGGTCACAGGCTTACCATAACAGATGCCAACGGAACTAACACTGTAGATGTAATGGATGGAACTAATGGAACTAACGGAAGTGGAACAGATGTATTTTCAGGAAAGAAAGTTTTATTCTTAGGTGACAGTTTTATTCAAGGTTATGGTTGTCATGTTGCCAATAACAATGCCAATGCAGGTACAACTACATACTCTAATATGTCTACTGTAGATTCATCAAATGTGGCTTGGGCGAAATCATTTTATGATAGACATAGTGATGCTACTGTGAGAAATATTGCAATATACGGAGCAACATTTGCACAAAGTAATAGTAGAGTTAATATATGGGGAGAGTTATATTATTTCTATGTGAATGTTTCAAACTTTACTCCCGATTATATTATATTTGATGGTGGAGCGAATGATGCTTTTATTAATTCTACTACTGCTTCAACAGATAATGATTATATTGATTTAGGAGAATTATCTTCTGATAGTAATTATACTTCGTTTTATTTCGAGAATGTAAGTAATGCAAACAATGTCTTAGAGTATGAATGGACAAAGACGTTACCATCACTTGAAGCATTTATTTCATTTGCACAAAGAAGATACCCTAGTGCTAAGTTAATATATGTTGAAGAGCCAGAGATTAATCAGAGTGGTGTGCCATCTGCAACTAAGGCTAAGATGATGTATATTAAATCAGAGATTAGACGTGCTTGTGATAAATGGGGTGTAACATATTTAAAAATTACAGATAGAGGAAGTCTTAATGGGTTGTATTATGGTAATACAGATTATTATAGTGGAACTGATGCAATGCATCCTCGTCAGAAATTTTATGATGAAACAATAGACCAAATTGAACAAGCAATGTTAGGTGATAAGCAAATGCTTATGACTATGGCAACTAATAAAAGAGGTTTGAGATTTTGGAATGTGTCTAACGAAGAATATGGATTGTTAGATGATGCAGTTAAATCAAATGAAAAGAATATATTTAATGTTTATAAATCTTATAACACTAATAACTTGATTGATGAAAGTACTATATTTTCTAGTTTATCAACATCAAGCAGTATACAAATAAATGGTAAAGATACTTATGTTTTATCCTCTGGAAATTCAATAGATATATATAATGGTGAACCACCATTAACAGGTAAATTGAGAATAAGTGTAGATATAAAAGCATCGGCAGTAGATTCAACTGGTGTTGATTGGGTTTCAAATTTACAAGCAATCGCATTTGATAGTGAAAGTAATCCATACTATATACCAATAATGTTATATAATACTAATGTTAATACTCTTGAAATAGAAGTAAGTTTAAATACAAATGTTATATGGTTTAAACTCCAACTAAATGCAGGAACTAATCCTGCTCAAACATTATACTTCAATAATGTAATTGTTACAAATAGTATTTATAAACAGACTTATTTACAATCTAAGACTTATGAAGATGAAGTGAAGAAACATAAGTTATTTAATAAACAAATCGTATTATTTGGAGATTCAATCATGTATGGTGCAGGTAATTATGGTTCTAGTTTTATTCCATTTTTATCAGAGGATTTTCGTAACGCATGTGGAATAGCGAATAAATCTGTAAGTGGTGCAGTTGTTTCGTACACAAGTAACACTACTGTAAGTAAAATAATAACACAAATGGAGAATTACTTTGCGTTATGTGATGCAGATTTAGTTATGTTTAATGGAGGCATAAACGATTCATGGGATAATTCTACAACATTAGGTAGCATATCAAGTGGATATGATGCAACATTAGATACGACTACATTCTGTGGTGCTTTTGAAGAAATACTTAGATATTTAAGAGTTACTAAAAATGTAAAAGTTATTTATATGACTACATATAAATCTCCTGCTTCTCCTGACTTAAATACATATATGGATAAGGCATTAGAAATATGTCGTAAGTGGGGAGTTCCAGTTCTTGATTTATTCTATGGTGGACAGTTACATGCAGGTCTTTCAAGTGCAATTAATAATGCATATTTCTTAGATGATGGAAATGGTACAGGAGATTATGTTCACTTAACTGATGATGGATATAAATTTTATGCGTCACAAATTGAAGATGCTTTATTATGTGGTGGATATACTGCTAGTTTACCAAGTTAATATTAAGTTTGAGTATGTTGACTTAGATTAAACATTTAAGTCAACATACTGTATTTTTGAAAGGATTGATTGTTATGACAAGAGTTGAAGAATTAAATAAAAAATATACAGAAATGAGCGAAGAATTTGAAACAAGTTTAAATGAATTAAGTGAAATGGAAAATTCAGTAGAGGATTTATATCCAATATTTTTAGATAATATATCAATATATCTAAAAGACATATCTTTAACACTAGGTAGATTATGTGATGCAATTAGTAATAGAACTGTGGCAGGTGATGATGATTGATTAAATTAAATAATAAATCTGTAGCAACATTAGTTGAATACGAAGAAACGAGAAAGTCACACATCTTTTACATAGATGGAAAGAAAGTAGTTATTCCTAAATCTAGTGGTGGAACATCAACAAGTTCAAGTAGTGGTGTCGGAGAAAAAGGTGATAAAGGGGATAAGGGTGATACTGGAAATGGTATTGTAAGTGTAACTAAAACATCAACAAATGGATTAGTTGACACATATACAATTACATTCACTAATGGTTCTACAACTACATTTGATGTTACTAATGGCTCAGGTTCAAATGGAACAAGTGGTTCTGGAAGTTCAAGTTCATCAAGTGGAAGTTCAGCAGGCTCACAAGATGTTAGTGTTCCTAATTTTATAAAATGTATTGGTAATAAATTTTATGATGTTTACGGAAATGAATATAGAATTAAAGGTATGAACTTTGATAACTGGGCGTGGTTTAATCCATCTGTGCCTATGGAATGGTATTGTAATGAATCAACTTATTTAGAGTTATCTAATATGGGAATTAATACAGTTAGGTGGTATTTAAATTATGCATTAATTGAAGATAACGATAATCCACTTACCTACAAACAAAGTGGATGGAATTGGTTAGACCAGAATCTTGCTTGGGCAGAGAAATATGGTATTAAGATAATAATCAATATGCATGTACCACCTTCTATGCCGACAGATGATTGGGATGATTCAAGGATTGAAACATTACAATTATGGGTTGGTGATGATGCTACTAGTAACATGAACAGACTTAAAGCATTGTGGCAAGCAATAGCAACAAGATATAAGGACAATCCTACAGTTTTGGGTTATGGATTATTAAATGAACCTAGAGTACCTTATATTAACAACAGTGTATCTGACAGTGAAGCACAGTGGGAAACTCTCGCTGGACAACTTAAAACTCTTATAAGAGCAATTGATACTAATCATGTCTTATTTGTTGAACCTACTACTAAAGTTCATGATATGGACAATGACGAAGATTTAGTTACAAATTATAGAGAAGCAATGTTTACTCTTAATGATGATAATTATTCTATGGAAGTGCATCTATATGAACCAATGGAGTTAACACATCAAGCATCCAATGGTTATCCAATAGGTGAATTTACTTATCCTAAAACAGATGTAATATCTTTAGTTACAAACGAATGGGTTGATTCTACGGAATATTCTGATACAAATGATGCAACAACTTATAACTTTTCATCAAGAACATATCAGACAGTTGAATCTAATACATATATGGTAGCATCTAATAGTACAATTAATATAGGTTATGCTATGCTTAATTGTTATAACATTGGTAATGGTAATACAGTTTATTGGGATAATTTAAAAATCGCACAATATGATACTAATGGTACGTTTGTTAAATATGTTAAGGAATATAATTTTAATACACAAGATGATTTTGTTATATCATCTGTATATTGGAATAATAATGTTAATTGGAGTTCAACTGGTGGTGTAGATAACAGTGGTTGTTTAATCACTACAGACAATGGTGATGATTATATGATTTCTCAAAATGGAGATTATAAATATTTTGCTATAGAAAAAGGATATAAGTATCGTGCTATAGCAACTATTAAAATAATAGGCTCTAATACATCAACCATTTTACCACAAATCGCTTTCTGTCATACAGACAGTGTTCATGGTGTTGATAAAGATTATTTAAGAGAAATAATGTTATCATATAAAACTATTGCTAATAATAATAATGTTCCTTTATACATTGGTGAGTTCGGATCGTTTGTTGATTCCTTCCCTTATGGTGGTAGAACGTGGACAGCCGATATGTTAGATTTAATGAATGAGTATGGTATTAGTGGTTCATATCATCAGTATAAGCCAGGTTTGTATAGTAGTTACTACTCTTCTGTTGTTGATAGTGACAATGTCAGAGTTACAGAAGGAACAGATGTTAGAGATGGATTATTATATAATATCTTTAAAGAAAGATGGGGTAATTCCGAAACTACTTTAACAGGCGATTCATTAACTAGAACTATAAATGGAGAAGATGTGTTAAGTTACAAAACATCTAAAGTTAAATCTATGGCACTATCTTCTTCTACTTCTCAAAGTATTTGTGTTGTTGGTAGAAATATGGCTTCCATAAAACAAATTGAAGGAACATCTACAACAGTTGTTAATAATGTAACATCATATACAATGGATGGTTTGACTATATCTGTTGAAAATGATGGACAGGTAACAATTAATGGAACATCAACTAATAGGGTTAGAATAAGATATAATAAACCAAAAGGTGTTTACTTAGTTGGAAAAACTATGCAAGTTGGTTGGGGTGTTAGTAGTGGTACTGCACCTAGTGGATTAAAACTAAGTACAAACTTGTATTATCGAAGTGGATATACTCATAATTTTACATCAAGTTCATTTGGTTTAAATGATGGACAGATAGTTAAAGCAGATACATATGATACTATGTATATTGAAATTCCATCAGGTACAACTTTTAGTAGTGTGACATTTTGGGTAAGGTTAGAAATGTTAACAACAGAGAATAGTTCATATTTAGATTCATATCAACAAGCAAAATTTATCAGATATGAAAATGTAACATCTTCTGTTTCAGTAGATAACATATCTAATTTTGATGATATTATTACAATTATCCCTGAAACTGGAAGTTATATTTTAGATATAACAACTAATGAAAGTGCATTTGAAGTATTAAACAACGAGGTTGCAGATATAAAAGTTTCAATTCAATCATTAGATAAGTTAGCAGGAAAAACTATTTGTTGTTGTGGAACTTCTCTAATGCAGGGAAATAATACTGGTACTAATTGGTGTACAGTATTAGCAGAAACGTATAAGAATACATTATTTGTTAACAAAGCAGTTGGTGGTTCGTCATTCAATACACATTCAAGTGGCTCAAGTTTTGAAATTGGTAATCAGATTGTAACCATTGGTGACTTAACAAGTGTACCTGATATTATTTTAGTTGAAGGTGGAATGAATGATTATCTTACACAGAAAACTGTTGGTACAGTAACTGCTCATGATTATTCTTCTACTTTCGATAGGAGTTCTATGGCAAGTGGTATTGAGGAAATTATAAAGTATTGTTTGACAAATTATCCTACTGCTAAATTATTATTTATGACTTGTCATTATTATCATAATGCAACTAACTTTCCAATACCTATGTCACAGTATGTAGATGTTATGATTGAGGCATGTAATAAATGGAGCATACCTTGTTTAGATTTATATAGATATGGTGGTTTGAATCCTAAAGCACCTAATGCTGGTACTTGGTTTAATGGTGATGGTATTCATTATATTGAAGCAGGATATAGACGTACTGCTCCTATTATTGCTAATTTCTTAGAACAGTTTTAATATTTTAATAAGTGCTTCTCTGCTTTAAGTGAGAACCTTTATTTTTGTGAGAGATAGTTAAGGCTATGTTGTAGGTTCAATTCCTACTCTCTCACTTTTTAAATTTATAAAATTAATTGATATTTAAGGGGTTGATAATTATGCCAAAAAGTAATGTGTCGTACAGAAAATTAAGAACTATTAATCCATCAAATATAAAATTGATGTATGAATATTTAGATTTTAAAATTAGTTGTGGTGTAGGAGATTCAACTATAAAGAACATTCAGCGAGATTTAGAAACATTGTTTATTTGGAATATGGATTTTAATGGTAATGGTTCTTTCATAACTATAACTGATAAGAAGTTTCAAAAATTTTTATTATATTGTTCTAGTGTGTTAGACTATTCTACCGAGGCAGTTAACAGAATAACTAGTAATGTTAAAGGATTAAATAAATTTGTATTAACTGTGATGGATGATAAGTTTAAAAATTATTCTACTGTATTAGGTGACGTTGAAGCACCAGTGGCAAGTTTAATAAAAAATAAATTTGTTATTACTGAAAAAAAAGTTGATGTGGTTTTAGATAAGTTAGTTGATATGGGAAAGTATCAAGCATCTTGCATATTAGCTTTATGTGCTTTTAGTGGAATAGCAAAGAGTGATATTAATAAATTTAAATGGGAATGGTTTAAGAATAAAAATATAATGAATAATGTTCCGTTATATCGTATGCCTGAACCATTATCAGGAAATAAATATATTTCACAAGTGAATGATGTTTATAAAAATAAACCTATCAAGTATGTGTTATTAGACTTTAAGAAATATTATGATTTGTGGATGACTAAACGAATTGAGAAAGGTATCAATAAGTGTGAATATTTATTTGTTGATAATGAAGATAAACAATTATCATCAGATTATATTGAATATTATCTAATGATAATATCTGAACTGTTCGGACAAACTATTTATTTTCAGGAGTTACGACCACAGTTATGTACAAGGTTACATAGAGTTGGAGTTACGTCTGAATTAATAAAGGATTTTTATGGTTGGAATGACAATTTAATTTTAAATAGAAACAATAAAGAAATCGGACAATTAGTTTCTATTTATTCTAAGATGAAAGAAGTTAAGAACGTGTTGTAACATGTGAGGTGAGGGGATAAGTATGGGAAAAAATTTGGATAATATAATTTCTAATTATACTAAAAAATTATTAGACAAACGTCATAATAATAAAATTGATAAGATAAATAATATCATTGATGATGCTAAGTTTACCTTTTTTAAATATTTAAATAGTGAAATTGATAGTTATTTAAAGTCATATGTACCAAAAGAATATATTAGAACTGATCAATTAAAACGAGAGGCTTTATATAATATGATGTTTTATAATGATATTCCAGAAAAAAGATTGTATTATCCCTCAAATATAAAAGTAATTTTTAATATTTCATCTATGCATAAATCTAAATACCCAAATGATTTTAATGGAAAAGGTGATGTTATATCATTATGGGAAACTGGTTGGAACGCTAACGCAATGAGTAAACGTATTTATAGATTTTCACATTATGATGGTTTGCAATGGATAACTAAATGTATGGATATGACAAAATTTTACATAAGGACAAAATATAAAATTGACATAGATATTAGTTATATTTCTGCATACGATATTTACAAAGGGAAAGGGTGATGATATAAATGGCTAGTAATGATATAAAAGATTCTGATGGAGAAATTATATTAAGTTTAGCCTATAGTGCTACGAAAGAAAATATAAATTTACAATTAAAACGTTTATTAGAAAACGATTTACAAAAAGAAGCGACTACCTTAACTCTAAAAGATATTAATACTACTAATGAATTTGAAAAAAAATTAGAAAGTATAATAGAAAAAATTGAAAAAGCAACAAAAATAGATATAAGTAATTTTCAATTATCTGATGATGTATCTGACAAGATTGAATTAAAGTTGAATAAATTTGAAATTGCAGATGAGGGTAAAAGAAATTTACAAAACACTTTAAATACTATAAAGGATTTACATATTAAAATTAACAATTTCGTTTTATCGGATAAGGCTAAAAGAGATTTGCAAAGTCAGATTGAACAATTGACAAAGACGAGAGTTGTAAATCCTTATAAGAAAAATAATTTAATTTCGTCTGATGCAACAGACATTAATGATACAGAGGGTTTATATAAAACAGCAAAACAAATTTCTCTAGGAAATACTAAACTTAGTGAAACAACAAAATTATTAAATGACATTAGGCAGGCTTATTCAGATTTAGGAAATGTTTCTATAAAACGTAGTTATTTAGAAGCAGATGATTTTGGTGTAGATGAATTAAAAGAAGTTGAAGTTGAAATATCTAATATAAATAATGGTTTAATAAAAACTCAAACATTATTAGGAGTAATTGATAGAATTAATGGTAAAACATCTTTTACACCAACGACATATTCATATCAATCTGTTGAACCTTTATTTAAACCTAGTGAAGTACAAAAGAATATTGATAATCAAACATATGATTCTCAATATAAAAATGCTATAAACAATTTAAATAAATTTAATCTTAACTTAAAAGAAACAGATTATATTGTAGATGAATTAACTAAATCATATGATGATTTAATTAATATGAATATTGATGATGATGATTTAATTCTTCATGCGTATAATTTTCAGAACACTTTAAAAGAAACATTAAATATCATTAAACAATATAAAACAGAATATGCTACTATTAAACAAACTGATGGTTTATCAAAATCAATTCAAAATTATAATATTGATTATCAAAATAATGAATTAAACCAAATGGTATTACATCTTCGAAATGCTAACATTACATTAGATGAGTATCAATCAATGGTTAAACGATTCAATCAAATTAAATTAGATGATAAACGAGAGTTAAACACAACAAGAGTTGAAACACTTAAAAATCAAGTTGAAGCATTTAAATTATCCAGTTCAAGTGCTGAAAGATTTGCTAAAGATTTAGATGATATAACTGAAAAGTTAAAGAATGTAAAGAATAATTCAGAGTTAAATAAAATTGCAGAAGAATTTAAAGTTATAGAATCAAAAGCAAAAATAGCATCGAAAGCAATGGATATAACTAATGCTTTTGGTATAAGTGGTAATGGTGGTAAGTATAACGAATATAAGACACAGATAGAAAAAATAACAAGTGAGATAAATAAATATGCAGTAAATTTTAAATTATCTAAAACTGTAACAGATGATTTAACTAATGCTTATCAAAAATTAGCAAAGGCTCGTGGAGATAATGCGAAAATTAAAGCCGAACAAGAATTTAATAACGCATTAGATTTAGCCAAACTTAAACTAGAAAAAGTTAAAGAAGAAACTGCTAAGTTATCAGATGTAGATAATTTAAGAACAAATATTTCTAATTATTTAGAAACTACTAATACGACTAATCGTAATGCACTTGACGAATTATTAAATAATAAATTAAATAAAACTAATAGTCTTGGTGGACAAAATAAAATAACTCTTGAAGCATTACAACAAGCAAAAGAAATATTTAATAATGTTCAGATTGCAGATAAAAAATTTGTAGATAGTACAAGTCTTGAAACATTAAGAAGTCAAATGTATACTTGGTTGAATAGTACAAAGTATGCAGAAGAATATAGAGAAGCAATTGATAGGTTGTCAAATGAATTAAACGGAATAGATTCTGTTGGATTTAAAAATATAAAAGAACAATTCCAGCAGATGAAATCGCAAATCAAAGAGTTAGGTTCATATGTAAGTTCAGATGATATTAATAGTTTAAAGAACAAATTAGATATATTTGAATTTAATGATGCTAATGCTGAACGATTTACAAGCCAAATTGATAATATTAGAAAAATAATTAATTCAGTTGAAGTAGATAATGTTTCTCTTAGTGTTGCTGAATTTAAAAAACTTGAAAATGAAATAAATAAAATTCAACAAGAAGCAAATACATTATCTAAGACAAATATATCACCTAATGATTTAGAAAATCTTAGTAATCAGATTACTACATTTTCACAAAAGACACAACACTTAGATGATACATTTGAAGATGCCAACGGAACTACTAAAACATTTAGGGAAGAACTAGAAAGATTATTAAATGATTTAACGAATGTTGATTTAACAAAAGGTGGTTTCAATCAAATTAAAAAAGATTTTGATACTTTAAAAACTGCCGAAAAGCAATTAGAATCGCTTGCTAAAAAATCAGATATTGATTTATTACAGAGTAAAATTACTAAGTTAAAAAACACATTTAATTTTTCTAAAGATACAATTGAATCATTAAATGTATTAGAAAAGAAATTATCTAATTTAAAAGTTGGTACTGCAACTAAAAGTGATTTTGAAAAACTTAATACAGAATTTAAATTACTTAAAGCAAATGCCGAAGCAACTATATCTCCACTTGATAGGTTTAAACAGAAACTTATACAATATGGACAGATGTATTTAAGTTTTTATTCAGTTGTTAATGGCATTAAACAAATGATTGCAGAAGTTAAAGAGTTAGATGATGACTTACTTGAATTATCTAAAGTTTCAAACATGACTGCTAAAGATCTAAAGAACTTTACAAGTGAAGCATTTGCTATGGGTGATGAAGTTGGTAGAAAAGGAACAGACGTTATTAATGCAGTAACAGAATTTAAACGAGCAGGATATACTTTAAAAGAAAGTTCAGATATGGCTCAATCTGCTTTAATTATGACAAATGTTGCCGAAGGAATTGAATCAACAAGTGATGCATCAGGTACATTGATTTCTGTACTTAAAGGTTTCAACATGGATGCTAGTGAAACTTTAAATATCGTTGATAAGATAAATGAAGTTTCAAATAAAGCACCTATTAACTTTGATAATATTGCAGATGGTTTGGAAAGAACTTCTGCTACTTTGCATGAAAATGGTAACTCAATAGATGAATCAATTGGTTTAATTACTGCTGGTTACGCACAGTTAAGAGATATTCCAAAAGTAACAAGTGGTATTATTACAATATCTGCTAGACTTAGAGGTGTTGATGATGAAACTGGCGAAACAATTGATGGACTTAAAGCCAAAATGCAGGATTCATTTAGCAAGATTGGAGTTAATATTGAAGATGCTAATGGAGAATTAAGAAGTTTATATGATATTGCTAGAGATTATGCTAAGGTGTATGATACTCTTACTTCTAAGCAGAAACAGTATTATGGAGAACTTGCTTCTGGTAAACGACAAGTTACAGTATGGAACGCAATCATAAGTAATTTTAAAGATGCTGAATCAGCAGTTCAAGCATCATTAAATTCAAGTGGAAGTGCCATGCTTGAAAATGAAAAGTATATGGACAGTTTATCAGGTAAGTACGAAATGCTTCAATCATCTGTTCAGGGATTTGCAAATTCATTAATTAATTCAAAAGCATATGGTGATACAATAAGTTTAATTACTGACTTAGTTAAAGGTTTAACATCATTATTTAATGTGTTAAATAAAATAAATGTGCTTGCACCAGTGTTAATTTCTACAGTTGGAGCAATTGCTAGTAATAAATTTAATTTAAACTTTTTAGATTTTAGTGGAGATAAACTACAAGCAGGAAGAGGTCTTACTAAACTGATAGAAACTTTTAAAAGTTTAAAAAGTTTCAAATCACCAATAACTGAAAAAGAAGTAGATTTAATTCATAAGTATTTCATGTATAAAGATAATGGTGCATTAGAAAAAGCGAATAAACTTTTTAATGATAATTCAGAAGCATTGTCTGAAAATGCAAAAAATATTATGCAAAATTGTAATAATATGGCAGATGCAAATGTGAGATTAGCAGGAACTACTTCAAAATTATCGGGTGCATTTAAAGGTTTAATGGCTTCATTTGCACAATTTGCTATAATGTTTATAGCAACAGAATTAATTAACGGTGCTATAAAATTTTTTGATAAATTAATCGTTACTACTAAAGAATATGAAGAAAATCTAAGAAATTTAAAACAATCATTTGAAGATAATAAAACTCAAATAGAAAGTAATTATGAATCTGCAAAAGACTTAGTGGATAAATATCAAGAATTGAGTAAAGGTGTTGGAGCAAATAATGTAAATAACTATTTATCAGATGAAGAATATAAAGAATATTTATCTACTGTTAATAATTTAGTTGAAATATATCCTGAATTGTTAAGTCATTATGACGCAGAAGGTAATGCTGTTTTAAAGAATATAGATTTATATAAAGAGTTAATTAGATTAAAAGAAGAAGATATAAAAAATAATTATAATAAATATTTGTTTGATGATGATGGTGATGTAAATAAAGAACCTGTAAAAAAAACAAAAAAATATTCAAAAGAATTAAATGTTAAACGATATGAATTTTCTCATAAATCAAAAGAAGAAATTCAAAATCAAATTGATGAATTATCTAAAGATTATAATGATGAAGAGTTATATGAAAAAATCCAACAAGAATTAGGTATGCCATCTCTTAATGTAGATTATTTTCTCGATTCAAACGGACAGATAGTAGACCAAGCATTTAATGAATTACAAACAAAAATTAAAAACGAAGAAAGTGAACTTAGAGCCAAATTAAATGAATCACTAAGTGCTGTGAAAAATCAAGCCATAGCAGTGTTGATGAATAATCAAGATTATAATAATTTATCTGATGCTCAAAAACAATTTGCTATGAATTTTGTTAATGGAATTGATGAGAAAATAGCAAATGGTTTTACTGGTGTATATGATGGTAAAAATTCTATAGATAATTATATTAGTAATTTAATGAGTAGTCTTAATAAATTACAATTTGGTAGCGACCAAACTTTAGAATTTTTAGCAAATGTTGATGATATTAAAATTAACTTATCTCCTGAAGAATTAAAAGATAGAGTTAATATTAAACTTCAAGAATTAAGTAATCAAACTGGCATACCAGTTCAAGATATTAAAGTAATGTATAATCTTGAATGGGTTGAAGAAAATAGTGAAGCAGTTTCAAATTTTAGAAAAAATTTAACTAGTCGTTTAGAGAATGAATTAAAAGATAATGTTGATTATAAAGGTTATGGTAGTACAATTGTTGAAGTAAATAAATTCATAAAAGAAAATAAAATATATACACAAGAACAAGTTGATGAATTTGTTGAATTATATAATAAAACTAATAGTGTAACAGAAGCAATGAAATTATATGCTAAACAATTAGCATATACAAATAATGTAGAATCATTTAAAGATTTAGGTACTAATTTAGATACACTAAAAAATAATCTTACTGACATAACAGAAGTTATAGATAATAATTTTCAAACATTAGATGTAGTTAAATTAATGGATAGTAATGCTTCTTTTGATTGGGAAAAAGCAGGAGTAATTAATTTTAATACTGGTGAAATAACATCAGATGTTAATGTTTTAAGAAGTGCTTTTTCACAATTACAAACTGAATTAATAAATCATGTAAAAGAAACATATCCTCAATATGCTAATGCAATAGACAGTGTAGCAAACGAATGTGTATATGTTTCTAAAAGTGTTGATGACTACATGGATTCATTAACAGAATTAAATGATTTATATTATAAAGTTCAAAAAGGAACAGAATTAAATAAAGCAGAGGTTGAAGATTTAACAACTAAATATCCTGCTTTAAAAGATGCAGTTATTGAAACTGCTAATGGTTTCAGTTTTGAAGAAAATGCTTTAGTTGATGTATATAATACACAAGTTGAAACATCTAGGGCGGGTATTGCTTCACAAATAAATTTAACACAAAAAACAATTGAACAAGTTCAAGCAAGAATTAAGGCATATCTCGCAGAACAAAATGCGTTAGCAAATTTAATGAAAAATGCAAGTAATATTACAACAACTGTTGAAAATGGTGTTGTTCGATATTACGACCAACTTTCTAAAAAATGGGTTGATAAAAGTGCAGTTCAAAAATACAATGATTATACAATGGATACAATCACTCTTGAATTAGCACAAGATGAATTAAATAAATTAAAATCAAGTTTATCAACAATTCAACGTAGTTCAAAGAATTTAAATACTTCGTATAAAAATAATAAACCTGCTAATACATCAAGTGGTTCGAGTGGAAGTGGTTCAAGCAGGGGTTCATCAGGAAATAGTGATAGTTCACAAGAAAGACAACCTACTTTGTTTGATTGGATTGAACGTAAAGTAAAGAAGTTATCAGATACTTTAGAACTTGCGAAAAAAAAGATAAGTGATTTCTTCGACTATACTAACAAAAATATTCAAACGAATAAGGCTATATCTTTAATTGAACAACAGATAAGTAATTATACTGCTACAATAAATGCTTATAACAAAGAGTTAAGTAATATTGGATTATCGGCTGATTTAAGAGATAAAATTGAGAATGGTGCATATACTGTTGATTATATCAAAGACGAAGAATTAAAGGCTAAAGTAAATAGTTATAAAGAAATGTATGATAAAATAACAGAAGCACGAAAATCAATTGAGAGTTTGCGAGATGAAGAACAAGAATTATATAAACAACGACTTGATAATATTAAAACATATTATGATTATTTAAATAATCGTGAAACAACAAGACAAAAGGGTTATAATCTAACGTCAAGTGATTCACGAATAGATATAAATAGTCAGCAAAGATTAGATGCTTTATGGTTAGAAAAACAATCAATTGATAAGCAAAGCCAACAAACATTAGAACTAAAGAATAATTATGAAAGAGAATTAAATTCTTTATATTCAAGTGGAAAAATAAATTTCAATGCATACTATGAAGGATTAACTTATGTTGAAGAATTGAATAATCAGCTTAAAGAATTAAGTGCTAATTCACATAACATTCAAAAACAAATGAATGAAATGGAATTAAACATATTTCAAAAAATTGAAAATAGTTTTCAAAATCAAGCCGATTATTGGGCGAATAAAATTGAATTAAAACAGGCGAGTGGTGAAACTGTAACAAAAGATGATTATTACAATGAAATTCATCAGTATAGTTGGCGAGTTTTATATTTACAACAACAAATAAGTGCGTTAGAAAAATTAAAGGCTAGTGCTAATTATCGTTCAGAAGAATGGTTTGAATATTCAAATCAATTAGATTCTGTTAATAACGAATTACTTAGCACTCAAAAGACAATATATGATTTAAGGTCTGAAATGTTTAATAATACATTATTTAAACAGATGGATGATGTTATTGAAAAATTAGATAAATTAAAAAGTAATCTTTCTGAAATAAGTGATATTATTAATGACGATATGATATTTGATGAAAATGGAATTGTTACGGATTTAGGTATAACTAAGTTGGCTGTTATGACACAGATGTATGATGAAGCCAAAGAAAAGGTAAATGCTTATATTAAAGACATTGAACTGTTAGAAAATACATACCGAAAAGACCGATATAATCCTATGAGTGATGAAGATTATGAAACTAAATTAAAGGACTTGCAAGATGGATTGTTAAGCTCTGTTAAAGATGTGCAATCAATTAGAGATAGTTTTATTAGTCTTTATGAACAACAGAATCAAGCCGAACTAGATAGTTTAAAAGAATTAATTCAATTAAGAGTTGAAGCCTTAAATGCAAAGAAGTCTTATTATGATTATGATAAAAATATAAAGTCTAAGACAAAAGATATTAAGTCTTTGGAAGCACAGATACTTGCTTTGGAAGGTGTTGAGGATCAAGCAACTAAAACACGAAAAGCACAATTGGAAGCACAGTTACAAACTAGTAAAGAGGATTTGAATGATACAATTGTTGAACATAGAATTTCATTAATCACAGATGGATTAGATGATTTTGTTAATGATCTTGAAACAGATTATAGTAAGCAAGTTGATTTACTTAAAGCAAACTTAACTGCACAAGCAGAAGTTATTGAGGAAATAACTTCTGAATACGGAAAGTTTGGAACAGATACAATTAAATCAATTAATGATATGTTTTCAACAATTGCAGGAACAACTGTTGATGTTAGTGGTTTAGTTAATGGTGTTAAGATAGATACTTCTAATAATACAGGAACATATACTACAACATCTACTGCTACTAATACGACTTCTAACAGTAACACACAAACTATAAAACAAACAGATGTAACAAGTAATGGTTTGGTGTCAGGTATATCTAAAGATTTAATAACATCAGCTACTGCAACAAAAGATGAAGTTATAAGAATACAACGTGCATTAAATTCATTAGGTATTACAGATACAAATGGTAGACGTTTATCAGAGAATGGAATATGGGATAGCAAGGTAACACAAGCAATTCAGAAGTTTCAAGAGAGTTCTAATTGGGGTGGAGCAATTACTGCTAATGGTAAAATTGATTCTGCGACAAAAGCAAAATTTAAACGAGCAGGTTATTATAAAGGTGGAATTGTTAAATCATTCTTGCCAGTTGATGATGAGTTAACAAGTCTTATCAAAGATAATAAGGATAGTGGTTTAATTACTGCTAAAGTTGGAGAAGCAATTATTCCAAGTAAATATGTTCCTGATTTTGTTGATAAGATAGAATCATTTATTAATATGCCAAACATAGGTGATATATTTGATGGTAAAATTAATAAATCTAATAATGGAATTATAATTGAACAAAAGTATGACAATCTGTTAAATGTTAATGGTGATGTTGACAAGGAAGTATTTCCGGGGATTAAGTCTATGTTAGAGCAATCATATAAATATAATAGTCAGAAGTTAGTAAATGAATTAAAGAAGTATGGTTATAAGTAATGTAAGTTTAAGTTTCAATGTACTGTGGGATAGTAAATTTCAAGAACTATTCCACTGTACATTTCACATACAGGAGGAATGATTTGTGGGTAAAAGATGGAAACACTTTAAAACAGTTTGTAAGCACAAAGCAATTGTTTATCAAGAATGTAAATCTTGTGGGATAACATGGCAAGGTATTATACATGATTTGTCAAAGTTTAGTCCTATTGAATTTTCTGCTTCTGCTAAACACTTTCAAGGCAATCGAAGTCCTATTGAAGCAGAGAAAGAATCTCGTGGTTATTCTATGGCTTGGTTACATCACAAAGGAGTTAATAAACATCATTGGGAATGGTGGATAGATTTTTATGATAACGGACAAATTATAGCCAATAAAATCCCATCAAAATATGTTGTTGAAATGATATGCGATTGGATAGGTGCAGGTAAAGTTTACAGTAATGAAAAGTGGAATCAAGACGAACCTCTCAATTATTTCTACAAAGTAAGAAAAGGCAGATATTTTCATCCAGAAACTGAAAAGCTAATTATCTTTCTTCTTGAAATAATTAGAGATAAAGGTCTTGATGAATTTCATAGAGTATGTAGTCAAGGCTATCCTGTTTTGACAGATTATGATGAATTATATATTCCATAACTACACATTGTAGGTAGATAGAATTATATTACTTTATCTACCTACAATATTTTTTATAAAGAGAGGGATTGCGTATGAGATATTTTAATTTTGCTAATTACTCTACGTTAAGTCTTATTGATAGTAGATTAAAGATTGGAAGTTTTGAAAAAAAAACAGAACTTAATTATAAACCTACAAGGGATGTTTTGCATGGAGAATTTACTTCAAAAAGAATAAAGAATAATTATTATGCGATTAGAAATTCAAATGATATTTCATTAATAATCACATTGTTTAAAGAAGATAATTCAGAATTTTCTGATTCAGAGATAGATATTATATGTAAAAAATTAATGGGGGTAAAATGTCCTAACTATTTAAGTATACATGATAGAGATGATAATATATCATATGATGCAGAATATTTAGATAATATAAAGATTAAATATAATAATGAATTGCATGATATAATTATTCAAAAAATTGTAGATAATATTAATATGAGTAATTACTATGGTATGTTTACTAATATAACATATAATGTAATAGGTTCAAAGATATATGGATTGACACTGACATTTAAACTTTCTGATAATTATAATTATTCAAATCAAATAGATATAACTTTTGAAAATGAATTGGAATTAACAAGTTATATTGTTCCAGCAGAAAGTACGGATAATACACCGATATATCCAATTATAACTATATATCCAAATTCATATGGAGATAATACATATGTTAAGTTAGTAAATAATACAGATAATAATTTGATTATGAAATTTAGAATTAGAAATTTAAATGCTATAACAATTGATTGTAAAAATAAAAAATTAAATAATATTAATATTAATGATTTAATTTGGAATACAGATAATTTAAATGGAAAAATAAATTGGTTTAGATTATTAAATGGAAATAATACAATAAGTATTGAAGGAAATGCTTCTGTTACATTTCTTTATAGAAATAAATATTTGAAAGGAGTTGTCATATAAAATGGTTTTTAATGATAAAGAAGTTGATTTTTATTTATGTAAGCCTGATGTTGAACATACTAAATTGTGTGTAATAAACGGAATAGATGATTCTAGTTGTAGTTTATCAATTTCACCATTATTAAACATAAGTACCTTAACATTTGATGTTATGAGATATATTGATGTTAATGGAGAAATGGAGTTAAGCAATGCTTATGATAACTTACTATTCGGTATGCAGATTGAAATACCTAATGTTGGTATATTTGTAATGGAAGAACCTACAATAATCAATGATGGATATTATGAATATAAATCCATTAGTGCGTTTTCATTAGAACATGAATTAGAAAATCGAGATTTAGTTAACTTTGTAATTAATAATGGAACTGAAATTAGTAAAGAATATTTAGCAACAAATAATATAGATGTTAATGGTTTTGCTAAAGAATACGTTACTTTTTATAATATAAATAATACAGAATTATCATTGTTGCATTTAATATTAGATGAAACAGAATGGACTATAGGTTATGTAAGTAACTCATTGAAAAATAAAAAGTTTTCATTTGAAGTAGATAGTGAATCTGTATATAGTTTTTTAACAAAGAGGTTATCGTCTACTGCAAAATGTGTATTTTATTTTAATAGTATAGATAGGGTTATTAATGTTTATGATATTAATGAGTTAGGTGTGGACTCTAACTTAACGATTAGTTTTAGAAATTTATTAAAAACAGTAAATGTAGAAGTAGATGAAAACTCTATATATACAAGATTTAATATTAGTGGTGGAAATGATTTAAATATAGCACCTGTTAATTTCGGAGAAACTAAGTATGCAAATATAGATTATTTTTTAAAAGAACCATATTTTTCAAATGAAACAGTATTAAAATATAATTCATGGAAAAACTATAGAGAAGATAGACGTGATGAATATATTAATATTATAAAACATTGTTATGATTTACAAGAAGAAATTATAAATTTAGAAACAAAGCTTCCTTCTGATTCAGTTGAAATGGATTGGAATGGATTTACTAATGAAGAGTTAGAGGATTTTATAGAATATTACGAGGGATTATTAACTGCCATGCAAATATCAGTAGACAATAATCCTCAATATGATGAGAATAATACATATGTAACATGGAAAAATATTAATAATGAAACGGATCATGAAAGTTATTTAACTGCTTTATATGATACAAATTATGGTTACTTCACATATTATGAAATCCTAAATTATATAATTCCTAATATAAATATTCAATTACAAATGAATAATAATCCTAATGATGATTCTTTAGAATATGACAAATCATTTGAAACTGATTGGGAATTATATGGCACATATGAATTAAGTTCTAAGATTGAGAGTTACCAAGAACAATTAAATACTTGTGTTAATCATTTATGTTTTGCTGATTTAAATAACGATAATACAGATGAATTATTAACATATTCACAGATAACAACTATTTTAAATTATAAAAATTCGTTAGTTTTTTCAAATGGTATTCCTGTAACATATGATAATGCAACTAATGTTAGAATACAACGTGCATTATATGAACAATACTATAGAGATTATTTATTAGTTACATCAGCATTAGAGGGAAAACATTTTTCTCAAAGTAATTACACAGTATATTATAATAGATATACTGAAATACAAAATAATTTAAATAATGCAACTAATGAATATAACAAGAAAACAGGACAAATTGAATTGCTAAATGATGAATACGATATAGCAAATAATACAAGATTAGGAATTATATCAGATGTTGCTATGGATAATCCTAGATTTGGATTAACATCAACTGAAATATCTAATATTAAATTATTATATTTAGACACAGATTATTCAAATGAAAATATTACTACTACTGAAACTCAAACAGAATCAGAAAAGGTTGATACTGCATATGAATTATTTCAAGATGCAATTACTCAATTATATATTGAATCGCAACCACAATATAAATTTACAACTACATTAGATAATTTATTATCTATTCCAGAGTTTAAAGATTATATTAATAATTTTGATGTGGCAAATTTTATACATTTGTGTATACGAGATGATTATCAAGTTGTAATAAGAATAACAGAAATAAAATATAATCCAAAAGATTTATCTTCTGAAATATCTGTTAGTTATAGTACAATGCAAAATACATTAAATGGTAGAAATGATTTAGCTAGTTTATTTGATTCATCTCTAAGTTCAAGTAAAAACTCCATTAAGGTTGGAAGCACTGGTAATTCAACAACGGATATAAGTATTACAACAGATTTTATTAATGCAATTATTAAATCAAATTATTATAAATCAAAGTTCGGAGAACAGTTAGGTACAACTCTCCCACTCAATGTTACCTTTGAAGAATTAAACGCAGAGGTCGCTAGAATAAATGATTTGATTGCAGGTCGAATAACAAGTGGTTATACTGATACGATTAATTTAAATACTGCTAATTGTACAATTGAAGATGCTTTAATTACTAATCTTGTTACATCTATTATTCAAGGTGGTACTGCTTTATTTAATGAGATTATAACTAATGATGTTCTCATACATAGTAAAGACGGAAGATTTAGAATAAGTGATAATACATTATTAGTTAATGATTCCAATGGAAATCCTCGTATACAGATAGGTCAAGAAGAAGGTGCTGATGTATATAGCATTATTGTTTATGATAATAATGGAGTAGGAATGAAATTAAATTCAGAAGGATTATCTGAAAGTTTTATTCAAGATGGTAGTATAAAAAATGATATGTTACAAGATAGTGGCAATGGATATAGTGGAATATCGGCAGGAAAATTAAATTTAAATAGTATCATTAGTGTTATCAACGGAAATGATGAGAACAGTGGAGATACAATGTTCTCTGCAAGTAAAATCTATTTTGATGAAACTAATCAAACATTATCGCAAGCATATTCTACAATAGCCGAAACTGTAGACTTTATGGGATTATATGTATCAATTAGTTCAAGTAATGGTACAATATTAAAACGAGATGATGATACAACTACATTAACTGCCAAAGTATTTAAGAATGGTTCGGAAGTTAATAATTCAAATTATATTTATAGATGGCGAAGATATTTAAACAATGTATTAGATATGTCATTTGGTGGTTCTGTAGATTATCAATCAACATCTAGTATAACTATTACAGGATTAAGTTTAGCCAATGCGTCTTATGTATATAGAATAACAGTGTTGGATTCAGCAAATGGAAATAACATGATAGGACAAAGTGAAGTAACAGTTAGCAGAATTACAGATGGTACTGTATCAGCATCTATAAATATTGTTCCATCATCACAAGTATTTGTATCAACGGAAAACAATACTTATACTCCTGATACTATAACATTGACACCAATTATACAAAGTGTGCAGTTAAATAATTTAAAATGGAGTTATTGTGTTCAGGGTTCTACTACATGGACAGAGTTAACTAATACAACTACTTCATCTACATTACCATATTATAATAATTCAACAAAAGTTTTAACAATACCTAAAGACGTAAATGTATTATCTTCAAGTATTAATTCAGTATCTTTTAAATGTTATGATAATACTCAAAGTTGGATAAGCGATACAATTACAATTACAAGATTAAAAAATGGTAAAGATGGACAAGGTATTAATATATATGATAGTTTTGATACAACACTTGAATTGTATAATGCACATCCAACAGGAAATGTTGGAGATGGATATTTAGTAAATGGTGATTTATATGTATGGTCGAATTCAACTTCAACATGGAAAAATGTAGGAAGAATAAAAGGCGATAAAGGAGATTCAACTTATGTTCATATTAAATATTCTAATGATGGTTTAACATTTACTTCAAATGACGGAGAAGTAGTTGGGGATTACATGGGAGTGTTGGTTGATTCTAATGCTTCTGATTCAACTACATTTAGTGATTATAGTTGGAAAAAGATTGTAGGTAATGATTCATATTCAATTTTATTAACAAATGAATGTGCTACATTTTTAGGAACAACAAATGGTGGTTCGATTGATAGTGCTGAAACAAGTGTTATTGTTTTAAATGGAAATGAACAGATAAATGTTAGGATTGATTCAATTGGAGATACTAATGTAAATGGAACAAATACATTAAGTACAGGTTATACAGGTTTAACTGCTAAAGTTATTAATAATAATACCTTATCTCCTACTATTCAATTTAATACAACTAATTCATTAAGAGATTTAAGTGGTTCAATTCCAATTGTTATGACTGCTAATAATAAAACATTTACAAAGTATTTTTCTTTTAGTGTTGCGTTGCAAGGTATTCAGGGAGAAGATGCTAAGGTTATTAGAATTAGTGGTTCTTCACAAGTATTTATTTCAGAAGATGGAGAAACATATTCACCTGAAACTATTGCTCTTACACCTTCTACTAATAATATATTATTATCTGATTTAGAATGGCATTACAGTAATGATGGTGGTGTTAGTTGGAATAAGATATATAATACAAGTTTGTCAACTATAGAATGTTATTATAACAACAATAGTAAAGTTTTAACTATACCTAAAAATGCTTTGATTTTTAATAGTACAAGTTCATTATCGTTCAGATGTCGCTCTATGGAATATAACGAAGTGCATGATATAATAACAATTATTAAAGTTAAGAATGGTAAAGATGGATTAAGTATTAATATATTAGGAAGTTATAATACATTAAATGAATTAATTGCAGAACATCCAAATGGAAATCAAAATGATAGTTATGTTGTTAATTCACATCTTTATATATGGGTAGAACAAACAAGTAGTTGGGTTGACATGGGGCAATTCAAAGGTAATGATGGTGTATCAAGTTACATGCATATTAAATATTCAAATGATGGCATATCGTTTACTGCTAATAATGGAGATACTGTTGGTAACTATGTTGGTATGTTTGTAAGCACATCTTCTACTCCATCTAATTCATTTAATGATTATACATGGAAGAAGTATGTTGGTACAGATGGCGAAGATTCATACAGTGCTATATTATCAAATGAAAGTGATATGTTTAGTGGTGGAATTAACTATGCAAATGCTGAAAGTAAATCTACAAACATTAATGTATATAAAGGTTCAACAAAGATTGCTACCACAATAACTAAAATTGGAACAGTTACAGTTAGTGGTAATAATTCAAATGTTGCAACAGGATATACTGGATTAACTGCAAATATTAGTAACAATGCAACAACAGAGCCAACAATAACATTTAATTCAACTAACTTACTTACTACTCCAAGTGGTTCAGTTAAGATTACATTTACTGCTGATGGAAAAACTTTTACAAAGTATTTCTCATTTGCAATAGCCTTTGTTGGTGCTAGTGGAAATAATGGTATCACTGCTTTCCTTTCAAATGATTCACATACTGTACCTACAGATGTTAACGGAGCAAATGGAGTTTATACTGGTGCTACTACTACAATGTATATTTATGATGCAGGTACGGATATATCTTCTCAATGGACTTATTCGATAAGTACAACAAGTATATCTGGAACATCATCAAATAACAATAGAACATTTACAGTAAATGGAATGACTGCTGATGTTGGATATGTAGATATAACTGCAAGTAAAAGTGGTTATACTTCTATTACTAAACGATTCACTCTGACACGAGCAAAACAAGGATTGCAAGGAGATGGTGGTCAGATACTTCATTCTTATTGGATTGAACCTAGTGCAAGAATAATAATTAGAAACGTTGATACAAAAAATTGCACACCACAAACTATTACATTTAATGGTTGTACAGCTACTCCACAGATTAATAAAACATCTTATTCAGGTATATTTAAAATATATGTATCTACTAATGAAATTATAGATGGTGATATTAATTACAATTTGTATTACACTTCGTCTAATGCTGAAAGTTCTACAAATTATGCACCAAGTAATAATGTTACAAGTATTAAATGCGAATTGTATAATCCAAATGATTTAACTAATCCATTAGATACGCAAGAAGTATTTATATTGTATTCAACAGTTTCAATTGTTTCTAAGACAACATCTATGAGAACAGATATTAATAATAATTCATCTTCTATTAGTGAGTTACAATCTAAAGTTAATTTTACTAATAATAATGGTGTATTAGTTGGAATGGAAAGTTTTTATAATTCTTTTCTTTCTTTAGCCGAATCTGTGCAAAGAGAAATGATTGCAACAAGAACAATATTAAATGGAGATTCAACTTATAATTTATTCTTAGATAGTAACTTTTCGTTTTATCCTTTGGAATGGGAAACTACTGGAAACAATTTACGAAGTTTCAGTATACATCCAACAGAAAAATTTAAAAGAACTTCTTCATCACCAGAGAACAGAGTTATTTATGTTAGTGGTGGAAATGCAATTGCAGAAAAATTTGTATACAATGTTGCTCCTAGTACAACATATTATTTTAAAGTATATTATAAAGTTACAAGTGGTAATGTTAATATTAAACTAACTAATTATAAAACTTCAACTGTTGATGGAAGTATGATTAGTGAAAGCACTACAACATCTATTACAGGAACTAATTCCTCATGGACATTACTTGAAAGAACTATCACAACTTCAAGTACAACAAGTGCTATTCAAGTACAATTTAATTATACAGGAAGTGGAAGTTGTTATATAAGTTGTCCTAAGTTATCATCATTTAATTCAATATATGACGAATCAACTGATATAGTTGGTATGGAAATATCTTCTGTTGCAAGTAAAGCAATGCAAACTGCTAATGGTTTTGAATGGTTAGTTAATAGTGGTAACAATGTAAATTCATTATCAATTACTGATGATGGAATAACTGCTATAGTTAATAAGATTAATTCAGAAGCCAATCAGATTAAGATAAATGCTGATAAGGTGGATATAAATGGTTTAGTTACATACAGTAATATAAATAGTGTTCTTGATTATGCAGATAAAAATATAGTTATTCATAGCAAGATACCAACATTAGTTAGTTATACAACTAATAGTAATAATGTACCATATTCATATTTTTATTTAAGTGAAAATATGAAAGCAAATGAAACGTATATCATAACATTACAATGTTCTAATTCAAATGGTGCTTATTACACTCCTGCAAATGGAATCAGATTTAATTTTAATTATACAACTTCTACTACAAACACACCTACATTAAGTTTTAGTAATACAGTTATTAAAGATGGTTATGAAGATGGTTTGTATCAGATATGTGTAACACCAACTGTTGAATGTACAGGTTATTTTTATATTACAACTGGCATATCAAGTGGAATTAACATGATAGTTGATTGGATTAAAATTGAAAAAGGTAATATATCGTCTTTAAATTGGTATGCTTCTCAATATGATATAGATGAACAAGATGGTGTAAATCGTTTTTGTGTTAATGATGTGTTTAGTTCTGATGTATGGTCGCATGAAAGTAGTTATGATACATTAATTATTAATTGTAATAATTCATCATATATATCATCATACAATTATTATCCTATAAATGTATGTTGTAATGATATTATATGGGATATATCTACGGACTATGAGTTTTATACAATTAGTGGATATATTAAAATTAATGATGCCATATCTCCTACATGTCCAATATTAAATTCAAATGGTGATATTGGTTCGATTATTCAAACAGGTAATACATCATTATATTCTAATTATGATTCTGCTACAGGTTATTACGTTGAAATAATTAAACATAATCCTGTTTCATATTCAACGATAAGATTATCTACTACTCATTATGAAGTACAGTGTTATGTAGATACTAATAATCATAACGGAACGAAGGTTTCATTTGAAAAGTTTAAAATAGAACGAGGTGTAATGCCTACTGCATGGAATTATTCACCTTCTGATGTTGCAGGTTCGGATATATATTTATATGGAACAACTATTATTGATGGTGGTAAAATTGATACAGATAGTTTATTTGCTAGAAATATTAACTTTACAGGAACAATTATTGGTGGTTCTAGTGGTAATGGTGGAATTATTAAAAGTTATAATTCTGAATATACTAAACTTGTAGAAAGTAGGTATAATCAGAGTGCAGACGTTACTTATAATGCAATTCATTATAATACAAGAAAAGGAATGATTGTTGATTTAGTTAATGGATGTTTTTCATCTCCATATTTTTCGATTGATTCAGATGGTAAAACTACATTTGGTGGACAAATTAATTTTGATTATTATGAACATCTATTAGATTCAACATATTATCCAAATGGAATTTGGGAGCCAGAAAGTAAATTTATATCATGGGGTGCTTTAGAATCTCCTGATAACGGAGTAACCATTAATAGATTTGATGGGGCATATATATCTGTGTTTCAATCTTTTCCATATAATATGCTTGAAGGTAGATCTTCTAATACATCAGATGGTATGAACTTAACAACTACTATAGCTTCAGGTGAATTGTTATTGTCAGCAGGAATTAATTATTATCAGCCATCTAGTGGTGATGATATGATTGGTAGAGGAAATTTAGTTTTACACGAAGATTCAGCAAGATTTTATAGAACACCTTCTGAAAAAGAAACTAATACAGGTCATGTATATAATAATTATATGACTGTTTCTACTGACGGAGATTTTATTGCCAATAGATATGTTGAAACAACACAAGGCATAAGAAGTCATGGCGAATCTCGTTTTGATACTTCGTATGCAGGTGGAAGTAATTATAGTGATCCATTACCTAATGTTGTTTGTGCAATTAAGACAACAGGAAATATTGCATCAACAGGAAAAGTATATTCTAATGGAGTTCCTTGTGTAACAAGTTTGGGTATTATACAGATTAATAATGATGCAAATGCTAATTTAAAATTAATCTTTGACAATGGACTAGTTGGTTCAATCCATTACGGTGATGTTTCGAGTGATATTAAGTTAAAAAAGAATATTAAAGATACATCTGTTAGTGCAACAGATACTCTAAATAAAATTGAATTAAAATCTTTTGATTGGAAAAATAGAGATGAGCATGTTGATGTAGGATTTATTGCAAATCAATTAGAAACAGTTATACCTCGTGTGGTTTATGAAGTTGAACAACAAGATGGTTCTACAATAAAAAATATTAATCATTTTGGATTAATTCCTTATCTTGTAAAAGCAATTCAAGAACAGAATGAGGAAATAACTAAATTAAGAAATGATTTAAATAAGTTAAGAAAGGATAGTTGATATGGAACAAAAGGAAATGTCGCAAGGCGAATATATAATAAGTGAGTTATCAAAAGAATTGGCTTTATTAAAACAGGAACTATACGCAACAAGATATGTGGTTGCAAGGCAAGAGTCTGAATTAAAGGTATTAAAAGAAAAGGTATTAAAAGAAGATGTAACACAATTAAATAAATAATAATTATAGTTGGTTAGGATAAGTATTGTCCTAACCAACTATTATAATGTGGTGATTAATATGATTGTTAATTCAATTCAATTTAATAATATTAGTTTATCAAGTGTATTATCTGATTCATTAATGTTATGTAATTTTGATAATATAAATGAATATACAGATATTGATATTGGAATAACTGCAACAGATAAAGGGTTATTTCAAGGATTTAATTATAATGATGCCAAGTCATTTACATTTACATTAATTAAAAAAGATGGTTCGGCTATTAGTGATTATGAACAATTATCTATAACCAATTGGTTGTTCGTAAATGATATAAAAGAGTTAAGATTATATGATGATAATTCTAATTATGTTATGTTATCAGGTGCTTTTACAGAAGTTATATATAGAGCAAATGATGATAATATTATAGGATTAACATTTACATTTGTTAGTGACAGTGCATATGTTATGGTTCATGAAACAAGTGAAAGTTATATCATTAATGGTGTGCAAACAATGATTGAAATAAATGTTAATGCTTGTGATAATCAAGAAATATATCCAATATTAACTATAACTCCATCAGTTGTTAACGAAGTTATATCTATTGAATGTGTGGATTATTCTAATGATAAGTACAATACATTTAAAATTAAATGTCCGTTTATTGGAACAAACATAATAGTTGATAATCGTAAGCAATTAGTTTATGCTGATACAAATAATGATTCAATTAAATCATTAGTAACTTATAATAACTTAGGTTGGAATGGAAATATATATTGGTTGAAATTACATGATGGAATAAACAAATATAATGTGTTAGGAAACTGTACATTGAGTTTTTCTTGGGATAATATAAAGTTTATTCCATTGATTGTTTAATTCGAAAGATTGGTGAGTATTAATGCATAAGGAAAATATAATGGATTCGCAATATTTTTTAGCATTATCAAGACAGATTGTAATGCATTATGTAAATTTAAATTTTATAACATATTTAAATTTTATTAAAAGTGTAGATGATGTTAAAATAATTGATTATTCAAGCACAAGAAAGGGATTTAGAGCATTGTTAGAAATACCAATTCTTCCAGATAACAGAATGTATGAGGTTGAATATGATGAATGTACAAAGAAAATATCATTTCATTCATATGTAGTGGAACATGAAGGAGAGTTTAGTATGGGATATGCTTCTAATCATTTATATTTTAAAAAGAATGTTTTAAAGAACGACTTGGCTTTTATAAATTATGAAGAATCATATATGAATAAATATAATTTAAATATATCATGAAAAGAGGTGGATATAAATGGCTAAAGAAATACATGAGTTAAATCTAACGTCTAATTTAAAAAATACAGATGCGTTTGTTATAGATAAAAATTCAGGTGGAAATGCTGAAAAATGTACTGTAGAACAGATAAAAAATTATACTATGAATTATTTTCCCACAGAATTACCTGCGTCTGATGTTCCTGCTTGGGCGAAAAATTCTACAAAACCTACATACACTCCAAGTGAAATAGGTGCATTGCCTGACACCTATACTCCACCAAGTAATATTAATGATAGTAGTTCTTCTTCTTTAACTACATGGAGTTCAAGTAAAATACAAAGCGAAATAAATACTATTGAAAATGAATTAAGTAATATGTCAGATAATATGTCAGATAGTAATTTTACATTAGGAGCTACGCAATGGCATGTACCTAGATTAAGAAGTATAGGTATAGGCAATAACTGTTGGGCGAATAAATTACTAAATGCTACACCATATGATAAATATACTAATAGTGATTCGTATGTAGAATTAAAAAATTATGGATTTAATGCTGTTAGATTTTATGTACATTATGCTTCATTTGAAGATGATGATAACCCATATACTTACAAGCAAACAGGCTGGGATTGGTTAGACCAAAATCTTACTTGGTGTGCTAATAATAATATTGGTATGGTTTTAAGTATTCATGTTCCACAAGGTGGATTTATAAATACTAGCAATTGTAGATTATATGATTCTGATTCAGAAGCAATAGCATATCGAGATAGATTAAAAGCTTTATGGGTAGCAGTTGCAACAAGATATAAAAATAATACAGCTATGATTGGATATGATTTATTGAATGAACCATTCTTGCCATATAACGCAGATAGTACAATCCCATTAGATAATTATTATGATTACGTTCAAGATATTATAGATGGTATTAGGGCAATTGATACTAATAAATTTATTGTTTTGCAAAGACCTTTTGGTATGTTAAGAACGGTTAGTGGTAGTGGAACTACAGTAACATATTATGACTTTCCTAGTTCATCACGTTTAGTAGATGATGAAAAAGTTTTATATGATTTTCATTGGTATGAACCATCTGCATTTTGTGACCAAAATAGAAATTCAACTAATTTAATAAAATATAATAATGATTATATTGCTATATCAAGAGGTGGGAAGTCTTATAAATCTTTAACATGGTATAATACAATCAATAATTATAGTTATACTTCTTCTGGTTGGCAACAATTAGTAAGTGATTATATTGTTGGAGATACGACTAAAGGTGACCATTTCTTTTGGGTATTATCTGTTTATAATGCTGGTTCAAATTCAATTGTTTATATTGACGATTTAGAAATTGAAGAATATGATTCTGATGAAAATTATATACAAACAATATATAATACAGATTATGTTAAATCATCAACTACTATTTATGGTTGGAATATGGGAACATCTACATCAAGTAATGCATGGAGTTACGATACTTCAACGAAACATAATAATTCGCATTTAGCATCAATTAAATTATCTGATGTTACAGAATCATATCAGTTGTATATGAATGATACTAGAAGTAATTTAGTTCTTAAAGATGGTTATAAATATAAATTTAAAGTGTATGTGAAATTTAGTAATTGTAGTTCTACTGTTAATCTTAAATTTGGTATGCAATATTTAAAAGCAACTCATCTGTTTACAATTAATAAAGATTATTTAAGATATACTTTAGACAAATATATTAATTGGGCTAAATCTAATAATGTTGAATTATATTGTGGAGAGTTTGGAGTAAACGGACATTTGATAACTAATAATAATTTAACTAATGCTACTGAATGGGTTAAAGACATGATTGATTTATTTGATGAGTATGGAATAAATTATTCATACCATGAATACCGAACATACAATTGGGGATTATATTCTGATGGTTGGTATTATGATTCAAATGGAAATCAAATAATAGCTAATGAATATCCTGATGGTTCTAATAAACGTACTGCTTTGGCTGACGTGTTTAACACTTATGTGGAATAAGGGAGTGATTGAATGACTAATAATTTTGACTTGGAGTTATCGTTTACGCAAAAGTTTTTCATATTGGCTTCACTTATATATATGATTGATACAAATAATTTGCATGAAGATTATTATATTCAGGTTGAGATTGATGACGAAAGAGGGGGAATATTCTACATAGAGTTTAAAAATAATAAACTTAATGTTGAACCTTATTCATATAATGATCGACATGTGATTATAAAAGGGAAATATAATTCTTTATTAAAATTATTTTCTCGAAATGAAACTATTAATAATTGCAATGTTTATTGTTATGGGGATAAGTTTAAGGCTGAAAAGTTTTTTAGTGTATTAAACTTATAACCTAAGAGGGAGGTTATTTAATGTTAAATGAAATGTCAAAATGGTTTAACAGACTAAGTGTTGCATTTGGTTACATTGGTGGTATTATTTGCTACTTTCTTGGTGGATGGGATAAGTTATTAAGTACACTTATCACATTGATTGTAATTGATTACGGAACTGGTGTAATTAAAGCAATGTATAAGCATGAGTTATCTTCATCTGTTGGTTTTCGAGGAATATTAAAAAAGGTTATTATGTTAACTTTTGTTATTGCTTGTGTTGCTTTACAGAATGTGATTAATTTACCAATCAGAGAAATTGTTATTATGTTCTTTATTTGCAATGAGGGAATATCTATTATTGAAAACACTGGTGAAATAATTCCTATTCCAGATAAATTAAAGAATGTATTGCAACGATTAAGAGATGATGAAACAGATAAAATTGAATAGTAAGTTATAAAGGGGTTGATGTTATGGCTTACACAATTAAAACATTAATTGCTAACAGAAACAATTATGGTAATTATCGAAATAAGAAAGATATAAAATTTGCAGTAGTTCATTATACTGCTAATGATGGTGATTCAGATGAAAACAATGCTAAATATTTTGCAAGAGAAATTGTTAAAGCCTCTGCTCATTATTTTATTGATGATGATTCTATAACAAAATCTGTGCCTGATGAATATATAGCATATCATTGTGGTGCTAATATTTATTACAACGCATGTAGAAATAAAAACTCTATTGGTTTTGAATTATGTGATACTGTAAAGAATGGTATTAGTGATTTTACTAATAGTGAATTATCATTAGCATGTGATTTAATAAGTGATAAAATGATTGAATATAATATACCTTATGCTAACCTTGTAAGACATTATGATGTAACGCATAAGATATGTCCTAAACCTTTTGTTGATAATTATAACAAGTGGATTGAATTTAAACGTAAAGTCGCTTATAAAATCTTCGTTAAAAAATTTCAAAAGATTCGTCATATTACAATTGATGGATTAGTTGGCAATGAAACTTTAGGTGCAACAATTACAATATCTAAATACAAAAATACTCGTAATGAAATTGTTGCTATTATTCAAGAATATCTTAATATCTTAGGATATGATTGTGGTACAGTTGATGGAATTGCAGGTAATAAGTTTGATATGGCGATTAAGAAATATCAAAAAGAAGTTGTTGGTTTATCTAATTGTGATGGAGAATTAACTGCTGGAAAAGCAACGTGGAAAACATTATTAAAGTATAACAAATAATTTATTTCAAAGAGAGTCAATTTAATTGGCTCTCTTTTTTTATAATATAAAGGAGTTTTTTATGAGTAAAGATTGGACAGGAAATTCAAAAAGCACCTTTGCGTCATTAGGTGCAAGTAACCATTCAAATTACGAGAGAGAGAGCAATGATTATTATGCAACAGATCCTAAAGCATTAGAATTATTATTAGACGAGTTTAGGTTTCATAAAAATATTTATGAGTGTGCGTGTGGTGAAGGAAATTTATCTAAAGTTTTGTTAGAACGTGGATATAATGTTTGTTCAACAGACTTAATTGATAGAGGATATGGTAGGGGGGGGTTGACTTTTTAAAGACAACCGAATTGCCTATGCCACATATGGACATTATAACAAATCCACCATACAAGTATGCCAAAGAATTTGTTGAACATTCGTTAGATTTAATTGAAGAAGATCATTATGTTGCTATGTTTTTAAAAATACTATTCTTAGAAAGTAAAGGAAGAAGAAAGTTATTTGACGAAAATCCTCCAGAGTGGATTGTAGTAAGTAGTAATAGAATAGGATGTTATATAAATAATGATATGTCCTGTTCACATGGAGCCATTGCTTATGCATGGTTTATTTGGAAGAAAGGATATAAAGGTTATCCTAAAATTAGATGGTTTAATTAATAAATATTTTTTAACAATTAAAATAAATAGTGTTGATGAAACAGGCATTTATGCAGACCCTAGTTTTGAAGATGTTCAAGATGATTTAACAGGTGACTTTTCTCTAACAGATGAATCTCCTTGTATTAATATGGGTGCTTATTAGTTTAGATATAATTTAAAACAAAAGGACTTCTTTCTTAATAAAAGAAGTCCTTTTTAAAACAAAACAAACAATATTAAATAAAATTAAATAAAAAAAGAAAACGTGTTACAACTAAAAACAAACCACAAAGCAAAAAATATGTTAGTTAATTGTAGTAACAACAACTTATCAACAAACATAGCATATCATATAATTTGATTTTTGTCAATATTAAATTTATCTTTCTATCTGATTTAAATATTTCTTCTCTCCATCAGTTACATTCATTCTATCTTTCATCAATTCACCAAGACCTTTGATATTATATTCATCATCATAATGCATAACTCTTAACTGATATAATTCTGTTACAATATGTTCTACTGTACAATTTGTTGATTGTTCCCAGCCCTGACAAAAATAAATTACATCTGCTTTAGACATTGCTTTAACGCAATCTCCAAGAATTGAAACTTCAATATTTGTTCTTGATATATCGCTAGGTGGTTCGAAGAAAGAATCTAATACTCTAAACTTCTCTCCCTCTAATCTAATAGATATATCAGCCATAGCATTTCGTCTTTCAATTAGAATATCTTCTTCACTTCTATTTTTCATTGGTTGAGATATGTATATAAGTTTCACAATAAATCATCCTTTCTGTTCTCAAAATCTTTTTTTACCCATTCAGTAACAACTATTGTTTTTTCTGTTTTTACAACTTCATAAGGTTGCTCATAAAATGCATTGTCTTGTAATTCTGTAAGTCCTTCCTCCCAATCAATTGCGAAATATCTACCGTTCAAATCAATAATGCTCTGAACACTTCGACTCCATCTCCTATTCTCCCCATACTTAGTGTCAATACTAAACCCCCATACAAGTTCTTCAATTTCACTTTCAGTTAACTTAATCTTGTTATCAATCTTCTCCATCATATCTAATTCAAAATTATCTTCCATTTGTTTTATTCTCCTTTCTTTATTTGCTCAAATCTCACACCACAATGTTCGCAATATTTTATACCCCATTGAGGTAGAAGTCTAGTTCTACATTCAGAACACACATATAAAGGTTCTATATAATCATCATCCCAAGGATAGGCATTACTTTCTTCTCTTACTGATATAATATGTCCTGTTCTTGCTTGATTATGTAAAGCATTGATTGCTAATTTTAGCCATTCTTTCTGCTCTCCCATGTTACCTTGTGCATAATTCAAGGCACAATTATCACAATCTCTAGCATTGCACATTATGTCTGTGCCAGATGTACTTCTTTGCAGACAGTCTAACTTTGCTTCAACCATGCTTATTGCCTCTTCATTTGTCATATACCTCACTCTCCTTTATCCATTCATAATCAACATTTTCTTTCCTCGTTTTCTAACTTTATACATTTGTTTTCAAACTTTTTATAAGCATCTAGGTAAAGTTCTTGTTTATCTCCGTTTAGTGTTAACTCGTAATACATTCCATCTGGAAGTGTTGTACTAACTAATGCCTTCCAATTTTGTAACGTTTTACAATACCATACTAGATAAACCTCGTAATATGGTGTTCCGTCACTTTTGTCTAAATGTTCATTTACATATTTCGCTACTACATCTTTGCATAACTGTATAAATTTATTATCTGTCATTCTTTATTCCTCACTTTCTTATGACTTATATGGTTCTGGTAATGGCATCCATGCAGTAACAACCTTGTTCCATGCAAATGTTTCATCACGAAATGCATACCATTGACAGTCTGTGTTATCATTAAAGTATCTACCCTCAAATACTCTATCTGTTTTCGTGCTAAACAGTATTGTTTCTCCATCTTCAGGCAACCTCTCTGATACAGGAATCCATTTGTTTGCGTGTTTGCCACATTCATAAGCTGTATCCATTTCAATTGTGCGTAACCTATTATCTTGTTCAATCCATTGTTTTACTCTGAATATTGGAATTAAGTCTGAACCATTCGTGTAAACTTCCTTATCGTCCTTAAATCCGTACTCTTTTGCAAACTTTTCAAAGGTTATTGGAAATTCCATTTGTTCACTCATTTCTTATTCCTCACTTTCTAATAACTCAACCTTTGTCTTAAACAACTCACGCAACGTATCACATTCGCCTTTCTCAATAATCGAAACACAGGGTAAACACTCTCCGAGGCATACATCAACACTGTACAACTCTTTTCGCCATTTACATTCTTTGATGGCAGTGTTAATTTCTTCTTGTGTTATATTTTTCATTTACTTACTCTCACTTTCTGCCTTGTTCTTGATTGCTTCTATCGCATCACAAAGTCCGTCATGATAACCAATCACATATTGGTTGTCTGTGATATAACATTTTTGCTCAAACTCTTGTCGTGCTAACTGTGGATCGATATTAAACTCTCGCTTAGCCACTAAAACAGCATCATCTAAACTCAAAAATAATTTATTCATTCTTCTACCTCTTCCCTTAACCATTCTTCTGTTCTTTTTGTACAGTTTATATCATCATACCACCGACACTCCGTTGTACATTTATCTGTTATTACTCTGCCCTTTTCATCAAAACAATAGTCCTTAGCGATATGATAAATTATATCATTCCTTATGCTCTCATTTGTCCTTAAAATCATTTCAAAATTAGTCATTATTTTATTACTCCTCATTTCTATTAATTATATGTTTTTTATATAATCCACAATGGCACCAACCTTCTTCTAACTCAACAAATGATTTACATATACATTTGGTATCTTGCGAATACCCATCAGGACTTGTTTTATCTTTAATCTTTAATTGACATGGACAATAACCGTTATTCTTTTTTAAAGCATCTTCTATTTTTTTTCTATGTTTTTCATCTTTTGTTAATTCAATTATATAATCCATATTTATTCCTCACTTTCTATTTAGGACTTATGTACTTGGCATATTGATTATCGCTTGCTAATCTAACTCCTAACACTTTATCATAATGCGATTTCTGATTTGGTATAAATCTACCAAACTTAACAATAATGTTTCTGCAATTAGATATTCTTTTAATCTTATCTTCTATTTCATCTTCGTTATATCCAGTGTATATTACAATAGGATCGTTATAATATTTTCTGAATAATAATACCAATTCAAATACATCTTCAAAATCATCAAATGGTTCTAAACCACCTAGCACTAATGCTTTGCACATCTTTGAATTTGCATATGCTTTCAATATATCATCATATGATATATCTATAGATGTTGACTCAGCCAATGATTTATTTTGACAATTACAGTTGTACTCCTTCTCACACTTAAAAGTACAATGTGAGAAGGCAACAACCATTGAAGGAATTTTGAATTGTACTACATCATAAGTGATTAAGTTTTTTACAATCAAAATTATTCTCCTTTCAATTCTGCGTATGAATACCACTGTCTTGTTGTGAACTCTTTCTTTCTTGCTTTTGAATAAGTTCGTACAGGTTGTAAGAATCCTACTATTCTTTGATATGTATCTATTACAGGTTCACCACAATTTGGACATATATCTGTTCCCACAAATCCATGATGGTTTTTACATTCGTTTATTCGTGTATTAAATGCAAAATAGATAACATCTTTACAAGCAATATAATTTAACATATCCCATGCACTTTTTGTTGTTGGGAAATTACTTTCTATATTAATGTGTGCTATTGCTCCACCACTACATTTAGCATCCAATATTGATGCTGTTCTAAGTTTTTCATCTATTGTACATTTCTGTGATAAAGGAATCCATTGATTTGAGTATATATCTTTATCAAATCCTTTGTCGTTATATAATAATCTATCTTTTTGTGCAAGGATTACTGCACAGTTCTCACCTGGTACGCTCTCAACATTTAGGCTATATTTATCAGTAAAATTATCTTTGACTGAATTGATAACTTCAAATATCTTTTCTGCAAACTTCATACCCTCATCAGTATAATAAGCATTACCAAACGCATCTTTCTCAATATATCCAAAGTATTCTATAACTTCATATAAACCTAATATACCAACTGTTGAATAACATTTTGAAAGTTCTATTCCACCTTCACAGAAGTTAGGTAGTAATCCTTTCTCAATGTTTCTTTGTATGATATGTCTTTGTACATCTAATGTTTTACAACATAATAATGTTCTATCATATAATATCTTTAAGTAGTTATCTTCATCACGTTCTGATTCATAGGCTATTCTCATTAAGTTCATTGTGTTAACTTTCACTGAACCTATACTTAATGCTGTACCACCAATTGAATTAATGAAAGCATCTAGTTTCTTAGTGTCAGATAGTAAGCGACAGCAGTTACTTAGTGTGCCAACATTATCAGACATAAAGAAATTACTATCATTCCATTTCATGTTATGGTCAGAACACCAACGTGCAAATTTATTATCAACGAATATATTCCACTCTCCTGTTTCTATACCTTTCTTTTCTGCTTCACGCAACTCTTCTTTAGTCATCTTCTTTTTGAGTAAACTATATGAGAGAACAGGGTATGTAAATATATTCTCACTTCTTATGTCAGATATAACTTCCATAAATATCTTTTCAATCTTTATAAAATCATCTACATAATCTACTGCGAACGTTCCGTCTGGAAATTCCACTCCACCAAACAAAGCATTATAATAATACTTATCGAATATAGAACAATTAACAAAGGCAGATTGATCTAATCGCATGAAAGGTTGGTTGATTCTGTAAATAAATTTTTGAAACGTTTGTTTTAGGTAATAGTCCTTATCTTTAATATAATATCCATTCTCTATATCTTTATTGTAAAAGTACATACACCATAACAAGAAGTTTGGTAAACCACACGCACCACTTGTCCTGTTAGAGAAATATGAAACAAACTCTATGGTATCATCTATAAATGTTGTAAGATGTTTAGGTGGCTGATTATTGTAATGTTCTAAGAAAAATAAACCTTCTGTTGCTAATCGTGTTAAATCATACGCATAACAATTATGGGATAATATGTTATTACAAATGAAATGTCCTGTTTCAACTGATATGTCATAAACATATTTATCATCATCTTCATCTAAGACAACATTATTTGATACTGGTTTTTCTCCATAACCAAAACTATATTTACCATTTGTATATCTGCCCTCTAATTCTTTTGATGTATATTCAACATTATGTTCTCTGATTTTAATTGAATCAAAATTTTCAACATCCTTGTATGGAGTAAATGCTACATGATATATATAATTTTTCTGTTGAATTAAATCATTAGGTCTATATATACTAGGTGTCTGTTCTCTTACTGTATAACCAAACATTCTGATTATAAATGCTAATTGGTTCATTAATGCTCTGGAAGTCGTTCTTAAATGTATTCTTCTTCCCTGAGCTTGTGTTAAACTTCCATCTCCATCAAGTATTCCACTAATAATACCTTTTAAAAATATTTTATTATATTTTAGAATATCGCTATGGAAACGATAATCTTTTGATTTCTTACCAATAATAAAACATTGTGCGATTATATCTTTAAATACTCTGCTTCTAATTATAATGTTGTAAGCATTTGAATTAGGTTTACCAAATATACTATAACCATAATTCTTTTCTTCGCAAATTCTAATAACGTTATCAAATATTGCTCCTTTGTTTTGAGTAATAACTATAGTGTTTTGTCCTTTGAATCCATCAGCAATAATCATTCCTACTAACCAACCAAAATCAAAATCTAACTTAATCTCATTCTGTATTGGATTTACATTTTGAGTATAACAAACCTGCCCTCTTTCATTTCTCGGTGTATAACTATTAACTGCTTCGCCTTTAAATAATAACTTAGTGCCTTTTAATTCTTCTAAGCAATAGATTGTATCAACATTACCAAAAGATTGATTAAACTCTTGTGTGTATAACGTATCATCTGTTGTAATATACTTTGCTTCTTTATCACCTTTAGTTGTTATTATTGGATGATTACTTGTAACAATCTCACTCATACCATTGTTCGCTTTAATGAAATGAAAAGGTTTAGTTTTAGGTTTCTTAATTACTCTAATTACCTTTGTCCAGCCATCTTTATCCCAGACAACTAAATCGTTAGTATACTTACAATAAGCATTATCTTCTTTGTTTAATAAGACTTCTGTACCTTCAACTAATTCATACAAATCAGAAAACGGAATTAAATGTAATTTGTCTTTATATTTAACTACTACTGTTTCTGTTCCTTTGTATGAGTATGAAACAAATGTAGAAGATGAAGAATCATGAATGTAAAACGCACCACTCCACTCTGTTTCTAGCCACAATTCAGCAATTTCTAATCCATACATCTTCTTCATGTCATAAAAGATTTTATTAAGGGCATGAAGTTTATCTTCGCTTTTGCATTTCTCTTTTGCTAATGTTGCTATATCTTTATGATGTGCATTAGCATTAGCATCAATTGATACATCAGCCACATTCTTATCAATAAAATTATCAATGAATGTGGAAAAGTTTAACTGTGATTCATGTAAGCCATTTAAATAATCAAAGTCTTCTCCGTATTTTACTTTGAGTTTGTTTAAACAATTTTCAAAGTCTTTATCAAGATCCAAATTGATAATCATATAATTTCTCTCCTTTGTACTTTTATAGTTTCTTTATAAATTCAATTGCATCATCAAATTCTAAATCCATTGTTATGTTACCATTTAAATCATACACTCTTAATACTGGCAACATAGATATTCCATTTTCAATCATCTCTTCTTCGTCTGAACATAAAGTTAATAGTTTATTTAACTCATCTAAATTTAAATAAGAATACTTAGCGAGTAATTTTTTATATAGTATATTGCATTTAGGACATCCAATTGTATATAATTTAAACTTATAATTATTATTCATATGTTTTTTCTCTCCTTATTTATCTGTTGTCAAACCTTTTACATAATATCCGCATGATTTCTTTTCTGGACATTCACCTAAATATGTGCATTTAGGTTCAAATAAATTAGTGCTATTCACAATATAATTCCATTCATCAGAATATTCTGATAAAGCATCCATGATATCTACCATCAAATGTCTGTATTCCCAATATGCTCTCGTGCATAATCTTTGGTGTGACATTTCAACTAAACTTCTTAAACATCTTCTATCAACAACTTTAGTTGTCATACCTAGTGGTAATCCCATAGCAGAGTCTTCTTTAGGTACTCCAAGTTGGTCTAACTTTTCTAAGGAAATCTTAATATGATTCATCATGCTTTTATAAACTTTATTACAATCTTTATTATTTTTAATCTTAGGTGGTGTTACATAATCAAATCCATGTTCATAATCAATATATCTTGTACTTGCCTGTAATCTTGTTGGACTACCTGCTATATGTGTGTACCACTCTCTCATAACTCTTGCAGAATAACCATCAATAATCATATATATTTCAGGATATTCTAAAGTTCTTCCATGTCCACTATTAATACAATCAATTCCACGATTCCTATTTTTTGTATCATCTTCCACATCAGAACCATAACACACTCCTGCCATCTTACCGATTAATGTAATTGGTGTTTTAGTTGTCTGCTCTAAAATTATTACGTTCCCCATAATGCACTCTCCATTTCATCTTCATCATATACTGTTAAGATATTTCTTTGCACTAGATATACTGTAAAAGATATTTGATTCACTCTTATCAACGTCAATAAGATATGCTTGTTTAGTTGCAGTATCGCAACCAACAATAATATTATCTTTTATATATCTAATTGTTAAATTAAGTATCTCATCTAATCTTACAAAGTATATTTGATTACCAATATTTAATCCTTCCATTCAACTATTTAATAATGGTCTGATGTACTAAATAATTCAACACATCATACCAATCCTTTCCTCTAAAATTATTTGTTATTTTATCATCATATCCTATAGATATTTTATGTGTAGTGTTTGAGTATTCGTATGTATTAGAATTATCAATATATATACAATTTGATAAAACTTCTTTAGGTTTATCTGAACGTAATACATTAACATTGCAATATGGCAATTTATTATTTATTAAATCTATCTTATATTTATTTGCATTGTATTTATTGTATGGAATAAATATAGTTATTATAAAATTTAAATTATGCAATGTTGTTAAAACCTCATACGAACCTTTTTCAAAAGGTAAATACTTCTCATAAAACTTTTTGTTCTCCAACCATTCTCTTATTACATTTGGTTGGACATTTAATTCATAGTAATCATTGCTTATTATATCCTCTGGTGGAATATACTTTCCACATTTCTCACAATATAATCTTGATATTGCAGTTTTATCATCAAAGACTTCATTGAAATTAACGTATACATTCATATGCATCTGACCTTTCTCTGTTTAATCTTTAAATAACTTACTTGGATTTAGCATTAATAAATTACATATGCTTAATATAATTGTTTCAACAAATTTAACATTTAACTTATCATTGTTGATAATTAAATCAACTTCTTCATCAAAGTTTTCAAAGTCATCATCATCAGCCTTTAATCTTCTTTCACATTCTGACAACTCATCACCTCTTTTATGAAGTCGATTAATTAATGATTCTTTAGATACTTTAAGATATATACCAAAGATTTTATCTCTATATAATTCTTTGATATATTTATAAGCAAACGGATTCATTATCATTATTCCATTTGCCTTTAACGATTCTTTAGGTATACCATAATACCATTCGGTACTTTCATTAATTTGATATGATGATGTTTCAATAAAGAAATCATCATCAATCAAACTAATAAACTTTTCTTTATTAACGAAGATATACTCAAGACCTTCCTTTTCATTTATACGTTTAGGTCTTGTAGTATAAATAGGTATTTGGTTTATGCCAAATAATTTTAATCTTTTTGCTAATGTTGTTTTCCCTGAACAACTCTTTCCTAATAATGCGATTATCATTTTTCTCAATCACACTCCCTCGTTATTAATACATTATAAAAAACACATTGTCTAGTTACTAATTGTTAAAAATATTTGTATCGTATACCTTGAAACACTGTACCTTAGTATTCCAACCATCGTTACATGATGATATGTCACCAGAACGTTTTGCTTTACTATCTAATTCATTTTCATCAATTATAAATTCTGTACAACAACCATTGGCAGATGTAACGATATTGTCTGAATATGTATCTCTATCATCTTTAATATCCCCAACAATGATAGGTATGATTGTTCCATTGTCAAGAACAATATCCACATACTGTCCAATGTCTGCATGTACAGATGTACCAACTGCAACACAATATCTACCATTTACTTGTCGTATTCCATATGTACCAGTATAGGCTTCTGTGTGTTGTAATATATATTGCTTAGACTTCTTATTAGTTATCTTTCGATAGCTCATATATGACTTAAATCCACTAGCTGTGTGTGGTATGGTAACTGTATTACTTGGTTTACTAGTCGGACTTTGTGTAGGGGTAGGTGTCGAAGTCGGCTTTGGTGTTGGTGTTACTATTGGTTGTTCTTCATTTTTTACATACTTCGCACAAATGTATGCACTCTTTCCCTCATAATTTATTTTGAGCCATTCATTATCATTTGTATTATTGTATTGAATATAAGTATTATATTCTAATACATCTAATACTTCTGAATTAATATTTGGTTCAATTCGTACTCTAAGCCTATCTGTTGTCCATCCATCTATCAAAGGTTCGTCAGGTGCTTTTATATCGCTTTGACAATTGATAGTATCAGTTTGTACATTTACTTGCGTTTCTACATTTTGTTCTACATTATTATTTGTAGGTTGTATTGTAGAAATAGTTTTTTTGGCTGATGAATACGTTGTATTATTTGGTGTGTTGCAGTTAGTATAATTACATAAACCTAAACCAGTTCCTAATATAACTGTACCAACTACAACTTTCTTTAAGTTTTTCATTGTGTGTAAATATTCCTCACTTTCATATCATATATGCGATATTGCTTGCATATATATTATTAATCGTGTGTATATTTATAATGTATAATAATATTATATAATAGTCTTTTTCATTTGTCAACACTTTTTATTATATATTTATCTTTACATTTACATATATATACATTATAATATTCTCATAAATAAGAAAGGAGTTATTATATATGAAAACATTACAAATAACTAAAAGAGGAAATGTTTGGCAGTATCGCTTTGAGATTGCTAACGAAAATGGAAAGAGGAAATATATCTCTCGAAGTGGATTTAAAACAAAAGGTGAAGCAATAAAGGAAGGAACAAAAGCACAGAATGAATATAATAATATCGGTTCAATAGTCAATACATCTAAGATAGATAATTTATCTGTAACTGATTATCTTTATTACTGGTTAGATGAATATTGTGTAACCAATTTAAAAGCAACTACAGTAGAAGGATATAGAAAAAAAATAAAGAATTTGATTGTACCATACATTGGTATGTATAGATTGAATAACATATCTCCTATTGTATTACAACAATATATTAATGATAGATTTAATGATGGCTTTTCGAGAAATACATTATTATCATTAAAGGGAATACTATCTAAATCATTCAGGTATGCCATACAACCTTTACAGATATTAAATAATAATCCAATGTTATATGTGGAATTACCTTCCGTAAATGCAATATCAAAAAAGAAATCAAGAAAGAAAGAACGATACGTCATATCGCCTGATGATTTTAAGACAATCATCAATCGTTTTCCATATGGCTCTTCTCAATACTTACCTTTGATATTAGCATATAATTGTGGATTAAGACTTGGAGAAACCTTTGCATTAGATATAAATGATTTTAACGAAGATGCTAAAACAATCACAATAAATAATCAAATACAATGCAATACTAATAATGAGTGGTACTACTCTCTTCCCAAATATAAATCAAAAAGAGTTATAGATTTAGATGATGAAACATTTAAGTTATTACAAAAAATAAAACTACAACAAAAGAAAGATAAATTATTTTATGGTAAATATTATGTTCATCTTTATAAAAACAGTAAAGGTGTACTGTCAACAGAACGAAGTGAAGATTCCATTGAAGTACACCCATTTAGCAGACGTGAATGTGGTGAATATATTCAACCAAGAGTTATGCAACACTGTGGTAGAATAGTTCATTATGAATTAAATATGCCTAACTGGGATTATCATTCTCTTAGACATACACATACTACAAACTTGCTGGTTGCAGGAGCAGATATAAAGTATGTACAAGTTCGATTAGGACATAAAAATGTAGAAACCACTCTCAACATCTACACTCATCTTACAGATGAAATGATTAATAAGAACAACAACATATTAAATTCAATATCTGTAAATGAATAATGTCATATTGTAAATAGTTTGTTCTCATGTTCTCATAGTGTGTTCTCAAAATATTTTTATGAGAACACCATGAGAACATTTGATACTTTTATTAATCAAGCATTTGTCAAACATCTGATTAATTATTTAAACAATCTATTCAAACCCTAGCATTTACCGTTATCGAACGCTTCCTGAACAGCAACAGCAACTGCAACAGTAGCACCAACCATAGGATTGTTACCCAATCTATTAGTCAGTATTCCATTAAATTTATATTTATTTTACTATACTCTGAAACCCTTGTCAATAAAGGATATTCTTAATAGCAAAAATTTATTTGTATTCATTTGTTTCAACTTATCCACAAAAATATTTATTTTTTTGAGAACAAATTGAGAACAAATGAATTTGGAATTTACTATATTTGGGATAAGTCAACATTTTCATACTCATTTAAAAATTTAATTAACGAACTTCTTCTTATTCTATATGATTTAAATTTCATAACTGGAATAAGATTTTTGTTTATTAAATTGTATACATAATTTTTATTGACATGAAGTATGTCGGCTACTTCCTTTACTGTATATACTACATCATCATTGTTTAACATATTATCATTCATAATCTCATTCTCCGTTCAAACTATTTCATTCTAAGGTATTCTGTCTGTGGTTCTAAATGACACCATTCGCAATTAACTGAACCATCATCACCTTCCATACCATGTTTCTTTAAGTAATCTCTTAGTTTATCATTATCTGCTAAGTCTGGTTGTTTTATTCTAAACTCTTCTGGAACTTTATCAATAGGTACATCCATTGTCAATTTACGTTTGCCACCTGCTTTACATATAGAAAAAGAAAATAAATCTGTATCTATTCTTTTCTTTCCCATATTATACATACAATTTTTCATATTGTTTTTAAGCCATTTAATTTTATTTTCTAAATGCTTTTCTCTTTCAAGTAATCTTTCTTTCTCTTCTTTAACTGCCTTAGCATTGCTTTCTAAAATTCTAATAATCTTGCCATAGTTTTCGGCTTTCTGTTCAATGTCAAAGTCAAGTGATTCAAGACTATCTAATATTACTTGTTCATCTTCCTCTGGATCATTTAACATATACAGTATTTCCTTATACTGTTCACTTAATTCATACAGTGATTCATTCATATAATCATCCTTTCTTATACTTATAAATACTTATTAGAAATAATAATAAAATATTTTATCATTACGACATACGATATTTTATATTTTTTATTATATATTATGTATTATCATTTGTCAAGGATATAATTAATAATAAATACAAATAATTATTTATTTATATATATGAATATAACTGTAATACTAAAATAATGAATGAAAAAAAGAGAGGAATGAAATCCTCTCTTTATAAATGTCCGCCCGACATTATCGCATAAGTGGTTCGAAAAAAAATAAAAGAATTTTTTTAGAATCATCTTTATCGACAATATTATTGTACTATATAACATCTATCTTGTCAACACTTATTTTAAAATTATTTGAATTTATTTTTGTTCTCAATAAGTATGTCTGATAATATAGTCTGCTTATTATTTGTTTCATGCTTACTTATAGCCATTCGTATAGTCTTATTTTCTGCTACAAGAACGCAATATTTAATTGCTCTTGTCAATGCAGTATACAATAACTCACAGTTATTCATAAGATAACTACCATTATTCATTGCTACAATTGTAGAAATGAATCCACTGCCTTGACATTTATGAACCGATATTGCATAACCTAATTCTAAATTTTTCATTTCTGATTTACTTAATACTATTTTACCAATGTTCTCAAAATCAACAACACAACCTGAATCTGACATTTCAGTTATTATACCTATGTTGCCATTTTTTATAGGAACTTCGTTATCATATATATCTACAGTTTTATAATTATTTTTTGTGTTGATAACCTTATCTCCTACATGAATATGATACACCTTATCCTTAGCAATAGGAACATCAAACACTTCTTCTCCACTATGCCATTCATCAATAGGATTATATATGCTCTGTATAATAGTATTCAGATTAAAGCAAGAAACATCACCTCTTGACTTCATTGGTGTAGTAATCTGTACATTCATAATATTGTTATCCCACTTCTTCATTTCTTTTTTGAAGTGTTCAACCACTGAATCTACAATATCACCATCATTAAATATATCAAACTCCATATCTTGTAATTCACCAACAATAGTATTGCCAACAAAATCACTATCAAATATTTGTTTGTTATTTGCCACATCAATTGATGTAGGTATTATGCCACTTCTTAATGCTTGTCTATGTGGTTTAGTCAATTTAACAACATCTATAACCTTACTCTTCAATATATCTGCAAATACTTGGCAATTACCAATCGGAGTTAACTGTTGTACATCACCCATTATAATAACCTTTGCTCCTGTTGGGATAGATTCTAATAACTGTAAGAATAATGTTCCGTTAATCATTGTTGCTTCATCTATTATAACAATATCAGTTTGTAATTTATTATTACGATTATAAACAAATCCACCAAACTCATAACCTAATGCCATATGGATTGTTTGAGCAGGTAATCCAGTTGCTTCTGTTATTCTAACAGATGCCTTGCCACTTAAAGCAACGCATGTTATAAGTCTATTCTTGAATAATGAAGTAATTGCATTAGCAGTTGAAGATTTTCCACATCCTGCTCCACCAGTTAAAGCAATTACATTCTTGTTAATACCTTTATATATGAAATCTTTCTGTTCGTCTGTAAATTCAAAACCTTGTTTCTTTTCTATATCCTTAATCTTTTCTTCTACGTCACTTATGACAAAAGGCTTTGGATGATATTCATATACTGGTTCATCTGTTGGAGTATAACCTATATATAATCTTAATAATTCTTTATATATATTCATTTCTAATTCATAATATTTTTTAAGAAATACCTTTGTATTATTATCTCTTAATACAATTTTATTTTCTGCAATTAATTTTGTAGCAACCTTGACTAATACATCATTAGGTACATTGCCAATTGTATTATATACACTTGATATTAAATCAGTATAATATAAGTATGATTTGCCTAGTTCTGCACTTTCTTCTAATATATATTCCATAAAGCCACAAATTCTATATTCATCAAATAATTCAACTCCTGCTTTAAGAGCAATGTTATCAGCAGTTTTGAAGCCGATACCATCTATTGATACCATATCATATGGTCTATTCTTAACCACATCTATTACAGTCTGTGGTGATTTATAATGAGCCATTAATTTACCTATCATATTATGAGTTAAACCTACATTATCTAATTCAATATATATCTGTGAATAATCTTTACTATCTTCATATGATGATAATATTTTTCTTGCCACTGGCTTTCTAATACCCTTAACTGCACATAACTTATCCATATCTTTATTTTCTAAGATAGATATAACATCATCATATGCATCAAATAACTTGTCTACTGCATTTGAATTAACAAAATTTTTCAAGAAGTTTTTCTGTTGCTCTCTGTTATTTAATTCAACATTAGGATTAATAAATGTTACTTCATAAGTATCTCCGTATTTAGGATTACTCTCTGCTAATTTGCAATATACTTTATACTCTTGAAGATAAACCATTTCACAAAAAATACCTTTTAATTTAATATAGTCATCATTGTATTCTGTGCCATCTAATCTCTTAATAACTTTTGCTTTAATAATTCCAAATTCTCCACTCTCGATCCTTCTACTCTTCTTTGGATAAAACATAGTATTCATTTCAATTACTAATTTTAAAATATTTTCTTCCATTATAAATCCTCGCTTTCAATATAATTATTCTTAGGTTCTCTATATATAATATTATAAGTTTCAACGTAAAAATGTTTTTTACTTTCATCTTCTTCTATAATATTTATTCCTTTTTCATCTTTGCCTACAACTTTGACTCCATTAATGTATGTTGAATTTTTAATTTCTATAACATCACCATCAAACAATCTTAAAATTGAATATGTAGTAGGTCTAACCTTTGCATATATAAATGTTCCATCACATACTCTGTATAATATTGCATTAGGTTTGATTACATCTCTTATATTTAACACATAATATATATTATCTTTCACTCTTGTGTCTGTATAATTAATATCATTAAACAAAGATATTTGTGCTTTAGCCACATTAATAAAGTTAATATTATAATCATTAGGTATAATGTTAAATATATCTTTTAATGCTTCTATATAATTAAATTCAACATATGTTTTATTTTTAAGTATAGAGTTATTCTCTATTATGTTTTTCAAATGTGGCAAATTAAAATCTTTAGTTAACTTATCCACTGTTATTATTCTTAATTGTTTCTTATCATATAATTTAATAAATAATTCATTAAAGAGTTTTAATTTATTTAAGTTACCAAACATCTTTAAACAATTAGCACTGATATATTTATCAAGTATTTTAATTGAATTAAATTTTTCTTTTACTGATATGAGAAAATTAACATATGATGTTAAATTATCTCCTAATATGTTAAACAAATCTTTAGTTTCAGTATTTTCAACTTCATCTTCTAAGAATAATTTAATTCTTTTATTTGCTTCATCAATGTAATATTGTTTATCCAAATAGTCAGGACATTCAACTCCTATTACACTATCATTATGAATAAACAAATGTGTTGAAGTGTTAGCATACTTCTCATAACTCTTTACACCATTCTCAATCTTTACTTTATATATTCCACCATGCTCTTCTTTGGTACTAGCAAAAACTCTATGTACCTTACCATCTAATGTTGCACCATTTTCCATGTTTTTTTCATCATTAATTGTGCCATATATAACTTCTTTATAATTGCTAGATAGTTTAACCAATGTCTGAAACTTAATTAATTCATTACAATTATTAATAGTATCTTCAACTGGTGTATCATTTATAAAATATTCTCTTACTGCATCATTAAGTATAGAACAGTTATTATCAATAGGTGTATTATACTTAACCATTGCACCTTTGCATTTAATCTTTCCGTCTGATTTAACTGCTATATAGTTATTAACGTCTTTTTGTATCATCTTTGTATATTCATCATACTCAAAGTTTACAAATAATCGCTTACCACATTCATCTATGATTGATATAACTTTATTCTTCGTTTCTTCATCTTTAACCCAGAAGAATATACCATCAGTATTGCTCTGAATAATTTCGCAATAATCTTCTATATGGCATAACACATCTAATATAATCATCTGTCCGTATATACACGTTAAGTTAGCCATCAATGGATCATACATAGCACCTTTCTTATCTTTAGATGCTCCATATGTACCATTAATCATAGGTTTCAATGAATCACTTCTACTGTCTTTTTTGGCTTTAAATTCTAGCCTTAAATCTCTCATTTGTTTAAAGTCATCTGGGTTCTTAAACTTTCTACTTAATAATCCATATACGATATCAAGTGTAGGATACATTGCTGATACATCTGCATCAAGTAAAAAACCACCTATTTTTTTACAATCTATTATATGTTTATCACTACAACCATGCACCCCACCGAACCCAAACACATGTTTTATTCCTGCAATAATACAATTTAATTGTCGATTATGTTGATTATCGTTAGAATGTAAATAATTCTTGTAACTCCAATTCTTAGGATTTAAATACCAATCAACAATAAATTTATATTTATCTTTTATCTCAATATTGTCAGGTACTTTAATATCAAATTCATCATCTAATGTTGGCTGTTTAACTACATTCAAAGCAGTTGAAGCAAGTTGTACTTTAGTTTTAGATATGTTGCTCATATCCAAATTATAGAGTGATATAATATCTAAGTGACCTTGCAATTCATCATATGTTAATTTAATAACTTTAATCAATTCTATAACATCATGTCGATTATAATATAATGTTTGCTCTATCTCTTTTTGTGTCAATGGTCTATTAATATTAAAGTCAACTTGTGTTTCCCTAATATCATCACCCATAAATAATTCTAAAGTCTTTAACGATTTATCTTTTACTAACGCATCAAAATCATACAATTGTATTGATTTTTTCTTTTGTAATATTTCATGTGCGTTCTTGCCTTTCATTGCTTGCTCTGATAAATATCCACAAGGTATACCTGCCAGTATACCTTTGTATAAAATTGAATCATATCGTCTGCTATTGTAACCAACAACTATATCATCTTTATGAAAATTATAAAATGTTTTTAATTTATCTACATCATTAACAATTACTGTTTCATCTGCTTGATTATTTATATTAATAAACGTAACACAAAACCAATTAATCTTAGAGTAACACTCAAAATCGTAAGCATATATATTCATATTTTTTTCCTTTCTTATAAACCAAATACACTTGCGTTATTATTTATTTTATAATTAATATCTTTAATTACAACTGTAGGTCTATTCCCTTCTCCCATCTTAAAACTTCCAACAACCGAAACTAAAAGATTATCCCCTATATTGTACATATCATTAACTATATCAAACAATGAAGATTTACTATACATATCAAACTTTATATTCTTGTAAGTAAAATCAAATCTATTTTGTTTTTCTCCTTGTAATGTAGTAGTATACATATTTAAAGGTATATTATCTATAACAAATAAAGGCTCTTCCACACCATTACCAAATAAATAATTATATTTGGATATGTTTTTTATGTTAATATCACTTAAATCTGTAGCATCATATACATGATAAACATAGTATTCTTTTTCATTTAATTGTAAATTAGCAAACTTATCAATATCTCTTGCTAACATACCATATAACATTGATATGTTCTTCTTATTTATCGTTGCACCAAATGCTCCATCATGTCCATGACATTCTATTATACCTAATGTTTCACAATATTCTCTAAAATTACCAATAGGTGATTTGTCTGAACCTCTTCCACTACCAGTTAACTTATCTCCTATATCTTTAAGTATTAAACATGGCTTTGAATAATGTGAAGCAATCTTATTACTCATTAATCCAGTGATTCCTGCATCCATTCCATCTTCAAGTTTACATACAATAACTGGATATTTATTTAATTCAAATGTATCAATCTGTTCCTCTAATTTTTTAGCATCATCTTCTGCCATCTTGTCTTGTCTACGTTTTAAACTATCGCAACTTCTATACATATATTCTTGAATAGACATATTGACTAAACCTTTACCTCTAATCTCTTTATCTAATCGGCAATGAGGATTAACAAATGCTTCAAACAACATTCTCTTCTCTTCTATCGTACCTATTCTAATTAACGCATTAAGTAATGGAGCAACATAATATCCTATGTTATTAATTGTTATGTTACCTTTTAATCTATAAGATAACTGTCTAACAAACTCGGATATTAAAGGATTAAAGTTAGTATTATCTGATATACTTTGCAATCCTTTAAGAACTAAATATCTTGATTGTAAGTTAGTTAAATCAGCTCTGTCTGCTATCATGCCAAGAGCAACTAAGTCTAAGTAATCATCTGCATAATTAACATTTAATACTTTGTCCACCTTCTTGCAGAACTTATAAACAATTCCAACACCTGTCATTGCTTTATCTGTTACACTATCTTCTAACTGATTATTCACAATATTATACTGTGATTTATAATAATTTAAATTATAATTTTCAATAATGTTTTTATCTGCTTTATGATGGTCTAAGATAATAACTTTTTTAGTTTTTATAACTCGTTCTAAATATTCATCATCATTTGTTCCTGCATCTGGGATAATAATTAATGATGATTTGCTTTTAATCAATGATTCATATACATCTTTAATACCATGAACTTTGGTTTTATGTACATGTATTTGAATTGTTGCACTCGAACAAATCTTTTTAATGTATAAATATATTAAAGAAGCAGATGTATAACCATCAACATCACAATCTACAACTAAATCAATTATTTTGTTATCTGAATTTAAAACATTCAAAAGTGTTCTTACTGCATTAGTCATTGTTGAAAACAATTCTACATCTTCAATATGTTTTTCAGAAGGATTTATAAACTCTTCTATATCATTAATACCTTGTAATTTTAATATATCTACAATTTCATTACCAAATGTTATTCCATTACCTAACAATTTATATGTAAACATTACAAATCGCCCCCATTCGTACCAACTATAATTTTATTATCCATTAACCTTAGCAATTTTTCATATCCTTTGTCTGTAGGACTATCTTTATAATCAAACATATCATAAGCATCCCATAATACTGATACAGTAACATATGGAGTTAGTTTATCAATTATCTTTTTCTTTAGTACTTTCGCCCATTCGTATGATTCTTCTTCTGTCTTATATTGTTTATCCATACCAATAATGACTTCTCTCACATCTGAATCAATTATCATCTTTCTTTGATATTCAGATAAGTTTAATCCACATAAAGCAACTGTAAAATTGTCATCACCAAACATTGTATCTGCTTGCATCACAGATTTCTCTCCCTCAACAAGCATCATCTTTCTTTTCTTTTTGATAGCATTTATATTTTTATTTAACCCATATAAATTTCTACCTAAAGGATGATTATATGTGGTGTTCCCCACCCTTAAAGGTGAGTACTTACCATATTTTTCTATATCAATTTCAGTTAACATTCGATTTCTTATTCCAATTAGATTATCATTAACATCATAATGAGGAATAATAATCTTTTCGCCCCATATACAATACTTAATATTATACTTGCTCATGGTTTTATCACATATACCTTCATCAATCCACCCTTGATAATGAACATCAGAAAAGATATTTAAAATTGATTTATCATATATGTTAAATTCAAAGGTATCTTCTTCTTTAGGCTTACTTTTTTCTTTGAATCGTGTGATAAACGACCAATCAGATAATGTATTCTGATTATCAGCATTAACAAATCCAACTGCATACTCATCTGATATATTTAATGTTAATTTTATCCAGTTCATTGCTTCAATAAAGGTATAATCTTTAACACTCATAACCAAACCTATAATGTCCATACTTCCACATTCTGTATAGCAATGAAAATTTTTCGTTTGTTTATAGTAATATAGTTTGTTTTTATGTCCACAATGACAAATTGTATTGTATATTATAGTATCTGTATCTTCATAACTATTAATTCCACCCAATAATTCCATTAATTTTTTTACATCATTTGTACTAATCTTTTCCTTTAACTCATTTGAAGTCATATGTTATTCCTCAATTACTTCTTAAATTATTAACTAAATCAATTACATCTACATCTTCTATATCTACTGTATTAATATTACTTACATTTCCTATATCCTTCGTATCAAAATCTAAAATTGTCTGTTCTATATCTGATATTAATTCAAAATTATAATCTGTCACAAAGCAATCTCGTTCTCTCATTGTACCCAAATTTAATTGCACCCACACTATAATTGCTTTCCACTTATTACCTCTGTTCTTAAATATGTAATAAGCATAGTTAGGAACTTTATCAAACTTACCACCACTATGTAATATAGGCTCTAATCTCTTTAAATCTTTATGTGTTACTGGTAATTGTAGTATACCACCATCTGCTTTATCTATTATTGCCTTAGAGCCTTTTATAGCAGATGAATCCTTGTTAGCATCATCTTTCCAAGAATCATTTAGTTGTGTTGATGAACCTAAAAATATATTATGTTTATTACACAACTTCTTCAATTCACATGAAAACATAAACAATACTTGATCCGTCCTTAATCTTGTTTGCGTTGTTTTGGAATAATAAGTGTATAAGGCTGGACTATCATTTATATAATCAAAAAAACAATATTTAATCCCACTATTTAGTACATGAGATTCAATTAAATCTGATATAGAATCTATTGTAAAATTAGATTGATATTCAACTTCTAGCAATGAATTGTGTGCTATATTAATTGATTCTCTATATATTATTTCTTCTTCTTCTGTCATATCCCAATCTTCTATCTTATCTTGAGATATACCACATATATGAGCCAATATAATATCTTGTACTTCTTCTTTAGTTAATTCGGTTGATATAAATAACACTGGTTCTCTCTCTCCAATATTAATCCATTCTTTTTTAGACCAATCATATAGTTTATCACAGGCTATATTGATTGCATCAGCCAAAGAATTTCTTGACTTTCCACCACCTGATATCGAACTTCTAATAATAAATCGTTTAGGCTTCATTCCTCTATAAACTGTTGTCATATAGTGAGATTGAAACGGATAACCATATGTATTTACTTGTGACTTATGTTCTATATATCTCTGTTCTATATCATCACTAATATGAAAACCATAACTGTCATCAGATGCAGACTTCCATAATTTTTTAAAGTTTAAAAACTTATCATTTATTCTATTCAGCACTTCCTCTGCTGACATTTGTTGGAAATTATATAAGATATTCTCATCAGATTCATCATATATAAATGATACTTCCAATTTCAAATCATCTTTTGCATTTCTTATTATTGAATATTTTCTGACTTCATCATGATATTTATCAATATTCAATATCTTATCTCTTGTAACTTCAATTGCACTTTCGATATACTCCCAGCCATTGTTGTTAATCCATATGGCTTTAGCATTTGGAAATTGAGATATATTATTTTCAATGTCCATAGGTGTTATCTTGATAATTCCACCCTGTTTAGCGATTGAATATAACGAACCCCATATAATTTTATGAAATTGCTCTGGATAATCATTAATAGTTGTAGCAAATTTGTTATCCAATATATACTTTGGTTCATGACAATAACAACCAAATAATAAAAATATTGCCTTCTTATCGACCTGCTCTGAAAAATTAATAATAATCACCCTTTCTGTTGATGTATGTTATTAGTTATTTACTTGTTGCAATTTCGTCAAGGTTTATTACATTTACTTTTTGTCTTTTATTATTTCTATACACTGCTCTTTTTATTTTAATTTCATTACTTTCTTGCACCTTCTTACTTCGTTTGACTTGCTCATTGTAAAATTCAAATGCCTTATTATAATAATCTTGAACATTAATTAAACTATATTTAGGATTAAACACATTCTCTATATCTTTCATGTACCATAGTGTGTATGTTATAGCCGAATAAGGATATTCATTTATAGTATGTAAGTTTTTTATCATTTTTAATTGAATAGATGATGGCTTATCCGTTTCACATAACATACATAAATATTGTATTAACTGTTTATAATCATCTGATTCTCTTTTGACTAGGTTATAACAACTTATACAATAATTTTTACCACTATGTTTATGTTTATCTTCGGCATTGATTAACTCTTTCTCACATCTTTTACATTTGCATATTCTTGCCATATTACACCTCATATATATGGGAAAAGGTATCTTGTATTAGACACCTTTTCCCTCAATATAATTCTAGTTATTAATTATTGTTATTAGTTATGTATTTATCAACTAATCCTTCAAGTTCAATAACGATAACCTTTGTTAACTCTATTTGATTTTCTTTAAGTGAATCAAACATCTTAACATTACCATTATCATCTATACCCAAATTACGTTTAAGAACAGCAGTTGCTTCTTCTACTCTTCCATTCTTTGCTAGTAAGTTTCCTAACTCCATACCACGTTTCTTTATCTCTTCGAAATCCTCATGGATAACAGTTCTATCAATTGTCTGTTCATTTGTAACGGATGAACCATATTTATTCTCAATTGTTTTAGTCCAGACATCCTTTAATTCATCTACATTGATAACATCAGGTAAACCAAATGTATCTTTCAGATTAGGATTTAATCTTGACTTTTTAAATGTTACAAATCTCTTATTCTGCACTTCATCATATATCAATCTTCCAATTAAATAACTTGGTTCTGAAACATATGATGCTGTATTCTTATTTAATTTAAGAGTTGTAACGTCATATTCTGTTTTATCCACCTTAACTTTACTATGTACATTCTGTGCAATAAAATGTACTACATATCCTAACTTCTGAATATCTCCGATTGTTCGTAATACACTTCTGTATCTCTGTGTACCTTCACCATATGTTCCAACGTCTTTGATAATCTCTGCATCTCTTGAATCTGTTACATACTTTTCACCAAATTCTTCAAATTTATCAATAGTATCAATTACTACACATGAGAACTTTTCTTTTAACGCAGGATTATTTAACTGATTAACAATTGACTTTAAGTCACTCATTTCTCTTATTCTAACTGCCACTATACCAGGAATATTCTGATATCGATCTTCAAACTCTAAGAATAATGGTTCTTTATCAGGACATATACTCTTTAAAAATTTCAACATGCAAGTAGTTTTTCCATCGCCAGTATCACCTGAAAGCATCATGGAATACTGTGTTAAGTCTACTGATATTTTATTTGGTTTTAAATCATTTAGTAATATCATATCTTATCTTCCTTTCTTTTAATTATTTTATCTGTTCAAATGGATTAGGGATATTAGTAGCACCAAAAGGAACGAATCCATCAGTTGAATTAGCATTAGCATTGTTGCCACCATTTTTACTTGCTTGTATTTCCTGCTCTCTCTTTGCCTTTAAAGCATCAATGTCTGCATCTTTAAGTCCAACATCATAAATAGTTGTACACTTAGTTGCACCTTTAACTAGATATGATTTAAAAGTTTTAGTTATTGTCTTAATTATATCCTCTCCGAAACCTGCTTTCTCGACAACTTCTTCAACTACAACTTTATTAACTATATCTCCATGAAATTTAGTAAAACCACCCTTGAAATATCCTGCTTCAAGGAAAGCCTTTGCCATACTCTGGTCTATCTTTAATGTAATAGGGAACATCTTATCTAATTCAAATACTTTGTTGTCAGAAGTTTTCGTTGTCACGACATTAAATGATATACTCAATCCATCTGGAACGTCATTGTTATAAACTTCTTCTATCTTATCAATGATACCTTCAAACTCAAACTTAGAGTTCATCTTAACTGAATCCTTTTTAGCATCTTCAACAACATTGATAAATCTGCCTTGCAATTTATTCGAAGTCATTACCTTACCATCATCTGTTGCGAATACGGATGAATTAATATTACCATTTATTTTAAGAATTGGTAACATATATATTGCAGATTCCTTTGGAATATCTGCTTCAATCTTACTTAAATCCTTTAATGGGATTAACTCTGAATACTTATTGTAGAAGTATGTGATATCTGTAGTATCTTTTTTATACTTTTTTGAGAACAACTGAACAGAATGTTCTGAACCATCTTCTGTTTTTACAACTAAATCACCTTTAATACATTCGTCACCCGCTTTAGTTTTTCCAAACTCTAGGTTGTTTTTGATTAATCTTCCTGCAATTTCAATCTTGTTACTAAATTCTCTTATCATAAGATTCATCCTTTCTAATTTGAAATTTAATATTAAATTGCTTATGTATTTATTGTATCATGCATATACTCATATGTCAACACCATATATTATTTTTTATGATTTTTATAATTCTACAGTTTTAACACTTATCATATATGTTTTCTGTAATGCTTCATTGCGAAAAGCACAAACATCATCTACCATCATACCTTTAACTAAGGTATATCCCTTTAGTTCTAAAGTATCTCTGATAATTCTCATAATTTCTTTTTCATCTGATTTAGCATCTTTCTTATTCTGTTCTTCTGTATCAAGCATTTCTTTTAATCTTTCCTCGAAACCTTTATCTTCATATTTTTTCTTATATTTTTTTATCGCAAGTTCTTCTTTCTCTTTTCTATTCACATTCACACCTCTAATCTTCGCTTTCTTCAAACACTGATTTTATTCTTCGGAGTAATAACTCTTTATTATAAATACGCTCTTCTATTTCTCTGAAATAAGTCATATTATCTATTACCTTATCATGAATCTTTTCAGCATCTAATTGAAGCACACCAATGAGATAATACAATTCATCTAATTTGGATGAGATTATTTCATTTTCCTTAAATGAAGTTACATTATATAGCCATAGTTCAGATATTTCTTTGGCAAAAGTATTTTCTATATCGTTTTTAGAAATAGAGATTATTGACATTTATTCACACCTTCTTCTTATCATTTAATTTATACAACTTATATTTTGCATATTTGTTATTTATTGTTTTTTTCTTTATTTGATTACATTTATTTTCTGTATAAACATCTAAAAAGATAAACATAATTAAAAATATAAATTCAATTATAATTAATTCAATTATGTACATGTTAACTCTCCTTATGTGAATGAACAAATACTAATATAGCAATAATTATAATTATAAATAAACTAATTAATACTATATCAGGACTTCCATTATTAGACACACCATCAATTTCTTTATACCACAATTCAGTTAATAACATAGCAATATCTCCTTTGTATTATTTTATATTTTTCCAAGCATCCCAATTAAGTGTTGTATCATAACCAAGTTCTTCTTTTGCTTGCTGGGCTAAATCTTCCCATGATAATTCAGATATTGCTCTATCCATTAAGCAAGCAGTTTTTAAAGTATATCTTTTCCAAAAACGTTCTGCTCTGTCTTTACCGAAACCAAACTCATCTCTAAGCACAGTTAATGACAATAATAAAGTAGTATTTAAAATATTTTCAGTCATTTCTTTTAAATATCCCTCTATTTTTTCCTTGCTATAACTAAGTGGTATGTAAGTTACATTCCTATAATGAACCTCATCATCAATCTTTTTTAGTCCTTCCTCATATCCATACTCCTTTACCCATGTGTAAGCTTTACATAATGCTTCAATCTGTGCTTCAACTAATTTATCTCTTCCAATTTTCTTCATATTTTTTATAATTCCTTTCGTTTATTATTCTTATTATTCTTGTGTAATCTTTTCTTCTTTGATCCATTCTCCAATTAATTATTAAATTTTGTACCACATTTACTACAGAACTTATCATTTGCTGATACGTCATTACCACATTCAGGACAATAATATTGATTCTGTTCTTCCTGTTCAATTGTATTTGTGTTCATGTGTGCTATATTCTTTATTGCTTTATATTTTAAATTTTCCCAATACAAAGCAACACTTATGAGTATAATACATATAATAACTATAATAATTTTATATATGCCTTCGCCAATTTCTTTAAAAAAACTTTTATCATAATCATAGTTATAAAATTTATCCATATAATCTTCCTTTCTTTTAACGAGCCTTGAGCAAGAAATCCCCCACCTCTATCTATAGATGGTGGGATAAATTGCTAATTGATACCAACTCTCAAGTGGCATCCCTCTCATAGAGAGTTTGTTTCCCTTCGCCAATGTTATAAGTGCTTGCCGTAATCGGTCATTCGAGGTTGACTGTTCCTACCCATCAGAACTGTTTACAGAGCCTCCACAGTTGCTACAGACTTGGGAATCATCTGTAGGTGTGATAACACAAATAACGTAGTTCTTAAAGAACTTAGGCTAGTCAACTTGGGCTTTTACAAGCTCCGACCTCTTAGGTGTTAGCCTTATGTCGAGGGTGGTTGACTCACCTCACCTTACTTTATATCATTACTCCTTTATTTCAAATACAGTTGGTGTATCTTCTACTATTTCAATTGCATCACCAATAGGACATGCTCTACACATTACATCTCTCTCACATTCAGTATACTTACAATTAGCATCACAATATTTTTCTAACATATTTAACGTGTAAGTAGCATCTATTAATCTGCAATCTTCTTCAAGTGGAATCAATCTCTCAATTGAATTATTTGATTTATCGTTCATAATTTTTATATACTTCATTTACTTGCTCTCCTTTCTATCTCTTCTTCTAGCGATTTTCTCCATTGCAACCACAATGGCTTGTCTATGGTTTCACTTCCCCATAGATTCCTCTGTTCCTGCTCTTCGCAGTCCTTTAGCATTACTGCTAATGTCTTTTGGTCTAGTGTTTGTAACTCTGGCTTTAATGCACTGACTACTAGTGATGGCATATATGTCTGTCTGCCCATACAATATCTTAATGCACAAATGTAGATTGATTCTTTATCTTGTTTATTCATTCCTTGTCACTCTCCTTTTTTCCTTGTTCACTTCGTTCCAATATTTTATTCAATGCTTCATCACTCATTCCCATTCTCTGCATATTATCTATTGCTTCCAGCAATTCTTCTATGCTATCGAATCCATATAATTCACCTAACTTTAAATTTAACAATATTATCTCTCCTTCCTGTCTACACTTTCCCAATATATTGACGAGCTTTTCTTATATGGTGCGTTCCACCAATCTTTATATGCTGAAAAGTTAATACCTTCTCTTTGCATTTCTATTTCAATCCAATCACCTTCATATCTTATTTGATTTTTTCTTGGTTTTAATATTGCTATACACATATCTCCGTTGGTTACGTTGTCAGATACTTCAATCACTATTTTCATTCTTCTTCACTCTCCTTTATTTACTCTCCTTTGGCTCTTTATATTCTTTGCTCCAATATCCATTGTGTGGACATGTCCTGCAATCAGTAGGTAAAGTGCTAAACGCATTGCTAGGACATGTAAGTCCTACACATTCATGTGTTGTGTCATAAAGATTAATTCCAAATACTTCTTTAAACTTATCTCTATTTGTTACAATAGGATGCTCTTTGCTCCATTTTTCTACTATTTCTATAATTTCCATTGCATTATAGACTTGATCGTCATCTAATTTATTTAAACAACATTTATGAAGAGGACATTCTTTACAAGATTCAATGCCTTCACAACCATGTACTCCTTTATGTTTTTCTCTCAAAGTGTCCCACATTCTAACCAATTCTTTTTTAAACTCTTCTTTACTTAACATCTTTACCATTCCTTTCTTTCTCTTTTTGGTTTATATGGTTCCGGTATTGGCATCCATGCTATAACCTTTTGATTTGCTTTTTTCGCCCATGTCGTTTTTCCTCTGAAACTGTCAAGTCCAACATATACATCTTCCCTAACAATATTCCAAGGACATGGGTGATACGTTACCAGAAACTGTCCTTTCTCTTCTGGTAGTTGTTCGTTAACAGGAATCCATCTCTTCGGTTCTAACGGAGCCTGTATAATCAGCATATTCATAGCAGTTTGCCATGAAGCACACCATTTTTTCAAGCTCTCATCAGTATCATAGCTTTTTATTTCAACTGGATTTATATCCATCACAAGGTCTGTCACTTGCTTCATCCATTCTTCTCTTTTCATTCCTTATCCTCACTTTCTTGTGGTTCAACCCTTGAATTCCACTTCTCAATAGCCTCTTCAATTGTCTGTCCCCTAACCTCTATCAAATGTATGTCAAATCTGAATTTACTGCACTGTATCCCTACTCCATAATTCCACGACCACATATAGGCTTCTGCTCCACAAAATGGACACGGCTTCAGATTGTCGCTCATTTCTTTTCCTCGCTTTCCATTTTGCACTTACCGTGTAACTTCTCCAACGCCCACACTTCCTCAACACTTAAACCGATATCAAGAAGCCTTAATACTATTCCATCTTCAAAGGTATATTTATATATCATGTTTCCTCACTTTCTGCTTTTAGTACATCATAACCGATATATTCATGCAAATCGTCTATAAAATCTCCAACAGTTTCTATTACATCTCTCTCTTTAATACTTTCTGCAATAGCAAGCATTTGCATATATCCATTCATTCTTTTTTTACTGAGTTTAAAAGCTAATTGCATTAATAAAAACGTCTGTTCGTCGCTATCCATACTCCATATAATATCGGCAATTTCGCCTACAGATGGTTCTATGGATATAGGCACATTTCTTTGTATTTCTTTCATTCCTTATCCTCACTTTCTTGTGGTTCAACCCTTGAATTCCACTTCTCAATAGCCTCTTCAATTGTCTGTCCCCTAACCTCTATCAAATGTATGTCAAATCTGAATTTACTGCACTGTATCC
>Ga0326511_10000054_pt1 | contig 85294 bp, 55 predicted proteins | sample 0_2496_0518_D_FD_203701 | JGI IMG/M metagenome (GOLD analysis project Ga0326511, IMG submission 203701) | Bovine rumen microbial communities from UC Davis, California, United States - 0_2496_0518 | ecosystem: Host-associated > Mammals > Digestive system > Stomach > Rumen | place: USA...
GCGTTCATCCTGAGCCAGGATCAAACTCTTCATTGTAAGAATTGCTTGTTTCGTTTTACCTTCTTGACTCGTCTCGTGTCTCACACCTCCCCAAGGAGGCGTCCGACACACGCTATCTCTATCTTCTCATCAGTGTCAAATCACTCTTGCTTTTCAACAATCTTTTCAACATTCCTGTTTTCCGTCGAAAGCGAGTGCAAAGATACAACCATTTTCCAAACTGGCAAAATATTTTTTCAAAAAAAATTTGCAAAACATCAGAACCATCTGAAAATCAACACAAGCAAAACAGAAAAATTTTTCTCCACCTCCCGCCCCGGCCCCCGCAAAACACCCCTCCCCCACCCCTTTTCACCAAAAAATCGGCACCCTCGTCGCCCAAAAAACGGAAAAACAACGGAAAAACGAAATATCATGCTCACAATCAGCATTTTGAACAAAGACAGACAGGATTCCGAACCCCGTCGAAGACCTGGATGAGAGCACCCTTCTCATATAGTTCCTATATACTTCCCATATACTTCTTATATCACTTATATAAGAAGTATATGAGAAGTATATGAGAACGATATAAGAACGATATAAGAACAATATAAGAAATGCCGAATTATGTACCTCTCGGGTAGGTATCGGGTGGGTATGTGATGGGTGGGCAGAAGGGGGGTGGTGAGGAGGTGGTAGGGCGGAGAGGACAAAATGACACGGTTGATGAAGTTTTTTTCATAAATATAAAATAAAAGCGTATATTTGCAAAATGAACCTCGAAAGGGTACCTATTATATACATATAGGTATCAAATATTTATTTAAAAAAACAACATACAACTGGAACTACAAAACCAATGAAAACAGACATAAAAGATACTTTTAGAAGTAGCCGAAAAGGATATCTCCGACGTATTTTTGTCATACTGATGATGCTGGTGGCGGGTGTGGCCGGACAGGCGCAGACGTGGTACATGGAGAACGGCGACACGGTGCGGATTATCGGCTGCCAGGCCAACGCCGGCACTCTTTACGACGACGGCGGAGCGGACGGGGACTACAACAACAACTTCAGCGGCTATGCCGTTATCGAGGCCGTGGAGGGTGCCACCATCAGCCTGTCGGGCACATACAATCAGGAGGAGTGCTGCGACCGTCTCAGCATCTGGGACGGCAACATGATGACAGGCACCAAGATTGTGGACGAGATAGCCGGCACGGGTACTTTCAATGTCACAGCCACCAGCGGTGTGGTCACCATCTGGTTCCACAGCGACGGTTCCGTGACAAGCAGCGGCTTTGAGATTACGTGGAATGTGCAGGGGATTTCGACGACATGCACGGGCAGCGCCAGCGGGCTGACGGTGGACGCGGTGAGCGCCACAGGGGCCACGCTGTCGTGGACGGGGGATGCCGGTTCGTACAACGTGTACGTCGACAACCGGATGGTGGCAACGACCAGCGGCACAAGCCATACGCTCACCAACCTCAATCCCGGCATGGCACACGAGGTGACGGTTACGCCCACGGGCATCGGCGCCACCATCTGCTGCTCGGACACGGCATTGATACGCAGCGATTTATGCAATGGAACGGAATTGCCGCTGCGGGAGAAATTCGACGATATCACCCTCGGCGCGATACCTGCGTGCTGGATACGCAGTATGAATTTCGACGACGAAGAATCAAAGCCCCAGGTGGTCGAAGCCGGAAGACAGGGACGTGCGATGCTGTTGAGCTGCGGCAACAATGCCACTCCGAGCCATTTCGGCATGGTGGTGGGGCCGCACATCGGCGACGCGGAGACGACCTGGCACGTTGGATTCCGCCTGAAGGCGAGCCACGATTGGACCCGCCTTGTGGTGGGATTCTGCGACAACACAAGCTCGGAATACAACAGCTACGGCTTTGTTCCGATGGACACCCTGGAGCTGATGCAGCCGGGCACGTGGACAGAGCACCATTACACCTGGACCAGGCCTGCGGGCAAGAGCCGCCTGGCTTTCCGCATGATACGCGACATGCAGGACGGCGACATGAGGACGGTGTACATCGACGACGTGCGGATTGAGAAATGCGGCATCTACAACCTCCGCAACTACCGGACGGACGCCTTCGGGACCTACGTAGAATGGACTACGAGCGGCACGCCCGTTGTCAGCATCGGCATCCGCCGGGCGGACCGGACGAACGACTCGGTGGTGACCACCGGCACCTCGCCGATGCACATCACGGGGCTTGAGGCCGGCACACGCTACATCCTTTCGTTCTACACCCAATGCGGCAGCGAAGAGGGACTGGTGGACCAGCTGTCATTCACGACCGCCCCGGCGGCCATTGCGCTGGACCACCTGTGCATCGACAAGCGCACCGGAGCGCCGTTCGACAAAGTCAACATTGAGGACGCCAACGGCAACGAGGAACGATACAGCATGCGAAGCGGACCCAACGGCCCGGCCTACCTTGTGTCGCCACAACTGATTGGACACGAAGGCAAGGAGATTGTGCTGAAGGCCAATGGGTACTACAGCAATGTGTCCATCGGCACCATGACCTACCGCGACGACACATCGACGTTCACGCCGCTGGCCTCGGGGTTCACGTCGTACTACGGGATGATATACCTGAAGGCGACAATTCCTGCTTCGACCACAGACAATTACGTCGCCGTAAGGTTCAATTCGGAGTTTAGCGTCCACAATCTCGAGATTGGCATGTGCCTGATTGACAGCCTGCGGGTGACGCACCGGCGGGGCACGTCGGTGACCCTGGCATGGCAGAGCAACGGACCGAACGACACCGTGCTGGTGGAATACGGCGAAGAAAACTTCGTTCAGGGAACAGGTACCGTAGCAACCTTTGTCGGACAAAGGCGGGGAAGAATCAATGGACTGGCTCAGGACCGCCGCTACGACTTCATCGTCTACCGCCCGTGCAGCACACCGGTCTGCGGGAATTCCCGGATGATAACCTATACGGTGGACCAGGATTATCCCCTGCCGTTCTGCGAGGACTTTGAAAACGCGCCATGGCATGGCAACGCCTGGAATCCGGTGGAAGGTTTCCTGAACTACCCCAGCATCAGGGACGAATACATCCTGAACCAGAGCAACAAAGCCCTGGAGCTTGGGTCTGCAGGTGTGGATTGGGGCTATCGGGGCGTCATAGAGCTGCCGGACGTGGAGATTGACTCGAACTCGGTGCTGAGCTTCTACGCGACACACTTCGCGCCGGGCGGGAAACTGCTGCTGGGGTGGCGTACCGACACATGGGAAAACCGCATCATCGACACGATTGACCTTGGCGGGACGAACATCCGCACCCACTACAACATTCCGCTGCCGGCGACAGACGAAGTGCTGGACCACCGGCTGGCGTTAATTTACTACCACAGAATTGAATACAGCAATTTGCGTTGCTATATCGACGAGCTGCAGATTACGCACGGGAGCTATGATTACCACGGGACTACCTTTGTGGAGCGCGACTCGGTGGTACTGCGGTTCACCTATGCAGGCCCTTCGGCAAACGCCACGGTAACAATGGTGAGCGACGAGACCGGCCACAGCTATACGCAGACATTGGGCACGAGCGATACGATTGCCGCAGGATTCAGACTGCCTGCGGGGAGCTACCATTGCTACTTTGCCCCACAGCAGGACGGATGCACATCGCTGGTGGACTGGCTGCAGATTGCCGACACCGGCGGGGGATGCTTCTACTACGACATGCACGACCTGCTGAGCTACGAGTTGCCCGGGGGCTGGATGGCCGCCGGCAGCACCCAGGTGGAGGACAGCGTGCTGGTATTCGACAGCCTGCTGGTCAGCAGTCCTGCGCCCACACTGCAAGGGCTGTACCTGCAGTTTGTTGCATCGGGCACGAGACTGCTCGTTGGCTACACAACAGACAACAACCTGTCGTCCACGACGGTGGTAACAATAATCGACACGGTGGAACTGGCACCGGAACAGCAGATGTACCATGTGCTGATGAATGCTCCGGACGGGGCGAGAATATGTTTCGTGGCGGAAGGCGGGGACTGCAGCCTGAGGCAGGTCTACCTCTCGTCGTGCCTGCCTCCGGCGTACCAGATTGTTGGAGGGAACCTGGTTTTCAGCATGCCCGAAGAGATTCCCGACGCGGAATACGACCTGACATTCTACAGCACCCTTAACAATGGACGCTATGCCTACCACGTCGATGCTGCGCACCCTGTGGTCCACGCGTTGCCGCGAGGCGAGGTTTTCAATATGGAATACAGCTGCAACAACGCCGTCTACACATGTCATCCGCCGATACGGGTATACATCCCCGACAGTATATACCTGCCGTACTGCGAGCCTTTCTACCACGAAAACGGGCAATCGGGACTGCCTAACGGCTGGAGCATTTTCTACACAGACACCAACTGCCAGCCCCACCTGTTCTTCGACTGGGGCGAACTGCCACTGGTCGTCGGCTGCGAAGCCAACGAATGGGGTCGGAGCCAGTACACCGTAATGCCCCCGGTGGCAACACATGGGCATCTGATAATCAGGGCAACGGTATATTGCAACTGGGATTCGGAGCGTTGGATTGAAATCGGCACCATGGCCGACGGAACCGACACGGCCTCGTTCATCCCCCTGGTACGCAGTACGCGGTGGGACGACTGGGAAACGCTCTATGCCGAAACCGACTCGCTGGGCGACCGTCGCATTGCCTTCAGAACCTACCATGGCAACGTGTTCCTCAACAATGTCAGCCTGGGCAACTTCCCCTCGGTTGCCGTAAGGCTCGTGGACTCACACACGCTGCGACTGGATGCCGACCAGAGTGGGCAATACTACATCCACTATAACAACTATAACGGTGGAGACTCCGTTTTCACCATCGACACGACGCCATACTTCATCCGCACCGAGGAATGGATCAACGACGTGCAAGTGGACATGGTCATGGACTCGTTGGGAACCATCTGCGACAACCGTTACCGCACCTACCAGCTGAGCGAACGTTTCGGACTGCCTTTCTGCAAGTCCGACGGCTGGTGGGACTGGTGGCTGCGTCGCCACGGCACAGGGCCGATAGACTACTTCACCGCCGAAGGAAACCACGTCATTGGCTTCCACACACACCAGATGTACCCCACAAACGAATACCTGCTCCTGCCCGACTTCGACATCGACTCCATACGCCACGCCAGCATAAGTTTCCGCCTGCGCTCGGCCTATTATACCGACACGCTGGTGGTAGGCATCATGACCGACGCCTACGATACCGCCACATTCGTTCCCGTCGACACTGTCGTCTATGACGACGACGAGCGCCAATGGCATACCTTCCGGACTTCTCTCGACGCCTACCGCGGCGACGGGCGCTGGATTGCTTTCCACCACCGCAACGGCAGCCACCCCGCAGGCAACGACGAGACTTTCCTGCAGCTGGACGACGTGAAAGTCACCTCCTGCCCCGCAGCCATCGCCACCGCCACCCTCAACAGCTACAATACCGTCCAAATCATCGCCCCTGGCGACAGCCTTGAAGCGCCCTACCTGGTCGAGTACGGTCCGCGAGGATTCTCGCAAGGCAGCGGCACCCTGATCCGCATCACCGCCAATCCCACCCTGCTGACCCTTGCACCCAACAGCGATTACGACTTCTACTTCCGCTGCGACAGCAACACCATGAGCTGCGACAATGCACAGCAAATACACACGCTCAACGCGCCCATCGTTCCGCCCGTCTGCTTCAACTTCGACGACCTCCCTGTCGACGGCATACCGGAAGACTGGTCGTCGCAGAGCGCCGCCACCGCCGTCAGCAACAGCACGTCCCACTCCGGTGCCAATGCCCTGTGCGTAGCCAATCGCATCGTCACCACGGCCATCGACATCGACTCGCTCCAGCAAATGTCTCTGGGGCTGTGGGTCTATGCCGAACATCCCTCCGACCGACTCCTGGTGGGCACCATGACCGATCCCGCCGACCCCGCCAGCTTCACACGGATGCTCACCATCGTACCCAGCCAGACCGGCGTGTGGGAACACCGCATCGTCTCGTTCCGTTCGGCACCCCGCAACGCACACTTCATAGCCTTGCGCCATGCCAATGCCACCACGCCCACACTCCAGCCCACACTCTTTGTCGACGACCTGAGCTTCAACACCTGCGCCGCCTTCGACATGCGCGTAGTCAAAGCCGAGAGCGACTCCGTCATTCTCACGTGGGAGATGGTGGGAACACCCAATGTCACCATCACCGTCACCCGCGACGACAATACCCCCGTCGGCACCTACATGCCCTCGCAGCCGCCGCTGGTGATAGCGCCGCTCTCGCCACACCACGGCTACCAGATTGTCTTCAACTCCTCCTGCACCTCCGGGACCACCCCGTGCGACATCGCCATCCTCGACACCGCCACCATCGTCACCCCCAAACCCGGCACCGGATGCGTCAACACCACCGACCTCTCGTCGGCCGACGCCCTCTTCACCAGTGGCACCTTCGGCAACCCCTACGACCACGCCGGCGCCGTCAACTATGGCAGCCTGAGCGTCGACAGCCGGCACACCGTCTGCTACGACACCACCCAGCACGACCCGCGCACCGGCGGCCTGCTGCGCACCATTCCCTCCGGCAGCACCTCCAGCGTCCGCCTGGGCAACTGGAGCTCCAACCCCTACCGCCCCGAGGCCGAAGCCATCACCTACAGCCTCTTCGTCGACACCCTGAGCTTCAACCTCCTCATCATGCGCTATGCCGCCGTGCTGCAGAACCCCATGCACGCCCCCGAGGACCAGCCGCGCTTCCGTCTCGAATTGCTCGACTCCTCCTTCACACCCATCAACCCCGAATGCACGTCGGCCGACTTCATCGCCGACCAATCCCTGGGCTGGAACGAAGCCGCCAACAATGTGCTATGGAAAGACTGGACCACCTTCGGCATCGACCTCTCGGCCTACGCCGACCAGCAGGTCTACGTCCGCCTGACAACCTTCGACTGCAACGAGGGCTCGCACTTCGGCTACGCCTATTTCACCCTCGAGTGCATGCGTCGCAACGTCGTCACCGAGAACTGCGGCGACGTCAGCAGCAATACCCTCACCGCCCCCATGGGCTTCAACTACCGCTGGTACGACAGCACCAACGCCACCCTCGGCACCTCCCAGGCCCTCACCATTCCCTCGGCCAACACCACCTACTACTGCGACGTCTCCTCGCAGGAGAACCCCGCCTGCTCCTTCACCATCTCGGCCTTCGCCGGCTCACGCTACCCGATGGCGCGTTTCGACACCGTGGTCACCTACAAGGACTGTGGCTTCCAGGTCCGATTCATCAACAACAGCACCGTCTCCTCCGACGGCATCACCCCCTTGGGCACCGACGAGCCCTGCGAAAGCGCCCGTTGGGACTTCGGCAACGGCGCCACCTCCTCCAGCTACCACGGACAGACCTTCTACAACCAACCCGGCACCTACACCGTCACCCTCGTCAGCGGCATCGCCGACGGTTCCTGCACCGACACCGCAACCCTGACCTTCACCCTGGACTATCCGCCCTACACACCGCAAATCAGCGGTCCGGAATCCCTTTGCTATGGTGCCGTGGACACACTGTATCTCCTCGACGCCCACACCGCCAACACCACCTGGCACACCCTCGACAGCACCCAATTCCTCCCCTGCTCGCCGAGCAACTACGTCCTCGGCAAGAACGTCTACACCATCGAGGCCACCGACCCCAACGGCTGCGACGTAAGCCTGCAGCACATTCTCTTTGTCAACCCCGTCTACAGCCAGAGCGACACCCTGCTGCTCTGCTCGCCCCAGCTGCCCTACTCCTATGCCGACACCGTTTTCCAGCCCGGAACCACCTCGGCCGAGTTCCACCGCCACTTCACCTCCTCCGACGGCTGCGACAGCAGCTTCCACCTCTGGCTCTCCGTCAGCAATTCCTCGGCAGTCCTGCACTTCGACACCCTCGACGCCGTCATCTGCGACAACCAGCAGTACTCCTTCTTCGGCAACACCTACAACACCCCCGGCCAACACTCCGAGGTGCACCTCGACGATGCCGGCATCTGCGATAGCATCCACATCCTCAACCTCACCGTCAACGCCACCTCCACCGGCGACACCTCCGCCAGCGCCTGCGACCGCTTCGTATGGTACGGCACCACCTTCACCGCCGACACCAACACCGTCCACGTCACCTCCAACGCCCTGGGCTGCGACAGCACCATCACCCTCCACCTCGCCCTCCGCCACTCTTCCGACACCATCATCACCCACTACATCGTCGAAAACGCCCTGCCCTACCGATGGAACGGCATCTCCTTTGCCAGCGACACCACAGGGTTCGTCCATACCCTCCTGAACCATCAGGACTGCGACAGCACCGTGACCTTCAACCTCGTCGTCTACCGCAACCACACCGCCACCCTCGCCGACAGCCTCTGCGAGGGCCTCCTGCCCTACACCTGGAACGGCGTCCTCTTCAGTCCCGACGAGGCCGACCCCGTCACCTCCGTCATCACCCACCAAACCGTCATCCCCACCGTCCACGGGGCCGACTCGCTCATCACCATGCACCTCACCGTGCTCCGCAACAGCAGCCGTACCATCCACGACACCCTGGTGCAGAACGCCCTTGCCGCCTACTCCTCGCCGCTCACGCCGGCGCCCGCCATGCCCGACGCCGTCGACGCCTCGACCCCGGCCCTGCTCTGCCTGGCCGACACCGTGTGGCACACCGTCAACGCCGCCGGATGCGACAGCACCGTGACCTACACGCTCCACGTCTACCGCAACTACGCCGACACCCTCCATGTCGACCGCTGCGACAACCAGGTGCCCTACACCTGGCACAGCCACACCCTCGCGGCCGACACCACGCTCTCCGACACCCTGGCCTCCGTCCACGGCGCCGACTCCGTCACCACGCTCGTCCTCGCCGTCCATCCCACCTACGACCTTGCCGACACCATCGTCGTCTGCCCCGGCAGCGGATTCATCTACGAGGGCGTCGACTACGGCGGCCCCACCGAATTCGACAGCCCCCACCTCACCATCCACGACTGCGACAGCATGGTGCATGTCGTACTGCGTCCGCGCGACGGCTCGGTGCGCCTGGCCCCCGTCGTCAGCCTCGACGGTTCGCCCTGGATGACCTACGACACCACCCTCCTCGACTGCCGTCCCTCCGAGCTGCGCCTGCTCGACACCGCAGCCTCCGTCTCCCGCCAGTGGACCTTCTGGCCCGCCGACGGACAGGGCGACACCCTCTCGGGCACCGACAGCCTCCTGACGGCCAGTTTCGACACCACCGGCATCTTCTCCTTCCAACTCGTTGCCGTCGACAGCAACCTTTGCAACGACACCATCCGCCGCGACTCCGCCCTCTGGGTCTTCCCCACCCCCGAGGCATCCTTCATCTGGTCGCCGGACCATGTCTCCATCCACAACCCCGAGGTGCACTTCTACAACCAGTCCACGCCCGAAGGGCTCTCCTTCCGCTGGTTTGTCTCGCAGGACCAGAGCGGAAGCTCCTTCGACACCCTGCTCGACGAGAGCCCTGCCTACCGCTGGGAGGTGCCCGTCGAGGCTGGCGACTACCCGGCGAGCCTCGTCGCCTACTGGCTCCACCACGGACCCGACACCCTTACCATCACCTGCACCGACACCTCCACCGTCCCCATCGCCATCGTCAACACCTACCTCCAGTTCCCCAACTCCGTCACCCCCAACGGCGACGGCATGAACGACCGCTGGGTCATCGTCAACCTGCTGGAGATGGGCGAATACAGCATGAACGAACTCTGGATCTACGACCGCTTCGGCGCCCTCGTCTACCATGTGGAGAACATCCACCGGCTCTCCGACTTCTGGGACCCCAACCAGACCAACTCGCCCGACGGCACCTACTACTTCCGCTTCAGCGCCAAAAACAACTTCGGCCTGGTGAAGCGCAACGGCGTCATCGAGGTGTCCCGTTAGCCCCTCCGTCCACCCATTCCCCTACCATAAACCAACCAACCCCCAATCATCTCCCACCGAGGTGGGAGTTGGTTGGGAGTTGGTAGGGTGTTGATAGGTGGTTATTAGGTAGTTAGCACCTATCGGATGTTTTATCGTTATTTGATAATAATTTCGTCGGTGAAGAGGTAGCTCGGCTGACCCGGAGCGGGGTGCCACGAGGGGAGCGGACCGGGGTTGGGGACGACGATGCGGAGGTAGCGGGCAACAGGGTAGCCCAACGTGATCGGAGGCTTCCCGCTGCTGTTGTCCGTCAGATCGATATGGTAGTTACGCAGACGCATGCCTGTTTCGCGGGGGTCCATGGGGAACGTCTGGTTCTTGAAAAAGCGCCAGTTTTTGCCGTCGTCGGAGGTGTAGATTTTGATTTCGGTGGGCGCCAGTATCCAGTCGAAGGTGTTCTGCATGAAGCGCATGTTGACCTCATGGAGCGCCGGCGTTTCGCCGGCAAATTCTATCACCACGTCGATGCTGTCGCCCCAGTAGCCCTGCCAGTGGCCGTCGGCGTAGGTGGCGCTGCTGCCCAGCTGGCCGTCGACGAGGGCTTCGGGGCCGCCGCCGCTGTAGATGGACTTGTAGGTGCTGTACTGTGTGTTCAATGTTATCTTGGCGCCCATGCCGAGGTGGCTCAGCAGGTACTGCTCGCTAATGACGCCCTCGCCGTACTCGTTGTAGCTGATGGCCTTGATGGTGGCGGAGCGCTCCAGGGGGAAGGGGCCGGTGTAGCGGGTCGAGGTGGAGTCGGGCTCCGAGCCGTCGAGGGTGTAGTAGATGGAAGCCTCACCCCCTGCCCCTCTCCCGTTGGAGAGGGGGGTGTAAAGCCTACGGAGCGTCACCATGGGGTATTCACTCCCCTCTCCCTTCGGAGAGGGGTTGGGGGTGAGGCCTATGAAGACATGTCGGTCGAGGTCCAACGCCTCGCGCGCGAGCGCGTCGTATCTATTCAATACTACATAGCGCTCGTAGTCGCCGTTCTCCTGGTCCCACAGGCGGAGGTATTCACGCTTGAGGTCGAACAGGGCCTGCAGGTAGTCCTCGGCGTAGCCCTGGCAGTCGCTATACATGTCAGGATTTTCCAGCGCGCTGTGTATTGCCATGCGCAGATGGCATTTGTCGGCGGTGAGCGAGATGCGGCGCAGAGCGTAGAGGGCGTGGGGGTTGGCTGCGGAGTCGATGTGGATGTCGTCAATCATGTGGCTCACCGTCTCCACGCGCTCGCCCATGGCGGGGGCGGTGTTGTCGGGGTTGAAGTTGAGCAGGGGCTCCATCAGCGCAGCGCTGGTGTACCAGTCGCCGACGGTGGGGTTGTACATCAGGGCGCCGACGGCGTAGAGGTCTTTCACCTTGCCGGTGGTGCCATAGAAGAGCCGCTCATAATTCTCGTTGAACTGCCGTTCCCGTTGCTTCAGTTCCTCGGGGTCGTCAGTCTTGAGGGGGTTCCAAGCCATCTCGGCGGCCCAGTACTGGGCGTGCCAGCTGTTGTCGAAGAGGGCCTCGCCGTTGTCGTCCCAGCAGGTGAGCATAGCACCCTCGGCACCATCTCGATAGCCGTCGCGGTAGAGGTTGGCGATGTTCTTGATGTAGCGCTGAGGCGTGGAGGTCATGGTGGCACTGTGGCCCGTCGAGGCGGCCACCCAGAAGGGGTTGCCCTGGTTCTTGAAGGGGGCAATGAGATGGCGGAAACTGTCTATCGGCTCGTAGGCCCACATGATGTAGGTCATGTCCTTGGGCAGCTGGCGCATCATATCGGGGTTCTTGGCCACAATGTCGCCCCACATGGCCAGCCTGATTGCGTTGGTTCCCTCGGACTTCACCATCTCGTAGCAACGGTTGATGAAATCCACATAGACCTGATCGGCGCCTTTCTCGTCCACCAACTGCTTGGCGCGTCCGGTGCCGAGCTGCTCGGTCTCGTCGCAGTTGATGATGAAGAAGGGCGAGTTGGGTATGCGCTTGAAGGCGGCGGCGATGCGCTTGCGCAGGAAGTCATATACCTTGGGGTTGCCGGGGTTGAAGTTGGCTCGGCTGTCCATCAGGTCCTCGTAGAAGGGGATGCGCAGCGTCTCTTCGGCGTGGGCGAAGAGCTGCAGGTTGATGACCTCGTCGCGGTGCGGCTTGCAGTCGGCGAGGTAGGCGGGCGCCAAGTCGGGGTACTCCTCCTGGTAGAGGGTGTGCTCCGTGTAGTAGTTGCAGAAGTTAAACTTCAGGGCATGCAGCGTCTCCCACTGCTTCTGGCGGTAGGCGGCGTGCGGCACGGGGCCGCGGCTCTGGTCGTCCATCCAGCCACGATAGCTGTAGGCCGGCCAGTCGGTGATGGTGCAGCACGGCAGGGTGTCGTGCAACTGGCGCAGCTGGGCGAGGGTCATGTAGGCATACTCCTTCCCCTTGCCGCCCTCAAAGCTGATGGTAATCTTCTTCGGCTCGACAGTGATACGATACTTTTGGTCATAGTTGCCGTCACATTCTCGGCCTCCCCTGCCCCAAAGCACCCGAGTTTCCTTCACCTTGGCCTTGGCCAGCACACACGACTTGCCCTCCGGCGAGAGGGTCACCTGTTGCGGCGTGGGTATCAGGCCGAGGTTGACTTGTTTCTCCTGTGCCACCGCCGTCAGCCCGACGGCCAGCAGCATGATTATCATTATCCGTTTCATAGGTTTAGGTTTTCACTCACTATAATTATGGTCCACCACGATGCTCACCTGCATGTCGGGCACCAGAGGTTGTATCTCGGCGGCCACCTGGGCCACAAGGGCGTCCTCGTCCACCTTGTCGGCGGGCACGATGTCGACCGAGAGCATGCGGTCCTGTTCCGAATAGTAGAAGGCATGCGCCTGGATGATGTCCTTGTGGTTCGCCACCACCTGCATGACGGCCGCCTGCAGCTCCGCCCGGCGGTTGTCGCCTGTGGCCACGCTGTAGAAGCCCACGGTCATGATGATGCCGTGGCGGGCGAACATCTCGGTGGCGATGCGGCGGCCCAGGCCGTGGATGTCGTAGGCCGTCAGGGTGTCGCGGACGCTGACATGGAGCGAGCCGATGATGACGCTCGGCCCGTAGTTGTGCAGTATCAGGTCGTAGACGCCCTGCACCTCGTCGAAGGCCATCACCTCGTTCTTGATTTCGTTGGTCAGCTCCTTGGGGATGCTGGTGCCCAGCAGCTGGTTGATGGGCGAGGCCAGCATCTCGACGCCGGCCTTGATGATGACCAGCGAGATGATGGCGCCCAGTATGCCGTCCAGCGACACCTGCCACAACAGCATGATGCCTGCGGAAAGGAGCGTTGAGGCGGTGATGATGGCGTCGAACAGGGCGTCGGAGCCCGAGGCCACCAGGGCGTCGCTCTTCAGCTGCTCGCCCTTGTGCTTCACGTAGCGCCCCAGCAGCAGCTTGGCCACAATGGCCACGATGATGACCACCAGCGTGGCGGTGGTGTACGAGGGTTCTGTAGGGTTGAAGAGCTTCTTCACCGACTCGATGAGCGACGTCACGCCCGCCGACAGCACGATGACGGCGATGATGATGGCGCTGAAATACTCTATGCGGCCATGACCGAAGGGATGCTTGCGGTCCGCCGGGCGCAGCGAGAGCTTGGTGCCCACGATGGTGATGATGCTCGACAGGGCGTCGCTGAGGTTGTTCACGGCGTCCATCACGATGGCCACACTATTGGCCAACAGGCCCACCGCCGCCTTGAAGGCCGCCAGCAGCACGTTGGTCACAATGCCGACCCAACTGGTTCTGATAATCTGCGTACTCCTGTCCATGATTCACAATCAATTTAAACACTCAAGCATTCAAACATTCAAACATTTAAGATAGCGGTGTATCGTCTCCTCGATGCCGAGGTAGAGGGCGTCGGAGATGAGGGCGTGGCCGATGCTGACCTCGTCGCACCAAGGTATCTGCTGGTGGAAGAACGCCAGGTTCTCTAGCGAGAGGTCGTGGCCGGCGTTGAGACCCAGGCCGCAGTCGCGCGCCACCTTGGCGGCCTCCACGAAGGGGGCGATGGCCTGGAGCGCCGGCATCTTGCCGGCAACTTCATGATAGTCCCTCGCGTAAGCCTCCGTGTACAGCTCCACGCGGTCCGTGCCCGTGCGCGCCGCCATCTCGATCATCTTCGGGTTGGCGTCGATGAAGATGCTCACGCGGATGCCGCAAGCCTTGAACTCCTTGACCACATCGCAGAGGTAGTCCTGGTTCTTGATTGTGTCCCAGCCGGCGTTGGAGGTCAGCACCCCTTCGGCGTCGGGCACCAGCGTCACCTGCGCGGGCTTGATCTCCTTTACCAGGTCGATGAAGCCGTAGGGCTTGCTCTTGGACACTCCCTTGGGATTTCCTTCGATATTGTATTCCACGCCTATCAGCGGCTTGATAGCCAGCGCGTCGGCGTAGCGGATATGACGCTCGTCGGGCCGCGGATGCACCGTGATACCCTGCGCGCCGAAGCGCTCGCAGTCCACGGCAAACTTCAAAACATCAGGTGTGTTGCCACCCCGCGCATTGCGGATGGTCGCCACCTTGTTGATATTGACACTCAGCTTTGTCATCGTTGTATCGGTATTAAATTCGGCTGCAAAAATACGAAGAATGTACGGAATGGCAAAATAAAATACAAAAACCATCCCCACACGACCTCTTAGGTTTTACTCCCCTTTTACTCAAACTCTACTCAAACTTTACCTCGGTCCATGTCTCCCCCATGCTTCCATCGTCACACCGCCAGCATTCAACCAGCCATGCCCACCTCCAAAATTAATTTGGCCATATCAGAAAATTGTCGTAATTTTGCAAAACAGAATAATAACGACGGAGATACCCTCGCATAATCCAGCCTCACAATATCAGACACCTCATGAACGACAACATAACCATACACAACAACAGCCTTACGCCTCTGGTTGACGACCTGCGGCAGATAATCAACCAAGCGCGCAACCGCGTCGCCGTCAATGTCAATGCCGAACTCACCCTGATGTATTGGCATATAGGCGAACGCATCAACCGAGAAGTGCTTAGCAACGAGCGCGCCACCTACGGAAAGCAAATTGTCGCGACGGTGTCGCGACAATTGCAGGAAGAGTTTGGAACAAAGGGGCTCGATGCGAAAAGTATTCGTCGTATGATGCAATTTGCATCCTTGTTTCCTGAATTCCAAATTGTCGCGACACTGTCGCGACAATTACAATGGTCTCATTTTGTAGAGGTTATCCCTTTAAAAGACGACCTTCAACGGGAATTCTACCTGACGTTGGCAGCCTCCGAAAGATGGTCAATTCGCCAATTGCGCAAGGAGATTGACGGTATGCTCTACGAGCGTACTGCCATTGCAACGAAACCAGACGAACTGATCAAACAGGAGCTCTCGGAACTGCGGGAAAACAACGTTCTCACCCCGGACCTTGTCTTCAAAAGCCCTTATTTCTTGGAGTTCACAGGGTTGAAAGGGATGTATAGCGAAAAGAGTCTTGAGGACAGTCTTGTGGCGCATCTGGAGCAGTTTATACTGGAGTTGGGCAATGGCTTCACCTTCGTCGAGCGGCAGAAGCGGATGATTATCGACGGCGAGGACTTCTATCTCGACCTGCTTTTCTACCATCGCAGGCTGCACCGGCTGATAGCCATCGATTTGAAACTCGGCAAATTCAAAGCACAGTACAAAGGCCAGATGGAACTCTACCTGCGCTGGCTGGAACGCAACGAAATGGAGCCCGGCGAGGAGCAACCCCTCGGCCTATTGCTCTGCACCGAAGGTGGCGACGAGCAGATAGAACTGCTGCAACTCGACAAATCCGGCATCAAAGTGGCACAATATATGACCGAACTCCCCTCCAAAGAACTCCTGCAACGCCAACTGCACAAAGGCCTTGAAGCCGCCCGCCAGCGTTGGGATGGCCACACGAAGGATTAATTCTACAATAAGATTTGTTTGATTCAAATAAAATACGTATCTTTGCAGTCGAAATAATAACTAAAAAAAACAACATATAGAAACAGAAAAATAGAAGATAAATAACATATTATAAAGCGTTTTCGCTCTAACCTGCCCTCTGAAGTTCCACATATCAAGGTCAGCAACAGAAAAGCGGTAAACGCTCACGAGAATATCGTGGGCTTTACTTAGTTGCTGGCAGGTCGTGGAACACCTAAGAGGGCATAAGCAAAGTTCCACGATTTTCTTATGCCAGCAACAAACGAAAACACAAAACAGATTAAGAGCCGCCAGCGGGTGGCTCAACACGGCGAGGTGTTCACCAATCCGCGCGAGGTGAATGCTATGCTTGACTTGGTGCGTGATGAGTCGTTTCGGCTCGACAGCCGCTTCCTCGAGCCCGCCTGTGGCGACGGGAATTTCCTTATCGAAATTCTGCGTCGCAAGCTTTCCATAATTGAAAACATCAAGTCTCAGACTGAATGGGAGTTTCAGAGCCTCATCGCCGTAGGGACATGCTATGGTATCGAGTTACTCCCCGACAATACTGAAGCATGTCGTCAACGTTTGGAGAAAATGGTTTTGACGGATTATTATATGAACTTTATGAAAACCAATACTGATAGTGATGGTTCTCCATATCGTACACAGTGTTCATATGAATCATATCCCATGACACCATATCGTAGAAGTCTTCAGTATATGCTGCAGAAGAATATCGTATGTGGGGATGCACTGACTTATCGAACGGCGGACGGCAAGCCGATTACCTTCTGTGAGTGGACACCCATCGCGGGGAGTATGCAGTTTGCGCGACGTGACTTTCAGTTTGACTTCTTGGTCAACCAGACACATCAGTATTCTCTCTTCGACGAGCAGGGCGAGGCGCAGAGCTTCGACGAACCTGTGCGGTCGTATCCTCCAGTCCACTACACTCAATTGTTCAAAGCCCAATCAGAGCTAAAAGAACAAAAAGAAAGCTCTGAAAGTTCTTTTGGTTCTGATTGAAATATAATAATCTGAATGATATGAACAGAGACTATTCACCGGACATATTGAACTGCCTGGCCAACCTGAGCAGTGACGAGGTTTTCACATCGCCGGAACTGGCCAACAGGATGCTCTATCTGCTGCCGCAGAAGCTGTTCCGCAGTACGAAAACACGCTTTCTCGACCCCTGTGCGAAGAGTGGCGTCTTCCTGCGCGAGATCGCCAAGCGGCTGCTGGCAGGAATTGAAGAACAAATACCCGACTTGCAGGAGCGTATCGACCACATTATGACCCGACAGGTCTTCGGCATCGCCTGTACCGACCTCACTGCCGAGATGAGCCGTCGGACGCTCTATTGTTCCAAGCTTGCCAACGGCGAGTACAGCGTCACTACCGCCTTCCGCGACCAGCAAGGTAACCTGTTGTACGACCGCTGCCAACACACCTGGAACGCGCAAGGCCGCTGCGAGTACTGCGGCGCCAGCAAAGGCGAATACCTCCGCACCGACAGCCACGAGACCTATGCCTATCCCTTTATTCATAAATCAATTAAAGAAATATTTCATAAAGATATGCAATTCGACGTAATCATAGGCAATCCGCCTTACCAATTAAGCAAAGCGACGGATAAAACAACTAATAATGGCGCTTTTGCCTCTGCCATATACCCAATGTTTATTGACCAAGCTATCGCAATACATCCTCAATATTTGATAATGATTGTTCCAAGCCGATGGATGACACGAACAGGACAGGGAATATCTGATGATTGGGTTGATAAAATGGTTAAAGGGAATCATATTGTGGAATTGCATGACTATCTTGATTCCACACAATGTTTTGCTGGTGTGGAAATAAAAGGTGGTGTGAATTACTTTCTATACAGCGAAAAGTATGAAGGAAAGTGTAAATATGTCCTACATCAAAATGAAATGGTGGTTGAGAGAAACGACTATTTAGATATGGTTGGTGCTGGGGTAGTGATTAGGGATGCTATGGCAATAAGTATTCTTCAAAAAGTTGTATCAGTAGAGGGAAATTATTTTTTGAACAATTCTTTTTCAAGTGCAGTTAGTCCAAAGCATTTCTTTGATAGGGATGATGTGTTGGGATCAAATTGGAAAGGGTATAGTGTTGAGCAAGATAAAAGTCACAAGGTAAAATTATATGTGAATCGTAAACTTGAAAGTTGTGGATATGGATGGATAAAGGAAAGCGATGTACCAAAGAACATTGGAACATTGCCGTTACATAAAGTATTTATTCCCAAAGCAGGTGGATCGGGAACGGATTCAATAATATTAGGCAATCCTTTTTATGGTGAACCAAATAGTGTTTGTTCATACACATACCTTTGCATTGGATATGACCCGCAGAGACATAATTATAGTAAGGAGCAATGTATGAATATTATATCATACATACGCACATGCTTCTTTAGATATTTGGTTTCTGTAAAGAAAAAGACTCAAGATGCAGCCAGGGATGTTTATCAATTTGTCCCCCTTCAAGACTTCTCCCACCCGTGGACGGACGAGATGCTGTATAAGAAATACGGCCTGACGGAGGACGAGATTGCCTTTATCGAAAGTATGATACGGCCAATGGAATAGACCAACATCGCCGACGGATCACCGAAGGATCGCCGAAGGACCGTCGAAAGATCGAAGAACCCACAAAGAACCCACAAAGGACCCACGCCGAGGGAGAATACTCGGCAAAAAGCAATAACAGAGCGCTCTTTGAAATAAAAATTGTAATGGAGAGGCAATAAAAAGGGAACTGGCGACGTTATAATGACAAAAAAAGGAGTTCTATTATGACCGAACTGACATTGAGAATCACTGACGAAAGCCTTCTGCCGAGTTTCCGCAGACTGGTGAGAAGTATCGATGGCATCGATATTGTACCTACCAAACGCAAACGCAAGAGTGGTATTGAACAGGCACTTGAAGACGAAGCTGCTGGACGGGTAACCGAGTGGAAAAGTGCTGATGAAATGTTTAAAACATTAATGGCTGAGGCATAATGTACAGTGTACAAACTACAAAGAACTACGAGCGCTCATTCAAAAAGTGCGTCCGTCGTGGGTTGCCAATGGATAAGTTGGACAAGGTTGTTAAATTACTTGAAGCCACAGGCACACTTCCACAAAAGTACCGTCCTCATAAGTTATCAGGCTTTGTTGGCAACAACGTTTGGGAATGCCACATCCAACCCGATTGGCTTCTCGTTTGGAGGCAGTATGACGACGAATTAGTATTGCTGATGCTCGATACGGGCACACACGCCGACCTCTTCTAATCCATTACATTTTTATTTCTGCATAAGGGCGTCTGTTTGAAATGATAACGGACAAACCGACATATTATGCAGACCAACGAACAGATACTACCCACCATGCGGCGCGCGGTGCCGCAGATTTATATGTATGACGACACGTCGTTTCCCGGATGGATCAAGATCGGGCAGACAACACGGGCAGATGTGCAGCAGCGCATCAACGAGCAGCACCCTATCACGGAGCCGCATAAAACCTACCACCTGCTGTGGCACGACAACGCCTTCTATGCCGACGGCAGCGGCGAGAGCTTCAGCGACCACGACCTGCACGAGGTGCTGCGCCGTATGGGCAAGGAACTGATTGGCGAGTGGTGCCGCTGCTCGCTGCGCGAGGCCAAGGCTGCATACGTGGCGGTACGCCACCGCGACACGAACATCGAGACGGTGCGCGACCTCGACCACAAGATGCGCAAGGAACAAGAGCAGGCCGTAAAGCAGACGGCGGAATACTTCGCGCAGATGGACAAGGAAGAGCCTGACCGCCCCAGCCACTACCTGTGGAACGCCAAGATGCGGTTCGGCAAGACCTTCGCTACCTACCAGCTGGCCAAGCGGATGGGTGCCAAGCGCGTGCTGGTGCTCACTTTCAAACCAGCCGTCGAGGACTCGTGGCGCGACGACCTGCTGCGCCACCGCGACTTTGAAGGATGGCGGTATTACAGTGAAAAGTGGAAAGATGAAAGTGGAAAGAGCTTGGACGCGTCAGCCTCGCTTTCCACTTTCCACTCTCAACTTTCCACTCCATTAGTGGTCTTCGGTTCCTTCCAGGACTACCTCGGCCGCGACCGCTACGGCAACATCAAGCCCAAGAACGAGTGGGTGCATACCATCAACTGGGACCTCATAGTGCTCGACGAATATCACTTCGGCGCCTGGAACGACCACGCCAAGAGTCTGCTCGACCTCGGCGACAGCGAGGCCAAGAACCGCCAGACGGAAGAGGACGAGGTGATGCGCGAGAGTGGCATCGACGTGGAGAGCGGCCGCGCGTGGGACGACGAGGATATACCCATCACCGGCCGTCACTTCCTCTACCTCAGCGGCACACCTTTCCGCGCCCTCGCCACGGGCGAGTTTATGGAGAACCAGATATTCAACTGGACCTATCAGGACGAGCAGAAACGCAAAGAGGCCGTCGGCGGCCCGTACCTGGAGATGCCGACGATGGTGATGATGACCTACCAGATGCCGCAGGACCTTGGCGCGATGATAGAGCAATGGGATATGGATGGCTTCGACCTCAACGAGTTCTTCCGAGCGGAGCCAGCAAAGGGGAAGGGCACAGCCACATTCGTACACGAGAAGGCGGTGCAGAAGTGGCTCGACATCATTCGCGGCAAGACGCCCATCTATGGCGACAGCAGCTCGCCCCTGAACGAGCACCCTCCGCTGCCCTTCGAAGACACGCGCCTGCTCGACCTCTGCGCCCACACGATGTGGTTCCTGCCCAATGTGGCCTCGTGCGACGCCATGGAGGCTCTGCTGCGCCGTCCGACCAACGGATTCTACCAAACCTACCAGATTATCAACTGCAGCGGCACGAAAGCCGGCATCGGCGTGGACGCCCTCGGGCCTGTGCGCGAAGCCATGGGCGACAACCCGCTGACGACGCGCACCATCACCCTCACCTGCGGCAAGCTGACCACCGGCGTCACCCTGCGGCCGCTGGGCGGACTGCTGATGTTGCGCAACTGCAAGAGTCCGGAGACCTACTTCCAGACGGCCTTCCGTGTGCAGAGCCCGTGGACAGCGACCGACAAGGACGACCCGACGAAGAAGACCATCTTGAAGCCCACCTGCTATGTCTTTGACTTTGCCCCCAACCGCGCCCTGCGCGAGGTGGTGACCTATGCCAACCAGCTGGACATAGACAGCAACCGCCGCATCACCGACAAGGTGAACGATTTCATCAACTTCCTGCCTATCCTCCAGTTCGACGGCAGCTCGATGAAACGGGTGAACGCCACCGAGATACTCGACTTTGTGGACAACGGCACCAGCGGTACGCTGCTGGCCCGCCGATGGAACAGCGCCCAGCTGGTCAATGTGGACAACGCCACCCTGCAGCGTGTACTCGACAGTCCCGAGGCGATGGCCACCATTATGAAAATCGAAGGCTTCCGCGCACTGGGCAGCGACATCATCGAGAACATCGTCAACCGTGCGGAGCGGATCAAGAAACTGAAGCGCGAGGCTGGCGACAACCCCAAGAAGAAAAAGGAACTGACCGCCGAGGAGAAGGAATACCGTAGCAAGCGGCGCGAGGTGCAGGAGAAACTGATGAAGTTCGCCACGCGCATTCCCATCTTCATGTACCTCACCGACTACCGCGAGGAGAGCCTCGAAGACGTCATCCGCAAACTGGAACCCTCGCTCTTTGAAAGAGTCACAGGCCTCACTATCGACGACTTCGACCTGCTGCTGCGCATCGGAGTCTTCAACCGCGCCCAGATGAACGACGCCATCCTAAAATTCCGCCGCTACGAGGACGCTTCGCTGGCCTATACCGGCGTGAACCGTCACGCCGGCGACACAAGGATAGGTCTGATGGACAGCAGCGTACCGATAGAAGCATTGCTGTAAGGATTCAGACCATCTCACTAACAAAGCAAGGCGTCGATATACATGTATCGGCGCCTTGCTTCTTTCCTTCGAATTCTACTATACTATTTACTTTAGTTTAAACTCCTTCTTGATGGGGTCCACCATGTCGAGTTTCTCCCAGCCGAAGAACTGGACGGTCTTCTGCTGGGGCTTGCCGTTGCGGTAGACGGTGACTTCGGCTTCGTAGGGGTCGCGGCCCATGTGGCCGTAGGCGGCGGTGGGACGGAAGATGGGGTTCTTCAGGCCGAAACGCTCCACGATGGCGTAGGGGCGCAGGTCAAAGAGTTTCTTCACCTTCTCGGCAATCTCGCCGTCGTGCATCTTCACATGGGCGGTGCCATAGGTATTGACATAGAGTCCCACGGGCTCGGCCACGCCGATGGCGTAGGCCACCTGCACCAGACACTCGTCGCAGACACCGGCAGCCACCAGGTTCTTGGCGATATGGCGCGTGGCGTAGGCCGCCGAACGGTCTACCTTCGACGAATCCTTGCCGCTGAAGGCACCGCCACCATGGGCACCACGGCCACCGTAGGTGTCAACGATGATCTTGCGGCCCGTCAGGCCCGTGTCGCCATGGGGGCCACCGATGACAAACTTGCCGGTGGGGTTAACGAACAATTGAAAATTGAAAATTGAAAATTGAGAGTTGGATGACGCACTGCCTTTGACTCCAAAGAGCTTCTGCGTCTCTTTTGGCAGGCGCTTGATGACGCGTGGGAGGAGCACCTTCTCCACGTCCTTGCGGATCTGTTCCTGCTCCACGTCGGGGTCATGCTGGGTGGAGACCACGATGGTGTCGATGCGCTCGGGCTTGCCCTCGTCGCTGTACTGCACCGTCACCTGGCTCTTGGCGTCGGGACGCAGGTACTTCATCTGCTTGCCCTCGCGACGTATCTTGCCGAGTTCAATCAAAATAATGTGTGCCAGCGTGATGGGCAACGGCATCAACTCGTCGGTCTCACGGCAGGCGTAGCCGAACATCATGCCCTGGTCGCCGGCGCCCTGGTCCTTCTTGGCCTTGCGGCTGACGCCCATGTTGATGTCCTGGCTCTGCTCGTGGATGGCGCTGAGCACGCCGCAGCTCTCGGCCTCGAACTTGTACTCGCCCTTGGTGTAGCCAATCTCGCGGATGACATCGCGCACCGTCTGCTGCACGTCGACGTAGCCGTCGCACGTCACCTCGCCGCTCACCACAGCCAAGCCGGTGGTCACCAGCGTCTCGCAAGCCACATGGCTCTCGGGGTCGTGACGCAGGAACTCATCCAGCAACGCGTCGGAAATCTGGTCGGCCACTTTGTCGGGATGGCCCTCGCTTACACTTTCACTTGTGAAGAAATAACTCATTTTTGTTACATTTTAACTTGTTGATACATATGTTCTAAATGTAACAGATTTGAGAATGAAGTCGCAGTTGAACAACGCTTTAGCATTTTTTCAAGTGGTTGCAATCATTACAAATCTATCCACATTTGCGGATGCAAAGATACGAAATAAAGGCGATACGGCAAAATTATTTTTTCAGGCGGTTGTAGTGGCAGGTGAGCAGACGCCCATCGTCGTCATAGAGGTGGAGGCCGGAGCCTTCGCAGTAGCGCCAAACTTTGCAGTCTTTGCATTGGTCCTTCCTGGTCCAGCTGCGGTCGCGCATCACATGGAAGCGGTTCTCCCACACATCCCAGAAATCGTCCCTGTAGATATTGCCCTGGTCCATGTGGCTGCGCACAGAGGTGCAGCCGCTGATGGCGCCGTCGCAACGGATGCTCGCCACGTCGACCCCGCTGCGGCAGTGGAAGAAATGGTCGCGCACCTTTTGCTCGTACTCGCCGAGGAAACCCTCGCAGGCGTAGCTTACTGTAAATGATGAGTGATGAGTGGTGAGTGATGAGTCATTGTCTCTACACTCTTTGATGAAGTCCAGCAGGCCGCGGAACTGCTCGTCGGTGAACTGCAGCTCGGGATTGCCGGCGGCGCGCCCCATGGGGAAGATGCTGAACAAACGCCAGGCGGGAACGCCCAGCGACACAAGATATTCGCGGAACTCCTTCAGATGAGGATAGTTGCGCGGATTGACGCAGGTGACCACATCCCAAAGGATGTCCTTCTGCTGCGCCAGCAGGCGGATGGCGGCGGTGGCCTTCTCGAAACTCTGCGGATGGCGGCGGATCCAGTTGTGCTGCTCCTCGAAGCCGTCCAGGCTGACAGTGATCGAATGCATGCCGCTGGCCATCAGGCTCTGCAGCCGCCGCTCGTCGAGCAGGAAACCGTTGGTCACCACGCCCCACGGATACTCGCGGCGGTAGAGCTCGAGGCCCACCTCTTCCAGGTCGGGACGCAGCAACGCCTCGCCCCCGGTGAAGATAATGAAAACCTTGTGGGTGTCGACATGCGGCGTAATGGAGTCAATGACGCGGAGGAAATCCGCCGCGGGCATGTCCTTCACATCGGGTTGCACCTTGCAGTCGCTGCCACAGTGGCGGCAACTCATATTGCAACGCAACGTGCACTCCCAGAAGAGCGTCCGCAACGGATGCAGCTGCGCCTCGCTGTGCCGCAGCGACCGCTGCAGTTCCAGTCCAACCTTCTGCCTGAGCGACAAACCCATAGCACTTTAATTTATTGCTCTGAAATCCGTCTCACGCACACCGTACATCGGTTCCATACCGGTGGAATCATTATAGTCCGGCTCCGGACACCCGTACATATCCTTCTGCTTCTCGCACGAGGAAAGGCCCAACAAGCCCATCAGCGTGATGAGCAGCCAGTGCTTTGCTTTCAGCAGACGGAGTTTCATAAAGGAATACTATTTGTTTTCCAACTTGATTTTCACCTCCTTGTTGTAGGTGCCCTGGTACATGCCGCTGGCATCGGAGCGGTCCACATCGTCGGCTTCCACCTTCATGTCGACCACCTGGTTGCGGAACTGGCCGTTCTCCATGCCGTCCACATCGCGTACCAACAGGCGCACCTGTTCCTGCGGAAGGCCGGAGTTCTGGATGGTGAAACGGCCCTCGTCGTCGGTACGCACGGCGGTGTTCTCCAGATAGTGCTTCACATTCTCGGGCTCGCCCTGCAACTCACCGTCCGTCACCTCCATGCCACGCTCGAGCATATTGACGCGAATGTCGCGCACGGGGCGTCCGCCGGCATCCTTCACCTGGCCGCGAATCATGAAATTCATGCTCGGCACACCGTACATCAGACGTATCGGCTCCTGGTCGCGGACGGGGGGATTGTCCGGCTGAGGATTGGCCAACTCCTTGTTGCTGTGGCAAGAAGAGAGCCCCATGGCACTCATGACGGTGACCAAAAACCAGTTCTTTAATTTGAGATATTTTATTTTCATATCATTTTAACGCCGATATTTCGAAAATATTGTGTATCTTTGCAAAACATTTTTCACCGAAAAAAAGAAGCCCATGAGCAAGACCATCATAGCAGGACCCTGCAGCGTGGAGAGCCCGTCCCAGCTGCGCGACGTGACGCTGGCGCTGAAATCCATGCCGGAAGTGACGATGATCCGCGCGGGGGTATGGAAACCCCGCACACGTCCCGGAGCCTTCGAAGGCCTCGGGGAACCCGCCCTGGGCTGGATGCGCGACCTCAGCGCCGAGCTGGGCGTGCACTACTGCTGCGAGGTGGCCCGTCCCGAGCATGTGGAGCTCTGCCTGGCCTACGGCATCGACACCCTCTGGCTCGGCGCCCGCACCACCACCAATCCCTTCATGGTCGACGAAATCTGCCAGGCCCTGCGCGGCAGCGACGTCCACCTGCTGGTGAAAAACCCCGTCTGCCCCGACGTGAGCCTGTGGCTCGGCGCCCTGGAGCGCCTGCAGAAAGCAGGCATCGACGACCTTACGGCCGTGCACCGCGGCTTCAGCATGTACAACAACCACGGCTACCGCAACGCCCCCCTGTGGGAGGTGGCCATGGAACTGCGCCACGAACGCCCGGAGCTGCCCATCCTTTGCGACCCCAGCCACATGGGCGGCCGCGCCGACCTCGTAGGACCCCTGGCGCGCGCCGCACACCAGCTGGACTACGACGGCCTCATGGTCGAGGTGCACCCCCATCCCGCCGAAGCCCTCACCGACGCCGCACAGCAAATCACCCCCCAGGCCCTGGCCGACGTCATAGCCCACTGGGCCACAACACCATACCCCACCTCGGTGGCCGAAGCCGCACGGGCCCTCGAGCCCCTGCGCAGCAAAATCGACGACATCGACCACGACCTCATCTCGCTGCTCACACAGCGCATGGCGGTGTCAAAGCGCATAGCCACCGTCAAACGCGAAGCCCACATGCCCGTCTACCAGCAGGCACGCTGGGCCGACATGATGAACGACCGCCTGCGCCAGGCCACCTCCCTCGGCCTCGACGCCGACTTCATAAAGGAGCTGCTGGAGAAAATCCACGCCGCAAGCGTACGTGTACAGTTGGAAAACGGAAAATGACAAACAAAAAAAACTGCCCGTTGACGCGGGCAGTTGTTGTCTGAAGCAAACTTGTGCTTTTTACTTTCTTTATTCGGCAGGAACCACGGAGACGAAGCTGCGGTCCTCACGGCCTTTATGGAATTTCACCACGCCGTCGACGAGGGCGTAAAGCGTGTGGTCACGACCCATGCCAACATTCTGGCCGGGGTTGTGGGCGGTGCCGCGCTGGCGAACGATGATGTTGCCGGCGATGCATTTCTGACCACCAAAAATCTTGACGCCTAAGCGTTTGCTTTCGGATTCGCGACCGTTACTGGAACTACCAACACCTTTTTTATGAGCCATAATATACTGTTTTTAAAAGGTTAGACACTACGGTTAATTAGTTGATGCTATCGATTTTGATCTGGGTCAGATAGTCACGGTGGCCGTTCATCTTCTGGAAGCCTTTGCGACGGATCTTCTTAAACACCAAAACCTTATCGCCCTTGAGGTGGCGGAGGACGGTGGCCTTTACATTAGCACCAGCAATGTAAGGTTTACCAACCTCGACGTTGCCATCATTGTCTTTAAGCATCACGGTGTCAAAAGAAACTTCGCTACCCTCGTCGTTCTTCAGACGGTTGACGAAAATCTTCTGATCTTGGGCGACCTTGAATTGCTTGCCTGCGATTTCTACGATTGCGTACATTTTTAACTGTTTGTTTTTTAATTACTTTCACTAATCCACAGGGCATTTTCCACCCTGATTTCGGACTGCAAAGATACGACTATTTTCCGAACTGGCAAAATATTTTTTCATTTTACGACTTTTTAACCATCTCCGGCCCCCTCTGTAGAGACGCGACATGCCGCGTCTCTACAATATAAAAATATTCTGTGAATAGGATTCCGTCGCCGGGAACCGATTTGACATTTTCACCTTTTTTCAACCCCTTCCCCACCCTATTTTCGACCTATCATCTCCCACCGTGGTGGGAGTTGGGTGGGAGTTGGTAGGGAGTTGATAGGGGGATGGTAGGTAGATGATGTGAATAAAACACACTATTATACAGCGTTTTAAACAGAAAAAGCACCGTAGAGGTGCTTTTGAGGGGTGATTTTTTGACAAAAAGTCGTTTTTCAGTGTCGCTGCGGTGTCAGGAGACGCTGCACCTCGGGCGACGGCAGGAGGGCGGGACCCGAGGGGTCGTTGACGACGGGGAGGGTGTCGGGCCAGAAGGTGATTTCGCTCTTGGCGGAGCCGGCGAAGATGCCGAGGGCACCGTCGACGTTGCCGCGCACCTGGCCCTGCTCGGTGAAGAAGCTGTTGGAGGAGCCTTGGCGCGAGACATCGATAAGGTATCGCAGGCGCGCGTAGGTCATGCTCTCGAGGGTGACGGTGTATTCGTGCTTGAAGGGCTGCACCTCGTTGGTGTCGATGAGGTGGAGGATATTGATGGAGGTGCGGTAGTTCCGGCCGTCGATTTGACTGTCGTTGAAGAAGTTGCGGGTGTAGAGGTAGCCCAGCATGGGGCGGCTGTAGGAGGCGTCGCCGGTGATTTCGGGGTTGGTGCGGAGCATGAAGTAGGTGGCGCGGACGGTGTCGACGGTGTCGAAGTCCTGCTTCCAGTCGTTGTAGCGGATGCCGCTGTCGCGCACCATGACGCGGAGGTTGTAGTACTCGTCGATGCCGGGGTGGTCCTGGAAATCGAGCTCGGCCTGGTAGTAGCGGAAGGTGTGGCCGGCGTCGATGTTGGCGAGCTTGATGTTGGAGAAGGTGGGGATGTAGGGCACATAGGTGGTGGCCGTGGCCTGGAGGCTGCCGGCGGCGGCCAGAAGAGTGAGGGTGTCGCCCTCAGTGCAGGTGTAGGGGAAGAAATACTTGCAGTTGGCCACGGAGTCGGCACCGAGAGGGCTGCCGTTGACAAAGAGGGTCACCGAGGCGCTGTCGAGGGGCTGGTTGTTGGAGGGGTCGAGGAAGAAGCGCGTGTGGGCGAAATAGACGAAGGCGCGCTTGCCGGCCTGGGGCACGGCGTTGACGACGAGCTGGGCGTCGGAGGGGTCGTTCTCGATGTCGAGGATTTTCTCGCAGGAGGCCAGGAAGGGCGCGGCGGCCGCGAGGAGGAGCGCCAGGGAGAGGAGGCGGGCCGGACGGGAGGGCGATGCCGGGCGGACGGGGACTGCCGAACGCAAGCGTTCGGCCACGGGACGAAGGATATGGGATATGTTTTTCATAGACTGGGGATGCTTAAACTAAACACTTAACACTAAACACTAAACACTAAAAATAGAGCGTGTACCCCACACTGGGCAGGATGGGGAAGATGCTGAGCTGGACCAGGGCCGAGGGGTAGCCGTTGTAGGTCTCGGTGCGGGAGCGGTAGAGCATGTAGGGGTTCTGGCGGTTGTAGACGTTGTAGATGCTGACGCTGATGGTGCGGCGGGCGCGTTTGAACTTGCGGTGGAAGTTGGCGCCGAGGTCGAGGCGGTGGTAGTTGGGCATGCGGTAGTTGTTGCGGCCCTCGACGACGCTGATGGTGTTGCGGCCTGGGGTGTCCTCGTCGTAGTCGTCGGGGTCGTCGAAGGCCGTGGGGTAGCTCTGCGTGGACAGCGAAGCGGCGTTGCCGGTGGAGAAGACCCAGGTGGCGCTGAGGTCGATGGTGGGGCTGACCTTGTAGGAGAGGACGATGGAGAGGTCGTGGCGACGGTCGTACTTGGCGGGGAAGGGGTCGCCGCCGTTGATGACCTGGCCCTCGCGGTCGAACTGGCGCATGGAGCGGCTCCAGGTGTAGCCGATCCATCCAGTGAGGTCGCCGAACTCGCGCTGGATGAGGAACTCGAGGCCGTAGCTCCAGCCGCGGCCGCTGTAGACGAGGTTCTCCCAGTTCTCGCTGGAGCCGAAGAAGGTGGCGCCGTCCTTGTACTCGATGAGGTTGTCCATGTGTTTGTAGTAGGCCTCGATGCTGAAGTCGGCGATGCCGCTGAGGCTGTAGCTGACGCCGGCGGCAATCTGGTCGGAGGTCATGGGCTCGATGCGCTCGGTGACGGGGACCCAGAGGTCGGTGGGCAGGGTGACGGAGGTGGTGGAGAGGAGGTGGACATACTGCGACATGCGGGCGTAGCCGGCCTTGAAGGAGAGGTCGGGGGTGATGAGCACACGGCCCGAGAGGCGGGGCTGGATGGAGTGGTAGAACTTGTCCTGCACGAAGAAGCCGCTGATGTGGAGGCCGTAGTTGAGCTTGACGCTCTCGGTGATGGCCCAGTCGTCCTCGATGTAGGCCACGAACTCGTTGGCGGGCACGGTGCTGGAGATGATGGAGGAGTCGATTTGCAGGGCACGGTTCATCTGGATGGAGTCGAAGTAGTTGACGCTGGCGTTGGCCACCTCGGGGGTGAACCAGTGGCGCGTGGCCGAGGCGCCGAACTTGACGGTGTGCTCGGGCGTGGGGGTGAAGTCGAAATCGGACCGCAGGGTGAACTCGCGGATGCCGGAGTTGTAGTCGCCGGTGATGGTGGAGGCATTGGAAGCGTTGGGGGTGGCCAGCTTCTCAACGGAGCCGACGATGTTGTTCTTGTACTGCGTGTAGGCGGCGGAAAGGTTCATGAAGATTTTGGGCGAAAGCTCGTAGTTCCAGCGCAGGGCGCCGACGAGGTTGCCCCAGAGGGTGGAGAAACCGAGGTTGATGTCCTCGTCGAGGGCGGTGACGGTGTGCACCTTGCCGTGGATTTTGTCGTCGCCCATGTAGAATGAGGCGTAGAGGCGGCTCTTGTCGCTGAACTTGTGGGTGAACTTGGCGTTGATGTCGTAGAAATAGTATCCGGCGTCGAACTTGGCGTTTTCGGCCAGGGCGCCACCGGGTTCGTCCTCGGTTTCGGAGGTGGCATCGTTGAGCCACATGATGGCGGGGATGACGAAGAGCTCGGCGTAGGTGCGGCGGGCCGAGAGGGAGAAGGTGGTCTTCTCCTTGACGATGGGTCCTTCTAGGTTGAACTTGGCGGAGATGAGGCCCACCGAGAGGTTGCCGTGGATTTCCTTGTCGTTGCCGTTGTTCTGCGTGACGTCGAGCACAGCGCTCAGACGGCCGCCGAAACGGGCGGGGAAGGAACCTTTGTAGAGGGTGACGTTCTTGACGGCGTCGGTGTTGAAGGTGGAGAAGAAGCCGCCCATGTGGGTGACGTTGTAGAGGGGCACGCCGTCGAGGAGGAAGAGGTTCTCGTCGGGGCCGCCGCCGCGGACGTACATGCCGCTGTTGCCCTCGCTGCCGGTCTGCACTCCGGGCATGAGCTGCAGGGCCTTGATGAGGTCGGCCTCGCCGAACATGACGGGCACGGACTTGATTTTCTCCACGGTCATCACGTTGGCACTCATCTGGGCGGAACGGACGTCGCCGGTGCGCTCGGCGGTGATGACGACTTCGCTGAGGGTGACGCTGGAGGAGAGTTTGACGTTGAGCTCGCGGTTGGCGTCGAGCTTGAGGTTGAAGAACTGGGGCTCGTAGCCCACGAAGGAGACCTTGAGGTTGACGGAGTCGCGGCGCACGGTGAGGGAGTAGTGGCCGTAGACGTTGGTCACGGCTCCCTTGCCGCTGCGGGTGTCGAGCACAGTGGCGCCGATGAGGGTCTCGCCGGTGGCGGCGTCGGTGATGGTGCCGCTGATGGTGGCGTTCTGGGCCAGGGCCGTCAGAGGCGCCACGATAAATAGCAATAATAACAACTTATATTTCATGCAACAGTTGTGTTACCGTTTTTTTCAATACGGGGTGGACGTAGTCCGGCATGATTTCGGCCAGGGGTTCGAGAACGAAGCGGCGGAGGTGCATGCGGGGATGGGGGATGACGAGGTCGGGGGTGTCAATAACGTCGTGGTCGAAGAAGATGAGGTCGATGTCGATGGGACGGGAATGGTAGGTGCGCGCCCCAAGGGTCGCGCCAAACGACGAAGCCTGCGGCCGCTGGCGGCCGAGGTCTTTTTCTATGTCGAGGGCTTCGCGGAGGACTTCGTGGGCGGACAGGGGGGTGGCGACCAGGAGGGCCTGGTTGAGGAAGTTCTCCACTTTTCGCTCCCCGTTCTCCTCTTCAAAGGTGCCCCAGGGTTCGGTCTCGTAGATGTGGGAAAAGGAAACGACAGAGCCGATACGTTGCCGTATCTGCTCTGTCGCTTGTTGTATCAACAGATGGCGGTCGCCTTGGTTGCCGCCGATGAGTAGGGCCAGACGATGCATCAGCCGCAGTGTAAGAAGCGCTCCACGAGGGCTAGGGTCTTCTCGGAGTCCTTGCCGATGTCGGCGCGGAGGGTACGGTCGTCGAAGGCGCGGAGCTGCTTGATGATGCCGTCGATGAGTGCGGGGGCGAAGATGCCGTCCTGCTCATAGAGGGCACGGTCGCGCTCCAGCAGGTCGGCGCTGGCGGCACAGCTGTCGGGCAGTACGTCGAGGCGGCTGAGGACGTCCTCATGCTCGAAGATATTGACGCTGACGTAGCGGTCCTTGGCATACTGGATGGCATCCTTCATCTCGAAGCCGTGGCGGGCAGCAACGGTCATACCGGCCAGGAGCAGGTAGACGTTGGCAGAGCCGTCGGGGGTGCGGAGCTCGATGGTCTGCTTGTAGGAGAAGTCGACGGGGTCTTTGCTCTCCAGGGGATTGGCGTGAGCCATCATGTTGCCGGAACCCTTGTTCCAACCCAGCGGCACACGCACCATGGCAGAGCGGTTGCGGTCGCCCCAGCAGATGTTGGTGGGAGCCTCCTGGTGGGGCACCAGGCGGAAGTAGGAGGTGGGGTTGGTGTTGCCAAAGGCGGTGAGGGAACCGGCGAGGCTGAGGATGCCGGCCATGGTCTTCAGGGCCACATCGCTGAGGCCGTTCTCGCCGACGTACATATTCTTGCCGTCCTTGCTGACGCGGGTGTGAATGTGCATGCCGCTACCGGCCTTGCCGACAGTGATCTTGGGAGCGAAGGTGACGGTGACGCCCTGTTCGTAGGCCAGTTCGCGCATCATCCATTTGGCGATGACCAGCTGGTCGGCGGCAGCTTCGAGGTCGGTGGGAAGGAACTCAATCTCGTTCTGCTCGTACATCAGGTCGCCATGGGTGAAGTTGCCCACCTCGCTGTGGCCGTACTTGATTTCGCCACCGGCGGAGGCAATCATGCGCATGGCCTCGGTGCGGAAGGTCTCGAACTTGCAGAAGGGCATGGAGACATGGTAGCCGTGCTGGTCCTCGGGCAGGTACTCGTCCTCCTTGGAGGCGATGACGTAGTACTCCAGCTCGCCCATCACCTGGAATTCCATGCCGCCGGTGGCCTCGCGGAAGGCGCGGGCAGCTTTCTGCAGGGTGTACTCGGGGGCCATCTCGAAAGGCTCGCCGTCCTTGTTGTAGAAGGAGCAGAGGAGGTCGAGGGTAGGCACCTGGGTGAAGGGGTCGAGGAAAGCGGTGCGGAAGCGGGGGATGACATAGAGGTCGCTGTTGCCGGCCTCGATGTAGGGGAAGAGGCTGGAGCCGTCGACACGCTCGCCGGAGGTGAGGACCTCGTCGGCATGCTCGAGGCTCTGGATGACGAAGTTGAGGGTGTGCAGACGCCCGTCGTCGGCCATGTAGCGGAAGTTGATCATCTCAATCTGGAACTCCTCGATGACCTTGAGGATATCGGCCTTGGTGAATTCCTTCATGGGTTTCTGCAGGAAGCTGACCAAGGGGTTGGGGTTGAATTTGAGTTTTTCCTGTGTCATGATATATATGTTGATTTTAAAATTGGTTTAGGGATAACGGCACGGCGATACAATTATTGTGCATGGTGGAAGAAAAAAATGTTGGTGCCGGTGCTGTCGCCGCTGGCGGCAACAGCCGGAACGCATTGCGCCCCAGATGCCAACGGCACACACAGCAGTGCGGCGAGCATCAAACCTACCCCATCCCTCCCAAAGAGGGGTCGAAGAGGTACATAATTCGGCATTTCTTATATCGTTCTTATATCGTTCTCATATACTTCTCATATACTTCTTATATTTAGTATATAAGAACTATATGAGAAGTATATAGGAACGATATAAGAAGGGCCGAATTTGACCCCAGTTTGGTAATTAAAAATTAATAATTAATAATTAAAAATTAATAATTAAAAATTAATTCCTAATTTCAAACTCTTAACTCGTAACTCTTAACTCGTAACTCTTAACTCTTAACTCGTAACTCTTAACTCGTAACTCTTAACTCTTAACTCGTAACTCTTAACTCGTAACTCGTAACTCGTAACTCGTAACTAAAAAAAAGAAAGGGCTCCGGAGGTTGATCCGGAGCCCTTTCGGGGGTTAGCGTTATGCGAGGTTAGCGAACCACGACGACGCGCTTGGCAGGAGCATTGCCGACCTTGACGAGGTAGACACCAGTGGTGTTCATGGTGAACTCGACGGTCTCGGTGGCGTTGGCCTGCGTGCGGACGACACGGCCGTTGACATCGTAGACATAGATATCCATGTTCTCAGCACCCTTGACGATGATCTTGCTGTCAGCGCTGTAGATGGCGACGTTGGCGTTCTCGGCGTCCTCGATGCCCGTAGGATCGGCCTCGAAGTAGGCGACGAGTTCAACATCGGCCTCGGCGGTGAAGATGTAGTGGTCATCGGTGGTACCGTCGCTCCAGCGGACGAAGTGGTAGCCGCTGTTGGCGACAGCCGTGAGGGTCACCGTGGCACCGGCAGCATATTCGCCGCTACCGAGGACGGTACCCATGGTCTCGTCGTTGGCGGTGGCGCTGATGGTGTAGGTGATGGCCTCGAAGTTGGCGGTAAGGGTGGTGTCGGACTCGACGGTGATGGTGACGGTCTCGGTGGTGGCGCCGTTGCTCCAGCCGGCGAAGCGGAAGCCGTCGTTGGCCTCAGCGGTGGCGGTGAAGGTTTCGCCAGCGGCGACGGTGAAGGTACCGGCGGGGTTGACGTTACCCATGGCGGCGTTGTTGGTGCCGACGGTCACGGTGTAGGTCTGAGTCTCGATGGTGAGGATGAGGGTGACAACGCTGTCGCAACCGTTAACGGCCTGGCCGTTGAAGGTGTACTCGCCGCTCTCGGTGTAGACATTGCCATTCCACTCGTAGCTGCCGACGGCGGTAGTTTCGATGGTGGAGATGGAGCTGCTGTTAATCGTGAGGTTGAGGGTGACAGTGCTGTCGCAGTGGGCTGCAGAACCGTTCTCGAAGGTGTAGAGGTAGGTACCCGTGGAGGTGTACTCAACACCGTTGGTCTCCCAGGTGTAGGTGTCGCAGGCGGTGACGTCGAGGACAGTGTTGACAGCCTGGTTGATGGTGAGGTGGAGGGTGACGGTGCTGTCGCAGCCGTTGGCGGTCATGAGGTTGAGGGTGTAGTCGCCGCTCTGGGTGTAGAACTCGCCGTTCCATTCGAAGCTGCCGCAGGCAACAGCGGTGCTGTCGCCACCGGCGACGGACTCGAGGATGGTGAGCTGCAGAGTGACGATGCTGTCGCAACCGTTGGCGGCGGTGGTGGTGTAGGTGTACTCGCCGGAGGCGTCGTAGGTCTGACCGTTCCACTCGTAGCTACCGCAGGCGGTGGCGGTGACGGTCTCGGTCTGGGCGGTGTTGATGGTCAGGTGCAGAGTAGCAGTGGCGGCGCAACCGTTGACATCGGTGATGTCGGCAGTGTAGTCGCCAGAGGAGGTGTAGGTTTCACCATTCCAGGTGTACTCACCGCAGCTCTCGGCAGTCTCTTCAGCATTGATGGGGGCATTCAGCGTCAGGCGCAGAGTGTCGACCACCGGGCAGTTGGTCTGAGCGTCGAGGTGCATAACAGTGTATTCACCAGACTGAGTGTAGGTGTTGTTGTTCCAGGTGTAGGAATCACCGCACACGGTCTCAACGGTGGCAGTAGGCTCAACATTGTAGATGGTGATGTGGTAGATGGTGGAAGTGTTGCAACCCTGCTCGCTGACGGGGCCGGGGACGGTGACGTCAGTGCTCTCGGTGTACTCAACATCGTTCAGGACATAGCTGCCGCAAGCAGTCACGGGGACTTCTACGATGGTCTCGGAGCCGAGACGGTAGTTGAGGGTGATGGTGTTCGGACAACCGAAGATGTCGGTGGAAGGATAGGTCACAACGGTATCCTCGCTGTAGGTGTTCTCATCGTAATCCCAATAGTAGGCAGCGCAGCTGACCACGTTGTTGACGATGTTGTGAGTGTCGCGGACAGAGAGGTTGAAGGTCACGTCGTAGTCCTGAGTGCCGAGGATGTCGGTAGCATAGGCGTGGACGGTGGTGTCGGTGGCGGCGGTGAGGTTGAAGCTGACGGTCTCATCGATGATGTACTGACCGTTGCCATAGATGTCACCAGCATTCATCACATAGGTGGGATACCAGCAGATGAGGGTGTCGACAGAGGCAGTCTGCATCGGGTTGACAGTAACCACAACGCGGTTGTAGCCCTTGCCATTGAGAGCGATGTTGTCGGCATCGTCCTCAGCCCAGTCGGCGCGGTATTCGCCGGCCTCGGTGATGACGAGTTCGGCACCGTGTTCGTTGGTGTAGGTGTAGGGGAGCTGACGCTCACGCAGAGTGAGGTATTCGACATCGGTAAGAGTGAGGTTCATGAGGGCAACAACGGGGCAGAAGGTCTCGGTGCTGGTGTACTCAGAACGGTAGTTACCGCTGTGATCGAAGGTGTTGACGGTGTCGCCATTGACAACCCAGACAAACTCTTCGCCGCTGAACACGGTGTCGATGTTTTCATAGGTGATGTTGCCATAGGTGACCTCAACTTTGTAAACGGAGTCGCTGTGCTCGGTGCCAGTGTAGACGTAGGCATAACCAGAGGCATTGTCCTTGTTGAAGGTCTTGTTGCCAACGGTGAAGGTACCCTCGTCGTTCTCGCAGAAGTGCTTCACGATGGGAGCCTCGGCAGTGTCGGCACCATAGACAGTGAGGAGGAGGACGTCGTAGATCGGGCAGCCGTTGGCGGTGGTGCTTTCACGCATCACGCTGTCGCGGTAGACCTTGTAGTTGGAGCCTTCTTCGACGACGATGGACTCACCCTCGATGGGGTGCAGGTCGTTCTCGTCCATCCAAGGCATGGTCATGGCACGCTCGCCATTCTCGTTCAAGACGTCGTTGACCATCTCGGTGTAGTAGCGCTCGCTGTTGTAGACAGTGAGGTTCAGGACATAGCGCTTGGAGCAAGCCTCGCCATAGCCATTGGTCGGGTAGAAGAGCTCAGAACCGCTCTGGCCCAGGTACTCGGCACCAACGGTGTCGCGGTAGAAGGTCGTGCCGTGCCAGACCAGGCTGTCGCAGACGGCAGTGTCGGTGACATAGACCTTGTCGTTCAAGGTGAGGTTGAGCATGTAGTTCACGTTGCAACCCACAGTCTCGTCGATACCGAAGATGTAGGCGCTGTTGGTGCTCTCGGTGTAGGTAACACCATTGCGATCCCAAGTCAAGCTTTCGCAAGCCTGGAGGTTGTCGGTCTTGAAGGCAGAGGGATACTGCAGCACGCGGACGCTGTGGACCAGTTCCTGCTCAGTACCTTCATTCTCCCTGTAGGTGAAGATGTAAGAGGTGGTGTCGATGTTCTCCATGAACTGGACGAGAACGGTGGTGTCCTCGGTCAGGGTGATGGAGTGGGCATTGGCTCTGACAACATTGTTCACACCGCCCCACATGAGACGGGTCTGGTTGGCGCAGAGCACAGTGTCGATGGTGTCGAAGTTGTTCACCACATTGAGGATGACATTGTTGATCACTTTGCAGTAGGCACCGGTGGTGTCCTTAGTGAAGTTGACCTCATAGGTGGTATCCTTGTCGAAGGCGAAGGTCTGCTCGTACATGGAGAAGCTACCCAGCGAGAGAGGATAGTTGTCCTTCACGGTGGTGTAGAACTTGGCAGGAGCCAGAACGAGGTTCAGACGATAGCGAACGGCGAAGCCACCGTTAGCGATGACATCGGGATTCGTGCTAGTGGTGTCAATGACATAGGGCTGCATGTTGGGATCAACGAAGACGAACTCGCCACTGACGGTGTCACGATACTTGTAGGTGCAGTTGGCATGGGCATCCTGCTCTTCCTCGGTGAGGCTGAAGTAGGTGATGCCGTTGCGGTTCCAAGTATACATACCGCACTGGTCGAGGACGTTGTCGGTGTACTCGCTAGTGGAGCCGACGTGGATGTGGTAACGGACCTCGCCGAAGGTGAGGGTTTCGCCGCTCTCGAGGGTGACGGTCTTGTAAGGCAGAGTAACATCGTAGTCGCTCGAGACCTGACCGGGCTGGATGGTGTAGAGCGTGCCATTGAAGAAGTAGTTACCGGTGCTGCTGACAATGTTGGAATCCATGTCGACAGTGGGGAACACGGTGACGGTAGCGGAGATGGTGCTGTCGCAACCGCTGACGTTACGGATAACGTACTCGCGGGTGTAGACACTGTCGGCGCTGCCGAAGGTGATGTTGCTGTTGGTGTAGATGGTGTCGATAAGGGCATCAGGCACATTGAGGTTGTAGCTGCCCTCGGCATAGAAGGTAGCGGTGCCCTCGCTGGGCTGGTTGATGGTCAGGTGCATGACCATGATGCTGTCGCAACCGTTGGCGCTACTACCAAGAACCTTGCTGTAGTCGCCGCTCTCGGTGTAGGTGGTACCACGCCAGGTGAAGCTGCTGCAAGCGGCAACCACGGTGTCGAGGTTGACGGTGGGCAGGACTTTCACTCGGACAAAGGTGGTGCTGTCGCAACCATTGGCATCGGTAGCATGGAACTCGTAGACAAGGGCTTCGCCAAACTCGTCGGTAAGGATACCCTCAGCGTCGGTGTAGACGGGGCGGTTGTTATCGTCGAGTTCGGGCTCGAAAGTCTGGCCATTCCAGGTGTAGGGGAAAGCATTGTCGCAAACAGCAACGGTGCTGTCGGCGGTCTGCAGAGTGTTGTATTTCACAGTGTACTTGATCTGGACGGGCTGACCTTTGAAGATGGTATCAACGGCATCACCGTACCATCTGTTATCCACCCTATGCCAATTCCAACGGTTTTCTTCGGTAGTAAACGTGATAGTAATGGTCTTGGCTTCTCTGTCGAACAGGTCGAAAGAGGTCTCCCAACTATTGCTATCGGCATTGAAAAGATCAATTACGGAGTTAGAATAGAAAGTACCCTGCAGCGTGTGGCTGTTGCCCTCGCCGTCGACGATGTCGAAGGAGAAGTCGGAGCTATCGCACACAGGAGCGATGTCTTCCAACTTGGTGTAGTGCATAATGTGGGTGTTGCCGGTGCGCTCGTGGCGGTACTCGGTCTTGGTGAACTCGCCGCTTTCTCTCAGGGTCACGGTGACGGGATTATTGTCCTCGTCATAGTAAGGAATCCACTGATAGGCGGTGTCGTTGGAAGCCACATAATGGTGGAGAGTAGTGAAGGGGTGGATGGTCACATCGAGGTAGGTGACAACGGCGCACTGCTCAGCAGTGCTCTCGGTGGTGTCCATCAGGGAGAGGTACATGTTCTCCTCGGTGCTGTTGTTGGTGTACTCCTGGCCGTGGAAGGTGAAGTAACCATACTCGTCGACATAGTCATTGCGATAGACAGTGTCGGAGAGGCGCAGCACGCTCAGAATATCCATCACCATGCAGCCGGTGGTTTCGTCGACGCTGTAGGCAGTGTCAACGTTGTTCAATTCGGCGTACTCAAACATGGTTTCTCGGTCGAAGCTCCAGCTGTTGCCGGTACGATCCCAAGTGAAGGTGTAGCAGGCAGCGGTGTCGATGAAGTTCTGGATGATGGGGTTGATGGTGAAGTTATACTTCTTCTCGAGGTAGCAGCCGGCCTCGGTGGTGAAGGCGGGGGTAACATCGCCAGTCTCCGGGTCGACAACGTCGAAGAGGTTGGAAGCATTGATTTCACCAGTCTCCCAGGCGCTGTTGAAGTAGCGATCGGAGATGCCAAGGTTGATGGTATCCTCGGTGCCATTCAGGACAACGCGGTAGTCACTGAGATTCTCGTCCCAGATGAGGTCGTTGGCGCAGATGGTGCTATCGATAGTCACGCTCTTGCTGCTGTCAATGGTGAGGGTCAGCACGGCGATAGAGTCGCAACCAAAGAAGCTGCGGATAGAAGCATCGTAGGTGAAGGTGTCGACGATGCTCTTGGTGTAGGTAAGGTTGGAGTAGTCGTTCCAGGTGTACTCATCGCACACACGGACCTCGATGGCTTCGACGCCGGCGTGGTGGATGGCGAGCTGAAGGACTTCAGCCTCGTAGGTGGTCACGAAGTGAGTGAACTGGACGGTGGTGTCGTTGCCAACGAGATACTCGGAGAGGTCGAGGGTCATGAGTTCGACATCGGGGTCGGTCTCTTCAACCTTCTTCATATTCCAGACATAACTGGTGTTGGTAGCGTTGATGCAGAGCTCGTCGGTCTGCAGTTTGTACTCCACGGGAGGAACCTCGTTGGGGCAGGGGGAAGCAAACGAACCGATACGGCCACCGTTGGCGATGGTGTCGAGGCGGTTGTTGTGGTAGAGGTCGGTGCCATTCTGGTCGAAGATGGCGATGGCATTCTCCTCGTCGAAGTAACCCTTGCGGAGGATCAGGTCGACGCCCACTTCGGCGCAGACGTTGATGTGGGTCTCGCTGGAGTCACCATTGCTCAGGGTAGCGGAACCCATCAGGCGGCCGTCCTGATAGAGGTCGACCTGGGCTTCCTGCCAACCGTCGGCAGCAACGGTATCGATGGCGATGATGTTGACATAGCAGGGGTTGTAGGTGCAGTAGGTAGTGACATTGCCGAGGGCATAGACGTCGGAGGTGTCGCCCTCGCCGCAGATGGCGCGAACCCAGGCATAGTAGGTCGTCAGGGGCTGCAGCTCGGGAGCGTAGACCTTGGCGTTGACCACAGTGCTGGTGGCGGTGGCAATATCGTTGGTGGTGCTAATCAGGAATTCGTACTGGCTGGCATCGCCCTCCCAAGAGAACTTGGCGTTGTTGTTGTGGACGTCGAAGATGCGGCCATTGGAGGGAACGAAGCAGGAGATACCGGTGGTGAAGTTGCTGCTCACGACATCGCTCGCACCATCGGTCTCGCCGCAGTTGGCGCGGACATAGAGGGTGTAGCTGGTCTGAGGCTCGAGACCGGCAACGGTGAAGGTCAGAGCATCGGCAGTCTGGGCGGCGGTCCAGTCGGCAGTTTCGCCGGCGGGCATCACCACGTACTGGTAGTTGACCTCGTTGCCGAGGCTTTCGTCGGTAAGCTCCAGAGTCACCTCAGCGCTACGGCCGGCGTCGCCGTTGACATTGGCGATGGCGGGAGCAATGCAATTGGGAGCAAAGGCAACCTTAACATCGTCCACATACCAACCGTGAGCGTTGTTTCCTTCGTACTTGAAAGCAAGGGTGATGGTTTGGCCCTTATAAGCGGAAAGATCGATGGTATTCTCATTCCACGAGGTACTTGCCGAGGCCGGGGACCAGAGTTCGGTCTCACCGTCATCAGTGATTACAACAACAGAATTTTTGTCATAGTCACCTGCATAGGAATTTTTATCCCAGAATTTAAGATTAATACTCAAATCGCTATTGGCGATTTGGAGGGGAGGCATCATCAAATAGATATCACCATAATACCCACTATAAGCGGCTCTGCTGCCTGTATGGGAAGAAGCATCAGTAGACCAACTACGATTTGTATTATTAACAATTGCATCAATCTTGTTCCAGCAATCGGGAGGGAATGCGGCACTTTCAAAACCTTCGGTGAAAGGATTTTCTGCATCGACAACAATTGCATCGCAAAGAGTAGCGAACGTTGCCTGTGCGGCATTGGTAATGTCACCAGCGGGGCAGACAGCCTTGACGCCAACGGTATAGCTGGTGGCAGCGGTCAGATTGCTGAGGGTATAGCTATTGGTGGTGGCGCGAGGAGTCTGTTCCTCACCATTAACAACAACAACATACTCGCTGACGCCGTCGACAGCAGTCCAGCTGAGCTGGGCGCTGGTGGTGGTCACACCGCTCACAGCAAGGTCGGTGGGTGCATCGCAAGAAGGCTGTACCAGAAGATTAATTGAACGGACAAAATAACGATAAGCATAGTGTCCGGTGTACTTCAGAGCCACATATTTGGCACCAGAAGGAATCTCATACGTATAATCTGCATATGAAGTGGTCTTGGTAATCAGATTCCACGTAAAACTATTCACATTGTTATCAGTGGATGAATAACCATAATAAAGTGCCTCATCGCTAGAATAGCTGCTAGAAACTTTAACACCACCTAAAATTAGTTGTTTAACACCTTCTGTAGGGAACTCCGGAGAAATCAAATACTGCTCAACATCAGCATTCGTCCTATACGAGGCAAAACGGATAGCGTTCTGGCCGTCTTGAGATACGATGCTTAAAACATCACCAGAATTGATCGAAGGATAATCTTGGGCAATCCAGCAAGCGGGGAATTCAGTGCCAAGTGCATAGTCACTAGCATTGAACGTCAGAGGAAGTTCTGCAACAGGGCAAAGAGTGTTGAGGGTTTCGGTGATCATCGGGGTGATACCATCGGAGCAGACCGAGGCCACACCCACGGTGTAGGAGGAAGAACCCTGAAGGGTATTGATGGTGTAGCTGTTGGTGGTCGAGCGGGCGATTTCCTCACCGTCGACATAGACAACATACTCGCTGACGCCATCAACGGCATCCCAGGTCAGGTTGCCACCGTCGCCAGTGGGAACAACAGCAAGGTTCTCGGGTTTTTCGCAAGACAGAATAGGCTCGAGGGAGATGTCGTCAACATAGACACCAGCGTATGAGCTAGCTCCAGCATAGCGGAAAGCGACACGGGCATTGGCGGGGATATTCTCCAAGCGGGCCACTTGGCTTGTATAGCTGCTGCCGGAAAGGGAGATCGGGACAACAGAGACAAAGGTGGTAGGATCATTGATGTCGGTAATATAACCAACCTCAAGACTATAAGCGGAGGAAGGACGTGCCCAGAAATTGACGACGACGCCATTGGTGGCGGGCATCACGAGGGCAGGCATAATAGCGACACCGGCCGTTGAGCCGTAGAAACGGAGAGACTGGTCGCCGTTATGGGAACTATAATAATACACAGAGATATTTCCACCTGCGGTGTTCCAGCAGTCGAAGCCATTCTCAAAACCGGTGGCGGCATCGGCAAGGCTTATGGGGTCGCAGAGGGTGTTGATGGAAGTATAAGCGGCATCGGAGCTCAGCTCGTCAGTGCAGTCGGTATACACAAAGAACTCATAGTACGTGTTGGGCTCGAGGTTGCGGATAGTGCGGGTGGTGGTGTTGATGTTGCGAATCACATGTTCACCATCGGGACCCACATAGACGATACGGTACTTGACACCGGTGTTGAGCGAGGCCGTCCAGTTGAGGGTCACGCTGCTGGAGGTTGCCGAAGCCGTGAGGCTGGTAACGGGGTTGCAGAGGGCAAGAGTGTGGGCCCAGACGCTAGCAGCACTGGAGCTGTCGCCCTCTCCGCAAACGGTGCGAAGATAAAAAGTGTAATTGGTCTCGGGACGAAGGTTGGTGACATCGTAGGTCATCGTGTCGTCAGTCGTACCTTCGATGTTAACGGTACGCTTCTTGCCAAGAAGTTCGTAGGTAAGGATGTAATCGGCACCGGTATTATTGGTGTCGCACCATTTAAGAGTCAGACTCTGGGCCTGGACATCCGTAGCGACGAGGTCGTGGGGACGGAAGCAAGTCGGGTCTGTAGTGGCATTGCACGTCACAGCGTTAAGAGTATCGCCTTCAGCACAGATGGCGCGCAGGCTGAAAGTATAGGATGTCTCGGGAGTAAGGCCAGTGACTTCGTAGGTGGTGCCCGTCACAATAGTTTTAACGGTACCATAGGAAACTTCGTAAGCCAAAGGAGTGGAAGAATTCTGCCAAGTCAGACGAAGACTGCGGGCCTCGATTTGATCGGCAGCAAAGTCAGTAGGCTTGCTGCAGGTATGCGACTCCACATCGTCAATATTGATACGGGCTCCATTATCATCAACCACATGGAAGGCGATATAAATATTCTGTCCGGCAAAATCGCTGAGATCGATGTTTTTCTCGACCCAGTTACTGGTAGTAGTCGTACCAAGCGTACCACTGCTTCCGCTGGTGTACGTGGCGAGGACGTTAGTGAAAGCCGCAGCGGTGGCATCGGTAGTCGACACTTCGATGGTCAACGTAGTACCACCGTAGTGCTGGGCAGACACCCAAAAAGAGAGGCTCTGTCCGGCAACCGGAGTGAACTGCGGACTAATGAGGTAGTTGTCATGGCCAGAAGAGGCGTAATTGATGGAAGCGCACTTGGTACCGCTATGGTGAGAAGAATTACTCTGCCATTGCGAGGTACCTGAAACATTGAGCGCTGTCCAGCCTTCTGCAGGCCAGGTTTCAAACCCTTCATTCAGGGCTTGCGCATTTGCGGCCCACGGCACTGCCAAGAATGCCATCAGGGCCAAAGTTCGTAGAAACTTTTGCATGATGTTTTGTTTTTTTGGTTGTTAATAAATAGGTTAATTTTACGTTTTTTTCTCTAATCATTTGTCCTTGTCTCCGTGGCTCTCCCTTTCCATCGAACAGCGTGCTTACGGGCCCGTTCGTGCGCTCCGTTTTTTTTCACTCTCCAGAATCCTGTCGTTTCCCGTCTGCACGCACCCAACTACGTCACAACAGGACGTAAATTGCCCACAGCAATACATCATCCTACCCAGCACTAAATAGTTCTTGTCTAGTTAGTTGTAGTACAAATTGGCAGTTCTTTGCATAGTATTATGTACTGCAAAAATACAATTTTTTTTCCAATCACCAACTTTTTTTTTGCACACACACTTACTTTTAACGTTTTTCACCACGCAGAACCACCCGTGTTTCGACCCTCTGGAAGGTGTCAATACAATAAATAGGTACAATATATTTAGTACCTACCCCCTTCCTCCGCCCTGACAAGACCGTACCATCTCCCACCATGGTAGGAGATGGGTGGGAGTTGGGTGGGACTTGGGTGGGAGTTGGTAGGGAGTTGATGCCTATTTATCAGTGGTTTACGTATTTTGGGTTTTGGGGGCGATTTTTCGTCGGGAAACGGAAACAATAAATCTGTTTTTTTTGCGTTATGAAGACAAAAATTTAAAACTACATATCATGTTCAAGAAAGAGACATACATGGCTCGTCGCGAGCAACTGCGCAAGGACGTGGGTCGCGGCATCATCATCATTCCGGGCAACCACGAGGCGCCCTGCAACTACAAGGACAACACCTACTGGTTCCGCCAGGACAGCACATTCCTTTATTTCTTCGGCCTTCAGCGCGAGGACCTGGTGGGAGTGCTGGACTGCGAGACAGGCAAAGACTACATCTTCGCCAACGACTACGACATCGACGACATCATCTGGACGGGTCCGCTGCCGAGCGTGAAGGAGCTGGCCGCCAGCGTGGGCGTGGAGAACAGCGGCGACATGAAGGCCCTGGCGGAGTACTGCCGGAAGGCCGTGTGCGGCGCCACGCGCGTGCATTTCCTGCCGCCCTACCGCGCCGACATCCGCGCCGACCTTGCCGCATGGCTGGGCCTGGACTACCACGCCGTGAACAGCTACGCCTCGATGGAGCTCATCCTGGCCTGCGTGAAACAGCGCAGCATCAAGAGTGCCGAGGAGATCGAGGAGATTGAGAAAGCCATCGCCACGGCCTACAACATGCACGTGGGCGCCATGAAGCTGGCCATGCCGGGGCGCTACGAGTACGAGCTGGCGGGATTCATGGAGGGCGAGGCCTGGAAGGGCAACGGCCCCGTGAGCTTCCCCGTCATCATGACGGTGCACGGCGAGACGCTGCACAACCACGGCCACAACAACCGCCTGGAGGTGGGCCGCATGCTGGTGATGGACGCCGGCTGCGAGACGCCGATGAACTACTGCAGCGACATTACGCGCTCGGTGCCCGTGGGAGGCAAGTTCGACGAGCGCCAGAAGACCATCTACGAGATTGTGCTGGCCGCCAATATGGAGGCCGCCCGCGTGACGCGTCCGGGCATCACCTACAAGGAGGTGCACACCGCCGCCAGCCGTGTGCTGGCCGAGGGCTACAAGGGCCTGGGTATCCTCAAGGGCAGCGTGGACGACATCGTGGCCAACGGAGCCCACAGCCTGCTGATGCCCCATGGTCTGGGCCACATGATGGGCCTCGACGTGCACGATATGGAGAACTACGGCCAGATCAACGTGGGCTACGACGAGGAGACGCGCCCGAGCGAGCAGTTCGGCCTGGGCAGCCTGCGCTGCGGCCGGAGGCTGCAGCCCGGCTTCGTCATCACCGACGAGCCCGGTTGCTACTTCATCCCCGCGCTGATCGACAAATGGCATGCCGAGGGCACGAACAAGGACTTCGTCAACTTCGATGAGCTGGAGAAATGGAAAGATTTCGGCGGCATCCGCATCGAGGACGACGTCCTGGTGACCGAGACCGGCGCCCGCGTGCTGGGCAAACCGATACCCAAGACGGTGAAGGAGATTGAGGAGGTGATGAATAGTTAAAGGAGTTAGAGAAGTTAAAGAAGTTAGAGGCGATGACAACGACGTTTGAAGACCTTCTGGCATGGCAAAAGGCACGTGTATTCATAAAGCACGTTTACCAAATCACCAAGGCATTCCCCGATGACGAGAGATTTGGGTTAATCTCACAATTTCGCAGAGCGGCCGTGTCGATTGGAGCAAATATAGCAGAAGGTTACAAGCGGATAGGGAAAGATGACAAACTACGGTTTTTCAACTATTCACAAGGTAGCCTGGAGGAATGCCGCTGCTTTATCATCCTTTCAGGAGACCTTGGATACATCAACGAGCAAGAAGCCGTAAATTTGACAACAGAAATTGAAGACACAAGCAGACTACTTAATTCATACATTCTGGCAATAACCAACAAAAGAATCCAAGAATAATATCCGTCGATGTAGCTATTGTCTTTAAATTCTTTATCTTCTATAACTTCTTTAACTTCTTCAAAAAATAAACGAACAATGAACCAAGTGGAAATAGTGCTTGCCAATACGGGCGAGCGAAAGATGGTGGCTCAGGGGACGCAGGTCGCCGAGCTGGCCGCCGAATATACAAAGAAGAAAACCGCCGAGGACGGCAAGGCCCCGTGGCCAATACTGGGCGCCCTGGTGAACAACAAGGTGGAGCCGCTGCAATACCGCATATACAATCCCAAGGTAATCCGCCTGCTGGACATCACCGACCGCCAGGGATTCCGCATGTACCGCAACGCGCTGTGCATGATGCTGTACACGGCAGTGCACGACTGCTACCCGAAGTCGGTACTGAGCATCGACCATTCGTTGCAGAACGGTTTCTACTGCCGCATCGAGAGCGCGGTGGAAGGCTACGAGCTGCCGGACAAGATGGAGGTGTGCCGCACGGTGAGAGAGCACATGATTGAGCTGCAGGAGCAGGACCTACCCTTCACCGCAAAGACCATGTTGCTGAGCGATGCCGTGGAGCTTGTGCGTCCGCGCCACATGCCGAAGACCACCGACCTGCTGGAGCACCTGAACCAGCTGTACATCGAGATGAATTTCCTTGGCGACACCGTGCATAAAATCAACGGCAAACTGGCACCCAGCACGGGTTGCCTGACGACGTGGGATTTCCGCCAGTACGAGGATGGTTACATGCTCCAGTGCGCCGACCCCGAGCATCCCGACAAGCTGTCGCTCTTCCAGGAGACGCCCAAGCTCTTCGCCATTTTCCGCGAGCACCACCAGTGGGTGGACCTGCTGCACACGCCGACGGTGAGCGACTACAACCGCATCGTGCACGACAAGGGCGGGCAGCACCTGATACTGCTTGCCGAGGCGCTGCACGAGAAGAAGTATGCCGAGATTGCCGACCAGGTGCGCCAGAGCGGTGCCAAGATGGTGCTGCTGGCAGGCCCCAGCAGCAGTGGCAAGACGACGTCGTGCCGCAGGTTGAGCGTGCAGCTGAGCGTGCTGGGATACGACGTGAACCAGATGTCGCTGGACGACTACTTCCTGGGCCGTGAGCGCACCCCCAAGCTGCCCAACGGCGAATACGACTTCGAAGGCGTCGACGCCCTCGACATACCGCTGCTCAACGAGCACCTGCTGGCCCTGTTCCGCGGCGAGGAGGTGAAGATACCGACCTACGACTTCAAGAAAGGCGAGCCTTTCTACAGCGGCAAAACGCTGAAGATGGGTCCGCGGAGCATCCTGGTGGTGGAGGGCATCCACGCCCTGAACCCCAAGCTAACGGCGGAAATCGACGAAGGGCTGAAGTTCAAAGTGTACGTCAGCGCCCTGACCCAGCTGGCCATCGACGGACAGAACATCATCCATGGCACGGACAACCGCCTGGTGCGCCGCATTGTGAGGGACAACAATTTCCGTGGCTGGAATGCCAAGGAGACCCTGCACCGCTGGCCCGAAGTGGTGCGCGGCGAAAGGAAACACATCTTCCCGTATCAGGAGAATGCCAACGTAATGTTCAACTCGGCCCTGCTGTACGAGCTGGGAGTGCTGAAACGCTACGCCGAACCGTTGCTGAAGCAGGTGCCGGAGAACTGCGAGGAATTCTCGATGGCCAAGCAGCTGCTTGACTTCTCGGAACTGGTGGAGCCGATTGACGACAAGTTCATCCCCCACAACAGCATTATGAGGGAATTCCTGGGAGGAAGTGCGTTTGAGTACTAAGCTTCTGTGCGGAACGCAAGCGTTTCGCCACGGGACAAAAAACTAAAAAGCGACGGTTGGATTGAGGCCGTCCAAGATGATGGGAGCGCGGAGGTAGAAGCCTTCGCGCTCCTTCAGTTGTTGGGCTATCTTCTCGCGGAGCCGGTCCTCCGGAAGGCCTTTCACGAGGGGCCGGGGGTTGTGGCTGCGAAGGGCGCGGACGACGAGGTCGTCGACCGTCATGCGCAGGTAGACGGCGGTGCCATTGGCAAGGATGAAATCCATGTTTCCGCTATGGCAGGGGGTGCCGCCGCCGGTTGCGACGACACAATTGTCGAGGTCGGCGGTGGAATGGAGCAGCTGGGTCTCGAGCTGGCGGAATGCCGTTTCGCCGAAGGAAGCGAAGAATCGGGGGACAGTGTAATGGTAACGCTCCTCGAAGGCACGGTCGAGGTCGAGGAAATCCATATTCCTCTCGGCCGCCAGGCGGCGGCCGAAGGTGGTCTTGCCCGAATACATGTAGCCAACGAGGAAATACTTCATTTCAGTTAAGAGTTATGAGTTAAGACATCAGCTCGCGGGCAGTCTGGAGGGCAGCCGCTGTCGGCGGGTCGGAACTGAGCATAACAGCGACCTCGTTGACACGCTCGTCGGGAGTGAGTTGGCGGATGCGTGAGACCGTACGGTCCTCGTTGTCCTCAATCTGTTTGTACACCTTGAGGTGCTGCGAAGCCCGGGCTGCGATTTGCGGGAGATGGGTGATAGCAATGACCTGCATGTTTTCGGCCATGCGGCACATGATGTTGCCGACGGCGATGGAGATATCGCCGGAGACGCCAGTGTCGATTTCGTCGAAGATGATGGTGGGGATTAGCGAATGGCTATGTGTTGTGGCTGAATGGCCGAGAGGCTGGATGGCTTTGATGGCCAGCATGAGGCGAGAGAGCTCGCCTCCCGAGGCCACTTTGGCGAGGTCACGGAGTTCGCCGCCGCGATTGGCATTGAAAAGGAAAAATACTGCATCGTGCCCCATGGGACCGTAGGAGGGCGTGGGGTCAAGCTGGACTGAGAAGCGTGCTTCAGGCATGCCCAGGTCGCGCAGGATGGGTTGAATGCCTGCAGTCAATTGTATGCCGGCGGCCTTACGGGCTTCGGTGAGAGTATCAGCAGCGATCTGCAAACGGGCAAAAGACTTGTCGACCTGTTCCATAAGAGCATGGATACGGGAGTCGAGGGTTGACATGGACTGCAGCTTGGAGTCGAGGTCATCGCGGATGGCGATGAGGGCCTCAACGCTGTCGACACCATGTTTCTTCTGCAACCGGTAGATAAGTGCCAGGCGATCGTCGACCTGCTGCTGGCGTTCCGGATTGTAGGAGACACTATCGGCCAACGAGGAGAGTGTGGAGTTGATGTCGTCGAGTTCGATGAGGGAGGAATCGAGGCGGGCAAGAAGCGCTTCGACTTCGGGATGGAAGGAGGCGATATGGGAAAGTGCGCTCTTGGCCTGACGCAGACGGGAGAGAACAGCCTGCTCCGTGTCGTCGTCGAGGAGAGACGCTGTTTCGCCAAGGCCTTCGCGAATGGCCTCGGCATGGGCCAGGAGTTGCGATTCTTGTTCAAGATCCTGCTGCTCGCCGGACTGCAGGCGAGCTTCAGCAAGCTCGTTGTATTGAAACTGGAGAAAATCTTGTTCCTTCCGGTTCTGGGACTCGGTGGCGGCGAGGGCTTCGAGGTCGCGCTTAAGCGAGGAGTAGGTCGAATAGGCATCCTGATAGGATGAAAGAGGGGACACCTCTTCGGCTGAGAAGGAATCGAGAAGGGCAAAACGAAAGGAGCTCTCGGCAAGAGTGAGGGTCTGGTGCTGGGAATGGATGTCGACGAGACGGGTGCCAAGGGTGCGGAGGAACGGCAGCTGGACAGGCGTATCGTTGACAAAGGCGCGGCTTTTACCAGAAGGAGAAATCTCGCGACGAATCAGGAGGTGATCGTCATAGTCGATGTCGCCATCGTCGAACAAAGGCTTTAGGTCCAACGTGGAGATGTCGAACTGGGCCTCGACGACGCACTTGCACTCTTTGTCGGCCAACACAGTCGTATCGGCCCGCTGCCCTATCAGCAGTCCGAGCGCTCCGAGGAGTATGGACTTGCCAGCACCGGTCTCGCCGGTGATAGTCACGAAGCCACGGCAAAAGGCGATATCGGTTTCGCGAATCAGCGCATAGTTTTCTATATGTAGATTTGTCAACATGATTGCATACTAAAAAAGTTATCCCAGCATAGGCAGGACTCGCTGGAGGGCGGCAATGAAAGCATCAACTTCCTCACGAGTATTGTAAACCGCGAAGGAAGCACGGACGGTACCCGGAATGCCGTAGCGATCCATGATGGGCTGAGTGCAATGATGGCCAGTGCGGACGGCGATACCCAGTTGGTCGAGGAGTGTTCCGACGTCATAAGGATGTGCGTCGCCCACAAGGAAAGACAACACGGAGGTCTTACCGGGGGCCGTGCCATAAATGCGAACCCCGGGGATCTGCAACAGGCACTCGGTGGCGTAGCGAAGGAGCTCACCCTCATGTGCAGCGATATTTGCGATTCCTACTTCCTGCATGAAAGATATGGCCTCACCAAGCCCGATGACATCGCCCACCGAGGGGGTACCGGCTTCAAATTTGAATGGAAGCTGGTTGTATGTAGTGCGTTCGAAGGTGACATTTTCTATCATCTCTCCCCCACCCTGATAAGGAGGCAGCTCGCTAAGGATTTCTTCACGTCCATACATGACGCCGACACCCATGGGCCCATACATCTTATGTCCGGAGAAACAGTAGAAATCGCATCCAAGGGCCTGGACATCGACGGTGAGGTGCGAGACCGCCTGGGCCCCATCGACAAGAACGGGAACCCCATGGGAATGGGCAATGCGAATGATGTCGGCTATGGGGTTGATGGTACCCAAGGAGTTGGAGACATGGTTGACCGCCACAAGGCGTGTGTTCTTCGAAAAAAGCCGTTCGTAAGTCTCGAGGTCAAGTACGCCCTCGTCACTGAAAGGAATGGGGCGCAGAATGGCTCCTGCAAGCTGCCACGGGACGATGTCGGAGTGGTGTTCCATGCCGGAGACAATAACTTCGTCGTTGCCGCAGAAATAACGTTTGGCAAAAGACGAAGCGACAAGATTGATACTCTCTGTGGTGCCACGTGTGAAAACAATCTCGTAATCATGGCGGGCATTGACGAGTTGTTTCACCTGGCGCCGTACCAACTCATACTTCTCAGTTGCGAGAGTCGCCAAATGATGGGCGCCACGATGGATATTGCTATTAAGGTGGAGGTAATAGTTGTCCAGCGCCTCAATGACACGCAATGGCTTTTGTGTAGTGGCGGCGTTGTCAAGATAGACCAACGGGCGACCATGCACCTGTGTGTCGAGGATGGGAAACTGCGAACGTATTTCAGAAAGATTCATTTCTTGCGGTTTTTCTTGATGAAGTAGCGCACTATGAAGAAAAGCGCTATAAGGATTACAAGTCCGATGATAACATGGCTGATTTCAGAGCTGTATTTCTCAACAACAGAGATATCGCCAGCGAGGTGTGCCAGATATCCAAGGAGAGCCAACACACAGTTCCAGATAAAGGCACCCAATGTGGTGTAAAGCGCGAAGGTACCGATATTCATCTTGCTCAAGCCAGCAGGAATGGATATAAGCTGACGGACAACGGGGATGAGACGTCCCACAAGGGTAGAGGCCACACCGTGGTCATTGAAATACTTCTCCGCTCGCTCCATTTTTTCTCCAGAGAGTTGCAACATGTGACCGAACTTGCTTTCGACAAATGCATAGATAATCGGGCGTCCCAGCCAACGGGAAAGGAAATAATTGATAAACGCGCCAACAAGAGCGCCAAGGGTGCCAAAAACCACCACAAGCCACCAGTTCATTCCACTCTGGCTACGCTCATCGAGTGCCACATAGACTGCAGGCGGAATCACCACCTCCGAGGGGAAAGGGATAAAAGAACTCTCAACCGCCATAAGACCTCCCACGGTCCAATAATTCATGTGTTTGTCGTATTTGTGCAACACCCAGGCGACCCAACCATTGGAGGTGCTATCGCCATGAACAGCTTCGGCAACGCCCCCGGCTTCCTGCGCCATAACCGGCTGGGAAAGGAGGAACATAAGCATCGCCGCTATCAGAAAGAAACGTTTTTTATTCATTGTTGTTGTTTTTTATTTTCTGGTGAATCAGTATAGGGGTCAGACGGTACCAACGGGCCTAGAAGAGGGTGCACCATTATCTCGGGGCATATCTCTGCCAGCATGGCAGGAGACACATCGGGGAGCATCCGCCGTGCACGATTGTATCGGTTGGTATAGAAATAGGCCGCAGCCAAATAAGTGCTATAGAAAGAACTGTGAGGATATACGCCAAGAGACTCTTCTGCAAATTCTATCACTATGTCGAATACCTTGTGTTTGAAAAGGAACTGGGTGTAGAGTTGACACTGAGGTTCTGTGTAGAGCCCCGTTGCAATGAGCCGCTCAAAAAAGTCAGAAGCCTTGTAGAAATCGTCAAGAGCATCATAAACCATGGCAGCCGCACAAAGTACTTCTGGATTACCTTCTGGACAATCGGCCGATGGGAAAGTTTCATCAAGCTGGACGGCTCGGTTGACCTTGGAAAGCGCTGTTGCGCTGTCGCCCAACTCCATGTAGCAAAGTGCCAATGACGCGAAAGCTTCTGCATCGTGAGGATTGCTTTCTGTGGCCTTTATGAAATAGGCCATCGCAGTGTCATAGTTGGCTTCGCGGGCATAAAGATTTCCAATGGTACGATAGACTTTGGCATGATCGTCGTAGAAATCAAGCACCCGGAGCATTGTAGTCACAGCCTCACTGGTAAGGCCCATAAAGTCTTGCGTCTGTGAGAGGGCTATGTAGGCATCAACATAGTTTTTGTCGATAGCAATGGCGAATTCAAAAGAGTCCACCGCCTTCTCATAGAGCGTCATGTCGCGATAGGCACAACCGAGACAGTACCAAGCCTCTTTGCAATAAGGATTATCTTTCACGAAATTCCCAAGGAAATCCACTGCCTGCTCAATGCGCCCGGCTTCATAGGAGACATCATAATAATTGTATACCGTTACCTCGTCGTATGAATCGCTTTCCATTGCTTTGCGGTAGAAGTTCAGTGCAGCATCGTAGTCTTTCAGCTTGTAGTATTCTTCAGCCATGTTGGAGTAGACACGTCCCAGCATCCAGCCATCGCGAGCTGCCTCCTTGAAATAGGCTATGGCTTTTTCCGACTGGCCCACGGCACCATTGGCCACACCGAGAGAGTATGCCACGTCCGTGTTGTCAGGCTCGGCCTGACGCATCTGATTCAGCACTTGCAAAGCCTGCGCGTATTGTTCATGAGAAATCATAAGATGGGCTCGTCGGAGACGGATGGTGGTGCTGTTGGGGTAGAGCTCTTCCGCATACTCGACTGCACGTTCGAGTGGTTTCAGGTCGTTTACCTCAAAATAGTAGTCAATGATTATCTCCAGTTCGTCGACGTCGAAGAACTGGGTCTTGCCTTTGAGCACTGTATTCTCAAAGTCGAGCACCAAATCGCGCACTTCATCATCGAAATTATGGAATCTGTCTTTTTTCATTTAAAACGAGAATCTTACTGTCAAACCACCTTTGGTTGTTGAATTTGGATACGAGTTGGAAATGTAGGGTGTATTGATATTGGTCTGGAAGAAAGCTTTTAGCGTAAGCGTCGTTGTCAGCGCATATTCTGCACTGAGTTCGGCCATCCATACAGAGCTACCAGACGATATCTGGGAGAGGTTCTGATTAATCTTGCGAATCGTGGTCTTGTTGGCGTTATAGGTAAGATTGAGCTTTACCACCAAGTCACTCTTGAGTTTGTGGGTTTTGTCGGCAAATTTTACATCGAATGCAATGTCCTTGAAACTATAACCAGCGCCAAGTGTAAAACCGCTGCGGGTTGTCTCTGTAAGCTGGTTGTTGGAGAAGGAGAGCATCAGGGTACGATTCTTTTGAAGAGAGAAGTTGAACTGTAAGCTGTTGACCATGTTCACCGAAACACGGATCAATGGGTTGAACTGTTCTGTAATCTGCACTCCTTCCATACTGACAGGAGGAACATAATCGCCGGTATTGTTGAGAACGCTTTCGGTACCATAGTCATAGTCATCCATTCCCGAAAGGGTGGCATCAGTGTAGAAGTTGCCGACTGCATAGGTAGATGAGTAGCGGTGCGATATAGCAATATTGGTAAACCACTTCTTCAAAAACTGTATTTTGTTCAATCCATTGTAGGTAACGTTCCAGTTGGGCAGCGGGAACGACTGGAATGGCGAGAAACTGTAATTCTTTGCGTCTTTACCCAAGTAGGTCGCCAAGAAGGAGGTAAGAAGCACCGTCTGCGAGTTGGCGCTGTATCCGGCTGGGAAATACTGCCCATTCATTGTATCCAGTACCATCTGGTCGTTGTATGGATCCGAATTGGCCTCCGCAAGGCGAGCTGCAATGATCGACCGGTTTTCGAGAAACTCGGCAAAGAGCGCATCGCCATCAGAAAACGATGTCATGAAACTCCACGTCGTGGTATTGTAACTACCCGTCATGCGATACGACATCGGACCGTCCACATAGCCCACATCCGAAAGATACTTATAGTAGTACTCTTCACGGCTGTTGTATGTCTGCGAAGCATTGACGGAAATCTTGAAATCACGTATCGGTTCGACATTGGCTTGCATCGACAACTCCCGATTGACCGTCATCTCATGAGGCGAGTTGAAAAGGGTGTCTCGCGAGAGCAGGTCGTTGCGCAACAAGTCCTCAGCCACGTCATAGTCATAGCCAAGAATATACCCTGGACCCGGACTCCAATATGTCTGCGGATCAAGTCCAACAAAATGGGGTTCACCCATATAGCCCGGCAGTCGCGAGCCATTGGTGATATTGTATTGGATGCGGGCATCCTTCACTCCGGTCAGCAGTCGCAATCCAAAGTAACCCACTTCCTTCAGAATTTCTTGGAACCGCACCTGGCGCAGGCTGTCAGCCATGGCTATAGAATCCTGAACGCTGATCTTGGTCTTTTGGCGGTTGTTCCTTGCCGGCTGCTTCTTGTTGTTCTTCGGGGCATTGGCATCCTTCAGCAACTTGATTTTGTTGTACAGCGTTGTCATATTGGCATTGACCGATGCCTGCATCGTTGTCGACCCCTGCATAGTGGCGCCCATGCTCTGCAGTGCCTGCGTCGTACCTTGATAGACATAGTTGGTTCTATAGTTCAACGGCACCTTCAAGAAATCAAGATAGGGAAGTTTGCTGATGGGCAACTCGTAGGTGGCAGTAATCGTCTGTTGGAAGTTCTGCATTGTCCCGCCACGCGCAATCGAACGCCAGATAGAATCGCTCGCCGACGACGTCTCTATTCTTCCTATCGGCTCTTCGATACGGGCATTGGCATTGGCGGAATACTGGATGTGGAACGTCCTCATCAGGTCGTATTGTACCCCATAGGTTCTTTGCCATGTAAACTGCTTGAAGTATGTAGGCTTGATGATAACCAGTGCTGCGCTCTTGTTCCTCAGCAGTGTTTCTTCGTAGTCTCGATAGATTTCTGTCGAGAAACTCAGGTTCTTCGGCAAATAATAGAAATTGAACTCCTTCAGAATTTTCCATGCCTTGTTCTTGAACAATTTCACCTTGTCGAACGGTTTCACGGGTTCCGGCTGCATACTGTAGTTGTATGTAAATCCGCCTCGATGTTGGTCTTTGCTGTAACTTTCTATGTCCTCGTCGCTTGTCCGTTCCCTGCTGTAGGCATAAGAAAACGAGAAATTCTCTATATCGTAAATGTGTTGCTTCAGGTTATCCTTCCCTACCCTGTCCTTTCTCACATTGGCCAGCGTCAGGTTGGTTGCCGACTTTCTGCGCTGCGTCATCTGCCTGACGCTGTCGCGGTCGGCTTCGGAACCGAAAGTAGCCAGGTCGTCATAAAGCAACACGTCGGGATTGTACGGATTGTATTCCGGACTGCCAATCTCCCGACTGTAGTCAAGGTACAGCGGAATATGCATTCCCCATTCCTCCGGCAGGAATTTACCCAGTTCCATGTCGAAGGTGGTCTGGAATGTGAAGGTATTCATCAACTCTTCCTTGATGAGCGGGTCCTCCAGGTTGCCGAAGTTCGCTGTTGTATACGAACCGTATACCGACAGGTTGCCCACGTCCGCCAAATTGGTTCGCGCCAATGCCATTGCGGCCCATCCTCCTTTATTCAAGTAGTCCGTCAACCGCAACTCGTTGATCCATATCGTTGCCGATTTAGGCAGCATGTTGTTTCCGTCGGTAAGACTCTCTTTTTTCGGGTTGCGTACACCCACCATGATGACCTTCACCTTCCCCAGGTTGGGCGTGCCAAGCACCGTATATTTTTTCCCGTCAACCATCTCGCTATAGAGCAATGTCGGCGAATATCCACTCTCGCCATTGCGTATTTTCCTGTTGCGATTGGTTTTGATTTCTGTCATCTTTTGCAGGTCTATGTCCACATTGTTCTCTATCGGCCAAATGGCATAAGGGTCGTCGCTGGGCGTATACCACGGCGTCAACTTCAGCGGGAGTTCATACTCGTAATAGTTGCTCGTGTAGTCCGTACCCAAACGCACAAACACCATCAGGTCATCGTCGTCCATCTGGTCGCCTGCATATTTCTTCTCGGCATGGACAAACATCTTCACATGCCCATAGTGTCGCAAGTCATAGCTCGTCGAACGGTAGATGGCTCGCGCGTCGCCGCTGGCCAGTCCGTCCACATCCAGCGCAATCGACTGTTCGTTGAGCTGCGTGTAGCTGTTGCCACTCGAGTACCACTCCTCTCGCTCGATTCCCGGAGGCAGCACATACGGCACCGGGTCGCGGCTGCCGTTCTCCTCAATGTTCACCGTGGCGATGTTGAAACTTGTGTTCTCGCTCGTACCCGTAGTGTAGTCGCCCGGCTGCAGCAGGTCCTCGCTGTATTTTCTCCAGGTCGAGTACACCAAATCCAACGTGGCGAAACGCAATATCACCGGCTCTTCAAACTGGTTCAGGAACATTCTCATGAAGCGGATGGACTGGTAACCGTTGATACTGCCGATTTTGGCATCCGGCTCCCGTATGGGGATACGGAACTGGTACCACCTGCAGGTTGTCGACTCCCCATTCTCCAACTGTACATTGCGCGCTTCCTGAATGTCGACAATATGGTTCTCTCCGATGACCATCCTGTCCGGACGCAGGTCTATCTCGTATTGGTAATAGTTCTCCGCTTCGCTCAACGTGTTGTCCTTGTTGATGTCTTCCACGTTGGGGTAGGCGCTGGCGCTGGTCATGTATTCCTCGTCGCTGTCCTCGTCCACAGGCGAATTGCCTTCGGGGTTGTTGTATTTCTTGTATCGGTCGGTGACCTTCACGTCGTTGTTGTCATAGTAGGTGCTGCGGAAATACATGAAGTCGTCGCCCGACGGGTCCTCGACCGCTTTCTGATATGCCACCGACCCCGTGCCGAAGCGCTGGCCCACCTCGTCAAGATACCACCTGAAGAAGTCCTGTTCGTCTTCCAAACCATGGGTCGACCCCAATCCGTCATATCCCACATCCTGATACATGCGGCTCTGGGCGTCATTGTCGAAGGCGTTCACTATCGGCTGCGTCGTCGGCACACGTCCCCAGATGGTGGTGTCCACATTGACTATCGTGGCACTCGTCGGCAAGCCGTTCTCAAAACTCTTCCGTCCGTCGCGCAGAATATCCTCGCTGATGTCTCCCAGGTTGATATACAGCTTGCCACCGCTGTGCGTGGGATTCTCGATGAAGGGGTCCATCAGCCAGAATTCGATGGTTTCTATATTCTGTGTCTCGAAGTCGGTATAGTCCAGTTTTCTCATTATACCGCCCCATCGGCTTGCCGGATTCTCCAGCGTGCCGCTGTCGGTGAGACCTGCGCTGTAGGCTGTCGGCGCCACATCGTAGTTATACGGGCCTCTCTCCGAAGGATAGTAGGCCAGGTTCAACTCGTAGACATACGTCGGCTGGCCTGCCACCCGGTCTTTGTTCGGGAACACCTCCTGCTCATAGATTCTTCTCGCGTATGGTTTCGACATATCGTCTCGGGTGATATTGCTCGGACGGGTACCCGTATTGTAGAAGTCGTTGCTGATTCTGTACCATGCCAACTTGGCCCTGTTCTTGCCATAGTCCAGACCGCTGCCGGGGGCCGTCTCCGGGAACATCGCCGTGCTCAAGCGCCAGTCCTGCGGCGTGCTGGCCAGGAACCACGAGTTCACCGTCGTCAGGTTGATACTGCTTTCGGCTCCTTCAAAGTCGTCCACATAGCTCACACTGCCCTCTTCGCTTCCCGTACTGCTCATGCCGGGAATAAAGTGGGCAAACTCGGCGGTCAGGCTCAGGTTAGACGGTGCCTTGGTGTCGATTCCCGGCAGCAGGTCCACCAGCTTGGTCACCAGCGGCACCTCGCCTCTCCAGTTCACATCCAGACCCCATATCGTGTTGCTCGTTGGCTCATCGCCGAAGTTGTTCTTCTGCGTCAGCGGCTTCTCGTGCAGGTTCATCACCGTCGCACCGATGTTGAAGTCTTTCTCCACCTCGTAGTTCAGGTGCAGACCCAGCATCCGTTTGGTGGTCATGCTGAACGAGTTGTTCTCCGAACTCACACTGATGGGTGTCCCGGAACTGAGGATGCTCTCGTTGATGATTCGCACCGTTCCCATGGTGTAGTCCACCGTGTAGTCCACATTCTCTATCAGCGGCATTCCTCCCGCCGTCACCGTGACGCTGCCCTGCGTCACACTGTAGCCCAACGAAATCTCGCCGCTCACACTGCTCGTGTAATAGCCTTCCAGGTAGAACCTGTTTCTCTCTGCATACTGCTGTGCCAGGGCCTTGGTCATGGTGTAGAGCGAGTCGAAGCAGTACTTCCGCGCCATCTCCTCGTCGCCCAACAATTCCCTCAGGTCTTTGCCGAAGGGTTCCACATACGGGAAAAAGATTCTGCCCGTCGATGCTTGGATCAAACCTCCCTTGAAGGCCGCCGAGTCCATCCAGTCAAACACGCCGTCGGCGTAGTAATAGCTCTGACTGGCATCCATCCTGTCGAGCCCGAACAGCTCAATCAGCGGCACACCCTCCCGCGGACCTTCGGTGAAGAATCCCACTCCGACACCGCCGTCCTCGCTCTCGTACAGCACATTCAACCGGAATCCGTCGCGACTCAGCTGGCTGCTCTTCAGGAAGTAGACGTTTTTCATCATCAGCTTCCACAGCGGGCTCCGTGTATCCACCGTCGTACTCTTCAGCAGTTTTACTATCAGCGTGTTCGGGTCGTTCACACCGTCCGTCGTCAGCTCGCCCACCTGATACACCGTCGTGTCGCCCACCACCTGGTACTGGTAGGCCACGGCAAGCACCTGGTCGTTGCTCAACGGCTGGTTCAGGGTGATGAATCCCAACTCGCGGTTGAAGGTGTATTCGTTCTGGTTCAGCAGGCGCGCGCTCTCCACTTTCTCATATTCGCTTCCCGCCGTAAATCCTATGCCCTGCATGAAACTGGTCACCGAGTTCACACTGCGCACACTGGCCGGGTTGACCAGCGTCAGCAGGTCGTTGGCCCCGTTGCTGGGCTTCACATTGCCGTTGCCGTGCACACGCGGGCTCCACGGATTGCCTTCGCCAAGGTCCGTCAGGGCCAGGATGTTCCTGTTCTGCGTCACGGCGGCACCCACATTCGTCCTCCACACCTCGATTCTCAAAATCCTCACGTTCGTGTTGGCCACCGGCAGCGTGCTCATCGCACGGTTGTAGTTGTCGTAGAAGTATTGCGCTATGAAGTAGTGGCGGTTGTCCTCGTATTCGTCGGCCCTGATTTCAAACTCGTGGCTGCTCGCACCGCCCTGCACCTGCAGGTTCTCCGTGCTGGTCTCCTTCTCGCTCACCACGGCGTCCACCGTCAGCTTGCCGAACTTCAGCTTGGTGTGGAAGCCGAACAGTTGCTGGCTGCCCTTGATGAGGGTCGTCGTCAACGGGAACGAGACATCCGCCGCCTCGAACAGCTGCAGTATGTCGTCCTCCTTGCCCTCGTATTTCAGCTTCAGCTGGTTCTCGAAGTCGAAGGTGGCATTGGTGTTGTGGTTGATGTCGAAACTGATCAGGTCGCCTATCTTGGCATTGAGGTTGATTTGCAGGTTCTCGTCGAAGTCGAAGGTCGTCACGCTCCTCTCGCTGGCGTCCCTCTGCGGGTCGTCGCGGTAGTTGTTCACAATCTGGAATGTCAGCTCCGCGCTTCCGCTGGGCGTAATTTTGATTTCCGGCTTGCCCATCAGGGCCTCAAGCTTCTGGCTGATCTGGTTGAATCCGGGAATCTTGCTCAGCAGGCCGCCGTCGCTGTTGTCGAGCACCGTGCCCCCGCGCTTCTCGTCCCAGTACTGGCGCATCAGCTGTTCCATCTTCCAGTCCTCGTAGTCCTCAAAACTCATGTATTCGCGACCAATCTCCATGTCGCCCACCATCTTCACCTTCACATAGTCGCCATGCTCGGCGTCGTATATCACAGTGTCCCTCACGCCCTTAGGCGTATAGCCACTGCCCATCGGCGTAAAGTCGACCGAATCGCTCTGTGCCATCGCCACAGCGTGGACACACAAAGCCACCGCCAATAGTAGTATATATCGAGTTATTGCTTTCAATTAGTCCTTTTTCTCTTTCAACCCTACCAAAACGCAATTCCTCGACAAATATTGTATCGCCCCTATAATAAAAATATAAAAATTATTAAAACCCTGCCACCCAGTCACTCCGTCACTCAGCCACCCAGCCACTCCCCTACAGTCTCCTCAACCCCTCTTTGATAATCTCTTCCACCGTCATCGGGCTGCCGTCGGCATTCTTCCAGTCGCCCGACGAGAGCAGTTTCTCCACGGCAGGCTTGGCGAAGCCCAGCATCGTCAGCGCCGTCTGCGCCTCCTCGAGTGTCCGCGAGCGTTCGCCGCTCGCCACGCTCCGTTCGCCGCTCACCACGCCGCCCACCTTGTCGGCCAGCTCAAGCACAATCCTTTGGGCCGTCTTGGCGCCGATGCCTTTCACGCGCTGCACCTTCTTCACATCCTGCGTCTGGATGGCCTCGCGCAACTCGTCCACCGTCAGCGACGACAGCATCACCCTCGCCGTCTGGTTGCCCACGCCGTTCACACCCACCAGTATGCGGAACATCTCGCGCTCCGCCATGTCGTAGAACCCGAACAGCTGCTGTGCATCCTCCCGCACCACGTGGTGGGCATAGAGCTTCACCTGCTCGCCCTCCGTGCGCCGCAGCGCCTCATAGGTATTCAACGTGATTTCCAACAGATATCCCACTCCTCCGCAATCCACCACAGCCTGTGTCGGCTCCAACGAGGCCAGTCGCCCCTGAAAGTATTCGTACATATTCGTTCTGTTTTTTCAATTCTCAATTCTCAATTTTCAATTCCCTCAGGGAACTGGTACCCTATCCCCTCTGCCGGCGAGCCCTCCTGGAGGGTGTAGTCGTCCTCGCCGGGGTCGGCGAAGAGGGGGTCCTCGCTCCATTCGCCACCCTTCACAATGCTGTGCAAGCCAAGATTATAGTTCATCTCATACCCCTCCAGCTCGCTCAGCAGCACCTCCTTTTGGTAGGTGCCCCACACGATGCAGTCCCTGAAGTCGGCCCTCAGCAGGTTGCCGCCCACGGGCTCACCGTTCTGTATCACATTGTTGGCCAGCACGATGGTCTCCACCTTGCGGGCGCTGTAGCTCCAGTAGTTGGCGAAGGTGCAGTGGCGGAAGTCGTAGTTGCCGCCCCCCAGCACCGTCAGGCCCGCCAGACAGTCGTACACCAGCAGGTTGCGCCCCACGATGGTGGCTCCCTGGCCTATGATGCCGCAGTCGCTCATGTTGCGCACAACGGTGTTGCTCACCGTGAGCTGCGCACCGGGATAGCACCGCAAGCCGCCCACGCCGTTCTCTATCACCGCGTGGTCTATCACATTGCCCGTACTGTAGTTGTAGAACCACACCGTCTGCCACTGCCCCGGCAGGAACGAGTACCATCCGTCGTGCCTCACCGACGAGAACACCACGGGTTCCTCGGCCGTGCCCAATGCACGCAGGTGGGCGTTGGAGTCCACTATCAGCATGGCCCCGGTACAGAAATAGAGCTCTTCGCCGGGATTCAGCGCGAGCGTGTGCCCGTCGAGCACCGCGGCAGGCTCCACGAAGACGTGGGGCCGCGTGTGGTCCCACCCCTCGCAGTCGATGACGGCAAACCAGGTCGAGTCGTCCGCGTTGCGGCGGTGGTACACGGCGTTGCGCCCCCAGGCCGTCAGCGGCAGGCGCTGCCCGTTGCCGAAGAGGATGGCGTCCTCCACCAGGAAAGGCTGCGTCTCGTCGTTGGGATTGATATTGGCCTGAATGAAGATGAAGACACTGTCGCCGGCCTCGATTTCCACATCGCGGGCCACCATCGACGTGTCGCCGTCCACATTCAGGCGGAAACGGCTGGCGCGGCCTCCCGCGAGGGTCACCGTGCTCAGGCGCACATTGTCGCCCGTGCGGTTGTACACCGTCAGCATACGTGTCGGCGTGCCCACGGTGGTGAACACCGTGTCGAAAGCCACCGTGTCGGCCGAGAAGTCCAGCTTCGCCGCACCGTCGTCCGTCACAAACCCTTCCCTCTCGCACGAGACGGACATCCACGGCAGCAAGCCCAAAACCACTATGTATAAAAACCTTTTCATCTGCTTAAAAAAACTCAGCCACCCAGCCACTTATCCACTCAGTCACTCAGCCACTCAGCCACTCCCTCACTTCGCGTACATCGAAAACACCTCCTCCAGCCGCTTGGTGCACACCGGGCAGAAGGGCGCGTAGTCGCGCATCATGCAGTGCATCGTGGGCCGGTAGACCCCCTCGTGGGCATAGCCCGCGCCCTCGTAGACCCCCAGGGGGCCGCACTCGTTCTTCGGCACGTCGACATTGTCGGGCGTGGGAACCTTGGTGCCCGACGGGAGCATGGTCTTCCACTTGCGCCCGAAGTCCTTGAGGTTGGTGATGTTGGGCTCCAGGGGCTCATAGTCGTTGATGTGGAGGTTGCCGTAGGCCAGGTCCTCGTCGACATACTCGTCGGCCAGGCCGCCGAAGGCATGGCCGAACTCGTGCGGCAGCACGTATTCCGCCAGGCGGTGCATGCTGGTAACGGCGTAGAAGTTGTAGATGGCGCCGCCGCCGTAGCGCTCGTCGTTGACCATGATGATGATATAGTCGCAGGGCGTGGTGCCCAGCGCGTCGTGCAGCTTCCACAGGCTGAAAGTCATCAGGTAGCGGTCGATGCCGAAGGTGCCGAACTCCGCGTCCACGTCGGCCTTGACGCCGTAGACGTTGAAGTCGTCGCGATGGCTCTTGAAAGGCTCCTGCCCGAAGAGGATTTCCTTCATGCGGTAGTAGTCCACGCGCAGCTGCGGGTCGCTCATGCCGTTGTAACCCTGGGCCACGATGGCCACGTCCACCTTGTCCTCCGGAGCGCCGTGCAGCTCAAGGTCGGTGCGCTGGCCGATGTGGTAGTTGAAGTCGAGCTCCTGCTCGTCGGGGTCGAAGGGCACCACCGTCTGGTCCACCAGCTGCATGTTGTCGTCCCTGCGCTGCAGGGCAATCAGCACCTTGCGCTTGGGCATGGGCAGCAGCAGCGTCTCCTCGAAGCGCGCCTTCACCTTGCGGCCCTTGGCCGTGCCGCGGTACTCGCGGAAGAGGTTGCTGTAGCCCTTGGAGTAGATGACCTTGCCGCTCTTGGCGTCGCGCATCTCCACGCGGTAGTCACCGTTGTCGAAGGGGTCGACGAGCACCTCGCGGCTGCCGTGCCACTCGGCCGAACGGTCGAGCCAGCGGCTCACCCACACGGTGTCGCCCTGGGCGTTGCCCTCGCGCGAGCAGTCCAGACGCAGCGTCCCGCCGGTGAAATATTTCTTGAACCTCACGTTCTGCGCACCGGTCGCACCCTGCACCATCACCATCGCCGCCGCAAGCAGCAGAACACTCATAAACCTATGCTGTTTCATCATTTTCATTTTTCAAGTCCTTAAGTAACGCCACACGGAAAAATTTATTGTACGCCGCCCCAAAAACTTCTTCCGCCACCCCTCCGCCGCCCTGCCACCCGAGAGGGGTCGAAGAGGTACATAATTCGGCATTTCTTATATCGTTCTTATATCGTTCTCATATACTTCTCATATACTTCTTATATAGGTGATATAAGAAGTATATGAGAAGTATATAGGAACTATATGAGAAGGGCCGAATTTGACCCCTCTTTGGGGGAGTGATGAGTGACGATTGATGAGTGATGAGTGGTGAGGAGGGGGAGCAATATTTTTTTCTCTATTCCGATAATTTGTTGTATTTTTGCAGCCCGAAAGGAAGATGTAACCTATGATAATAAAACTCTACAACGGCAATCCCAACGTGCGGGAAGTGAGGAAGATAGCCGACATGCTGTGCAACGGTGGCATCGCCATTCTGCCCACCGACACGCTCTATTGTTTCGCCTGCAGCATGGAACACAAGAAGGCCGTCGAGGCCATTGCGCAGCTGAAAGGGTTCAAACTGAAGCAGGCGCGCTACTCGATGCTGTGCCACAGCCTCAGCCAGGCCTCGGAGTATGTCCGCGCCATGGACAAGGACACCTTCGCCTTGCTGAAGCAGTGCCTCCCCGGCCCCTACACCTTCATCATGGAGGCCAGCGGCAGCGTGCCGCGCAACTTCCAGAATGCCAACAAGACCATCGGCATCCGGGTGCCGGAGAACGACATTGTGCGCGCCGTCATCGAGGAGGTGGGGTGCCCGCTCATCTGCACCTCGGTGCGCCCGCTGGGCGAGGAGGACGAGCCGGAGTACTACTGCGACCCCGAGCTCATCCACGAGCGCTTCGAGTCACGCGTGGACGTGGTGGTGGACGGCGGCATCGCCGACACCGAACCCTCGACGGTCATCGACTGCAGCGACGGCATCGAGCTTGTGCGACAGGGAAAGGGTGCTTTTGAAATTGAAAATTGAAATCTCCCCGCCTATCGGCGGAAATCATGGAAATCATGGAAATCAAGATTTTAACCAGATTTCCAAGATTTTGCAAGGAACGCAAGGACAAATCCTGGAAATCGGAATAGAATCGAAAGGATTTCCAAGATTTCCAAGATTTCACGAAGTGGGAAACGAAAAATAAAAACAGAAAAATGAAAATGGAGTTCTATTCCAGCCGTGGCGGGTGCCTGACGCGATTGCTGCTGCTCTCCATCGCCGTGATGGTGGGCGCGTGGCTGCTGCCGGGCATCGAGGTGGAGTCGTTCTGGGCGGTGTTCTGGACGGCCATCGTCATCTCGCTGCTGAACAACCTCATACGCCCTGTGCTCATCGTCATCACCCTGCCGGCGACGGTGGTGACGCTGGGACTGTTCCTCTTTGTGGTCAACGCCATCATCATCCTCATGGCGTCGGCCATGGTGAGCGGGTTCCACGTGGACAGTTTCGGCTCGGCGCTGCTCTTCAGCCTGGTGCTGATGGGCGTCAACTACCTGCTGGAGCTGCCCAACAAGTACCTCGACCGCAAGCCCCTCGAGCAGCAACAGCAGCAGCCTCCGCACGACGACGACACCGACGACGAGGGCTTCACCCCATACGAAGAAATCAAAGATTAAAAGGAGCGCCGGCGGGACGCCGGCATAAAACAAAAATAATTATGAAACAAATCACCAAAGCTGCCGAGTTGCAGCAGGCTGTGGCCGAAGCCAAAGCCAAGAATCTCGAGATAGGCCTTGTGCCCACCATGGGAGCCCTCCACGAGGGTCACCTCTCGCTCATCGAGCGCGCCCTGAAGGAGAACGACTTCGTCGTGGTCTCCCTCTTCGTCAACCCCATCCAGTTCAACAACAAGGAGGACCTGGCGAAGTATCCCCGCACCATCGAGGCCGACCTGGAGTTAATGGAGAGTTTGGAGCGGAGAGTGGAGAACGAGCTTGCGCAAGCACACTCATCACTCAACACTCATCACTCATCACTCGTAGCCTTCACGCCTACCGTCGAGGAGATGTACCCTGACGGAGAGCCCACGGAGATTGTCTATCATTTCGGTCCCGTGGAGGAGGTGATGGAAGGGCCGCGCCGTCCGGGCCACTTCAGCGGTGTGGCCGTGGTGGTGCGCCGCCTGTTCGACCTGGCGCAGCCCAAGCGTGCCTACTTCGGCGAGAAGGACTACCAGCAGGTGGCCGTCATCCGCGCCCTGCTGGAGCAGATCAAGTACCCCATCGAGCTGGTGCCCTGCCCCATTGTGCGTGCCGACGACGGCCTGGCCCTCAGCAGCCGCAACATGCGCCTCTCCCCTGCCGCCCGCGCCATAGCCCCCACCATCAACGCCACCCTCGAGCAGGCCGCCGAGATGGCCGAGTACGAGGACGTGGACGACGTGAAGGAATGGGTGTTGGACACCCTGGCGTCGTTCCACGAGGTGAACCCCTCGCTCTGCCCCGACGGGCTGAAGTTCGAGCCCGAATACTTCGAGATTGTCGACGCCCGCACCCTCCAGCCCATCGAGAACTGGGATGCCGCCGGCGACCTGGGCGCCGTGGGCTGCATCGCCGTGTGGCTCGACGGGGTCCGGTTGATCGACATCGTCAAGTTCTAAAAAAAGTTAAAAAAAATGGCTGCTTGTAGTCATTTGGAATTTTTCCTGTTATAATAGTGTATAGAAAAATTTTTTAAGTCATGAAAGTATCTATTCACGGAAAGAGCATCTGCAAGCAGCTGAAGGCCGTGCGCCAGCGCATCGCCGAAGAAAATGACATCCCGCTGGAGCAGCGGGAGTGCACCTACGAGGGTCCCTGCCGGGGCACCTGCCCAAGGTGCGAGGCCGAGGTGCAATACCTGGAGCGCGCCCTGGCCAGCCGCATCAAGCTGGGCAAGGCCGCCACGGTGGCAGGCCTGAGCCTCTCGCTGGCAGCCTGCGGCAACGGACAGGGCGGCCCCCTGGTGGAGGCCGACAGCCTGTCGGATGGCGAAGTGTTCGAGGAGGTGGGGCCGGAGGACACCCTCATGCCGCCTCCGCCTTTTCCCGACTCTCTCCTGCCGGAACTTGAAGGCATAGTGTCCTTGGGCGACCCGAATTACCCGGAGGAGTTCGCGGCGTCCAAGAACAGCCAAAAGGACGATTTCTACGACGGCTACTACACGGAGCCTCCCGTCAAGGCGGAGTTTCCCGGCGGACAGAAAGCGTTGGAGCGTTGGCTCGACCGGCACGTGCAGATACCTTCGCAGTTTGAGGAGGACGGCATTGTGGGCGAGGTGGTGGCGGCACTGCGCATCGAAAGCGACGGCAACGTGTCGGGCTACCGCATCATCAAGGGCCTCGAGGGCTGCAACAACGAGGCCCGACGGGTGATAAACACCATGCCGCGCTGGAAGCCCGCCGGCATTCCAGGCAAGGGGCCGGTGGCGTCGATTGTCACGGTGTCGATACCGTTCATGGCGCTGGGCGTCGTGGGCTATGTTGTTGAAGGCGAGATGCCCGAGGACGACCAGTCCGACGTGTTCGTGATTGTGGACGAAGAACCGCAGTTCCCCGGCGGACAGGAGGCCCTATACAAATGGTTGGAGGAAAACATCAAATATCCCGAACTGGCCAAAGAAAACGGCATCGAGGGCAAGGTGTACGTCACCTTCGTTATAGAGAAGGACGGCAGCATCACCAACGCAAAGCTTCTGCGCGACATCGGCGGTGGCTGCGGTGCGGAGGCTGTCCGCGCGGTGAAGACGATGCCGCGCTGGATTCCCGCCAAACAACGTGGCGAAACGGTGCGCTGCCAGTTCAACCTGCCGATAACTTTCACCCTGACCGAGGATGAAAGAGAACAGGCCAAAAAACAGTAGAAGACCCTGTCCATACACCCGTGTTGTACCGCAAGATTCCATCTGAAAAATAAAAAAATAATAATAGTCAAACATTTGTAATATTGTACTTTAAGCAGTGTAAAAGGCATACGGTCAAAAAAAAATTTGGTCAGTTCCAAAAAAGGTTGTACCTTTGCACCCGTTTTTGAGAGAAAAACAAACGCCGATTGTCCTATGGTGTAACGGTAGCACATCTGACTCTGGATCAGCTTGTCTTGGTTCGAATCCAGGTAGGACAACAAAGGAAGTCCCGGAACAAGTTTCGGGGCTTTTTGTTTATTTTGTTTCTCCATATAAAAAAATATTCGTACCTTTGCAGTTCAAAATAGAGAAGAAAAAGATGAAAAAAGCATTCGTATTACTCACGCTGATAGCGGCTACGGCCACCTTTGCCACCGCACAGCAGAAAGCCCTGCCGGGCAAATATGCGGGCAGCAACACCGTGACCATCTTCGACTCCACGGGAGTCTACATGGAGGAGTCGGGCCTCAGCCACGTGCTGACACACAAGTGCATAGAGATGTATTCCTTTGCCGGCTGCGCCGCCTACAGCACCTACAAGATTGACTACGACCCCCTGTCGGCCTACTGCGACATCGAGCGTGTGCTGGTGCACCGCCAGGCCACCGGCAAGACGGACACCCTGCTGTGGCCCGGACGCGACGGCAACATCACCGTATACGACTACGTGGCTCCCGCCCGCATGATTTACTGGGGCGCCAGCCAGAAGATGGTGCAGGTGGGACACCTGGACCTCGGCGACCGCCTGGAGATTTGGACCTACAAGAAAGGCTACACCTACGCCCTGCTGCAGGACGAGCAGCCCTCGCTCAACGGAACTTTCGCCGCCCTGCCCGAGGACGACGCACGCTATGTGCCGCCCATGAAGGGCCACTACTATGACATCGTGCCCTTCTGGAGCGACCAGCCCGTGAAGAGCAAGGTCTACATGCTCAATATCCTCGACACCAAGAGCCTTCAGTACAAAGTGTACAACGGCGAGCTGAACGTCAAGCGCGAGGCCGCCGACGAGGAGGGCCGCACCCTCTACACCTTCAGCAACAAGGAGGACATCATGCCGCTGAAGCGCGAACCTCGCGCCCTGGCCAACAACGACATACAGTGCAAACTGCTCCTCTCCACCAGCCCCGACTGGCAGGCCAAGAGCCGCTGGTTCTACGGCGTCAACGAGGACTACGGCAGCTTCACCGCCACCCCCGAGGTGCAGAAGAAGGTCAACGAACTGCTCCGTGGCGCCAAGGACGAGATGGACAGCATCAGCCGCCTGACCCACTGGGTGGCCGACAACATCCGCTACGCCGGTATCTCCATGGGCGAAGGCGAGGGCTTCACGCTGCACAACCAGAAGATGAACTTCACCGACCGCTGCGGCGTCTGCAAGGACAAAGCCTCGACGCTCATCGGATTCCTCCGTGCCGCAGGCTTCAAAGCCTATGCCGCCATGACCATGGCCGGCGAACGCATCGACCGCATCCCCGCCGACCAGTTCAACCACTCGGTCTGCGCCGTGCAGCTGCGCGACGGCTCCTTCCGCATGCTCGACCCCACCTGGGTGCCTAACGTGCGCGAACTCTGGAGCAGCGCCGAGCAGCAGCAGGGCTACCTCATCGGCACCGCCGAGGGCTGCGACCTGATGGAGACCCCCATCTCGCCTGCCCAGAACCACTACATCCGCATCATCGGCGAGAGCGCCATTGACATGGAAGGCACCCTCACCGGCACCCTCACCATCACCGCCGAAGGCCAGAGCGACGCCGCCGTGCGCGGAGTCTTCAGCGCCCCGCAGAGCCAGTGGCGCAGCAACCTCGAGCGCGAACTGCTCAGCATCGCCCCCAACGCCGAAATCGTCGACATCCAGTACAACGACCCCGACCACTACCTGGACCACCCCGTCAGCATCACCTACACCTACCGCATCCCCCACTACGCCACCGTCGACAAGAACGTCATCTCCTTCATTCCCCTCTCGGCACGCAACTTCTACCGCCGCGCCATGGGCCACCTGAACTTCAACCTCAAGCCCGAGACACGCACCCAGCCCTTCAGCGACCGCTGCTCGCGCCTGGTGGACATCCGCGAAACCGTCACCCTGCCCTACGCCCCCTCGCAGTTCCACTACCCCCAGGTGGACGGCATTGCCGACCCCGCCGCCAGCTTCGGCTGCGGATTCCAGATGGAAGGCAACAAACTCAGCTTCGGCGAGCAGGCCGTCTTCGGCAAGCGCCTCTACGAGGCCTCCGACTGGCCCGCCTTCCGCGCCAGCGCCATGGCACAGCTCAAAGTCTCCGAAACTCCCGTCATTTTAACCAAATAAGCACGTAAAGATATGAAAAAGTCATTATTTATAGCCGCCCTCGTCTCCCTGTTCAGCCTGGCCAACGCCCAGCAACCCGACGCCATCTACAAACTGCTGCGCTACGAGTGGACCGTCAATGCCGACGGCACCAGCGACTACCACTACCGCCACGAGGTGCAGATCCTCCGCAACCGCGCCCTCACCGCCTACGCCGACAAAGGCGAAACCTTCGTGGTCTACAATCCCGACCTCGAGGAGGTGACCATCAACGAGGTCTACACCCTCCAGCTCGACGGCACACGCATCGACATGCCGCAGAACGCCTTCATCTACCAGCTGCCCTCCGAGTGCGCCGACTGCGGCCGCTTCAACCACCTGCGCGAACTGGCCATGGTGCACACCGGCATGGAACTGGGATGCACCGTCGTGGTCGACTACACCGTCCATCGCCGCTACAACCTCCTGTACGAAACCCTCCCCCTGCAGCGCGAGTGCCCCATCGAGAAACTCGAGGTTATTGTGAACAACAACAGCAACTTCCAGGTGGAATTCGACACCTACGGCAAAAAATACATCTCCTTCCCCCACAACACCAAGGTCAACGTCGTCGCCAACGAAGGCACACGAAGCACGACCACCAGCCACATCTACACCAACATCCCGCAGGCGCCGCGCGAGGCCTACATGCCCGCCGACATCATCCCCACCCTGCGCATCTACAACGGCGCCCCCCAGCACACTCCCGCCTTCGACCAGAAACCCTTCAACGACGCTGCCGATGTCATGGGCCAGCTGATGAACGGCGACAACGCCCAGCAGAACATCACCAACATCCGCAACTACGTTGTGGACAACATCCACCTCAACGACATCCACCCCTCGCACCTCGGCTACGTCCACTCCACACCCTATGAAGTGTGGGCCACCGGCTGCGGCACCGCCACCGACAAAGCCGTCTTCCTGGCCGCCGTGCTCAACCGCGAAGGCTACACCGCCCGCGTCATCGGCGAGGACTACGACCAGGTGGGCGTCATGATCGACACCCTCGAGTACCGCCTCGACGTCCGCACCAAGGCCCCGATGGAAATCAACGGCGATGCCAAGGACGAGATGGCCATCTTCGGCGACACCAACACCATCGACGCCAGCCCGTTCCTCGACACCCTCGAGGACGGTTTCTTCCGTCTCCATGCCTTCTTCGCCCTGCCCGGCGAGCCCGAGGTCAGCGCCAGCGCCCTCCCCCTGCAGCGCACCACGCCGCTGGTGGCCTCGGCCTGCGACCTCCGCAGCAACCTCACCTACACCCTGCCCAAAGGCCTCAAGATGGTGGGCGGCGAAGTCAACCAAAGCCTCGACTTCCCCGGCATCGGCAGCCTGACCGTCACCGTCGAGCAGAGCGGCAAGAAAATCAACGTCGTCCGCAACCTCAAAATCGACCACAGCATCATCAAGGTGGAAGAGTACGCACGCTTCCGCCAGCTGCTGGCCACCTGGCAGACCCTCGAACAACAGGCCATCCTGCTCCGCAAGAAATAGCCCTCGGCGCACAAACCAAAAGCCTCCCCGTGAACACCACGGGGAGGCTTTTTTTGTTTTCTTCCGGTGCCTATCGCAACCGCTGGTTGATGACACCGCTGAAGGACACCGGCGTCTCGTCCATCGTACACGAGAAACTCAGCACCCCCACGGCTATCGAACCGTGCAGCTGCTTGATCAGGTACTCCGGATAGGGCTCGCCGACCGACGTCGGGACAATGTTGTAGCACACCATCGTGGTACGCTGCGGCAGGAACTCCAGACGGATGTCGGGCAGTGTGAGGTCGATACGGTAGTGCCCCAAGCGGTCCATGAAGACATTGTGCACAAACACCGTGGCAGTATCGCCCGTGATGGTCAGCTTGACGTAGACGTCCTTGTGGGTCTCGTTGCCCACCCTCATGGTGCCGATATAGGTCTGTGCGCTGGCCGCCAGGCCGAGCATCATCAACAATGAGAGAAACAAAGCGCGTTTCATATCACTATCTTTTTATTATTATCATAATTTTATCAGGTTGCCAAGAATGTCGCGCGTAAGGGTGCGCGTGGCGGCCGAGGTGGCGTTCTTCACCACCTTCTGCGTGGTCGAGGTGCGGCTGGTGCTCTTCTTGCCCGTCACCTTGTTGCTCACGGCGGTGCCCAGGGCTGTGGCGGCGGTGGCCGTAACGGCGGTCACAACGGCCTTCAGCACCTTGGCGAAGATGCCTTTCTTCTTGGGCTCGGCCTTGGCCGTTCTCTCCTGTTTTGCCGGAGTTTCCGGAACTTCCGGATTACCCGGAATATCCGGAACCGCAGCTTCAGCCTCCTTGAGCAGCACCTCAAAGGCACTCTCGCGGTCCACCATCTTGTCGTACTTGCCCGCCAGACGGCTGCCGCGGATGATGTCGCCGCGCTGTCCTTCGGTGATGGCACCGATCTGGCTCAGCGGGAACAGCACCTTGGCCCTCTGCACAATGCCGGGGGCACCCTTCTCGTCGAGGAACGAAACCAGCGCCTCGCCGGTCTCGAGGCTGGTGATGGCCTCGTCGGTCTTGAACGCGGGGTTGGGACGGAAGGTGTCGGCGGCGGTCTTCACAGCCTTCTGGTCCTTGGGCGTATAGGCCCGCAGGGCATGCTGCACGCGGTTGCCAAGCTGGCCGAGGATGTTCTCGGGAATATCGGTAGGGCTCTGGGTGACGAAGTAGATACCCACGCCCTTGGATCGGATGAGGCGGATCACCTGCTCAATCTTGTCCACCAGGGCCTTCGAGGTGTCCTCGAACAGCATGTGGGCCTCGTCGAAGAAGAAAACAAGCTTGGGCAGTTCCATGTCGCCCACCTCGGGCAGAGTGCTGTAGAGTTCGCTCAGCAGCCACAGCAGGAAGGTGCTGTAGAGCTTGGGCTGCAGCATCAGTTTGTCGGCCGCCAAAACGTTCATCACGCCCTTGCCGCCCTCGGTCTGGAGCAGGTCGTAGATGTCGAAGCTCGGCTCGCCGAAGAACTTCTCGGCGCCCTGGTTCTCCAGCTGCAGCAACGAGCGCTGGATGGCGCCCACAGTGGCGGCGGAGATGTTGCCGTACTGGGTGGTGTACTCCTTGGCATGCTTGCTGACGTAGTCCAGCATCGAGCGCAGGTCCTTCATGTCGAGCAACAGCAGGCCGCGGTCGTCGGCAATGCGGAAGACGATGTTGAGCACGCCGTCCTGGGTCTCGTTCAACCCCAGCAGGCGCGAGAGCAGCTGCGGCCCCATCTGGCTCACGGTGGCGCGGATGGGATGGCCCTGTTCGCCGAAGACGTCGAAGAACCGCACCGGGCACGCCTGGAACTGCGGCTCGGGGATGCCGAACGCATCCTTGCGCTTCTCGATGAAACTGCTCATGGCGCCGGCCTGGCTGATGCCGCTCAGGTCGCCCTTCATGTCGGCCATGAAGCAGGGCACGCCGGCCTGGCAGAAGGTCTCGGCCATCACCTGCAGGGTGACCGTCTTGCCCGTGCCCGTGGCTCCGGCTATCAGCCCGTGGCGGTTCGCCATGCGGCCATTGATACAAAGATTCCCATCGTCGCAATGGGCTATATACAATCCATGTTCCTTGTCAAACATTTTTTATCGGGTTATCATTGAAGAAAACAAAATATCGTCTACCATCACACAATCACCCTCAATGTGAAAAACAATGCGCCATTTCCTGTTTCGCGTGGTAACTGTTTTAGCCTCCGGGTGAATCATCTTGGCCACAACCGAACCGGACTTCCTGATGCTGCGGCCATAAATTGCGAGTTGCAATATCTCGGCAATCAACGCCCTGCCGTACTTGCGCGCATTTTCTTGCGACGTCAGCCCGGTCACGTAGTCGACAATCCCGTCTATCTTGCGGAATACCCGTCGGCTAATCCTCACTTCCAGTATCTGCATAGCGCTTATCGATAGCCGACATCAACGCATCCGCGAACTCTTCGACACTGTACCACTCCTTCTCCCCCGGACGCAACGGCCCAAGGTCTTCGGGGGTGTCCCACCCCGCAAACGGGGTTCCGTCGGCAACAGGCACATTGCCTATTCTTGGGTTCTGCATGGCCAACGGGGTTCAGAACGTCCAGTTGAAGCCCAGCTTCAGCAACGTGTTCTCCCAGCGGAGCACATCGGTGAAGGAGTTGAGGCCGGCGTAGAACATCTGCGTCTTGCGCTCGATGGGGTCGATGCCGCTGATTTCGGGGTCGTAGGTCTCGGTCTCGCTGACGAAGCCGATGGACAGCAGGTCGAGCATCAGCTCGGCGCTGAGGTGTTCGGAGAACTCATAGATGAGCGTCGGACGCACACTGACGCCCCAGGTCATGTCCTTCACATGGTCGTCGTAGGGCTCCACCTCCAGGTACTCGTTGGGGTTGGGATAGTTGGTGGTGGTATAGTTTTCCGTGTACTTGTTGGGGCCCAGCATGCGCAAGTTGCCCTGCAACAGCAGATTGAAGTGCATGTTGCCGAAGCGGAGGAACTCCCACTTCACCTGCGGAGCCACCACCCAGCCTTCGCGCAGGAGGTGCTTCCTGTGGTCGGTGACATTGATGTCCATACCCACCTGACGGTAGAAGTAGGTGTCGGTGGCCAGCAGCGTGTCGAACGCGCAGTTCACATAGCCGCCCATCACGCCCACATAGAGGTTGGGCAACACCTTGTAGCCCACCTGCAGGGCACCCACCATGTACGACGACGTGCTCTCGTTGTTGTTGATCGACGTGCTGTTCTTCTGCCAATAATAGCCGCCCTGAAGGCCGAGCACGAACTGTGCCTGCGATACCGTGGCCACAGCCACTGCAAAGAGTAAAAGTACTACTTTCTTCATTGTGATTTTTCCTATTTTTCAAAATGCAAAGATACGAAGAAAAAATGAACTATCGGCCCCTCGGCAATATTTTTTTTCTACTTTTATAGTAACCATATAAAATACAACACCTTACATTTCGCCCCTCGCACCCCGCCATTCCGCCTCCCCTCCCCTGCCCTCCCAACCCGTCCCGCTCCCCCTCCAACACCCATCCGAGAGGGGTCAAATTCGGCCCTTCTCATATAGTTCCTATATACTTCTCATATACTTCTTATATAGGTGATATAAGAAGTATATGAGAAGTATATGAGAACGATATAAGAACGATATAAGAAATGCCGAATTATGTACCTCTTCGACCCCTCTCGGACCCCTCCCGTGGAGACGCGGCATGCCGCGTCTCTACATTGGGGGTGGGAGATGGAATTTTTTTTTTGCCGAATCGAAAAAAGTTTGTATCTTTGCCACAGAAAACAAAGTCTAATCCAAAAGCCTAACACCTGATGGAGAAGAAGATAGGAACAATTACCATACTCATTCGCGACCGCGAAGTGTCGCTTTCTGTCAACAAACTGTTGTCCGGATACGCCGATATTATCCTCTGTCGGCAGGGACTGCCATTCCACGACCGCCCTGTGGCCGTCATCTCGCTCATTGTCGAAGGCGAGATGAACCGCATCAACGCCCTCACCGGCAGCCTGGGCCGCCTGCAAGGCCTGAGCAGCAAGGCTGTGGTGGTGTAAAATCCGGACTTTCCGGAATATCCGGAATATCCGGAAAATCCGGAAAACCCGGAGCCTCCGGGCAAAAAGAAGAAAATATTAATCCTAAATAAAAGCAAAGAACAATGAGACATCAGAATTTCATCGACCGCGACAAACTCTACGGCATGCTGGAGAACAACGCCCCCAGCGAGAGCCAGCTGAACGACATCCTCAACAAGGCCCGCAAGCTGAAGGGCCTGAACCTCGAGGACGTGGCCAAACTGCTGAGCGTCGAGGACGAGGCCGGCATCCAGAAGATTCTGGACACCGCCGAATACTGCAAAAACGAGATCTACGGCCGCCGCCTGGTGCTTTTCGCACCCATCTACACCGGCAACGCCTGCGTGAACAACTGCGTCTACTGCGGCTTCCGCAAGGACAACAAAGCCCTGAAGCGCAAAGTCCTCACCCTCGACGAAATCGAGACCGAGACCCTGCACCTGCTGCGCATGGGCCACAAACGCGCCCTGCTCATCTGCGGCGAAAGCCCCAGAAACGATGCCAACTACATGGTCGAGGCTATCCGCCGCACCTATGCCGCCAAGGACGAGAAAGGCAGCAGCATACGCCGCATCAACGTCGAGCTGGCCCCCATGAGCGTCGAGGACTACGCCAAGCTCAAGGCCGAGAAGATAGGCACCTACGTCTGCTTCCAGGAGACCTACGACCCCGTGGCCTACGCCCAGTTCCACCCCGCCGGCACGCCCAAGGCCGACTACCTCTACCGCCTCACCTGCATGGACCGCGCCCAGGAAGGCGGCATCAACGACGTGGGCATCGGCGCCCTGTTCGGACTCGTCGACTACCGCTTCGAAATCCTTGCCATCATGGAGCATGCCCGCCACCTGGAAGAGGACTACGGCTGCGGCCCCCACACCGTCTCCTTCCCCCGCATCGAGCCTGCCGAAGGCACCCCCTTCAGCCAGCGCGAGAACATCCCGCACCCGGTGAGCGACAAGGACTTCATGAAGATTATCGCCATCATCCGCATCGCCATGCCCTACACCGGCATCATCATCTCCACCCGCGAGCGGCCCGAGCTGCGCGACCAGCTGGTGCGCTACGGCGTGAGCCAGATTAGCGCCGCCTCCGAGACCAACCCCGGCGGCTACGACGAGGAAGGCGACAACACCAAGGCCAAGCCCTACGAGAAAACCGGCTCCACGGGCGCCCAGTTCACCCTCGGCGACCACCGCTCGCTCGACGAGGTGATCTCCATGATGATCGACGGCGGCTACATCCCCTCCTTCTGCACCGGCTGCTACCGCAAAGGCCGTGTGGGTGCCGACTTCATGGACCTGGCCAAGCCCGGCCTCATCAAGGAGTACTGCAAGCCCAACGCCATGTTCACCTTCCGCGAGTACCTGGAGGACTACGCCTCCCCCGCCACCAAGGAGAAAGGCCTGCGCCTGCTGAAGGAACTGACCCAGACATTCCCGAAAGAGGAGCTCAAACGCCGCGTGGAAGGCAACCTGTGCAAGATTGGCAACGGCGAACGCGACCTCTACTTCTAACGGAGTGACAGCGAATTGCATTTTTTAACAAAAAAAATTCCCAACGGTTGCAAAAAAGTTCGTATCTTTGCAACCGTTTTCAAAGAAACGGCCATTAGCATAATGGATAAAGTTTTCATGGTTTTGATAGCAAGTTGGGGAGTTCCAGTCTAGGGATTCCCCTCTTGCTTTTCCGGTGGAAACGGACCAAAACGGTTGGCGCAAACAGACCCGGGCCGGCGATGGAAACAGAGCGGGGAAGATGGTGTGGAGGGAATGGGAAATGTTAAAAATGTGCCAAAAACGTTTTTTTTTCTTGTATGTCAAAAAAAAGTTGTACTTTTGCATCGTCAAAATTAAGAAAAATTAATAAAAAAAAGAATTAAAAGTTTAACCAAAAAAATTAAAAAAACATGAAAAAGATTTTATTGACCCTTGCTCTTGCAGCATTTGCAATGACCGCCAACGCCCAGTGGGTGCTCGGTGGAACCCTCGAAGCCAACCACAGCAACATGCACGCCACTGACTATGTCACCGGCACCACCAGCAACCACTTTGAGATTGCCCCCAAAGTTGGCTATTGGCTGAACGACAACATGCAGATCGGTGTCCAGCTGGGCTGGGCCTACGACTACACCCGCAACTACGCCGGCAATGACGACACCTACGTTTCGACTTCCAATACCGGTGTCTCCGGCCAGCCCACCATCGACATTACCCCGTATTTCCGCTACAATGTGGCCAACTGGAAAAACTTCACCGTTTTTGCCGAGGCACAGCTGAACGTCGGACTCCACCTCGAGAGCTCGAACTACAACACCGTTGGTAGCGTTACCACCGACAATGGCGACAACTACACCAGCTTTGGTCTTGCTGTCATCCCTGGTCTGAACTATGCTTTCAACGAGCACATCTCCATGGACCTCTATGTCAACCTGCTCGGCTGCTATGCCAACTTCGCCACCGCCGAGAACTGGGGTAGCCACGAGTTCGGTCTCGGTCTCACCATGGACCCCCAGACCGTCAACGCCCACCTGAACAACTTCGCCATCGGCTTCAACTACAGCTTCTAAGCTGACAGCTGATAACAAAAAAAGGCGGGGAAACCGATTGGTTTCCCCGCTTTTTTTAGAAGGGATAGAGGGGATAGAAGTAATAGAGGCGATAGAGACGATAGATGTGATAGATTTTCTATAGTCTCTATCGCTTCTATCGTCTCTATTACTTCTATCACATCTATCCCCTCTATCCCTTCTATCCCCTCTATCCCCTCTATCCCCTCTATCCCCTCTCCCCCAGGGCTGCAAGCTGGCGCTTGAGGGCTGTATTCTCCTGGCGAAGGCGTGCTATCTCATCCCGCAGTTCTTGTATCTGGCATCGGGCCTCGGCAAGGGCTTCGCGTTCTGATGTGCGGTATCCGAGACGCGCCGCTGTCATCCGTTCCTTGATACCTCCCTGAGTGACAAACTCCTGTTCTTTGTTCTTCAGATAGGTCTGCATCATTGTGTCGACCATGCAACAGAGGGTGATGGCCGCATTGGAGAATTCCTCCTCGTTCCATTTTTTGAAATAAGGTTCATAGTCCTCCAGTTTGTTATGGTTCTTGCAAAATCCAGTCAGTCCCGGATAGCGAGGATGCATGGCATCCCATTGTTTCAGCGAGTGAGCCTTCAAGTAGTCGATATAATCCTCTTTGAGTTCCTTGATACTTGCCCGTGCCACATTGAGCAGTTTAGCTTCGAGCTCGGTGGATGTCATTCCGTCGGCCGACCCTTCCACAATGTTTTGCTTCCCGCTGCGAGCCGCCTGTACCATTTGGTCGACCGTACGGTCACCATGGGCTGGGAGAAACCTCCGGCAGAACACCACCGTCATCTGGTAGAGCACATCTGCCTTCTGATAGAACCAGAGGTCTTCCCACTTGGTCTGCTTGCGGAGGAAGGTGTAGCCGGTTGGATTTTGCATTTTTCTGTTGTTTTTTTATTGTTATTTTTTTTTAGAGGCGATAGATGTGATAGATGTGATAGATTTTCTATCGTTTCTATCCCTTCTATCATCTCTATCATCTCTATCCCTTCTATCGCCTCTATCCTTCTCAGGCGTCGGCGAAGACCTTGCCGTCGCTGAGGGTCACCTGGAGTTTGGTGTACTCGCAGTGGAAGTCGTTCTTGAGGCGATCGAGGTAGCGGCGGCTCTCCCAGTGGCACATGGGCAGGTCGTGGAGCAGGCAGTTGCCGCAGGTCTCAGGCGTGGTGGCAGGCACCTCGGTCTGGGTGAGGATCCACTCCAGGCACTCGATGGTGAGGCGGCGCATGTCCTCGACGGTGTAGTGTCCGGTCATGATGACGTACATGCCCGTGAGGCAGCCCATGGGGCCGACGTAGACCACGTCGTCCTTGGCGCGGGAGTTGCGAAACCAGGTGGCCATCAGGTGCTCCATGCTGTGCATAGCCGACGGGGCAACGGCGGGTTCGCGGTTGGGTTCGGTGATGCGGAGGTCGAAAGTGGTGAAGCCCTTGTCGATTCGCGACACATAGATGCCCGGCTTCAGATGGGTATGGTCGATGGTGAAACTCTGAATTACTTCCATGTATGGTTTAAAGTTTAAAGTAGTTCGAGGTATTTTTTAACGAAACGGAACGAGGTGTTGCACATGGAGGCAAGGAAGTCGGCCCACTGTATATGGTGGTCGTCGGTGCGCCCGGGGGTGTCGCTGATGACGCGAAGGCTGATAAAGGGCACGTGCTCCAAATAGCATGTCTGGGCAATGGCAGCACTCTCCATGTCGCATGCCAGACCGTCGATGAAATGGCGCTTGATGTTGTTCTGGCGCTCGCGGTCGGTAATGAACTGGTCGCCGGTGCAGATGAGTCCCGTCATGCGGCGCTCGTTGTCCATGAGGGGCACCTCGAGGGCATGGTCGAGAAGCCGCGGGTCGGCATCGTAGCGTGCCGGCAACCCCTGTACCTGTCCGAGCACGCAGGGTCCGTCCTCGCTGATGCCGCCACAATCCACGTCGTGGTAGACGCACTGCGTGGCGACAAAGATGTCCATCACGTTCAACAGGGGGTCGATGCCGCCTGCCAGGCCGGTGCTGACGATGGCGTCGGGGTGGTGCTGCTGAATGAGGCGCATGGTGCCCACAGCGGCATTCACCTTGCCGACACCACATCGCCAAAGGATAATCTCGTTGTTTCCAAGGCGGCCAAAGTCGCCGCCGAGAGCATCGCGCATCTGGCGATACTCAATGTCCATAGCTATAATAACTCCTATTTTCATATTTCACTAAAAGTCTATTTTGCAAAGATACTAAAAAATGTGCGATTTCTTTATCCTGTGGGAAAATATTTTTTTTGAAGATTCGTTATATCACTAAAAACTAATTACTAACACCAGACAAAGAATCAACATGAAACGCAGGATACGTGTCATTATCATATCGGTTTTTGCCATTGCCGCCGTCAGTTTGGTGGTAACTCAGTTCTTCCAGACGCGACGCACCTTCTCCATCAACGACAACATGTTCAATGTCGGCGTGAGCAATGCCATGGACGAGGTAATCAAGCAACTGGGAGGAGAGTCGCAAGCAATCCCGGGACAGGCGTCGGAGCCGTTCAACTACCAGGAGCTCGACTCGCTCATCATCGAGCAGTTGCTGGTCAACGGTATCGACATACATCCGGTGGTGGGCCTGTACAACGGCACAGAGCGGTCGTTTCTCTACAGCTCCGACCCCCAACACGAGCAGAAACTGGAGGAATCGCCCTACAGGTACAACTTCCACCCTGCCGGAGTGGTGTCCAACAGCCAATTCTTCATCATACTGTCGTTTCCAAGCGCACAACTTTTCCTGCAGCGCAACTCCAATCTTTTCGTCTACCTGAGCTTCTTCCTGGTGCTCATCATCGCCGCCATGTTCATCATCTCGCTCCGCGCCATGGCCAACCAGCGCAAACTGGACCAGATGAAGTCGGAGTTCATCAACAACATGACCCACGAAATCAAGACCCCCCTGGCCACCATCGGTCTGGCGTGCGAAATGCTGCGCGACGACACCATCTCGCAGGACAGCGAATCGCGGAAGAACTTCATCGGCATCATCAACGACGAAAACCAACGCATGAGGGTGCTGGTGGAGACCATACTGCAGAGCGCCAAGATGTCAAACAAGAACTTCCGTATCAACCCCAAAGAAGTCGACGTGCACCAGATTATCGGCAAAGTGGCACAAAGCTTCAAACTGCCCATTGCCAACCGCGGAGGCCGGCTGACCACCGAGCTGCATGCAGAGCCATCGGTGATTGTGGCCGACGAACTGCACATAACCAACCTCGTCTACAACCTTATCGACAATGGAATCAAGTATTCGAGCGACGCCCCCGACATTACCATAAGCACCTGCATTGCCGACCGCTTCCTGGAGCTGCGGGTGAGCGACCACGGCATAGGGATTTCCAAGGAAGACCAGAAGCACGTCTTCGAGAAGTTCTACCGTGTGTCGACCGGGAACGTGCACAACGTGAAAGGCTTCGGCATAGGGTTGAACTACGTGGCCCAGGTGGTGAAGCTGCATCATGGCCACATAGCCCTGGAGAGCGAACTTGGCGAGGGGTCGACATTCATTATCAGTCTGCCGCTGGAATAGACAAAAAAAAGAGGAGGGCCGGCGCTTCGCGCCGGCCCTCCCTTATTCAAACACAATAATTTCTTTACTGCACAATGAAACGTCCGCTACGGCTGTTCATCCGATAGATGTAGACGCCAGCGGGATAGTCTTCGACATCCACCGTCAGCTCGCCGACGCCGGCCTGCACATGGTAGGTGGCCATCAGTTTGCCCTCAACATTGTAGACCATGAGGTCGGAAGCATTGGGGGTGTCGTAGGTCAGCGTAACGCTGTACGTGGCAGGGCTAGGATAGGGAGTGCCAAGCTCGGTGCCATCGACAACTTCGGCAATACGCTCGAGGTTGCTCGGAACCATGCCACGGATATAACGCTGGCCGAGGTTGAAATTATAACCATATCCAGAAATGGGCATATTGTTTATACCCAGATTGAAGAAAGTATTGCCGCCGCCGTCCCAGCCCCAGTTCATACGATAACGGTTGGTGTCGGTTTCCATATAGCCACAACATACCCAGGCATGGCCTGCAGCGTCGGCACCCTCACCCGTTGAGGAAGAGCCGCTCATATAGACCACATCGCCGTTAAGGAGCATGTTGCGAATACCATTGACAAAATCGCGGTCTGCATTGTTCCGACGTGCCACCAAGGTGCCCTGTTCATATTTGAAGTACTGGCTCATTGCACCCGGCACATAGTTGCTCTGGGTGCCGCTGCCGTCGGGATGGTATGCCATCTGAACAGACACACCTGCGTAGTAGCTCAGGCGGGCAATCTCTTTTGTCTCTTCATCCGAGCAGGTCCAATTGCTATGTTCGTCATACGGAACCAAAGGCATCATATCATAGTTGAAAGGCTCCATAGTATCGAACTCGACCTTCATCAGAATATTGGGCATGGCCAATCTTTGAGGATCGTTGCTGGCGAAAGCATTCCTCAGCCAATAGCGGGCAGTGCCCGTAGCTTTCTGCGGGAATTCGTAGTAGCGCATAATCTGAGCGATGGCGGTGGCCACGCAACCCGTAACGGCATGACGGCCATTGGTGTCCTGGGGGCAGAAACGGTCGTAGGTCGTTCCATCGGTAAGGCCCTGGCCCCAGGCGGATCTCATAAGAGTAATCTGGCGTTCCTTGGTGTCACCTTTATAGCTCTTGGTCTTCAGTTCGGTCCACATCTGATGGTCGGGATAGTCGTTCACGGCATCGAGTTCCTGAATCTCGCTCACCATGTCGGCATAACCATTGAGCCACCACATCATGTTTGCGGGGGCATTGTCCAAATCAAAGGTTCCATCGATAGAATAAGCAATGATGGGGTCGATGGTGGTGGTACCGGCCATGACAATCCAGCCAGAGTCGGCGATGTTGAAGAAATAGGCCGCAGGGATACCCAACTTCTCGTTGTCGATCTGATAGACGAGCGTGAGGCTTTTCTCGGTCAAGCTTTCCACTCCGGTGTAATAGCCCATAAAATAGGCAGACGCAGTTCTTGCCTCTTCCAATGAGATATTGTCAGCCTTGGCGGTATTGGCGCAAAAAGCCATCGCAGCCACTAACAATGAAGAGATTACTTTTTTCATTTTACTATTTTTTATATTATTTATTCACTTTAAAAGCGGTGCAAAAATACACTTTTTTTTTGACATAGAGGCAATTTTTTATCAAATACCTACATTTTAGTATTCGATATGAACTATTTATTGCAACATCTTTTCCAAAACACCACAGACCAGCCTATTGAAAAAGCGACCCAAGGATATACCGAGGGTCGCTTTTTTGTGTTTTCGGCTTGGCCTTTATTCGGCAACAACCTCAACGTTCAGTTCGGCCTTGATCTCTTTGTAGACATTGACCTTGGCGGTATAGGTACCGACGGTCTTGATGGCCTCGACACTGATCTGCTTGCGGTCGATGTCGTAGTTGTGCTGCTCCTTCAGAGCTTCGGCGATCATGATATTGTTGACGCCACCGAAGAGCTGGCCGTTTTCGCCGACCTTGGCGATGATCTTCACGGTCTTGCCGTTGAGGGCGGCCTGCTGGGTCTCGGCGTTCTTGCGGAAGGCTTCCTCCTTGTGGGCGCGCTGGCGCATGTTCTCGGCGTGGATCTTCTTGTTGACGGGAGTGGCGATGATAGCCATACCCATGGGAAGAAGATAGTTGTTGGCATAGCCGTTCTTGACGTTGACGATTTCGTCCTTGTAGCCCAGGTTGGCCACATCTTGCTTAAGTATGATTTCCATCTATTCTTCCTCCATTGATTTATTTGAGACAATCGGCGACGTAGGGCATCAGGGCGATGTGACGGGCGCGCTTGATAGCCTGCGACACTTTTTTCTGGTACTTGTTCGAGGTGCCGGTGATGCGGCGGGGCAGAATCTTGCCCTGCTCGTTGACGAACTTCAGCAGGAAGTCGGCATCCTTATAGTCGATATACTTGATGCCGAGTTTTTTGAAACGGCAGTATTTCTTACGCTGGGTTTCCACAGCGATGGGGGTCAAATATTTGATTTCGGTCTCGTTAGCCATACTTTTGTAACTTTTAACTGTTAACTCTTATCTCTTTACTGACATTCAGGCCTCGGCGGGGGCTTCGGCGGCAGCCTTCTTGGCGTTGCGTTTCTTCTCGTTGTAAGCCACAGCATGCTTGTCGAGGCTGACGGTGAGGAAACGGAGCAGACGCTCGTCGCGCTTGTAGGCAATCTCAAGGTCGTTGATGACGCTACCCTCGGCGCGGAACTCAATCAGGTAGTAGAAGCCGGTGGTCTTCTTACGGATAGGATAGGCGAGCTTGCGCATGCCCCAGTTGTTCTCGTACACGATCTCGGCACCCTTCGAGGTCAGCAGATCGACGTACTTCTTTACCGTTTCCTTCATCTGTTCTTCAGACAAAACGGGAGTTGCAATGAAAACGGTTTCGTACTGTTTTACCATTACTTTGTTTGTTTTTTTTGTTTGTTAATACTTTACTAAAACAAAAAAAAGACAGGCACATGTCCTGTCTTTTTTCTTTGAGCCACTTTGCGGACTCGAACCGCAGACCTACGCATTACGAATGCGTTGCTCTACCAACTGAGCTAAAGTGGCGGCGGCGGTTTTTAGTTCCGCAAAAGCGAGGTTTTTTTTGTCGGGGTGAGAAGACTCGAACTTCCGGCCTCCACGTCCCGAACGTGGCGCGCTAGCCAACTGCGCTACACCCCGCGATAAGTGTCCTGGCAGGGATTCGAACCCTGGACCCATTGATTAAGAGTC
>Ga0326511_10000056_pt1 | contig 83372 bp, 143 predicted proteins | sample 0_2496_0518_D_FD_203701 | JGI IMG/M metagenome (GOLD analysis project Ga0326511, IMG submission 203701) | Bovine rumen microbial communities from UC Davis, California, United States - 0_2496_0518 | ecosystem: Host-associated > Mammals > Digestive system > Stomach > Rumen | place: USA...
TATGAGGAATATATGGAAATCAGCGAATATCTCGAAAAATATGTATGAATCATCCCCGCTTGCGTCCGTGTTTTTGGCGGTATGGATCAAACCAAGCGCAAGCACTCGCCGCAAGGCATAACACCAACACCAACATATAACAGGAGGGAAAGACCATGACCACAGCCGAAATTAGACGAAAGAACGTCAAGAAGTTAGCAGAACGCGCGGACACATACGCCGCCGATCCTCTCGCCGCAATAGCAGACGCCACAAAAGCAATGAACGCATTTTACAGACTCGCCGGATTTTCTGTCCGGCTTTTCTATATCAATAACGATGAAAGACTTTACACGCGCTATTACAAAAACGGACGGCTTGACGAAATGGAAAAGCAGGAGGAACGCCGGATTGATACGGTAAATTCATACCTTGCAAAATTTCACGCGCGAATGGTTTATAACGGGATTTATCCGTCTATATGCGATGAAAAGCACGACAATGATCATGGATGTATTGATGATCTGTTTTTGACAGCATGGTATTAAAGGAGGGAAAAACAATGATTATGAGATTCGCGACAAAAAGAGACATCAACGGCAATAGATATTTTTTGGGTATTGATACCGACAACAAAACATTTGCGCGTGAATCAGCACACTATTATTGCAAGGATGATCTTGACGGTGAATTGACAAAGACCAAACGCCACGCATTTATTGACCGATTGATTGACAATGGATTTTCTGAAATTGACCACATTTAAGGCAAGCGACCGCCGGAAAGAGCGCGCGCGCGGTTATCTGTCAAAGGATAACCGCGCATTGATAACTAATAACAGATCATTCTATGGAGGAAAAACACCATGTTACATTTTGCCGTAAATCAGAAACAATATGATACACTCGCCGGAATCCGCTATTGGATAGCAGACAAGGAAAGAATGATTGAGCGATACGGGCATAATGAGCCGGAACTTGACAGCATACACAAGACCATATGCGGATTATTCGATGAAGCAGACCGCTTAAAAATCCCTTTTTGGGTACAGAATACCGCCATTTGTAGTGTGCAGGGGCATTGGAGGGACTATTTGAGCGAATACACCTATCAAGCGTTGGAAAAGAAAAATATTGATTGTAGCGCGGTAACTTGTCTATGAGCAGGAGGACAAAAGCAATGAATGATATCAAAAAACTTCTATATAACGTTATGTCGCAGGATATAGGCGTTATGAGCGAACACGGGGACAACGACATTGATTTATTACATGAGATCGAATCGGCAGACAATGAGATTATCAATGCATATATTGACACATATTTAAGGGAGGATTGAACAATGAATGCATACGAAATATATGAAAATCTTAAGGATATGGATTATATGGACTATGAGGACACAAAGGAATCAGATATTGAGTATATCGCCGGAATGATTGCGAGAGTAGGCGTTGAGAAAACGCTTGCCATTTTGGGAGGGGATGAATAATGATTGTTGGTTTATTGAGTATACCAGTAATTCTTTTAGCAACGAGTAAAGCAATCCGACATATCGCCGCAATGTAAAGGAGGATCAGAAAATGCTTAAAATCTATATTGACAAAGAGCCGGAATGGATTGATATTGATATGCTTAATGATTGCGATTGCTACAATGATTTTGTTTTGACGGGCAATCGTGATTATATGGATATACACACGGATTGCGAATGGTACAAACACACGACCGATGTGTTGAGCGATATTGACAGCGATAACTATGCCGGAGAGTCCTTGCGGTCATACGGCGATATTGACCGCGCACAAAGGAAAGCACTTGTCAAGTTATACAATGAGTGCCGGAGTATTGACGACTTGGAAACGGTCGCCGCCGCCGCAAACATTCTTTACCCGTCCCGTCATTTTGAAACGGCGACAATTCGCGGTTATTGCCAAGGAGATTGGCAAGAGTGCGTATATGATGCCGCCGAAAAAGATTATCTTAAATACGTTGAAGCATATTATTTTAGCATGGTCGCGGAATTGCATATTAAGGATGACGACGGCGATACTTGCTATGATATCATCCCCGACTTTGAATTATGGGACTATGAACGCGCCGATATTGTGAAACAAGAACTATTGAAGCGTTTTGGATATCCGATTGATACGCCGTGTGAATTGTACGAATCGGATGGATATACACGGGTAAAGAATTGGAAAACCGCATAACTATTGAGCAATCCGGCGGGGACTATAAACCCGCCGGAAACTATATAAAGCAGGAGGGACACACAATGATAACTATGGAATGGATTAGATTGATTGTTTTGTTTATTGCGGTATACGCCGCCGGATATATCACAAAACTGTTAACGATGATTGATAAGTATATGGAGGATTGAACCATGAATAAAGCCACAATGATAGACAAGGTAACACGCACTATCGAATGGGCAAGCGAATATATCATTGAGTATGAGAAACAGGGACACGACTTTGATCCATTCCGTATGCTTATGAATAAGGAAACACAGCAGGAAAGATTATTCCGGCTTTGCGTTAACTACTTACACGATATTGAAGAATTGACAGATACTTTTAGGGACGCGCGACTTCCGAAAAGCGATCCTATCCCCGCTATGGGTAACACATCATTGGAAGAACTGGACGCAATGGAAGATAGATGTTTAGGTGATATTGCCGATTGAGTAAAGGAGGATTGAACCATGCTTATTGTGAATAAATACACGCATGAAACATATGCAAGCATAACAACAAATCATAGCATGACGATAGACGAAGCATTGATTGCCGCCGGATATGAACGCGCTAATGATGAAGCAGATTATATATACTCCGATGGAACGGAAGTATATGTTGACGATTGCGAAATGATTTTCTGAAAAGGAGGATAAGACAATGGGTAAATGGTCATTGATAAACTATACAGACGTTTGTGGAAACGCAAAGGACGGATGGGAAGTAAACGACCAATGCATTGAATTTGACGATCTTATAATCACAGAGGACGCAACGAATAAGGATATATTGAATTATCTTAAGCAGATTGGTTTTCTCGCGACAAGCGATATGCGCAGGATTGCCATTGAAGATATGGGAGATATGATTGAGATTTTCGCACGAAAAGGAATGATGCCTATATGCAGACTACAACCAAACTATTGATTCGGAGTATGAGCGTGAACGGCTAAAGAACAGTTTGTGCGCGGAACTGACAGCCACTTTTCAAAAACAAACACTTTTCACCTATTGAGGGAGGATTGAAACATGAGCAGAAAAATCAATACGATCAACAAGTACGGCAAGGCAACGAACACACTCCACGAGTATCACGGATTCGATTTTCAGAAACCATATAGACTTATTAAATTCACAGGACGGTTTACGATCAATCAGATTCGGAAAGCCGCAGGAGAAGCCGGATATAACACCACCAACGCAAAGATCATTGTCATGGTAAACGATCCTACATCATGGAGAAAAGACAAATTTCAGATCGTGCAACTTACCTCCACAGGATATGACAATGACATTTATAGCGGATATGACAGCGGATTAGATAAGTTTTACACAAAGGGAGATTTTGAAGCGACAAGGAAAAAGGAAGAAGTTTCCGGCTATATCCTTGCGCAAGAGAAACTTTACCTTTTGCCTACTATGACGGTAAGACGGTGGGATGATCGTAAACACAATTTCACCGCGAAAGATCGTTACAAGTTTAAGGAATTTTACTATTCGCAGACAGCGAAACTTATGAGAACCGATAACAATGGAGAGATCGTTGAATACAAAGCATACGATGGAATCAACGAGAAGAATCTCTCGGACTATCTCGATCCAAGCGGATATCTCTTGCAGGAGAATAGAGAGGAATTGGAGCAGAGACTCAAAGCATTCAAAGCAGAACGCCGGAAGAATGAATACTTATCGCAGGACTACACGGCGAAGATTGCCGCGCTTGCCATTCTGATTGACATGAAAAAAGATATCCTTGTCGGTGAATTTAAGAATGCAACCACCGCAGATGCCATTGATAAGTTTAGGGATAAGTTAGGATGGAGAGGACTTCATTCCATATTGAGCGAATATGAGAATATGGTCAAAAAGAATCGTGAGCGATCCTACTCTTCTATTGAATCTTTTGAGCATGATTATAATAACATCATGCAGACCATAGCAATGATTTGATTGTTTGCCCCGCATGACCGTCAAAAGCCATGCGGGGAATACTGGTAACAAAAACTATTTAAGGAGGGTAAAGCAATGAAGGAAATCAGAACCACCACTACAAAAACCTATGATGCAGGAGAGGACTTCCGTGTTGATATCGTTATCCTGCCGGATGAGTATGAAGCATGGATTTATAAAAAAGATAGCGGTTATAAATCGCTTATGTTTGGTATGCCAAAGAATCAGCCATATGCAAAGGACGAAATCAATATTACATACGATGAATTTATTAAGATCGTCGCAGGAAACCTTGACGAATATATCGATGATTACATTGACGATATGGATGGAATCGAACAGTATCACGAAAGTCTTTTCTGATAAGGAGGGTAAAACAATGAATATCACTTTTGAGGGCAAGGACGAGATCATGGATAGCGTAAGATTTTCATGGTATGTCAATTCAACCGTAAATGAATATCGTGTATCTATTGACTTTTGCGGAGCGATAGACGAGGACGGAGAACAGAACCTTGACGCATCATGCTTTGCAGATATCACGATATGCGAAACAAAGCGGAATGATCCTGCTTTGATGGATCGCATTTATAACCAAGCCTTGAACCGTGACATTGATGTAACACGGGAATATGATACCGTCATGGTCAACGCGCCGAATATCAGAGATAATATCACTTGCCGCAATGAATCGTCATATAGCGATACAATGATGGATTTAAGCAATATGTTTTCCGCATTGACAAGCGTATTGATGGAGTATGAAATCACAAAGGATATAGACGGTTAAGCCGGATCAGACTATAATAGAGTAAAGGAGAATCCCCAATGAAAGAGACATTTGAAACACGGAAATGCTTTGAACCCGTCAACACGGACGCATACTATGACAATGCGAAACGTGATATCCTCGCATTGAATGAAGTATTAGCGATGGTCAATATGAGTGTAACAGACTTGACCGCCGGAACTTCCCTTATGCAGTATAAAGCGGAAATCCCTGTTACGGCAGACCTCAATAAGATCATGCGGCTCAAAGCGAATATCTCTATCGCATTGAGGGATGATAACATTCGGATCAGCCGAAAAGCAAATCTGTTAGTCATTGAGAAGTATATCGAAGGACGAAAGATCGGTATGCGGGAAATGCTTACAGATCGTTTTGAGGAATCAGACGGATTGACCATTGTGTTAGGCAAGGACGCCGAAGGAAAGAACGTCTATACAGACCTTGCCAAAGCACCGCATATGCTTGTAGCCGGAATGACGGGTAGTGGTAAATCAGTATTCATGCATAACGTGATTATCTCGCTTGTTGAGAGAACCGACACACAGATCATTATGATTGACCCGAAAATGTCAGAGTATCAATACTACCATAAGAAAATCCCGCAGTTTTACCTCTATACGGATAATGACGAAGCACTCTCCATCTTGCAGGACGTTTGCAACGAAATGGACGCAAGGTATGCAGACTTTGCAAAGCATGGATACAGAGACTTTAACGATGCAAGGAATCACGGCTTTAACGTGAAACCGCTTGTTGTAATGGTTGATGAGTATGCAGACCTTATGAGTGCAACGAAAAACAAGTGCGATCCTTTGTGTGTGAGGATTGCACAGAAAGCAAGAGCCGCAGGAATCCACCTTGTTATCGCGACACAATACCCGCTTGTCAGATATGTTTCCGGCGGGATCAAAGCCAACATTCCCGTTCGTGTAGCATTTAGAGTACAGAACGGAACGGAAAGCCGTGTGATTATTGACCGCATGGGAGCAGAGAAGTTGAACGGTAAAGGTGATATGCTTTTCCTTGGAAACGGAGCGACCGACACGATCAGAATCAAAACGCCGTATGCCAGTAATGACGAGATCGAAATGTTTACCACCGCATACCTTTATAACTTGCGGCAGGATCAGCCGGATATCAAACGGATTGATTGGCGCAGACCCGAACTCTTAAAGCAGGAGAAACCCGAAGTTGAGGACGATCATGTGGTAGACTTTTTGGCACGTTGTATCGCAGATAGAAGCCGTGACGTAGGCGAAATCATGGAGGAATATCGCAGAGATAAGCATAGACAGTTGATGCGTAAACTCGGATTGTGAACGGCTAATATCCGCTTTTCAAGCGGAACTGACCGCTCCATAACAGAAAACACTCTATATTCTAATGAACCGCCCTATTGATTAGGACGGTTTTTCTTTTGAAAGGAGAACGCCATGACAGTATTAGATATCATTTCCGTTTTACACGATGATGCAGAAGTTGTTATCTATGATTCCGAATGGAATACCATTGCAGAGCATAACGGTAAAGACAGCATCCCGCAGGAATTGAATGATCGCGAAGTGGTAACACTTATCCCCCGCACGGATGGAAAACTTGCCATCGAGATCGCAGATTGAAAGGAGGATCAAATGAAAGCACAAACCGCTTTATCTCTGTTAACAGATCGTCAGAGAAGCACGATAGATTTATACAAAGCCAACTATCGCGCGACAAAGGATGATATCAGCAACCGCCGGAATAACCGCGATCTGCTTACGGAATATCGTGCTAACATCACAGGATATCTTACCGCATTGGAGGATTGTGGGATTATCACACAGGCACAGGCAAGAGCGTTGTACTCTTACGCCACACTTTGAAAGGAGGATTGATATGTTTGATAAACTACCCGCCCCCGTCAAAGGGAAACTGTTTTGCTTTAAGAGAGACTTTGAACTCATCACAGAATACCGCAGGACAGGTGATTATGACCGCAAATATGCAGAGAACCGCCGGATTGCTCTTTCCTCTTACATCGACGCGCTTGTTGATGCAGGAGTAGTTGATAAAGACAATGACTTGTGGGATCAGATTACCGAATGAGAAAGGAGTAAAGCCGTGAATGATGAAGTTATCACAGAGATCATCGAAAACATCACACAGGGCATTCTGAACGATTAAGGAGGTATATCATGGAGATCACTATCACACAGAAGATCACAATAACAGACCAAGACATTGATGATATCGTTTGCACCGCTTTAGAAGGAGGGATCAACTACTGGTGCGATAATGTGGAAGTAAACGGAGACTACCTCGGACAGTATGCAAGCGATCAGATCAGCCGGAACGGTCAGTTGAAGTTTTATGTTTCCGATCCTGTTAACGATACGGATATGTTTGTGATGGACAAGGATATGTTATTAAAGGGGATCAGAATGTATCTTGAAAATCCCAACGCACCGTATGATATCGTTGACAATACATCCATCGACACTTGCAATGTTGACGCAGATGTTGCGGATATGATTATCCAGTATGCATTGTTTGACGAGATCATTTTCGGGTAAGGAGCGAACTATGGGAAAACTGTATAGAGTAAATGAAAGCGAACACTTCAACCTTATGTCTATGTATGACCACTTAAAGTGCATCGAGATTGATATGGATGAGGGAACTATCCCGTTTGATGCATCCATCTATGATCGCATTGAAGAAGTGGAATCCTTGTTGGAGAAAGCATCGTGTGTTGGTGCGTTGGTTGATGGAAAGACTCTCGGCAGGATCAGAGAGATCAAGAATGAACGCCAGTTTATCCGTTACAATCGTAGCCTTGCCGCAGGAGCATCCGAAGCAGACGCAGGACTTGCATTCTCGCTTTGATATGTTGTATTAGAATTGATACAAGTTTCAGAAGAAAGGAGATCACCATGCTTGAAGAAAAGTGTAAGCCTAACACCACCGCAAAGACCCATATCCTTATCGGGCAGGAAGTGCCGGATATCTGCCCAAAATGCAAAGAAAAGATGAAGATCAAGAAGCGCGGGGACTTTAGACTCTCTACTTGCCCCGCTTGCGGCAATGAATTTTTCGGTCAATGATTTATGGTTTACCTATTGACTTAAATTCATAAATGATATATCCTTATTCCGTACTCTGAAAGGAGGTGAAAGGATGGGTACAAAACGGATGGGCAGACCGCCATTGCAGGATGAACCCGCAAAGCGTAGGGCAACAACCGTCATAAAGGAAAGCACTTATGATGCTATCGCATTGTATGCGAAAGAACACAGACGATCTGTTTCCGAGATTATACGGTTCACGTTGGAAGAACGGTTTGACAAAAAAGGATAAGACGTTGTAACTTTCGAGGGTTGGCAACGTCTTATCCACCCCACCGATATCCGTTAGGGATATGGTAGAATCTATCCTACCATAATCCCCTAACATAATCAAGTTTTATCGAAAGGGGATATCATGTTAAATTACGCACTAAAAATTGAGGTATTCGCAAAGGATATTGAGTATGTACGTTGCACACTAAACGCCATTGCTATTGCGCTTGACGATTCTGATTCTGATGATTACGGAAACGCAATAAGACTTGTTACCGAGAAACTTGCAAACACCGCCGAAGAGATTAACTCCCTTTATGAGAACTTTCACAAAACTATTACGGAAAGGGGGTTATTGCAATGAATGATATTGTGGTAAGGGATGGTCAAGTAAAGACCAGTATTGAGATTGCTTTAGGAATTGACGACAACGGAATGACTACCGCAAGAAAACTTTTTGATTTTCTGCAAATGCACCCGAAGAATTACGCCCGATGGATTGAACGGAATATTACAAACAATGCTTTTGCTACCGAGGGAGAAGATTATTTTCCGTTCCTCACATCGGAAGAACGCACCAATAATGGGATTCAACCAAATCCTACTACCGACTACCGACTTACTGCATTATTTGCCAAGAAATTAGCCATGCTTTCAAAGACAGAGCGCGGCGAACAGGCAAGGGATTATTTCACACGAATGGAGCGAAATCTGAAAGCGGTTGCTTTGATTCCACCAACTACCGCAGGACAGATTCAATTACTGGCGCAAGGACAAGTAGATATTCAAGAACGCATGGGAAAGATTGAACAGGACTTTGCATCTTTTCGCGAGGACTTACCGCTATTTCCTAAAGAACTTGCGTCTATCCGTAAGGAAGTTAAAACAAAGGCTATGGATATCGTTGGTGGAAAAGATTCACCCGCATATATCTATTACAGGATGGTCGTTCGTGATATATACGCACAGATATGGAGAGACTTCGACGTTGATTCATACGCAGATATCAGACGCGCAGACCTACCGAGAGTGCCGGATTCAATTTCCCGTTACTCTCCACCGTTATATCTATCAGATTTGATTAAGAATGTAGCATAAACCAGTATAAAGCCGTGAGTGTAACCTCGCGGCTTTTTCATTAAAAACCGTGGAAGGAGGATGATATGTATCACGCCGCAGTTATCGGATCGCCGGAACACTCGCTTGTTGATGAAAAGATATCAAAGTTGCAACATGAACTCACAGTATATGCTATACTAAAGAATCCGTATGACCTCCGGCAAGTCAAAGACGCTTGCTATGACCTTATCCATGCTATCGAGGGAAAGGAGAAAAAATAATGGAGACAAAGATTCTGAAAGTAACCAAGTACAACAAAGACCTTGAAGATATTTACGAAGTGGTCTATAAATCATTCCCAAAGCAGATCAAGTATGTCTATGGAAAACCCACTCGCCCTGTTGAACAATTCCTAAAGCAAGCGCAGGAAACCTATGTCATGGATGAGAAACACGGCGCGACTTTTATCTATACGTGAACGGCTTATCCTCGCTTTTCGCTTCGGATTGACCGCGCCCATCCCGCCAACACACAGAAAGGAGCAATGAGACAATGAGCAATGATGATTTCAAAGATATATACAAAGATTCACCACCTGTTGAGAAGTTAGGATTATTGATTGATTCTGTTCGTAATGAGTGCCACGCCGATTTCAAAGCCGCAGATGCACTCGGACGCAACAAGGATAAAAACCAGTATTGGAACAGAGAATACCACGCTATGAGAGATCGCGCTTCATGGCTCTACGAAGAACTGGTAAAGATATTGACCGATAAGAATTGATATGATATATTGACAATATTACATGGAAGGAGATATATGTAATGACGCAATCAGAAAGAGAAGAACTCGCCAAATTCAGAGAGCGCAAGAAGAAAGCAAGCGCATATAACCAAAAGTATGAGAAAGAAAACTACCGACGCATGGTATGCACATATCCCATCGGATTTTCGGATCAAATTGATAAGGCAATGGAGTTATCGAACGTAACATCCGTTTCCGGCTATATATCCTCGCTTATAACAAAGGACTTAAAGGAAAAAGGTCTTATTGACTAATCTCCTACTTTTTGCTATACTCTAATTGTTTCCGGCAACGAAACGCGAACATCCCCTATCTGTTTCACCGCAGATAGGGGATTTTTTGTTTATGCGAATTGGATAACTACTATGCCGCTTTTTGCGGTTATGTCAAATCATCGAATGACATTTGACCCTCGATATTTTTCTTATCCAGTTCTATCCACCAATTAAACACTTCCTCTCCCGTTTTCCACCGCACGTTCTTCTTTTTCTTAAACGCATCAGACTCTAACATTTTTTGCGCCGCATTTATATACGCTTGTTTATATGTTGGGTACAACCTTATAACACGCATCTTTTCTTCCGGCGTTGATAACGGACATAACGCACATCCAACTCTCCTAAATCCCTGCGCATATAATGGATTGACTTCTATGTTCCTGTCCTTGATAAAATCCCATACATCCTCGTCCGTCCATTCATAGATAGCATTTACAGTAATGTCTTTATTTTCTTTTGCGCTTTTTATTAGTGTGCAATCCCACGCATCGTCTTGAATCTCTTGTGATTCCTTGAACACTTCCGATGCGTGGTCTAAAGAAAAAAACTTCCAGTTTGCTTTGTACCCCCCCCTTAATCCGAATATCTCTCTGCCTTGCCGTCCCGACGATTCAGCCGCCCTTACACCCAATACGGCTATACGATTCTTTGTTCCTGTCTCTTTTAGTACCCTACAACACATCCGTAAAACGCGTGTGGGCATCGTCTGTCTTTCAACAATAAGTTCCCACATGGTTTTCTTCACAGGGAATCTATTTGTATATCCTGCTTTAATTCCTTTTTCAGCCAACCTCTTAAACACATCTTGGATATGGTAAACGGTGGGTGGTAAATCAACAGTTGTGTGGCTATTTATAACCTCAAAATTCGTGCCTAAACATTCTTCCGCAAGTCGGAGTATTACATCTGAATCTTTCCCGCCGGAATATGTAATCACAACAGGCTTTCCGTAATATGCGTGTGACATTTCACTTGCTAACCGCAAAGCCTTGTATGACTTTTGTATCTTATCCTCTAATGTCTCTTGACCCCCCCCGATTTTGATGGGCGCAACATCCATGTTATCAAGGGATAATTGCCCATCATCGGAAACGGTATTCCATTTCACCGTTGATAGTTTCCTCATCGTTTTCCTCCTGTTCTATTATACCTCTAAAATGTACTCACACGTATCAAGAATATCTATCAGCACATCCACCGCTATTTCCTCCGCTTCATCGTCAAAATCTTCTCCGTTTTTCACCGCAGTATTCATCATATCCAACAACTCTGCGTTTTCCATGACATTACCCATCATTGCCATTAGCCTAACCGCATCACGTTTGATCTTTTCCTTTTTAGTCATGTTTCATGCGCCATCCTGCACTTGCGTTATATCCTGCCTTTTTCAGAATCCTATTCATCCGATCCGCATCTTTTATATCCGGCGTTTCGATCTCCACCACGCCATCAATCAGTTTCGCATCATACCCCTTGCTTATCAGAAGTTCCACCGCATTCTCTTTCGTCATGCTCTTTCCTTTCGTCAATAAACCCTATTACATCCGCAAGAATGACCCCAACAACAATAGCGATCACCAGTAACACCAGTACAAATAATCCACCCTCGATTGTAAAACACTCACCCATTTCTTCCCTTTCTCGCAATTCTGTACGCCCTTGGTGTATGAAACCTATCCGGCAAATCTGTTTCCAACTCACCCAAATCAAACAACTTGCTCATGTGTGAAAATACGGATGATTCAGCAAGACCCACATCATTGCCAATCTCTTTATACGATGGCGGGTATTCATGTTCGTTTATGTAGGACTTTATGAATGTCATTATCTTACCGCGCATCTTTGCGCTATATCCCTTTTCCCTGTTTATGTATTCTGATCGTGTCATATTCCACTCCACCTTGACTAAATCCTTGGCTAAATCTTGTCTAATCTTGACTAACATACTTTTTGATGATCTTTTTATCCCACATAGGACAAATCAAATGAATACATCCATCACCACCCTGTTCAGCCCATTTACACATTCTTAATGGTGATATTTGATGTTGGCAATTTTTACATCCTTTATATTCAAGATGTTTAATTTGTTTTTGCATTTCCTTATCCGTAATATGTAAACTCATGTGACTTCCCTTTCTGCCTTGTCAAGATTCATGCCTGTTCCTCACTTTCTGACGGGTATCGGATAACCATCTGGTAATCCATGTATCAATCTCTTGTATGTTTGTAATGCGCTTATTTGTACCATGACCAATGCATTAGGCTCACAAGTCTTTAATTCCTTTACTTGGCGGTCGAAAGCATCGTCAATTTCTGTTCTAAAACTCGGTGTTAAAGGTTTATATCCTTCCATTCATTCCTCGCTTTCTGCCTTATGATCTGCGTCTATCCAACCCACCACATTTTCCATATTGATTCTTGCAACAATTCGTTTATTATTGATAAGTTTTATCATCCGAGCTTTTTCGCACCACTCTACTTCATCGGCTTTTATATTTATAATCTTTCCGTCTGTTAGCACTATGCTATACATTCATTCCTCACTTTCTGCCTTATCAATTATTGCAACACCGTATCCCTTATGTGTTTCACTCCATACCATATCGTCATCCGTTTCAAGCAAAGTCATAACTGCTTTTGCAACTTTTACTTTAACCGGATAAATCTTTACTGTTTTTCCATCATCAACATATATAGTCATTCCTTATCCTCACTTTCCTGTGGCTCTGAACCTGTCGGATCTTCCGACATCCTCGTACCACAATAAGCACAAAACTTTCTGCTTGTATCAAGATGCTCTATTTCATTACATTCGGAGCAATACATATCTGTTGGAGATATTATTATCCAGTGTCCCGTCTTTGGCTTTTGTTCTAAATCAAAGAAATCAACTCCTGTTGGTTTACTTATACTCTTGATGTATTTATCTATTGACTCTCGTTCTTCGGGTGTGACTTCACGCATCTTTATTGCTTCTTCTCTTGTCATTTCCTCGCTCTCCCTCGCAAGTAGTGCCGCTATTTCTTCTCTGCTTATTTCCTCGTTCATTCCTGTTCCTCGCTTTCTGCCTTTAGTTGGTCACACCATGCAAGAAACGCCCTTTTCAACGGGTTTAGATTTCCAGGGTCAGCCCACCCCGCAAATCCAATGAAACCGTCTTGGTTGAAAGAGATTGCCTCGCGCCTTGTAAAATAATGCGAGTTCATATATAGGAAACATGTGCGGATTGAACCATCTGTATTCTTTTTCATATCAATCTTCTTACTCAATGACATCGTATTTACAGATGTTTCTCCAATCTTGTTTGACTTCTTCAACTCTCTGTTAAGCAACAAAACGAGAGCCAGAATGTCACCCTCCGTAATGTCCTTGTACGATAAGCCGCAATCTTTGAAATGATCCCTTGCTTCGTCGTTGGTGCATACTGATTCAAATCCTCTTGTCATTTCTGTTCCTCCTCGATTTCTTCCGCTTCTGCCATTTCTATCAGACTTTCAACCCACAATTCAAACTCTTTGTGTTCGTGTGAGGTTAATGTATCATCCAGTTTTCGGTATGTATCAACCGCTTCTCTTAATCGGTTTGCCTTGGTTTCAAGTGTCATACCTGTTCCTCGCTTTCCTGTGGCTCAAATCCGCTATGATTACCGCAACACCCGTCACATTGTTCTGAATCCCATCCGTCATCTTTGTGTTTACAAGTGTCGCAATTTTCCTGTGGCTCAACCATCCTTGCACCACATGACGGACAATAGTTATAAGGGCATCCGACAATAGCATGACCCTTATTATGTGTTTTATATCCACATTCAGAGCATATAACACCGCCTGTTGCGGTTCCGCCTGTTGGTAAAGTAATACTCTCATCATGTATTATCCAATGCCCCGTCCTCTGCTTCGGTGTGACGGATGGTAACAAGTGAATCATCTGTTCCGCATTAAGCAACATCAAATCCCTTGTTGGCAAGTCTTTAATGGGATGTCCGTTTTGTTCGTTTCTAATCGCACTCTTGTGTAACTCTCCCCTTGCGTTTCGGAATAATGCTTCTGCGTCTGCTCTGCTAATTGCATCCTCACTTGCAACTAACTTGCAACTAACTTGCTTATTGTTGCAAGTTTTCTCTGAATCCCGCGCCAGTTCTGCATCTTCTAACTTGCTTACAATTTGCTTGTTGCAAGTTTTTGTTGCAAGTTCTGCTTCAAGTGCTTTAACCGCCCTGTCGAGTAACTCGCGCTCTCCGTCATTATCTGGTTTTGATACATCCCAGTTACCCATCTGATTTGTCCCCGCTTTCCTCTTCTGATCTTCTCAAATACTTTGCATATCCGACATTGATTCCTGTCCATACATAATCTTCACAAGACAAAAGATTAAACACACCGCCGCTACTACCAACTGCTCTGAATTTTTCTTTTCCATCATCATCGGTAAAGTGTTCGTTTAACACCATCCCCCTTATATCCCTGTTGTCTTTATGCCTTACTATGTTTCCAATAGCAAAATCTCTATCGTAGTTCTTTCCATTTTTAATCGCTTCTTTCTCTTTCTCATCCTGCTCCAACATGGAAATAACCGTTAATGGAGTTCGATCTCTTACTATGTCATACAAGAAAACCTTACCAAAGATACGCTTGCGATCCTCTCTTGGCATATTGCTTACTTTCTCTGCCGCTTTCCACGCCGCACTCATTCCATCCATATATGCCTTATCTGTAACCTTATCGTTCTTTTGACCCCCGCGATCCATGCCGTCATAAACTCCATCTTCATATCCTTTGATATATGATTGGATCAGATCACAATTCATGTTTCTTACTCTTTCTTCCGGCTTATATCTATCGCCTACATTTCTTGCCATATCCCACATAACTCCACCCCCATTTGTTTTCTTAATCCGATAAGCCATCTTCCTCGTTTTCAATACCTTTTGTCCGATAAGTGTTATTAACCAACTGTTCAAGCGTATAGATTGCTTTCATATCATCGTGCATCGTGTTCCATAGATCGTGGATGTTTCCCAAACCTACCATCCGCGGATGATCCTCGTCGGCTCTGATCTGACGATACCAGTTACTCCATACCGCTGTTGCAAGGACTTGTAACGCCACATGACAATCAATTTCTTTTTCCCTACTCCATGCTTCGCCCCATTCTTTATCTGCTCTCTTACTCATTCTTTCCACCCCTTTCCGATACCCATTAACTCACAGGCATCCATTGCGCTTGTATGACCACCGTAATGCGTTCTATATGATATCAAGGTCTTAAACAAATGCACCGCGCTATTCTGTTTGCGATAGTCATACAGATTCGGATAACCGTCTAAATCTTCGTCCTTTTCCAAAGCATCCTCGCCGTATTCTTCGATCAGCGTCTTTTTATCGCAGTATGCCAATGGATCAATGTAATAATCAGCGTGTTCTATAACCTCTTGCGCTTCACCAGTAATGATCTCTGATACACGCTCCATGATCTCTTTGCACTTCTCCGGCGTTATGCCAAACTGATCTATAAATTCTTCTCTTGTCATGCCTCATTCCTCACTTCCATATTTTTCCCACAACTCTCGACACTCCTGCTCGTTGGTACAGTACCGACATTCATCGACTTCGTAATCTTTCGGGTCACATTCACGCTCTGGTGGATCGGGTAATTGTCCGAAACGTGTCGGATCGTTAAAGATATGGATTAGTCCTAAACTCATGGTGTTGTCTCCTTGTTGATGAAATCAAAAATGTTCATTTGCTCCATTTCAGGTCGATGTAATTGATATTCGTTGTTGTCACCCTTCGGATATGGCTTTTCCTCCCATTTGACCTTTAGGCTTTTGTCATAGACTAATAGATACCGATGTTTGCGACTCCGCTTTATCCATTCGCCGTCGATGCCCTTGACCGCCCCCCGCGTGACTTGACGTTGTACCCCCCAACATTTACAAAGAAATCCGTCTTTTGGTCGGTCAATCCGTAATAGTGGAAATTTGTCGCTTGATAGATGTACCCATTGTGGTATTTGCTATCGGCATAACTGATAATCGCCCGAACGTGGTTTTCATGGCGGAGCTTTCGGATGCATCTAGAGAGGAACCAACTTGTCAGATTGCGTTCCTTCTTTTCGTCATCCATTGCCAAACGCGCCAATTCATAAAACCCACTTTGGTCTGATTCCCGTGTGAATCCGTCAAAACATCCAATCAGCGTTTCAATGACGGAGATACCAGAGAACACCACACATCCGACAAAACCACCACGGGCATCGAACAGACCATAATTCACCAACCCCATGAAACCTTTTCCCTGTTGGGCGAGATAGTGATGTCTCTGTAAAAAATCATCTGCAAGTGGTTTGCTGATTGCTTCCACTTTGTAATTGTTTCCAATCATTTTCTTTCTTCTCTTGTCCTTTCCCACTCCATTCACTACAACCACCAAAAGCATCTTCACCGTACTTCTCACTCTCGCAGTTATCGCAGTATGTGCCGATTGTTTTCTCATTTCCATTCATGTAATACTTCCGGCTATACTGGCATGATTCGCAATGACCCTCATGCTCCTGCCGCCATCTATCGTTTCTTATTTCCCATAGTGTGTCCATTAACCACCTCCTGCAATCCCTCAATACACCTTATTGCTAATGTGTACGCCTTAATCACTTCATCCGTTGGTAAAAGCAAATCGCAATTCTCACAATCTCTATTCGGACAAGCCAATGTTCCCTGTCTTTCAACACATTCCTTTTCTGTATTTAGAATCTCAACAACCCGTGTCATGTTCATTGCTTTTCCCTCTTATCCATGTACTCAATGATCGTCATGCACTCGCCTTTATCTATCGCTCTCTCGCATGGAAGTATTGCCATCTTGCACAAACCAAAATCCTTTACTCGGTATCTGCAAGTCTTAACCAGTTTGTTTATGTACATCCTCATCCGACATTCCGTACTTCTGCATGATTACTTGTCCTTGACCTTTCTGTATAACTCCCGCAGGATCAATAAGTCCTCAATCCCCGTTTCCCCATCATACTGTCCATCACACGCGCTACCATCTTCGTAAATACCGAATATCGCTGTCCAATCGCCATTTCGATACAATCCAACCGCTTTATGACCACCGCTATACATCACCCTTATCTGTAATGCCGGATTCTTACTGTCCTTCGCGCCGCGCTTACTCATATAAAACTCATAGTTGAATCTCACATAACGTGTACTCTTGGGATATCTCCGTGTATGTGACCATCCATGTTCAGACGCGAATAGTTCTGCCATATCACACGCGATCTTATAATCAACCCCATCTGTAAATCCATCTATCGGTTCAAATCGCGTTTTCTCTTTCTTTGATTCATCAAAGACCATGCCACCCTCCTAATCACACGAATCCCCACGCCACCATGAACACATATACTTCCCGTCTTTCTCATAAACTCTGCAATTATACAAACCATAACCGTATCTGATCGTTTCGGAAAATAACTCTGCTCTGTCCGAATCCACCATGTAATAACTGTTGGTAAGATTCCCACCTACGTAGTTTGCTTTTGCTCTTTCGTAGACCTCTTTCGATACCTCAAAATCATCACCCTTTACCATCGCTCTTTACCTCTCCTTTAATGGGACACCATTCCGGCTTTGTCTTATTCGCTTGATGATCCATTATGTTCTTTGATGTGATAAGACACCTTGAACAACGCATCACGATACAGTTTCCGCATCTATCCGGCATCGGCATATCGACTAATACCATGTTCTCCCTCCTTATGCTACATAGTCCTCAAATCGCTTAACATTCCAAAAGATATAATTGTTACACCATCTTTGTAGTTTCTTGTAGATCGGATCAGCGTGTTCCTTGTCATATATCATTGGATATGGACTCCACTCTATCGATCTGCAAAACTGTATTCTCTCTATATCCTGTTCCAATGTTGTATTGAAGTTACAAAGTATAAATACGGCGGGTCTTACATTTCCTCTTTTCCATCCAGTAATTTCACGTACCATCCGCATTTTCGGTTCAACAATTTCTTTATCCTCATACCGATCATAAGCAAAATGCGGTTTATCTATCTTGATCTCTCGCAGTAATTCAAGGTTTCGTTCATTCACAAGTCGTATATCTAACCCTTGATTAAACTCCACTTTTGCCTTGCTCTCTATCAACTTTTGCAATAAATCCATGTGTTCGGGACACGCAAGTATATTTGGATCGCAAAGTATTATGTTCTTTTGTCCTCTCCAAAACTCTGATAAATCAGCAACCTTAATACTGCATCTTCCCTCTTTATTTCCTACATGACAGAAACCGCAACCTCTCGGACAACCTCTTGTCAAAAATCCATAAGCCGTATCTTTGGTCTGTTCGGGATAGAGCGAATAATCGGGATATATGTGTTCTACCTCCGCAGGAAGAGGATGATCTTTTGATGCATCGTAAACCTCTTTCCCATCCACCAACTGTATTGCATATCCAGTACCACCCCTAATAACCTCATCCGCATCTATGTAGTATTCGTAATTCGGCGTGAATGAAAACACCTTGCTCATATAGACCTTATCCATGTGACCGCTAAACATCGGTTGATACCATTCCACATGATCGCCCTGTTGCTTATGCCATGCTGATAGTTTCATAAGCGGTAAGTTTGGATAATTGTGTCCGTCAACATCTATTAAGCCAACTCTCAATTCAAACTCCTTATCCCCATTTCACCATCCGGCAACCTAATCTTGCGCTACACGCGCCCGTGTGTACTATCTCTCTTCTCTTTCATGGATTGCCGGATGGCTTCGTGGTTTAGCGGCGTATTGCTGTTGATTTGCGTTAGTTGTAAGTGAATGTTTTTCCACGACTTTCACCACCCTATACTATCTTTATCTCCATTGCCGCTTATGGAGTAAAAGATCAATTTGAACCGATGAAATCAAAAATATCCATCTGATTCTTTTCAACGTCTAATCGATCAAGGTTATCGCATCCGGCTTTCCAGTAGGATTCCTTTAACTCAATTCCTACACCGCGCCGCCCCATCTTCACCGATTGATATACCTCGGATGAAATACCGCCAAACGGGGTAAAGACTATATCATTCGGATTCGTATAGAGATCAAGAAGTCTCTTGATAACTGGCAACTGTAATGGTGCGATATGGCGTTCATCCCGTCCGTCCCTTGCCGCTTGCACATTAAGCGTATCACTCTGATTGATATCCCACCAAACAGGACTATTCTCATAATCCCATATAGGACTTGCTACTTCCTGCCAATGCGATACTGGATAGGTTTCATTGGTATGTGTGACGGGTTCTAAATTCTCCCCCTGTTTCCGCATGATAATGATGTAATCCGCTAACCCCATCCGGCTCATGCAACTGTCTTTCTTGATCTGTTTATGAAGAAGTCCCAACGCTTTCGTTCTTTGCATCTGTGACACAGGATCTTTCCAAATGCATACTTCGCCATGATAGATAAATCCTACGTTTTGAAACTCTCTAATCAGATCGCCGCGAAAATCCTTGATACCGATATACCCATCACGCTCTTTCGATGTAGGAAGATTCATGCAATGCACCGCCATAATCCGTCCTGCTTTAAGAATGCGATACAGTTCCGTAGTAATGAAATGAAAGTGTGTAAAGAACTGTTCATCATTCTTGCTATTTCCAAGATCGCGATCACTATTACTGTATGTGTAAAGTGATGAGAACGGCGGGGAATAAACCTCAAAATGCACCGACTCATCCGGCAACTCCGGCATAATCTCGCATGAATCCCCGTTGATCCATTGATAACCGTTTCCTGTCTTGACGTTTAATACTTTCATTTCACCCACCCCGCTATCTCAAAATCTACTGTTGGTTTGTACTCCGTTGTGATCCTTGTTGTGTGTTTTATCTCGCTCATGGTTACATCATGCATAAGTGCAATCATGTTGTCCTGCATTGTGTCCATAAGAGCCTGTTTGCGTTCGATGTTTTCCAGTACGTTCATTTCCTTTTCAGACGTAATAATGTAAACGTGTACGTCATGTTCCTGTCCGTATCTCCAACACCGCCTAACCGCTTGATAAAACTGTTCGTAACTGTCCGATATCCCGCAGAAGATCATGTTATGGCATTGCTGAAAATTCATCCCAAAACCGTAGATGGACGCTTTGCTTACAAGAGCCTTTATCTTTCCATCCGCGAAGTCTAATGCGGTTTGTGCTTTGTACTCCGGCGAGTCCCCCCCTACTACCTCAACGCTTTGCGGGATTGCCTTTGCGAGTGCTGATGATTCGGCGTTATAATCGCACCATACGATCCAACTTTCATCGGATTCCTCAACAAGTTTTTTCGCCGCTTCAACACGATCGTTCATGGATTCTTTTCGTGCTTCTCTCCGCTCTGAAAGTGTCTCTGCCCTGTGTACCACTAACTCATAATCGCCAACCTTGCTTTCAACTATGCGTTTATGGATAATCAGATTCGGTAATTTGTACCCATCGGATGAATAACCCAAGTCTGCCGGATTCCTAACGCATACCGCCCATGTTGCCACCCACTCCCAAAACTTCTTCTCGCCATATCCCTTTAACCGCCATGCCGATGTATTACTTCCATCATGGATAAAGTAAGTTGCCAACATTTCAGATCGTGTCATTATCCCCAAAAACTCTACCGTAGACCCAAACTCGGTATGATCGTTCGGAGCAGGAGAAGCGGTACAACATAACTTGTATGGCGTTCTCTCAAACATATCTATCAAAAGATTCCGTGTTGCCGATGTAAAGGACTTTAGAATACTACTGTTATGCACTAAACATCCGTTGACCGTAAAACTTGGATGCCGTTCGATCTCAATATCATAGAAATACAACTTTCCGTCGGCATCCCTGTATTTATCCAATTCAGAACATCCTTGTTCCAAAATCTCAAAACTGTCCAACCTAACATAGCCAACATCGCATCTTTCTTTTTGTCCTGCATCTTTCTCGAATGATGAGTATTTCCATCCAGTTCTATTGCAATTTTCATCTCCAAGTTTCCCAAGTCTACTTTGTAGCACGTTGGGTATCCTTGCCGTCTCTTTCCCAACGAGATAGGTAATTCCGCAACCCAATTCCCTTGCAATACACCCATCATTAACCGCTGTGGCAATGTCTCTCCTGTCCCATTTCCCCCACGCTTTGAAGGTGCGTGTCCCATCTTCTTCAACGTAGCAGAAACTTTCGCCCGTGTCGCAGGGTCGTTCATTGGATTCAGATTGCGAATCCTCTCTATTTGTTTTTGCCCCGCCTCCGTATTGTGAAGCCACTCCGATACTTTCTTCCCTATCCTTGCGTGGGTTTCTTTCGTGTGAACCTTCGCCTTTATCTCTGGTTGGCTCATTCTCCATTTCGCAGAGCAGGACGCATCGCAAAATCTCTTCTCTGCTTGATCCTTGTAGATTATTTGAAACTCTTTCCCGCAGTATGCGCATACTTTTGTCTGTGGTGACGAGAACATCGCTCTTCTGTAAGTCTTTTGCACAAACCCACCCTCTTTGTGTGAAGAATGGATGTCGTGGGCTACATATGACTTCTTTTCCGTTAAATCTGATTCTGACGCCATACTTTACCTCCTTTTTTCTTATCGCCGTTATTTTGTCGATTCCCGCGCAGTTCCTTACCCGTTCTCCTACCTTTACATTGCTGATTTCCTTTTCAATTACATTTCCGCTATCATCCACAATCTCAATATTTGTATCTCCCGCGAAGCACTCGTCCAGTACCACACATTCAAAAGCATCCGCATCAAAGTGTTCTAACATTTCATAGTTGGTAATATTGATCCCGTCCTTTACATCTTCTCCCGTCCGGCAGATATTAACGTCTACTCCAAACTTCACTCCCTCTTTCTTCGTCTGACCAACAACAGATAACGGAGCGATTATCAATGCTTTCTTGCCAGTATGCTTCACGATCTGCTTTGCGTATTCCAACTGCATCGGTGTTTTCCCTGTTCCGCAATCGCTAAAGATCGCCGCCTTGCCTTTCTTTAACGCCCAAGCCACGATATCGGCTTGAAAGGGAAACAGTTTGTCATTAAGTTCTGATCGGTCGATATCAAATCCCGCTTGTATTGTTTCCAGTTCCTTTGTTTTCAAAAACTCTTCGTATGTCATATCTGAAAGAGGGTCGATATATCGTTACCATGCGCATAACCCGTTCCCCCTTTCTTTTTGAATCAGCCTTTGGGGCGTCCCCCATTGGCATCAATAGTTACTCTTCCTGCTCTCCATCGTTTCTCGCATAAGTAAGAGTTTCCGGCGTGAAAAATCTCATTCCCCTTGCCCTTGCGAAACCGATGTACTGGTTTTGAATAGGCGATCTCTGTCCTAAATCCCCGCCTACGATATACACCGCAGAACACATATCCAAAAGTGCATATCCAATATCTGCCATTTGTTCCCCTGTTAACCCGCGAATCTGATTGATAAACCGCATTGGATTGACTGGCATATGCCCCGCATCACTTATATCAATCTCTGCCGCTTCGCAGTTCTGCTCACTTACCGCAGATTCCATATCTGATATGATAAATACGTTCATTTTCCTACCTCCGCTTTTAGATCAACAAATTCTATTGAGTAAAACTTATTTCCGCATTCAAGGCATACTCTTTGCCTACGTACTACGTGACCTCTCGTTTCACTTTCATATGACTTTTTATATCCAGTAGTTTTATTCTTTGGGGAAAAGCAATATGGACATTTCATCCTGTGTCTATCCTCTTCATCTTGTATTCAAGTGCCGTTCTTTGATTCGCTTTGTACTGTTTTTCTCCCATCCCTCGTGGATGATACTTTCTGTACTGCACCCACTTTACTTCCAGTAGTTCATCGATTACTTTCTTCTCTTCTTCCGTCCTACGCATTTGTTCCTCTTCGCGTTTTCGTTTTGCGAGTAATGCTCTCCATTGATCTTCAATATCAAACGCACACGTTGGGTACGGACAATTCAAACAGAAGTATTCATTGTTTTCGCTATACTCGCATAATGGAAACTGTTTACTCATACCGCCCTTTTCTTCCTCGCATACTCTCTTTGCCATGCTCTGTATCGTTCTCTCTGTTCTTCCGGCATCTGCGCTCTGTATTCACGTTGATACTCTGCTTCGCGTCCTTTGCACTTGTAATGCTTTTCCGGCAACGGAAGTCCTAACCTCTTTAGCCGCAATCTCTCTTTGTAAGCCGCATCTGTTTTCTCATAGGTTAATTTGTACTTCTCCCGTTTCCGTACTGGTGTTTCCGCAAGATCTTTCACCGTATCCCGCTTGATGTTATCTCTTATGCAATCTGCAAACGGGCAGGAAAAACAAGCAAATGGGTTATCATCATATTCACACTTCATTTCCCTTTTTTCTTCCTCGCTCTCATAAGACTATCAATCTTGAAGTCCATCACTCTGTACGCCTGTTCCTTATTCTTCCGTATCAAGGCTTTCTCTTCTTCATGTTTCCTTGACGCTTCTTTGAACCTCTCGCATCGATCATGGCAACCGATGTATTTCTCTTTGCAATACTGGCACGTATTTTCTTTCATATTTCCCCTCTTTCTGCCCGTAAAATATCGTCTATCATTGGGGACGCCGTATAACTATTGCCGTTTGCAAACTTTACTCTTACCAAAATCGTATGATCTGTATCTCGCGGTTCTTCTATTACCTCTCCGTTTACATAGTTACCATCACGCATAAATGTTACTGTCTGTCCTTTTCTGATACTCATTCGCCGGATTTCCAGTTTCTTACCGTATCGTAGGGAATCAATCTCCGCTCTCTCTGCCATTGAGATCGCATCCACATATTCAATATCATCCTCCGTCCCATCCCAATCCTTTGTGCTATTGAAAATCTTGCTACCCTTTCGATAGGATGAAATGACTTTTGCTACTACGTTCTCTGTCACGCCGATGTACTTTGCCGTTTCCGCTTCGGTACATCCCTGTTCATACTTCTTTATGATTGCCCTGTTTCTCTCACCGATTGTCATTTTGTATCTCCTTATCCCATTCCTGCATGACGAATAAAAATTCTCTTATCAATAATGCATTGTGTGTCTTTGGCTTTATTCCGTTCTCCTGCATCATCTTGTCAGCTTCTTCCATCAAGTCATGCCACATCTTTTCTCTTTCTTCTTCCGGCAACTTCTTTGTCTCTAAATCGATGTATTTCTTATTTGCTCTCCACATCCACGTGTAAACTGCAAACCGTACTTTCAGTTCTTCTTCGCTCATATCAGACCTCACTCAAAAGGGATATCTGCATCCATTACCGAATAATCTTGCTTTCCTGTTTCCCATCCATAGTGCTTATTCGGATTATCACCATTGCCGTAAATACGTTTTGATTTTTCATCGAACTTCACTACATATCCGGCGTAATTCAATCTTCCGAAAAGTCTGTTCTTTGTTACTGTTATCTTCCGATCAAGTTCTGTTATCTCTCCTTGACTATCCTCTATCTCTTTCTTTGTTGGTCTGTCATAACCCAAAACAACTCCGGCAAGGTTTGTTATCTTCGATGATCCCGATATCTCATCATTCATATCCATGTTGAATGAAGATTGCTTTCGTCTGTGTGCTACCAGTAAAATGCACACATTGTATTTCATTGCTATCTCTGCGATCTTCTTTGCAAATCCAGCCTGTTGGTCATACTCGCTTGTCTTAATGTCCGTATCTATGTCAATCGCCGTCATAAGGTTGTCTATCAAAATCACCCGCACACCATACTTGCGTATCACTTCCTCAATCGTCTTTAGTAACTCTTCGTGTTCATCCGATATCTTTGTGTTGTCATAGATGTAGCACTTGTCCTCATACCATTCGCCTATCTTGTCTCTTGTACTATTTGTCACAAACCATGTTTTTATCCCGTCCCTTACGTTCTCAATGATGTTTTGTGATCCTGCGATCTGAAAATCTAACCACGCTCTGAAATTGCCTAACGTCAACTCGCCGGAATAAACAAACACCTTGAACCCTTGATCTATCGCTTCTCCTATGATCTGACTCGCCCAAGTGCTATTGTGTGTGGGAATCATTGTTTTTCCAACGCAATAAATGCCACCGTCAACCTCAATGCAATTCCCCTGTTTATGTTCGCAGTATTCAATACTTCGGATCGTTACATGACCATGTGAATAGTCCTTAACTACATCCTGTCGCTTACGTTGCACTCGGCAAGGAATCGTCACACCCTTTGCATTGAACCCGATATGATAGATAACCTTTTTTCCACATACACCACTTGTCGTAACTCTCGGCTCTTGGCTACGTGTCCAACTTGTCCATCCCATTGAATGAATCAGATCAAGGAAACTATCTCTCAATTCTTCATCAGTTGTTGTAAACGTATAACTCTGCTTCTTGTGGTCATAGTAACCATCTGTATCCAGTAATCCGGCAAGTAATTCAAGTTTGTCATGCAACGATGCTTTTATATACTCCTGCGGTATATGCTTTGGTAACGACTTCCGGCTCACGCACATATCGTATTTTTTTAACTGCTCACGTAACCCCTTGAACCCAAAGTACAAAACCCCTGTGCCTTTATGCTCTGTCTGCCATGTAATTTCATATCCATCGTCATTTACAATGCTTTCGACAACGCATATATCCTGTTTTGATGAACAGATATCGGGATGATCTCTCCTACCGTCACCCAACCAAGCACCTAACGTATAAGGCTTGACGTATAATTCTGTTTTCTCTCCGTCTAATGGTTTTCTGTCAATCAGACGTATAGGATGCGTATATCCATTATGTTTCTTTTCATAGATATCTCTCGCGGTCAAAATCTTGGTCTTATACGTCTTTCCCGAATGGACGGTTACTACCCACTCATGGTTTTCATGGCAATATATTTCCTCTCCGTTCGATAAGGTTACTTTCATATTTGCGTAGTGCTTCGGAAACACATGAGTCACTTTAACGAACTTTCCATCAGCACCAATGACCTTATCGCCTACAATCAAATCGCCATGATTCTTCCATCCATCTGCCGTATAAACTGGCGTGTCGTTTGCTAATAGTTTTCCGTCCCCCCTCTTACCACCGATTATGTGGTAGTTTCCAAAAGGCAACCCGCCACGTAACAAACTGTCAACCTCATGTATTCCTGTCTTTAGTTTCTCAATATCAAACGGGTTTACCGTTTCAACTTCCGCAAGTGATATAACCCGTTGAACAGGAACGTAGATCGCATTCGTGATACACTTTACTATCTGTTCCTTGCCGTACTTCCGCAGGATATCATTGGCATCTTTACAATCCTTGTAATCCTCTTCTCTTACGTGCTTTACTTGACAAGTGAACTTCCGTGATAACTCATCCAGTAATGTAATCTTTCCCTTTTCGTAATCACCGAATATGACAAGTTCATTAAACCTATTTACAAACTCCCAACAATTCGGAATCCAAGTAAACCCTTTTGCCCCCGTTGGTACAGATACCGCATTGGCAAATCCTGCTTCTGCAACAGATAATGAATCTATCTGTCCCTCTGTGATAATCAAAACCTCGCCATCATCACATTGCTTCATTCCGAATAGGATCGGCTTACCGTCTTTCTCGCACCATTCCTTATTCTTATCTTTCGTCTTGTCAAAGTCCGTTTTCCGATACTTAATGAATTGGAGTTTTCCCTGTTCGTCATAGAACGGAAATACTAATACATTGTCCTGCCCGTTCTTTACGGTTATCTCATACTTCTTCCCTATCTCTTCCGATATCCCTCGGCTCTCCAAGTATGCTATCGCGGCGGGTTTCGGTATAAGCGGTTTATCCGGCGTTTTGAATGTTCTGTACTTCTTTACTGGTCTTTCTTCTAATCCGGCAAGTTTGAATCCAAAGTCACGGGCGAGAGTAATCATGTTGCCGTGTGCATTACAAGTGCTTCGCAAACACAAATGCGCTCCGTTATCAAGGTTGATGGAAAATGTGTCCTTATCTTTTCCCCGATCCCCTCCATGACAATATGGACAAGTCCTAAAGGTTAATTCTCTCCCTCTCTCCTTTACTTCCGACCCAAGGAATCGTGCGAAGTCCCATGCGTCTGATTCCTTAAACTCATATGCGTTGTACCCAATACCCATTGTCTACTCCCATGCCGCTTTCAAACCTTTTCCTGTTGTTTGGATCATCGGGATCATATTTTTCACATCCCGCATATGGGTCAACTGGCGGTTCTTCATGTTTTACAACTTGTGGCTCATCATCATCCAAGTAATCTATATAGCCGGAGTTGAAGAACGTACTTCCGTATGGATACATATCTGTCGGTCTATTCTGACGCTCCATATCATCCTTAAACCGATTGATTGCAGATATCATTCTCTCTTCACCGATCTTGCTAATGGCTTCTTTTGACTTTTTGCTCACACTACCCTTACCCATCTTCCGTGGATATAACTTCCAAAGTCGCTCAAATAATTCTTCATAAATCGCCATATTATTATTATTATTATTATTATTCTTATTCTTATTCTGTGCCGTGACATCGTTGTGACAGTCACATGACGTCACGTGACAGTCATGTGACGTATCATTATCATTGTTATTGCATTCCAACTGGTATTGTTTTTTTCTTGCTCTGCACTCTCTCTGCCTGTCACGGTTCTTCTCTCTTATCCTCTCCATTCCTTCCACATTTTGATATCTTTCCCAATTCGATACCTTGATAACATCATCGATGATCTCTATCATTTTGAATGACTCGAATGTTCTCAAAGCCAGTTGAATGATATTGATCGGCTTGTTAAACTCCGTTGCTAATAACTGTTCCGTGTATGGTATCTCTTCGGAAAACACAAGATATCCGCTCTCATTGATCTTTCCGGCAAGGCATAACAACTTAAACCAAATGACAATGATTGCATCACCCTCCGGCATAACCTCAATCTGCTTAATTTTCCTGTTATCAAAAACATCTGTGCATACTTGAATCCACTTGATCTCGCTCATAGTCATGCTCCTTATGCAAACGGCAACAACTCATATCTCTTTACAACTTCTGCGGAATCACCACCGTTATCTCTGATCGCATCTGCTATCTGTTCTTCCGTTGGAAACTTGTATGATCTCCGCACATCTACCAATCTTTCCGTCATGGCATTGCCAGTATTATCACGTTGGTAAACTCTGATCTCAAAAAATTCTTCAACATTCATCGTCCACTTCCTCCAAGTAAATCTCTATCCTCGGTTCTCCGTACTTGTCCGGGAGAAGATAATAATCATGGGTTTCATTTAGCAAATACCTCGGATCATCCCCTTTGATCGTTCCGCAATCCTGCATACCGTCCCAAAACACCTTACTAGCGAAAGCCTGAACGTTAGCCAAATCCCTTAAATGCCCATCCCTCGGTTCATAGTGGATGAAGTGACCGATCAATGGCTTACTTGCTTTCCAGTTTCCAAGTTGATCTCTTATCTCATCACAACATATCCGTTGGAACTTCCGTTTGAGACTTCCTCCTGCCTTTGGATTCTTACCATATGCCGCAAGGAGATTATTCAAACTCGGCATACACTTTGAACCGTAATAGTTGCCGGATATAACAACCCTCGGCATATCTCCTGCTGTGCTAACATCGAACTGTGGTTTCATTACTTTCCCCCATAGTAGCGGCGCGACTTCTGACGGACGCGTCGCCTTGCTGATCCTGTCGGAGTGATTGTTCGTGAGACATTCCATCCACAGACCATAACCTCACCGAATCAATGGCATCACCCCCCTTATATGTTATTTGTGCATTTCCAACGCCAATTTCGCGTTTTAATGTGCGAGTCGATAATTTATACCTAAAGTGATTTTCAACCCCGTTTCACGATGTTTCACGCTATTTGTACTTATGTTTCCGATGCGTCCTGTTTTAATTCTCTTGCAAGTCGAAGTCGATCTCTAATTTCTGATCTCTTCTCATCATCCATTTCAATCTTCCTCGGCGGGGAAACCTTTACCCATTTTGCCGGAAACCGACAGACAATCACGTTGCTATCCTTTACTGGTACGATCTCCACATCATCGGGATAGTCCTCTTTATACTTCTTCATCTTGCTTATGAACTTCCCCTGTGAGAATGTGGCAACTGCGATCTTCGCATTCCGCAGGAACTCAATCGTGTTGTCCTGCACATCACCGCCTACAAAATCATCGTTCTGTACTTCATTGACTACTTTCGTGAACTCGTCCATACCTTTGACCACCTTTTCATACCATGTGAACGGCTATTTGCACTTTGCGAATCGAACCAACCGCCAACCTACAAGAAACTCTTTCCGTATCTTTTCCTAAAGGCTTCTCTCGCTTCATCTAACCATTCTTCAACCGTCTGCTCACCCAACCCGTTCGCCAGTTTCTTCGCAAGGTATACTCGCTCCCATGCCAACTGTCCGGCGATCTTTGAGAGTGATTCTGCCGCAGGATTCCCATGTATCTGATTGATCGTTCCTTTAGAGGACATATTATGTTCCGCATTCGTTAGTCCAATGGTAAGATTGTCCTCATCGGCAAGTTTCCGAATCGCACCGCCAAACAGCAAGTGATGAGTGCATTCAGCAGGACGTCCACTAAATGCGCTATACTGTTCGTAGTTTGTGACGATCGATTTACTCATACCGCATCCCTCTCAACATCATGCGTTTCAAATTCCGAAGTGCTTATAACGGTACATTGATACGTGTCTCGGCAGAAGTCGCATTCTTCACACCTTATCATTGGCTCAATCTCACCACTCTTTAACTTGATGATATGACCGCAGTTCCGCTTGACGTTTTCCAACGCTTCATCCAGTAATTGCGGTTCTAATTCGATGATTACTGGCAACGGATGTGGTTTCTTATCAACTGCGGCAATGTAACACCGTAATGTGTTTCCTGTGTTTTGACGCACTATCTCTCTATATACCGCAAGTTGTGTGTCATAACCGTAAGCAAGATAAAAAGGTAAGCGTTCCCCGCTATCGGGAATGTAGTATCTAAAATCCCTACTTGCGTCCTGCGTAGTTTTCAGATCGGTTATGCAAACACCGTCAATGTATGAATCCATGCGAATCTTAAACGGTAGGTCTGCGATAACCCCTGTCATTTGGACTTGCTTTTCCCCACTCATGTATTGTGCAAACTTTTTATCCTTGACCGTCCGTTCGTACAACTGAATCGCTTGTTGATATTCTGCTTTCAGTTGTCCCTTTGTTGCGCCACGGGAACTCACACAATCGGGGAATCGTTCAATCAATTCATCCGGCGTAGCACCCTCCCACAAAGAATCAAGTATCGATCCAATGAGTAATGCTTTGGATGTTTCCTGTTTCCATTCGCCACGAAGTTCTGCCATTGCCCTTGCTTCACATACCTTGGAAAGCGGATATCCGATAAAAGATTTATACTGTGAAGCACTACAATACTTCTGTGCCATTTCAAGGCTATAATAATTGTCTTTTGAAAGATCGCTCATGCCTTTTCCTCCGTCACATCTACCAAATCCATAACAACCTCTTCCGGCTTTTCCTCGGCAAACACATCAACCGCCTTTTCCGGCTCTGCTTTCTGATTTCCCTTTACATCGAAATCTGATCCATCCTCAAAAGCCTGTTTTGCTTCAATGGAATTGAAGTCAAGGTCAATCAGTTTGCACAATCTTCGCAGGACAGTTTTCTTATACATTTCACCAGTTGCTTCTTTCCACGCCTTGCTGTTAGCCATCTTGGAGAATGCATTGCGTGTGTGTTCGATCTCTGCCTTGCTCATCGTGTCATAGATCATGCTCCCGTCCTTATACAGACACACCGCAAAAGCACCGATGATCTCACCATTATTGAATGTTTTGGGTCTGAAATTGATAGATTGCCGACCGTCCGTAATGACTTCCTCAAACTCATCACCATCACGAACAACCTTTGCGTAGATATCCTTGATAGGATTACTTGAATACTGTTTGCACAGTTTGATCTCGCCCTTGTAATCTGTCTGAAACTGGCATTTATCTCCATACGGAATTGCGTAGCACTCGCCGTTGAAGAAGTCCAACCCAAGGAACGCTCCCTTTAGAAGTGTACGTACAACGGTAGCTGGAGCGCATTTACTGAAATCGGTATTTCCATCCTGTAATACCGTCATGCAATTCTGCAAAAACCTCTGTTTATTGAAATTTGCCGGAAGTGCATCGATCTGTTTTTCAAGTCCAGTTGTAAGACCGCTATGAATCTCCATAAGATAGTTCTTATCGCTTGTTGCCATGTTAATCTCCTTTCCTAAAATGCTGATCGCAATACTCTCTCAAATGTTCATCACAGACAAGATCGCCCATATAGTCAAATGCGTAATATTCGTCTGCCCAATACCCATCGCATTCATCGTGTATGTCACATCCGCACACCGCACATTGACCGATTACTGGTCGCGGATCATCCGGCTCATTCATCCACTCCCTCATCACGCATCCCCTTTTTGTGCGCTTCATACCATGCTTCACGTTCGATAAGTGCGTTCTTCGCACGATCACACATTTTCCAACCGAAGATGTTTCTAATCAGTTCCGGCTTAATATCCCCACCGATGATATTTGCCGCTTTGGTGGTTTCCGCATCATCAACGATTCGATGCAACGCATCCATCATTGACAACAACTGTCCATTCTCCTGTGCCAACTTCACAAGTTCTTCCATGATCTCATCCATCACCCAAAACCTCCTTATCTGACCATCCGTATAATGCCGCGATATAGGCAATCGGGATCACATCTAACCCGTTCTCCATGCTTTCAAGGCAGAACTTTTGCAGTTTGTTCTCGATTGCCCTATACCGCCGCGCATCTGATATAGCCAACGGGACTACGTTCTTTGCTTCAAACTCTTTTCCGTTCATAACCACGCCTTACCGTACCCCACCATGCCCCAACACTCGCGACCACGCCATACCTCAACTGCCATGCATTGAAACTTCGACACCTTGACACAAACTAAAGAAATGTGTAAACTGTCTTTGACACCTACCTCCGAACCGCTTTAGTTGCCGCTAAAGCGGTTCACTCTTTATTCTCTGTCTCCTGCGGCTTATTGAAGTCGATAAAAAACTTCGCGCCGGACAAAATGCTATCTGCCCTATCCAGTAAGAAGCGGTCAATGTCCTTTGCTTCTTTTCCGTACTTCCGAGCCGCTTCAACGCGATCCATCGTAAACAGATCGTGTACTTCCTCAATGACCTTCTCCATCAACTTCACCAACTGCTCTTGATAACCCATAGTTCTTCTCCTTTCGTGTTTATGCTACGTTGTAACCCATTGATTTGTATTTCGTTCTCACCGCATCAATGATGTTCGATGTGCAATACACCGAAAACTTATCAACGACACCGCAAGGCAACCGTTTCCAAATAACCAACTCCGTTCTGAACTGCATCTTCTTTTTCACTTCCGTTCTCCTTTCACTTACTATGTAGGCGTTCATAGACTTCGCTTAATCGCAGAACCTTGTCCACATACTTTGTCATATTTCCTGTCCGTTCATACTGGCTTATCCGATCCATGTTAGAGCCGCTATATTGAAGCAGGACAATTCCAACATCTTCGTTTTCCTCAAACAGTTCCAACAGGTAATCAGCCGCTACTCGCATACATCCTTTTGGGTCGGTTAGATCATCAACTCCTAACTCCTTCATCCTATCGGCGTGAATCTTTGGATTCACTTGCATCAATCCGATGTACTTTCCGTTCTTACTTACTGCGGTTGGATCAAATCTGCTCTCCCAATAAGCAATGGATTCCAGTAATTCGGGACATATCCCATACTCTGATCCGATCTCTTCCGCATATCCCCTTATCTCATCCGGCACACCATTTGCTTCTGCCGTAATGGAGAGTGCATTAAATACGATGGTCGCGATTATAAATGCGACCGTTACTATTGGCTTATCCCTTGTCCTCATATTCATTTCCTCTCTGTATTGATGGTTTCCAGTATCTTGTAGACTTGATGATCTTTTGGAACTTTATATCCGGCGATCTGAATGATCCTGCCGCTCTTATCTTTATGAACCGTTTTCAAGGTAATACCGCCCGTATCTGACCTTCTCTTCATAGCGGTTTTCCCCCTCTTCCCAATAGGTACTGATGTTGTACCCAACTGACCGCAGATCGTGAATCCTTGCGGATAACCTTGCGATACCCAACTTTTCATAGGCATCTACCGCAGTGATTCCTCTCTTGTGGGTTTCCATGTACTTCAATAACCGTTTGTTCTGTGAATCCATGACCTACCTCCTTTTATACTTGAATAATATTCATGCTCTTGGGCGCAATAAAAGTTCTCCAAGGGTTACACCGAAATAATCTGCGATCTGAACAGCGCGACTAACCTTTACGTTAGAAAGATCATGTTCCCATGCGTTATACGTCTGCTTTGATACGCCAAGTGCTTCTGCCGCCTTTTCCTGCGTGACGTTCTTCCTTGCGCGTAATTCCTTAAGCGAGAATTGCATTACCATATCTGCCATATTTACCACCCCTTCGTCTATATGTTGAGGATAACTTGAATGTGCTTCATGTATTGCATAGTAACACGCGCTTGATTCTCCGTCAAGTAGTTTTTTATTTTTCTTTTCAATTTTCGTTGAATCGTTGGTAATGTGCCACTTGAACCGTGTTAAAGCAGAGTATATAATCGAATTGAGGGGAGAAAGGAGTTTCGCCATGAAGATATTAGCAAAGAATATCCGATACTTACGGAAACGGCATAATATGTCGCAAGAGCAACTTGCCGTTATGTTGGGAAAGAAAACCTTTACCACCATACAAAAGTGGGAAACTGACAAGGCAGAACCGTCATTGGAGAATGTCGCGCAGATGGCTAAATTCTTTATGGTGAATATTGATGATCTTGTAAAGGTTGATCTTGAACTTGAAGATACTGGTAATGCTACGCACAATCGCCAGTTTCAACGCCTAAAGGCTTATTTTGATAAGTTTACGGATGGTGAACTTGACGCAATCCAAAGCATAGCAGACCTATCCGAAGATGTGCGTGATAGCATTCTCCATCAAATCGAATACGAACGGGAAAAGGAAATAAAACGCCGTTTACAAGGCGCGTAACACAACATATCGCGTTAAGTCGCGTAACGATTTCTCAATTAACGCAACATCTTGTGGTAGGAGGTGTCTATGGACGTAAAAACGGTCGCGGCTTATGTGCGTGTCTCGACCGATCTCCAAATGGAGCATGGATATAGCATTGGAGAACAAACAGACCACCTAAAGGCATACTGCGCGGCTAAAGGATGGACGCTTGCCAAAATCTATACAGACGGTGGGTATTCCGGCAAGAACCTCGACCGCCCCGCCATGCAAGAACTAATCAAAGAATGTAAACTGTACGATCTGATCCTTGTAAACAAGTTAGACCGTCTATCGCGTTCGCAGAAAGATACCCTTTACCTTATCGAAGATGTGTTCCGCGCACAAGGAGTACAATTCGCATCTATCTCCGAAAACTTTGATACCACCACTCCGTTAGGTATGGCAATGGTCGGTATTCTGTCCGTATTCGCACAATTAGAGCGAGAGCAGATTAAGGAACGTATGCACATGGGGAGAGTCGGACGCGCCAAGAAGGGTTTATGGAGAGCCGGATCAAACCCGCCTATTGGATATGATTATACAGATGGTCACTTGCTTATACGCGAGGATGAAGCAGAACAAGTCCGTCTGATTTATCGAATGTTTCTATCCGGCGAGTCCATGTATTCAATCGCGCGTTTCATGCACGATAACTTCAAGAACAAATATAGATCGTGGAATCAAACCAACTCCGTATCGGTAGTCCTGCGGAATCCGCTCTATACTGGTAAGATCGTATTCGATGGTGAAACCTATGAGGGAGATCACGATGCTATAATAGATCAAGAAACTTTTGATAAGGCGCAGGAACGCTACTCTCAAATCATGCGCAACAACCCGCGATACCGCATCCCGTTCAAGTCAAAGTATCTGCTAACAGGGATATTATTCTGCGGTGAGTGCGGTGCAAGATATTCCGTACTCACATCAAAAAATCCACAGATGAAGAATAAGCGGTACACGTATTACGGTTGCCGTGGTAATAGCGCATCCAATCAAGACAAGAGAAATAAACACAAGTGCAAATACTATAACCAAGAGAAACTCGACCAGTACATAATAGATCAAGTAATGCAATTAGAATTTCACGAAACAAGGCATAAGCCAATAAAAGTACAAAAAAGATCAAAAGAACGTATAGCAATAATAGATAAACAAATCTCAAACCTCATTGATTTATACTCTGTTGATGGGATAAATCTTGAAGAGATCAAAACGAAGATAACCGAACTTAACGCCGAAAAAGACAAACTCAAACAGGAAGAGCCGGAAGTTAAATCGAACATACACTCATCGAATGATATTATCCGCGCCAAGGATGTTTTGCAGAACGGTTCACAAGAGAACAAACGGATGATAATTACCTCTCTCATAGATCGTGTTCTTCTCTTTGAAGATCACATAGAAATCGTTTGGAATCTGTAATACATCTATTAGCACAAGACGCTTTCACGGACTAAAGGATATAGTAACCGCAATGCTTTAAGCCATGCGGGTTTTTGGATTTTTATAGCATACGTTATAATGGGTTCATCTGTATTAAATAGACGCATGATAATGGCGCGAGTCTGAATTTCTCAAAACCCGCGCCATTATTCCGTTTGACCGTTTTATTAAACCGTGGTATAAACCGACTATTTAGAAAGTGCTTTCGCGCGTTAAAGCGGTCAACCGTTCTCCATCTGCACGATCAGTTTTCGGATAGATTCTCTCTCCGCATCGTTCTTCGCGTGGTTCATCATATCCTCTAACTGTTCGATCTTTGCATCACGGGAATACCCTCTCCGATTGCTCCTACCCTCATAATCATCGTAAGAACCATCGTAGGAATCACGCGACCGCATGAATCTTCCCATATCGTCCCGTCTGCGCGGCGCATAACTCATATCGTCATACGCATAGTACGGCATGATGTTCCAACCACGATTAGGGTAGTGTTCAGAATAGCCTTGCTCTTCCATTCTTTCATCCCGTTCCATTTCCTTAATATCTTTTAAGGTGTCAATAGCAACGCCGATTGTGCGCATTGCATCGGGGGACAAAGAATTTTTTGCCACCTCCTTATTCACCTCTCCAAGAATCAAAGTACATAGTTTCTTGTAATCTTCCATCTTTTACCCCCTTTCAATACGTCACATCCATGTCGGGACGCGAAAATATCACGTTGCTATTTTGGACGAGGATAGGGATATCACTTGTGTTTACAATGGAAACAGTTTCGCAACATCCTCTCCATATCTGCACGTTGATCGCTCTGCTGACATTAAAGAACTCTTCCACCGCCGCAGGAGTAACAATCATCGTACTTGCCGGAATAACAGACCCGTCAATAGCAATGGCAAGCGATATCTCGCCAACGGTTTCTCCTGTCGGAATTGCGATATTTGCGCCAAAGTCAACAAGGTATAATGCGTTGTTACACCTACACCCGTTCTTATACGGCACGTAACCGCTTAATAGGAAGTTCCCACTTCCATCCCTGTGTCGGACAAAACCACGATTGCAAGGTACGGGGGATTCCGTAAAGACAACCGACCCATTAGGAGAGAGCGTTTGAAGCGCGGCATTACTGTATTCAGCCATTTGCGCCACCCCCTTTACATTCCGCATCCGCAACCTACGTTATAGCCACCATTATTGCAAGTGAAGATAGGTGTTCTGCCATATACTGGCGTAGTCGGTACGGGGCAGGAATTGAGCCTGTTATACAGTTGGTCAACCTCGCTTGCGAATCCCTGTGCAATAAACGCATTTTGTGCTGTTTGAGAAGCATTACGGTTCGCTTCATTCAACTGGCTTTCAAGTTCGCGGATACGGTCATTCTTGCCGTCAAGTTCTAATTGGCAAAGTTTATCAAGAATCGCCTGTGTGCTTCTTGTCTGCGAATCAATGATATCACGGGTATTCTGCATAGCCTGTGTTCTATCCGCGCAATTCTCCGTAGCAACGGCATATTGTACGTCCTTAATCGCGCTCTTATTGTCACAGCAACATTGTGCCAACTGACCCTGTACGGCATTAAAGCCTTGCATGGTAGCGGTTTGTGCATTAAATGCCTGTTGCATATTAGCAATCTGCCTAGCATTATTAGACACTTCCGCAGTATTGAACCCGTTATTAAGAGCGTTGACAATACCGTTCCCTGTCTGACAGATATTCTGATTCACTCCGGCAATGCCAAGTTGCACATCACCAAATCCGCTTGTGACAGAGTTTTGTAAGGAATTGATTGCGCTCTGCGTTGCCGCATGATCGAATCCGGCATTGGTATTAGCATTGATAGCGTTCTGACCGTTTAAGAGCCACGGGAAATCATATCCCATGCCGCCGCCGAATCCACCCATGCCGTAGCCGCCAAAGCCACCAAGGGCGAAAAGGATGATAATCAGCCACCATGCCGAATCTCCCCAACCGCAACCGAAGCCACCGTTACCGCCACCGTAAGCAGGGGCAACAGGCATTACCATGTTTCCATCTTCTGAAAAACTCATGTGATTCACACTCCTTTCATTAGGTTGCCGCCAAAAACTGCGCATGAATTTAGCGGCGAGGGTTTATTGAATCTCTCGCGAGTAGATTTGACTTATAAGCAAGGAGTGTGTTACTATCGGATTGTCGGTGCGAGGTAGCACACTTACCTTGCGTATGGGGGTTGCAATCAAGGTTGCAATCCCCCACTTTCCCTATCTTTTGAAACTGTTGTATGCGCTCTGCGCCTGTTCCTGCGTCATAGAGCCTGTCTGAATAAGGTATTGCCCTATCTCCTGTGGACTCTTCATCCCGTGAATCGCGTTGTACTGTTCGTCTGATATCCGTCCATTCTCTTTCAGTACATCCGCAATAGATGATGGATTCTGCCGGACACGGTTCATAAGATTCATTACAGTATTCATTCGACCCATTAAAGGATTCATAGTTTAGTCCTCGCTATTCTTCCTACGGTTATTCGGCTTAAAGGTAAACTCCGAAAGCCTACGATCAACTTCATCACGCACTACCTCATTCAGTTTGTCCGTAATGATATCCTCAATCTCTTCCCGCTTGATGTACTCTTTCAGATCGGCTTTCGGCTTTTCCTGCTCATCCTCTTTCACAAGCCGATATGTTTCAAGCGGTAAAGGCTTTCCCGTCACATCGGTTTCTTTCTTATAGGCAAACGGTGCTTCGCTGTCTAACAAGACCATTGATTGACCCGCCGGACAATTCACAGCAAGTGCGCCCGCCTTACCTTGAACCCAAAGCGAATTTTGCGGTTGCTGATATTGTGGTAGATACGGTTGCTGATAATTCATTGGAAAATACGGATTGTAAGCCATTGTTTCATTCCTCCTTTGTGAAGTAGTAAATAGGTGTTTCACGCGAACTGTCCCATGCGTCTATGATGTTTCCGTTTATGACGGTAACTGCGTGTGTACCAGTTCCTAAAACATACGTTCCGACGTTATGATCTCTTGCAAAATCCTTTATCATGTAGCAATTCGGACAAGTGTTCGGAATGATATACCTTTTATAGCCTTTGTCTTTGAGATAATCACTCCATACCGTATTTGAGGAAGGGAGATCAGCCATTTCAAATCCCTTTTTAGCCAAGTCCCAATAGACATCATCCCACGGCTTTCTTTCCGCTACTGATATTGCACGTATCACGCAATCGCCTACGGTTTTCTTATATGGATTATTGTTGTAATTTACGTAACTCATGCGATCATTGTACGATTCCATGAACCATGTTAAAATCAACGTAACGTCTGTGTTTCGTACAATTTTAGGCAATAAAAAAGAGGGGCATCAGCCGTTAAGCCAATGCCCCGTTCAAAAGGAAAATTATATGAAATCAGCGATTTTGTTTAATCCTTTATAGCAAATATTCTTCACTTGTTGGATGGACATATCATACTTTTCCGCGATCCACTCATATGTAAAGCCATCTATGAAATGGTCTTTCATCACGTCACGATTTCGGTACGCCATTCTGCCTACGATATGTTCATCAATTAGTTTGGAGATTTCAGATGCGGTTTTGTTTTCTATCGTGTGCTTCATAGTCTTACCCACTTACATCTTTCTTTAGGAATCTCCCATATTTATCACGGTCTTGATCTCGTTGAACGATCTGACCATTGGGAATAAAGTATTTGTTTGCGCATTTTTCAGCCATAAGTACACCATTTTTAATCCATTTAAATATAGTTTGTGTGGAAACATCGTACTCTTTACTCGCTTCTTCGATTGTCATATAATTGCTATTCGCATTATGTTTCATGTTCCACTCATAAAGAATCTCGTCTAAAGATTTTCCCTTTTTTAATTTCCTTGTCACAAACCCACTATATGTAATACCGTTCTTTTCAATAAACTCTGCTAATGTAGTTTTTTCACCGTGATATTCAATCCAAACGGTATTACTTCTATTTCTGCTTTGCTCTTTCATATTAACCCAACGACAATTATTAGGTTCATAATCGCCATTGAAATCAATTCTATCAAGTGTTTGTTCATAACCATTCTTTGTGTCATCATATCCTGCCGAATACGCCCATTCCATAAAGGATTCAAATGAGTTTTTCCATTCTTCGCACATTTTTATGCCGCGACCACCATACCGATCATAACGGTAATAATTCGGATTATAGCAACGCTCTTTTGCATCATGGTATTTATGATACAAAATAGTATTCGTCATTCCATGCGTTCTTGTGTGTTTTGCCAAATTCATTCTGTTTTCTTTTTCCAAACATCCGCAAGAACGATAGATACCGTTCAATAGCATATATGATTTAAGAACCCTCTCGTTGCCGCATTCACAGTTACATAACCATTGCGACCTTTTTCCATCTATTTTTCTTACTACCGTAAGCCTACCGAAAACTTTGCCAACAAGATCAACTCCATTAAATTTGTTTCTGCTATGTTCCATGGCAATTACCCTTATAAGATGATTAAAGAGGGTGGCTTTTCGCCACCCTCTCTAATCAACTCATCCCTTTCTCTTTGGAGATTTTTGTATTCCTTTCCCCTTACACATCCTGCACCGTTCATACCCTTTGGGGATTTTCTTTGTTCTTGTTTTTGTCCTACTGTATGTCGCTCTCGCCATTTACATTCACCTCGCCATCACGCATTGATATCGCGTTACCACCGTCGGTAGAATCTGCCGTATAGGTTTCCGTAACCTCATCAACGAACTGGTTTTCATATACAACCCATGCGAAGTTTGAAATAACAAACGCCGCGAAGATCGCAATACATAAAATGTGCATCCTCACTAATTGACGTTCCATCCTTGCCATTGCGGATTCATGTACCACAAAATCGATTTTTTCATGTTCCATGATTATTCCTCCCAATACCCATCTTCAATCAGCCACGCTTTTACTGCTTCTTGTAACTCTGCGGGACAATCCTCAAAGTCCTTTGTGCCACTTTCGATTAAACGAACCCACGTATCTACCATGATTAACCCCCTATCTGCGCGTAAATGTCTGTAAGCGCACTCATAATCGCCAAGTTGTCCTCACGTGTCTGTTCTGCCGCATATACCGTGTACTCTGCGGGTGTCAGTTTCGCTTCTTCATAGGTGAACCATGTTACACCTTCCCGTTCTTCACTCTTGATTTTGCGGTGAAGATATACCGTAGTAGGGGAAGATTCATAGTCTACCTCTTTCGGTTTTACTGTGCTTTCTGATTTGTACCATTCGATTTTCATGCTACCCTCCTTTTATCATAGTTTGAAATGCGCCGCTTCATGTATTGAATATTCACATACGGCTTTATTCGTTCCTCGTAGAATCTGTAAGTGTCCGTGCAATCGAGCCAACCCATGTATGAAAGCATCTGCCGGATATCAAATACCGTCTTAACCTCTTTCTTATACAGTTTCATTGCTTTTCTCGTTGCGCGTAACGCTATACTTCTGCGTAGTGTTGTCCTGTTTCTGTAAAATCGAAACCCCATGAAGTCAAGAAATCGAAACCTCTCTTTGTAATTGAACCGAAACACTTGCCAATTATACTTCAATTCAAGTCCCAATTTGCTTTTAAGGTACGATTCAATCCTATTCTTCATTTCGTGTAACTCGCGCTTGTTGCCGTCAAAGACAATCATATCGTCCATGTAACGGTATAATACTTCGCGTGTAGTGTTTCTTTAATGTAATGGTCAAGGTCTTGTAAATACCAGTTTGCCAACCATTGTGACAAATAAAACCCAAGTGGTATTCCCTTTGGTATAACAGAAACAACTTCCTCGATTACCAACATGAACCTATCATCACGAATCGCTTTTCGCAGTTTATCCAATAGAACCTCATGTGGTATGTTCTCAAAGTATTTCTTTATATCCATCTTCAAACAATACTTGCAATCCTTACCACCGTTACGAATCCATCTTTCAACTGTTTTCTTCCCCTTATGCGCCCCGCGCTTTGGGATAGAGCCGTAAGAGTGTTCATACATCCCGTGCGTAAAGATTGGCATCATGGTATTTACAATCATGTGGTGTACTACTTGTTCGTAGAAATTCGGTACTATTATCGTTCGTTTCTTTCTCCGTATGCCATCGTAAATCTCTTTTGGTGTATGATGCGCGTTATGGAAATTCATTGCGTAGTTTTTAATCTCATCATGGAAATTAGGGTTCTCTAAACACCTCTTAACACTCGGTTTCTTGTGCTTATACTTCGCCGCATTCTTTATCGCAAGGTCGATGTTTTCATCCGATATATACTTCTCCCACAAGTGATTATAAGATTTCATTTTTTTCTTATCCCCTCGTCCACTTTGGCTATTGCTACTCACAGACGCTTGCTACGGGTTCATTTTTACCAAGAGGTAAGGATTATGTTGAACATTTAGTTATCACCCCAAAATAGATAAGAAATGCGCCGCGCCATTACTCCAATTGGTATCGGACACCGTGTTGTTCAGATTCGAGTAGAACGTCCCATCATGCAACCTGTTGTTCGAATTGCCGTCGCAGATAGCGAGAAGCCGCGGTTGTCGTTCAACAAAACCCTGTCATTTTCCTTGCAATAATCCATCAAACTCACTTTCATACATTGAGACATCGATGTGTTGCATTAACAATTCAAGTATCTTTCGCGTGAAGTGTATTAGTTTATCTATCAATTCTTGTTGCATCAATATAATGTCCGTCATAGTTTTGTTCATGGAGAGGGGGAACACCCCCTCTCCAAACCTCTCCCCCTATGCAAGTTATTTACAAGAAAGCGCCGCGCCAAGACTCCAAAAGGCACCGGACACCGCGTCGTACAGACGCGAGCAGAACGCCCCACCAGGCAACCCGTAGTACGAATTGCCGCCGCAGACAGCGTAATTCACTTGGCTATTATTAAACCAAAATCCATCACACATATATGTTGAATCAGACCCCGCCGCATTGTACGGAATGAACCCTTGCGCGGTTTTCTTCCATTTGTTGATATACCCGCCGCTTGTACCCGCAGGAGTCGCACCGCTTACTGTGACATATCCCGAACCCGTGGTGTTAAATCCATCAACGGTAGAACCATCTTCCTGTCCCCAAGTCATCTTGACTTTCTGCGTACCGTTGGCGTTAATCCATCCTGCACGTTGTTTCCACAGATTACCCCAAAAGTTCTCAATGCCGAATACCTTGACTCCCGCCGCGCCTTGATTCTCGCCCCAAAACAGACCTTTTGTGTTCATCGAACCCGTTGTGACGATGCCAGTATTTGTCGCAGATACATACCCCGTATCGCGTCCACGCCCAAAGGTTGCCTGTGAATTAGTGGAATAACCGATAAGCGTAAGTAAGTCAATCACCAAATCACCGTCTGCTTTGTGAGTTGTATAATATCCCTCATGCCCGTCTGCAATACCGTTGTTATTTGCCAACGCGAAGTTAATTTCCTGTTGGCGCGTGGCATTCGACATAATATATCCACTTGTCAGCGCATTTTTGTTATGGCAAGCCTTGCCGGAGATAGAGCGTAACCTTGTGCCGTCATAAGAGCCGTCATACGCCGCGAGATAAATATACGGCAGGACGTTCCCATTTTTGTCGTGGTGCGCATAAGCATGGAAATCAGACGTAATCTGTTTATTAGAGATAACAACATACGTCTTTGTCCCGGATTGCCAACGGTTGAAGTACACGGTAGGAAACTCCACCATGACATTGCCGTTGTAAGCGAAGTTATCAACATCCGATGCCGTTCCGTCTGCTTTCTTCGTGTAATCGGTAGGGTCAAGATAATAGTCCACCGTACCGTCATATTTCAGCATACACGGTTTAGGGAAGAAGAACTCATTGCCCGTCCATGAACCCATAACAAACGTGTCATTGGCAAAGTCCATGTGTGCAGGAGTGAAGTTAAGGTTCTCGCATCCCCATGCGGATTCATACGCCGTAACACACGTTGCGGGATTGGAATCGTTCTCGTCAATCTGATAAGCGTAAATGTGGTAGATAAGAAGCGGCACATTGTACGTCTGTCTTAAAGCAGATACCGTAACATTCGCAGTACCGATACCGCTTGTACTCTGTTCCACTTTTGCCACATAATCGCCCAATTCCTCGACGAACACATCTGCGACCATCTGACCGCCAACTAACCGAAGTGTGGTAGTTGCCACTTGCACGTTGTTCTTATACACCGTCACCGTCTTTCCGATGATATCAAGGTCGGAAGATGTGAAGTGTAATGTTGCAAAGTTCAGAGTAAGGTTGCATTGATACGTTCCGAAGTAGGTAAGGTTAAGGGATGCTTTTGCTTCGTTCCCCTCGGAATCAGTACACGAAAGCGTGACACTTCCGAACATGGTAACATCCGTAAAGTAGCACTCCCCATCATTTCCCATCGTTTCGGTCATGGTATGCGTCCCATCGGTAAGTGTAACCGTCCTGCCATATAAAGCAGAATCCGTTGTTACCGCAAGAACCGTTGACCCACTCGCCGCAGAATAGATGGTATGATATTGACCATCCCCAAACAGAGCCTTGCCAACATCCGTTGTGTAAGGCTTCGGAACAAGACCCGATTCGCCATCATTGTAGTTTGTTGCTCCGCGCATGACGGCTACCGTACCGCTACTCTGTACGCCGCTTTCAACCCATGCGTAAGTAGATGGAGAGACAGAGGTATCTTCCACACACTCATAGAAATAATTGTGGGTAAGCGTTCCAGTATCAGCGCCGATGTATTGAACTGTCTTTCCGACATAATCAGCACTTGCGGTCGGCAATACATCGTACTGAATCTTCTCGCCTGTTACCACGGTGCGGTTATTTGTCTGATCGTCCGTTACATCCATGTTGACGAATTGGAGATTTTCACGGGCGGTCATATCCATTCCATCTTCTGATTCGATGGTATGACCCGCAGAACCGCCATCTTGTACGTTCTTCACATTCCATGAATATGTAGGCGGCGTTTCTCCATCGCTCACGCATTCGTAGAAGAATCCATTGGTTAGGCTTGCGGTGGTATTTCCTACATACTGCACGATCTGTCCTACATGGTCAGCATCCGCAGTAGGTAAGGTGTCATACTGAATCGTCTGACCGCCCGCATCTTCTGCGTTTTCAAACTCACCCGATGTGCCGTTGTATTTGATGATTTGCCCGTCTTGCAGATTGGTAAGGTTTACATCCCCAAGGTTGGCAAGGTTAGATACGCCACCTTTCGGGAATGTTTCAATTATGTTCGCCATTTAGGTTTCCTCCTTTACGATGGTTAACCGTTTACTCGGTCGGTTTTTCCGTCTGCTCTTCCGCAGGATTCTCCGTCTGCTCTCCTGTCTGATTCTTTTCCATCGATTAAAGATACTTCTAAAAGATAAAGTGCCATTTTATTTCCCTCCTTTTAATTTTGAGACATCATGCATTGATGATTGCATACTGCATGATTTTATCCTCCTTTTATATGTGTTGATTAACCAATAATTGCGAAAGCAGGGCGCACGCCATGAGCGTTGGACGCGTTGTCGCGGTTCGCACAGCCGTTGTTGTAGACAAACGCGAAACCAGTCGCCGAAACGACCGAACGGAGCCACCAGCCCGCACGTGTTGTGATGAGATCGGGTCTTTCCTGGAAGAGTTTCAGCTGACACTTGTCAATGCCTGTCTCATAGCCGGGATGCGACGCCCACGCACTGCAACCGTAGACCATCGCCTCGTTCATGAGGTCGATGTCGGAATCCGACCACGCCCAATTTGACGCCTTTCCGTCTGTAACGGCGGTCGTGAACATCTCTCGATGCGTAAGGATATTGGCAGCTCCGAAGTCTGCTATAATCTGTGCCCTTGCCGTGGCAAGCGCGGTGTTTGCGTTGTTACCTGTTTTCATATCCGAGCCTGCATAACCACTCGTTGTGATATTGGTATCGTTCATCTTACCAGTACCGATGTTGCCTGCAGGAATAACAAGCATGTGGTGCGTGGTGCATTCGGTGTCTCCTGTGCGGAGCCAGTAATCAGGATGTGCGAAATAGTACACATGACCATTGATTGTCAGATAGCCACCGACGACCGCTTTTTCAAACTTGCCCGAGGAAATATCCGCTTTCAGTTCTGCGGTATATTCAGTACCGAGATTGACAAGCGGTAACTGCCTGCCCATTTTATTGATTGCAAACTCCGTCAGTTCCTTATTCGTCATAGCATAGGGCTGATAGGTGTTATCGGGGTCGGAGGCAAGACGGAGCATGGGGTAGACCTTATGATTGGTAAAAGTATTATTCTTATAGATTTGAAGCGTTATACCCATCTCATAAGTGATAGCAGAACTTAAAAGAACCCCTTTACCCAAGTCAACCACATAATTGCTTGTACCGTATCTTGCAATCATTCGAGCTTTTGTGTACTCTGTTGGATGACTACCATTAAGTATTAAGTCACCATATTTTGCCAACACACTATTCAAATCACTTGTAGCAAATATGCGGATATAACTATCTTCGGTTGACGTGCCATTCAATGTTATAACTTTATTATCATCAACTGTAACTGTAACGCCGTTGATAGTCTGTGAGGTTGCGGTATTCTGTAACAGATTCTTCGCACCCAACACTCCCTGTGCATTAAGTTGATTCTGTATAGCCTGCTCATTGTAAGGGTGATAGGTGCTATCCTCTATGTCGGCTTTGCGGAGCATAGGCTTAAAGACGATGTTGGAAACTGTTGTTCCATTACCTATTCTTAAACATACATAAGTATAATTTTCATCGGGAGTAAATGTTACGCCATTCCCCGTATCCAAATAATTTCCATATTGTATATTATTTTCATTCCTTATATCTAATCTATAAGTATTCCATGCACCATTAGACGGGCAGCCAGTAAGAGTTAAACTTTCCGGCACATAGTTAAATATACCGATAGTTTCAATAATGTCTGATGTTGCCGTACCATTTGCAGTAATAGTACCATCACTATTGACAGTAAAAGTTACACCACTGACAGTCTGTGTAGTAACCGTATTTTTCAGCAGATTCACCCCATGTATCTCTTCCTCATACATTACTTCTACTGATTCATGATAGGGTTCATAGGTATCATCTGTTATAGATGCATCACGGAGCATAGGATAGAATGTAAGGTTATTTATTACAGCATTTGCCCTAATAACGATTGCTACCCCATACTGAACAACCGTATCTGTATCAACTGTAATATCAATACCATTTCCGTATTCACGGTACATATTGGCATCTGTATTATCAATGTTCATGAATAACTGGTAAGTTGTATTGCTACCACCTGCCGGACAACCTGACATAATATAACTTCCACGCTTTAATGTGAATGTGCCAAGTATTGTAAGTGAAGATTGAGTGGTAGCCGTACCATTAGCAGTCACACTACCGTCTGCATTTACGGTAAAAGTCACTCCGTTTATCGTCTGTGTGGTAGCCGTATTTTTCAGCAAATTCTTCCCTGTCCAGCCTACTGTGTCTTTCAACAGGTCTGCGCTTGTGTTAATCGAGTCTTGAACATTTTCAGGGGTTGCGAAATCACTTGCTTTCTTTCCACTATCAGTAAGATTGCCATTGGTATCTAACCCCGCAAAGTCACCATTTGTCGCGGAAGAAACTTTGTCTGCCTTGCCCGATAAATCAACGAATCCACCAAGCAAGTCAAACTTATATGTGCCACTTCCAACATCAACAATGACAACATTATCACCAATGCTGATAGGATTTCCCGCACCGCCAACGAAATCTGCCGTAGTTGTTCCCGCCGTTGTGATGTTATATACATTCCCAAGGTTTTCAACCACAAGAAGCGAACTGATTAACTCTGCGCTTGTCTTATCTCCTGCGGGTTTATAGATAGACGGGTCAAGTGTTACCACCGTTCTGCCGTTTACCGCATCGTCTGTAACGCTCATGCCGACAAACTGTAAATCATCACGTTTAGTCATATCGTTTCCGTTGCCATCAACGATTGTATGACCGCCATTAGGGATGGTTACAACTGTCTTATTATTTGTCGAGTCATCCGTCACCGTTGCGCCAACGAACTGCAAACCATCACGCGCGGTCATATCTTGTCCCGCATCGTCAATGATGGTATGTCCGCCCGTACCACTTCCACTTGAACCACCCGCATAAATCGTTACGGGTAAATCAATAGACGGAATACTCTCGCACTCAAACGTGAACTGATTGCCGTTTTGTGCTACCGTTCTTATAAGTGCTGATGCATACGCTTCTTTCTGCGCATCCGTTGCACTTGCCGGAACACCGATAACACCGTTCATACTCGCTTGATAACCAGTAAACGTAACCGTCTGTTGATTCTGTGCATCCCATGAAGCCGCAAGTAATGTAGCCGTAACAGAGATTCCGCTACCGCTTTCACCACCGCCCTCTTGAACTTGGATATTCTGCCACTTGTACGTTGCGCCATCTAACACGCACTCATACCAATAGCCTTTTGTATAGGTCGCAGTTGTTGAACCAACATACTGTACGATTGTACCAACTAATTCGCTACTCGCTGTTGGCATCGTATCGTATTGGATGGTTTCTCCATCACCGCCGCTAACAAGGACAAAACCATTTGTGGAATCGTAGCGATAAGTCTTATCCGTATCTTTCGTCACATAAAGTGTATCTTCCGCTCCTGCGATCTCCGTTGTGTAAGCAGAATCATCATAGAACTTTCCATCTGCTTCTTTGAGATAGCCGTAGTAGACAGACTTTGCACCACTACCACCCTCAAACTTTCTGAACTTCCCCGTAGTAGGGTCTGCCGTATTCGCTTTGGAATACAAATAGATTGCTCCATCGTCTTGACAGATCGTGAAGTATCTATCCGGCATCGTATTGTCATTGACCGAACGCATCTGTACTTGCGTTAACGCCATTGTTTCATCAATCGGATTTTTTGATGTACGCTTGAATGCCTGTGAAACCGAAATAGCCATTTACTCATTTCCCCTTTCTTTAGTATTTGAATGTGAACTGTGCGTTCGTATCCGTTGTAGGATCAGCAGATACGTACACAAAGTAACTGAATCCATCCACAACAACCGTAGACTTGTTCCATCCCGAAATGGTTTCAAATCCGTTTGGATCAAGAATGGAACTCAAATCCCCATAGGAACTGTCATAGGCGAACACCATGTACTCATTGTTCGTTGTAAACTTAAATGATTTCTGCCCCTTTTCCGTAACACTCTTTGTAAGTCCCGCGAAGTCGGAGATCGTAGAACCCGCAGACTTACCATAGAAATACGCTTGAATGAAGTTGATGGTCTTTGATGCCTTGACACTTCCTGCGGGTAACGGAGAATCGTAATTATTTCCTTCGCTATCCAACGGTTGTGTGCCTTGTGCATAACTAACCGTACCTTCAATCTTGATCGTACCCTTTGTACTTCTTGTAAGAGAAGGAACGCTAAACACGCCGGAAGATTCGCTTGAATCAGAATACTCCGTATCTGCTCCTGTTGTAGCAATCGCATAACCAGTAGCCGCGCCACCACGATCATTCTGTTTCACGCCGTTCAATACGATTGCTCCTGCGTCATAGACTACCGTTCCTGTCTTTGCCGTAATTGAACTCTTCACTTCTGCGTATGTGTCAACAGAGTATGTAAGGCTTGCACTCGGCGGGGTAAAAACAGGATATGCAACAGGGTTAAGCAAGTCCTTAAAGATATCCTCTAAACTTGTTCCCTCTTCATACACCGTTCCGCTTGTGATTCCACCTACGGTCTGTGTTACGCTTAAATCATCCGTAAGAACCGATCCGATCCCAAGATCATCGGCAGACAGATCACCCATAAGGGTTACACCATTGATCTGCGGCTTGTTACTTAATTGCGTGTAGTCTTTTGTACCACCTCCACCGCCACCGCCGCCGGAAAGCGATTTAATGGAAAGCACAGCAATGTCTTTTGAAACTCCCATTTCTTACTCCTTTCTTTGTGAAATTAAAGACGCGATTGTACGTTGTCCCGCCAACCCGTCAACAACTAACCCATGTTTGGATTGATAATCACGCACCGCCGCTTCTGTCTTAATACCCATGACGCCATCTTGTAAAAGATCGTAGCCGTGATTATTCAATTCGACTTGTAGCCAACGCACATCTGCGCCTTTACATCCGCGCTTTAACGTGCGTGTCGGTGTATCATAGGGATTTTTAGATGTGTTGCTTGAAGTGCTTACAGATAAAGCAGAATCGTATTTCGTAAGATTGTACTTCTCAATGATCTTGATAACAGAGTTTACTTCGGTAGAACTGGTCATATAGCCGGAGAGTTTGATTTGTTGCATTTGAAGTTTGTAATCAACTCCTGCTTGCACCCTTGCGTATAACTTTGTATTCAACAGTTCATAGTAGTTCAATACACATTGTTGCATCGAATCATAAGATCGAAAAGCATCCGTAATAACCGTGTGTACCCCTATCTGATACTCTTCTTTCGTCTTTGTCTTAAAAAACCCGCCACTCCAATACTTCGTTGCGGTTTTCCCTGTGCCAACCTTTTGACCAAGGAACGAATTATGCTTTGTACTTCCCGCCGTTCCGTAGGCAGATTCCACACACGCCATGCCAATACAGACGGATGGAAGAACCTTGCCAACTTTCTTAAAAGCATTTTGCGCACACGGGGCGATCTTCTCAATAAACGCCCGTACTTGCATTTCCGTTGCCATCCTATATACCTCTCTTCCTGTTTTCATCGTTTCATATCTTCACCTCTCTATATGTAAAGAGCCTTGCATGATCTCTCACACAAGGCTCGTTACTTTCTCAATTCCATCCGTTGAACTGCGGTATATCCGTTATGGTAATTGAATAATTCCAACCCGCTATGCGTCACTACCCATATCCATGCGATTGCGAGTACAGATATAATCGCAATAAGGACTTTAGTTGAATTATCCATTGACAAATCCCTTAATCGCTTCGTTTGTTTCCAGTAGTTTCCGCATATCAATCAATACGGAATCAATTAAGCAGGAAAACTCATCAAACGTCATTATCTTTGCCATCCATGAAAACGTCTTGCAAAATTCGTTATAGCAAAATCTCAATTTTGCCTTGCCAGTACCGCCGCCAAGTTGTCTTTCTGCTTCAAGAGTGATCCAAAGCATCCATTCTTTTAGAGCATTTATCTGCTCATCCGTAGGCTTATTCAGAAACTTCTTCACGTATACGATTGCACAAACGATCACCGCGATTAACACAACAACCAAACTCCAATTATTTACTATCCATTCCATTATCTTGTTCCTCCTTATATATTTGATATGCTATTACGCCAACAACAATAGAAAAACCTATTGCAAAAACCAACGCCACCAATGCTATCGCTTCAACCATCATTAAACCTCATCAAACGGTACATCATCCGTCCGTAGTTTCCACTTCTTTATCATTGCGCAAACGAACACTTCCCCGCCGTGAAAGCCGTACCAAGCGACGGTCAACGAATCGTGTGTAACGCCAGTAATAGACGAAACAATCATTTCCGCAATGGCAAACAATACACACGCAACGATGCAATATATAATGTAAATATCAAGTCCGTTAAGTTTGATCTTCTTCATTTGATTATCCCCGCACTTAATAAGCCGATCAGAATACCGATTACCCCGCTTATGATTCCACTCACAACAGCGTCCCATCGTTTTGCGGGTTTCTCTTCAATGGCGTCCAGTCTCGTCCCTTGCTTTTTGATCTCATCCGTCATGGTTTCGATGTTGGCGGTCAGACGCTCGATGCTGATGGTGATCTTGTTGACCTCTTTCAGACCCTCTTCGAGCGCGGAGATTCGCATATTTTGTGTTTTGTCTCGCTCATCGATGCGGTCGGCGAATTCTTTATGAACCGTCCACAATACATACTTTTCGTCGTCGTTCATCACGTTACCCCATCTATTTATACATCTGCCGGATTTGAACAAGTTTACGGATAAGCGTTTCCACCCACTTGTCGGAACGCTTGAAAAATTCTTTTGTCTTGAACTTCGGCTCTACATCATCCATGCGCTTTATGATGGATCGTATCTTTTCCTGCTTAATACTTACATAATCCGATTCAAGGTTTAAGTGATTCAAAATGATCCAGTTAAAGGCTTCACGGTTTATCACTTCCAAAACATACTTTGCAAGATAACCGCCGTATCTGCTCTCGTCTGTTTCTAACTCACACTCGATTCCCATTATGTATGAATGCGCGTATTCTGCCTGTTGAAGAATTACATCCCTCTCCTTTACGTCTTTCCCCACCCTTACATTATTCGTCTTTATCTCTATAAGTCCAGTTTTTATTAGTACAATAAAAATCAAAACAAAGACCAATAGAAACACCAACACCAACAATGCATTAGAATTGGTCAGCACCTTTGCAATCGCATCCCACATTTTATTCTGTCTCCTTATCCATCTGTCTTTACCACATAAAAAGAACCCGCCGACTCTCGCCAACGGGTTATACTTCGGTTCACGGAAAAGCATATTTTATGGAAAATCCCCATGAACCGTAAGTAAAGGTATTATATCAACTTGATCTATAAGATGCAATTACAGATTGTAATTATGCAGAGTCTCAAATGTTGCGGTATGTGTTAGGGTATGTCTCGGTTCAATAGTTGTTTCAAAAGCACCGTATGTGATATTGCGGGACATATTAGTGCGTGTTAAATGTGATTGCGTAATACCATTAGTTTCCGTTCTTGATACGCTTGAAAGTTTTGTATACTTTAATCCACTATCCCTATAACTAACCGTATATGTCGGGTAAACGTATTGGGTAGCCGTTTGTAGTGTTGTTGTATAAAGCATTGTGCGATACCATAATTGATACCCTCTTGCTTCATTGTACGTTTCGGAAGATTCTGTATAGATTTGTGAAGTGGAAGATGTTTGTTCGTAAAACTTCGTTGTTCCTGTTTCTTCCGCTCCTGTTCTATATGTAAACGATGTACCAAATTCGCCACACCATGTACTTGCCGCACAAGACGATGTAAATGAACTCTGCATTGTATACGCGCCTGTCCATATCGTCTTATCATCTATTATTTCTTCTACTGTCCTTGTTTCGGAAAGATATCCAGTACCCGACCATGATTCCGTATGTTCCGACTCACTTGATACTCTTGACCGTGTACGTTGTCTGCCGATTCTCGCAGTTTGACTACTATTGATACGAAACTTCAAAGAACAATATTGCGAAGCAGATACATCCGAGGTGAATCCATGTCTTACTTTCGATCCACTTACATTCATGTTAAGTCGGATCGTGCCAAATTGAGGATCATTAAATTCGGGATCATCAAACGATATTTCTTCACCTTGATAAATATACGCAAGTCCTGCCATCACTTAATCCTCATACCATTTTTATCAAACTTATACTTCTTTTTGCACTTAATCAGATCATCAAAGTCATAAGAAAACTCTTTGCATCCATCCATGATGTAATCATCAAACGTAACCCAAGGTTCTGTGAAGTGTACGTCTGAATGGTTTTTCACAACATACAATTCTTCAATCTTACGGATGTACGAATACTTGCCGAAGTTCTCTTTTGTCATTTGCCGTAACTCATTGCACGAATCCCGCAAGATATACCAATCATCTTCTAACTTTGGTACATAATCAGTTTCCGCAACGTGCCGGATAAATGACAAAAACGTGTAATACGAATACACGGTCATATTTAAGAGTTTCTTATCATACTGTTCTTTTGTTCGCTTTGTCTGATTTACATTGGACTTCCGACTTTTCATATACTTCAAAATATTAACAGAACCATTCATCGTATAGCCGGAAAGCATATATCCATAATGCGGATCAATCCTGCTCTGTGATTCTTCATTTGGATACCATAGATAATAAAGTCCCTCATTATCTAACAGGATTCCCATATAATCCGCATCGTTATCCAACGCATAGAAGAAGCAGGACATAAAGTAATAATCTTCTGCGTGTCTTGATTGTGCCTTATTGAATCGGATATTATGCTTATTCAAGAACTCCCTGTTATACAGTTTGCTATTAAGCCATATCCTATTGGAACTCTCTATTACATGAGTGTGATGATCGTCAAACTCAAACAATGGAGCAGAAACCAACGCTACGTTCTTTCTGTCCTCTTTATAGATTGGTTTGCCATCCTTATCAACATTGTACGATCCATCGGGATTAAGGACTAATCCGTACCCCTCTGCCGCACCTACGATAATTGATACGGCTAAACCATTTCCAAATTGATCGTCCTCATCCATGAACATAAACCATTCATGTTCCGTATTATCAATTCCGAACTGGCGTGTTAATCCTTGACCGCTATTCTTCGGCATGGTAATACACCGTATATCAATCTCATTCTTATAGCGATCAACAAGGTCTTGATAGTTGCAATCCGTATTGGGAGAACAATCGTTTACCAATGTCACATGGATATACTCTTTCTTCCATTGTGTTGATATGGATGCAAGTCCACGGTTAATCAGTTCAGATCGTCCGTAACACGGAATAATCAAATCAATATCAAACATTTTATCCACCCCTTGATATTCTTTTATGCCCCCGTATCGGGTATTGTCGTAATCCACACCGCTCCATCTATCGTTGGTTCGGGATCGGGATCAACAGGAATTGTCATTTGCGCCCCACCTAAATGCGCAAGGTCGTAACACCATTGCTCATACGTTCCAACATACCCACCCAAACAAGCATCGGCATATGCGGTTACATTATGTATTGTTTCAGATTTTAAGATAGCCATAATTCACCTCATATAACGCATTGGAGAGATATACCGTATCTACTACTCGATGATGCGTTTGCAATTCCTGTTCCAGTAGAATTAACATATACCGTAGAATTGCTGTTAGTCCTTATTGATCGTGTCCAATATGTAGTGCCTTTTGATCTCTTTGTGCTATCCGTATAATACGACAGCATTGAACCATCAGACGGATTTACATCACTAATTGTCGCTCCAAATATTTCATGGGAAGATGGAATAGTGAAGTAATCACTTGTTGATACCGTCATATATCTACTCAAACTTGAATTATACACATATGTATTATTCACATGGCGTTGGAATATATCAACAATATCAGAATCAAACGCATTCCTTACCGCGCCGTTTAGCCAATTCCGTATGTTCGATGTGTCCCATGTTCCCGATCTTGTTTCCGTTGTGGTTAATGTTCTCGTCATGCCTAACACAAAAGCGCATTCCGTTACATTATCTACTAATGTTCTACCACCAACATTCATAATTGTTAGAGTTATGGTTTGCGCCGCCTGTGCATATCCACCCGAAAAAGCCGCTATTGCAGATAGGTTAAAACTCCTTGTATCGCCAACGTGCCAATAATCAGCAAGGTCTATCTCCCCCGCATAATGCTTTCGGAGTGCCTTTTTGATACCATCAGCCGTTCCTGTCTCCCATGCCGGAGGAACGTAAACAGGAATCCCATGTGTAGTAATAAACAATTCCCGTTCTGTTGGAGATTGTGGGTCGATAGGAAGTGTTAAGCCGGAACTTGAAATAGATGCGTACAACTGTTCTCTTGTTCCTTGATACCCACCCTCTAATGCTTCTCCATATGCGGTTATAACTCCTACGTCTTTTGAGTTAAGTATATGGGACATTATTATTCTCCATCCGTATTCGACTCTTCTTCGCCAGTATTTGACTCTTCTTCGCCCGTATAAGAGTTGATGAAACCTATCTTCATATCAAAACTTTGCATTGAGTATTTATTTTCTACATATCCAGTCCCAATCAACGGGAGTAATGCGAATGCGACATTATCATTTTGCCAATATAAGCAATTACACGAAACAGTATATGTTTTATTTTCATCTTCATCGTAAATCTTCATGTACGCTTCGCCATACATACTGTTCCGTGTGTCGCCGCTTAATTCCATTGGCTTTAATTTATCAATGCGATACTCTCTTTTCATTGTTGCCAATAATTGATATGCTGTGTATGATCCGATTTTTCTATTGTTATCATTAAATTTCCCGCAGTAGTGAAGTATTGTAAGGCGACCAAATCTATACATTATACATTGTTCATCGGTTCTAAAATTAACAGGCTTAAGGTAATCTGTAATATCTGCCATTTCAACATCGCCAACGCCAATTCCTAATTCCTCACTTGTCTTATTCCCAACAAGTTCAACTCCATTGATGCTCGGTTTATTACTCAATGCGTTGTATTGCCCTTTCATCAAGGCGGCGAAGTCTTGCTTAAACTGTTCTTCCGTCCCTTGATATCCACCCGCCAAAGCATAACCATACGCCGTGACAAGTCCTAAATCTTTTTGAATAATGTCTGTTTGCGCCATAACATAATCCTCATTATTGGTTAAGTATTTGCAATGGTTTATAGTATTATTGGCAATACCAAAGTGGCAATTACGATAATTGCGTCATTCTACTTCTGCATTCAGTCAAACGGCAGAATCATAAGGCGAGAGCCAACACTTTCACCGTATCGGTCTTCAGCAAAATTACCCAAAAATCCAAAAAGTCCGTTCGTAGCGCGTTGATAGTAGTTACCGCCAGTAAACAATACTGTACCATCCTCATAGTAAGCATAATAATCACCGACGTATGTATCTAATTCAGTAGTGGCAGACGGATGAATTGCCCATTCATATCCACTTGCATTTGAGATCGAATATGACTTGATATAATTGGTGGTTGTTGGTCTAACGCCAATAAGTGTTCCGTTTGCGTCATCGGAGAATTGCGCAGGGTTTAATATTCCATATACATTTACCCCGTTAAAATACAAACCATCGCACCAATCCTGCACATTCCCCCACAAGTTCTCTATGTTCCTATACTGATTAGCCCCATAAATAGTACTACCAATTCCACCAGATGTAGTTCCCGTGTGATATGGCATAGAATCGGTTGAACCCATATTATACGGTTCAGATGAAGTCGAAGTGGTTTCCGAACATCCACCACCGATCTTTTCTTGTGAATTCCAATTCGCAAATTCCACAAGGTAAAGCATCCAAATGGTCACTAACGTTGCATAATCCCATTGCCAAATACTCGTCCCCAAATTGTGAATATTACTCCTAAAAACTGATCGTGTTATAGAGGTTTTTGGCTTTACACCCGTGACCGACTTGTAATTGGAATTACCACAGTGATATCTCCCGACGTATATCACATCCCGCTCGCCTGTTCCATCACCTCTATCCATGTGAGCCGGGGAGCAATGGAATCCGTTTGACGATGCCCACTCCGCACCGTTTGATGCCGGGGCAATCTGAATTTTAAGACCCAACGTATTAGTGGGATCGGCGTAATCCATCTTGTAATAGAATTTGGGTATAGAAACAACAGTTCCCGCATCAGCGTTTTCCGATCTCACCATTCCCGCCCACGGTTGAATGTTGTCAAACGGGCTTGACGGTGTTTCACTCATTCCCGCATAATACGGCTGTGGATTACTGAACGAAGCCGCATCGTCCGTTCGCGTCCATGTGTTGTGTGAAGCACCGTCCCACACCGCACCGTAAACACTATGCGCAGGAACAACTGTTATACTTTGTGAAGTCGCATAAATAGATTCTGCCCCGCTCCATGTGTAGGAAATATTCACTCTTTCATCCGTTGCACTTAATGTCTGTCCATTTGCAGGAACTTTCGTGACGCTACTTGTTATGTCAATCTCCGTTCCATCACTCATAACGCCCTTTACAACAATGCCTGTGAGATTAAGAACTTCTCCAACATAGTACGATGTTTTCGTAGGTGGCGTGGCAACATAAATTCTTGCAAGATAAACTCCACCACCGCCACCCGCTTCGACCGTGACGCTAGATAATCCATAATAGCCCGAATCGGGTAATACAGTTTGTTGTTCTTGCGTTGGTGTTACTATTTTATCTTGCAGAATAGCCGCTTTGACCGCAACAGATTCAAGAGCATCATATCCATAATCCGGCTCTACAACTTGATCAATTTGGTTTACTTCTACTGTTTTTGTTTGATAATTTCCAACAGATGTTGCATTAACAATAACAGAAGATAAACCATAATACCCGCTATCCGGCGTAACTTGCTGTTGCGTGTTGTTCGGTATGACAGTTTTACTTTGCAAATTCGCCGCCGTAATATTAACTTGTTCAAGAGCATCATATCCTTGATCTGCCGTGATCTGTTGTGGCGAAGAACTTGGATTCACATTTTTCGTTTGCAGTTCTAATGGGGATGATGCCGCAACATTCACTTTTGAAAGACCTATGAATTGTTCATCCGGCTCAATCGTTTGCGCACTTGCAGACGGTGTAACTGATTTGACTTGCAATGCCGCTCCACTCACAATAACGCGAGATAAACAATTATATGCACCATCCGGCTCTACGGTTATTTGTTCTGTTGCAGGATTAACCGTTTTTTCTTGTGCGAGGATTGGATTGACCGCCCCAACAGTAACACGCGATAAACCAGTATATCCACTATCCGGCGTGATTTGTTGTGCTTCTGCTGTTGGAGTCGCAACTTTTTGTTGTAACGCAACCGCATTTACGCGAACGGATGAAAGACCAGACTTGCCAACATCTGCTTCCACTATTTGCACATCACCACTCGGATTAACCTCTTTTGATTGGAGATCAATAGCATTAACAGTAACCCTTGATAATCCATTATATCCACTATCGGGAAGTACATTCACAACATCGCCAGTAGGATTAACTATCTTTTCTTGAAGAACAGAGCCGCCCGAAATACTCATAATTGCGCTCGGCATTTCGGACGGTAACAAGTCACCACTTGCTCCACCCTTCTCTCTTATAGCACCCGCAATATCTTCAAGATATGAATTTGTGATTAAGGCTTTAACCACATCATTTGCCATTGTTTAGTACCCCGTTGTGTCAGCGTTGATCAAACCATCTTCATTCACAGTTACGATTAAATCCTTGTGCGTTGGATCAAGTTCAAAATCCAAATGATCAAGTAATACGGATTTTGTCATAATCAAATGTCCACGTTCATCAATCATAAACCCCAAGTATCCGGCTTCTCCAAGATTGAACAACGCCAAATCTGACGCATCTTGCGCCACTTTCGCCCAATACTTTGAGTTATCCATTGCGCTCGGAGATTCGCCATCTGTCCATTGCGCCCATTTATGCGCAAGATCAATCGCTTCTGCCGCCGCCGCTTGATAACCGTCAAGGTTATTGATCATATCACGCAACTCAACAACGCGATCATCAATCACGTTTAGTGCATAATCACCCGCATTAAGATTTGTAGCGTTAATCGGGGTTGCTGTTGATGGCTTGTTTTGCCAGTTTCTCCTTGTGAATACCTTGCTCCATATTGCCATTCTTATCACTCTCCAATTCGCTAATCAACTCCACAACTGCGGTTTTCTGAACATCCGACTTTACATCAGCGATAATGCCCTCCATGATATACGCCGGAAGTTCGTTTTCCATCATTATCTTGTTTGTGTATGCGAGTAATGTTGCTCTTGCCTTTACAATTCGATCTGCTACCGTTTTCATGTTCCACCCCTTTTATCGTTTATTTTAGAATCCCGTTGAATCAGTAAAAATCCCATTGATAAATGTCAATGACGCAGGATTGCCACTTGAATTTGTCACCCAATACGTGCCGCTTTTCGCAGTACCATTGTTATCATTACCATCTGTTACCGTTATTTCATTTGCATATAAATCAATAGTGTTATCAGCGTGTTGTTGCTTTCCGCTTATTGTAATAATATCTCCCTCTATTGTTGCTTCATTTTGATGTACACTAACAATCGCAGGATGATTACGTGGTGAAGTATCTCTCGCTTTTAATGAAATACTTGAAGTCGCTTTTCCTGCGAACATTCCACCACCCGCAACATAAGAATAAAGGTCATTGGGATTTTTATTATCATAAAATTCAAGACCGTACCCACCACCTACTAACGAACATATATATCTATTGTGATTTGCATCAGTTAGAAGATTTAATCTTTTTACAAACAACTCACCTTTCGTTAGATCAAATTTCACAAATCCACTTAACGCTTCTAAAATGCCCGTTTTAATAAGGCTTGCGTCAATCGTCCCCGTTTTGATATTACTACCATTGATTATCGTCTCTCCGGCTGTTGCGAGTGAATGGAAAGTAACATATCCATTCAAATCAATGTTTTGTGCGCTAATCTGTACTTGTGACTCTCCAACGTCATTTATCAACGCAACCAATGTGGCATGATTTAATCCATTTGATACATCAACGCCTATTTCCTTTGCGCGTTGCCACAAAGTAGATGTAAATGTTTGAAAGTCACGATTTGTTTCTGTCGCGATAGCCGTAAGTCCATTTACGTTTTTTGTGATCTCATAAGTCCTACGCAATATGCCGTATATCTCATGGTTTGTTTCAGTAATATCAAAAGAGAAGTATTCCTGCCCTTGTGCTTCGTACTCATCCTTTAATGCCGTAATACCCGTCATTGTTCTACGAAGTAACGGAAACTGTAAAACTCTCCCCTTAAAAACAACGCCTAAAAGATCGCCCGTCTGAATCCACGGTCTGCCACGAACACTTACCCTAACTGGCGTATAAGATATTGTTTTCTTTAGCACGTTTAGGAGATTCGTCGCGATAACATTCAGCCTATCGGGTTCCATTCCATAAACAAGGAAGTTATCGTAAACCTCATATGAATTTCCATTCGTGCCAACAATCGCGCCAATATCATTTTCCGTTTGGTGAATCTGCAACTTTGTGATCGGTTGATAGTTATACTCTTGCCACTCCAAAGTAGATTGAATCACACCAGTTTCGGGATCATCGGGGTTCTCGCCAAATACTTCTGATGCACCTATTGGATAAAGATCATTCGCAGGATAAAGATCATTTGCCGGATAGAGTTGTTCATCGTATTGCAGAAAGCGATATTCAAAATCACCATCCTCGTTAATAACACCAAAGCATCCGTTTATCTCGCAGATTCTTTCAAGAACTTCTTGCCCGTCAATAGGATTGTAAGAATCAATAGTGCGTCTTACAATCATATCGTCATTCGGCAAACTATCAACAGAAACACCTTGTATCTTAATAGCCGCCTGTTTCACTCCATATTTATCTTGAAAATACGAAAATAGACTATTGCGAAATTGCTTTAGTGTCATGGTAATTTCTTTATCACCACTTCCACCAATAGGCAAATCTGCATACCATCCACTTACATCATCCGTCAACAAATCCGTCATTTGATCATATGATGTAAGAGTACGATACAACCCATCATCAGTTAAAACATCACTATCAATACGGAATTTTCCAAGTTGTTGCGAATATCCACCACTTGAAATAGTCGGCGTGACGAATAATCCTTTGTATCTTTTTGGTGTTGCAAGAATGCTTATAGAAAAAGAAGCAGAATTGCACCGTCCAAAGTGCAACTGTTCTTCATCACACAAAACTTGTTCAAGTGCCATTGATCCCTCGTTTATAGGACTACCGACACCGCTCCCCGTCAAGGTTGTTCCATCAGAGAATTGAAGAGTAATATACTTCTGCGTCCCTGTCATATATGCTTTTTTGAACTCTTCGTTTACTGGTATCATGCTTTAATACTCTATGAAAGATAACTCATACGACAGAAACAAAATCCGATTGTGTACTTCATCCACCAAATCCATTTGTGGCGTGAAATCTGGTATATAAAAATCGCCGCCCGCATAATCATCCGTATCGGGTCTGTAATAGACGATCCTCAATTTCCTCTCATGTGGCGTAACGTAATGCGACCGTAGAAACTCCCACATCTGCGCGTGTTCATTATTCCACATCGGCTTTACTTGAAAACTGATCTTTGTAGCCGTATGATCCAACACGTTACGCATTAACCAACCTTCGGTATTTCTAAAAGGATCAAGGTCAAGTCTTGCTGACGGAGTAACCTTGTAACTCTCCTTGTATATGTACTTATGGGGGAATCTCTGACCGCCCATTTCCATTAGATAACCGTTAAATGCCATGTTCTCCACCATTAGAGGGGATCGCCTATTCAACGACCCCCTCTCTCACACATGAATGATATTCTTTCCGTCATTCGCGGAATCAGTAGGCAAATGCTGATCTGCCAGTTTGTGTCTTGAATCGCTTATCTTCTACTCTCACCGCCGTATGAACATCCTTTGATGAGATTGTAAGATTTTTGTTCGCGGTTTCCCTTGAACTATTCGCGATATCGTTAAGGTACGGTAAAATCAGACTTCCGATGGATTCTTGAATCGCGCTTCTCATGCTTGATTGCATTGCGTCTTGATCGAATGTTGCTGTCCCTGTGAAGTCTGCGTGTTGGTAAGTATCCATCTTCAAAGAAGATTTAGGTACTGCGGCATCAAGATCGAACTTTGGCATCGTGATTGCTTTAGTCCACTTATTCATTGAATCCTGCGTGGACTTTGCATTCTTCTCTATACCCTCGTTCAATCCCTCGACGATATAGCCACCGTATTCCTCAAAAACTCTACTCGGACTAAAAATACCCTCTTTCTTTCTGAAAACAGTATTTATCGCATCACCAAGATAGCCAATTGAACGCTTAACGTTATTCCAACCGTTGTTATCATTAAGACCGCTTGTAAGTCCTGACAAGATATTCTTGCCCCAATTGCTCGCCATGCCCCAAAGATCACCAACGGAATTTGATATTGTTCTGCCAAGTCCACTTAATATATTACTCGCAGAGTTTAATACACCACGAAAAGCATCACTCGCCCAATCAACTAAATCCCAAAACTTACGGGACGCTTCTTCTGCCGCTCTTTGAGCTAATCCTACAATAGTCCCCTTAATATTGCCCCATATGTTTTCTGCCGATGCTCTTATATTATTCCATATGCTTTCGGCATTATTCTTTATTGTGTACCACGCTTGCTCGGCGGCGGTTTTAATGTTATTCCACACGCCATCCAACATGGTTTTAATATTGTTGGCGAGGTTCACAATAGTATCACGTATGCTTTGCCATTTCTGTTGCGCCGTAGTCTTAAAGGAATCCCACGCTCTCGCTCCCTCGCGTTTTACATCTTCCCAACGATCATAGAGTTTCCGGCGCAAATCCTTTGCGATATCGTGAATAGTGGTACGAATCTTATCCCAACGGTCGCTTGCGTCTGTTTTAAACTGTTCCCATGCATCGATTCCGTTCTGCTTTACCTCATTCCACTTATCTTCAAGGTTTTTGCGTAAATCTTCTGCCAATCCGTGAACCGTGTCTTTGATAGTTCCCCACCATTCCTCGGCATCTTCGCAAATACGTTTCCATGCTTTTCCGGCATCTTCCTTGATCTCATCCCACTTCGCGGCAAGTCCTTCTTTTGCGGCATCTATACCGTTCTTTATGCCCTCAATAATAGCCTTGCCACCGTCAATAAGCCATTCTGCCGCTCCTGCAAAGAAATCAATAATCGGTTGAACTACGTGAGTATATAACCACTCGCCAATTCCACCGATAATCAGTTTGATTCCCTCTAATAATCCCTCAATCAAGAACTGACCGATAGGGATCATTGTTGTTGCCGGAGAATGAATGCCGAATCCTGCTTTGAAACCATCAATAAAGGGTTTAACAACATAGTTGTATATTCCCTCAACAAATGCCTTTATTCCCTTTCCGATTCCAACAATAATACCAAGGATGATATTGCCGCCGCATTCTTCCGCTTGTTGTGCGAAGTATTCACCAATCTTTGATAACGCTCCTGCGATCTGTTCTCCGATGAACTTTGCCAAACCGCCAAGAGCCATACCAATACCCTTGAAAATCAATTCGGACAGTTTGGAAAGAACTGGTGCAATCTTGTCCCAATTATTGATTACGAACGATACCGCCGTAACAATAGCCAAGATCAATGCGCCACCTAACACAACAGAACCGACAGTAGATAATGCGCTACCAATCGTTGCGAATATCTTTGCAATCGCGCCCTCTTTAGGAATCAACCCCGACAACGCTCCCGCTATGCCTTTCCCTGCTCCTTTGAATAAACCACCTAATCCTTTCTCGCCAAACAGACCCGATATTCCTTTTGCAAGTCCTTTAAGCAAGTCACCCGCAATACTCAAAATACCCTTGCCGGATGTAAGGATGGATAAGAACGAGAGGAATCCTGCAAAGCCTTTACCAACGAAAGCGGTAAACTTAAATGCCGCAATAGCAATCGCGATCTTCTGAATAAATCCGGCAATATCTTCAACAGATAACTTGTCGTACCACTCAAACAGTTTTGTCATAAAGTCTTTGAACTTATCACTTCCGACAAACCGCATGAGTGATTCTGCTACATTCAGAATCGCTGTTCCTAAAGCGGTAAACAACTTCTCTACCCGCTCTGCCGTGATTTGCTCCATAAACCATGCAACATTCTGTGTGAACTTTGAGAAGTCCTCACTATTGGCAAAGTCAGCAACCGCTTTTCCAAGGTTTCCAAACGCATTTACTATTCCAGTTTCGATGTTCTCCCGCATGGTTTCAAATGCATCCATGACGGGTTGTAAGTCTTTCCGTATCTTATCGAAGTTAAATGCATCTATTACTTCTCCGATGGTCTTTAATAGATGCGGTACACCTTCTTCAATAAGCCACTTCCAATGCCGCAGGATAACTCTCTCCCACCAATCTTCTACAAGATTCCCAAGGAAATCGATAAGCGGTTGCACCTTGCGGGTAAACTCTTCAACAGCAGAAAGCAACGGCTTAAAGTCAAGATCATCTGCCCATTTCTTAAACGCTTCGGACATATTCAAAACGTGTTCCGATATGTTTAGTATGATATCCCTTATGTTTTCAAGGATATGCAAACCATTATCGTTATAGTTCCACGCTTCGCGGAAGTTCCTCGCTAAATGTCCGACCGCTTCTTCAATATTACCGATGGTGTTAAAGATGTTCTCAAAGATTTTCTGTGTGGCGGGTTGTTCCCATACCTTCAAGAAGTCGCGACCGATATCTTTCAGCAACTTCTTAATCTCACCCGTCATGTACTTCCATCCACCGATAACATGGTCTTTTGTCTTGTCCCATGCTTTCTTAATCGGATCGAATAATCTCTTCGCAAGGTCTTTGAGTTTTTTAACCCAATCCTTCATCTTATCGGACACATCGACCTTTTCCCATTGCGCCGCAAGATCATCCATTCCGCTTTGCGTAGATGTTGGCGTGGTAATAACATTCAGATCATCAAGTCCTGCGATAAGGTTCTTCTGTGCTTTATTGGCTTTATCAACAGATTCCGCATAGTCCGTTACTTGACGTTTCGCCGCCATGTAATAGCCTTGCCCTGTCATTGCCGCGAAGAACTCACCTAACTTCCCCGCCGCTCTTGCAATCGCATCTGACAAAGCATTAAACGCCGGAACAAGATAGTTGATGATTGGTTCAAACGCACCAACAATCGATCTCGCGATATAAGAGAAATTCGATGTGATCTGCGACATTGAATCATTAAAGATTGTGCCAAATTGCTTTGACCACAACGCTAATGACTTTATCGCATCGCTCATTTCGGTAATAACCGCCGTGATCGCCTTACGTACTAACATGAACGTAAAGGTTTTCATCGACCGTTTCCAAAATGCCGATAGTTTGTCAAGTTGCTTCTTTGCCGAATCAACAAACCCCTTAAAGGTATCTTTGATACTGTCAATTCTCGACTTGAAATGCCCCACCACTTCTTCAAGCGGCTTAAAGGCAAGTTTCAATCCTTTAATACCAAAGTTTGCTAATCGGTCAAACGCATTCGCGATATTTCCAATCTCATGCCCTAAGGCAATAAGGTTAGCAAGAAGGTTTAGATTGCCGCCGGATTGTTCGACTTCCTTTTTCTTGCCCTTTAACTCATCAAGACGTTTGGAAATCTTATCAATCTCTTCCGACCACTCCCTATACTTTGGCATATCATAACCGACTTTGCCGCTATCCATTTCGGATTGCAACCTCTTCAAATCTTCCAACCGATCACGAAGAGTAGTTGCTTCTTTAGACGCTTCATCAAGTGCGCCACCAAGACGAATCTTACGGTGAGTCGATCTCTCAAATTCTTCCCATAGTTTCTTGCTCCATTGGAGTTTTTGGGAAAACTCTTCAAACATCGACTTATCAAATATCTGCGGCGCGGCTTTCATATCAGAGATTCGTTGACTATAACTCTTAATATCTTCAAGAATGCCCGCTAATCCGGCAGATGCTCCGTCCTGTTTGAACCCCTGTGCAAAAGTATCATGGATAACTTGTTCAAGTCGGCTTAATTTCTTTGTGGCTTCTTCTGCGCTTTCACCAACTTTCTCAACCGCTTTCGATGCTTTATCGCCATCAAGGTTAGAAAGAGAATTATTGATCTCGGAAAGTCTATCTTTCATGGATGTATATTCATCATCCGTAAGATTTGCCTTGCCGCTTTGGAACTTCGATATGGAGTCCTTTAACTTTGCTCTCTCTTCGTATAAACCACCAAGAATGCCCTTGACCTTTTCAGCCTGTTCTTCAACGTCCTTTACATCAATAGGAACTTTGACTTCTTCTTTGTCAAGTTTGTTTATCTCATCCTTAATGCTTGCAAGTTCTTCTTTCCACGCTTTATACTCTTCATCCGAAGCGTTACCCTTGCCACGCCTAAAGGAGTTAATCTTTGCGGTCAGTTTTGCTTGCTCTTCGTAAAGTTGCCCTAATTCGCCTTTTTCTTCTTTTACGGCTTCTTCTGTTGCTTTCTTCCTGCTCTGCGCAATCTTCTGTACGGTATCAGCCATTTCAGCCGCCGGACTATCTTTCATAGCACCAAACTTGTTAAGTGCTTTTGCGATATCAGATATAGTCTTTGCATTTACTTTAGAGATTCGTTCAAGATCGCTTGCAAGTTGTGTGAGTCCATCCAGTTGTGGAATCTTCACGCCTTGTAATGCCTTTACACCCTCGGTAATTCCCTCAAACGGATTCTTCGCTTTACTTTCGTCATGGATGCGATCATATACTTCACGAACCGCCCGTTCAAGTTTCTCACCTTGTTCCTTGTAAAAGGACTCATCACCCATTGACGCTTTAGCCGCCTGTTCAGCAGACTTCGCGTAATCATCAAGGTAACTCTTCATCCGTTCTAATCCTGCTAACGGTTCAGCCTTACCTTGCATGAAATCAATGTTGGTTAATTCCTTTATGCGTGTGAAAAACTCTTCAAGGTCTTTGAACTTCGCAACATCCAGTTTATCCGTAAGTCCAACGCCTAACGCTTGACTTGCTTTTGCTAACGATCCATATAAGTGTTCAAGATCGCCCTTTTGAGTTTCGTTTACAAATACCTTATACTGATCTGCAAACTTCTTGATCGCTTGATAATCCTCGTCAAGAACACTCTTGAACCCTTGCATACTCGGCAAAATAGCCGCAAAGATATCACCCTCTTCACTTATGCTCTTGCCTTTTTCAAGTTTCTCAAACATACCGCCGATAAGCATCGACAACTGTTTGATATTCTCTTTCGCTTTCGCCGTGCCGTTCTCTTTGAAGTCAAAAGATTCCGCAATGGACTTCGCTAATCTCTTTGTCTCGGATTCCGTTTCCTTAATCTGATCGTTAACGGTCTTATAGCCGGACAAATTACCTAAATCTCGTCCTGCTTTCGCAATAGAACTGATAGCGGCAGATGCTTCACTTAACCCTTTAGCAGATGAAGTAATCTCCCGCATTTGACGCGAAAATGTAGATACGTTCCCTAACGCAAGGTTCTGATTTAACTTACGTAGGCTACCGATAAGTTTGTCGATAGACTTCTCTGCACTATCAGCATTCGCACTTATTTGAATTGATAGGTTGTCTATCTCTGCCATCTTATCTTCTCCGTATTAGAAAAAGACGATCCGGCTATGACACCGAACCGTCCATATGAGCCAAGTCCCAATTCAACTTGTCTATCTTTCTTTGTACGATATAGTTCTCATATGCTCTCTGCGGATCAACCTCTTCCTCTTCCTGTTGAACTATATCATCAAGAACAGGCTTCTTCCGCACATCGCCATATGTTACTGGCGCACTTCCCTTTTTGCCGGATAGATTAGACATTACCGCGCACATTGCATCGTACATATACTCACCAATAATGTAGTTTAGTGTATCTCGCTCTTTTAGTGCTTTATCATGCCCTCTATCAAACGCTTGCAACTCCCATAGCGTACAATCCATTATCGTTTCATAGGATGCGCCTATTGACAAGTAATGAGGTATTATGTCGTTGTAGACTTTTTCCCGCCACGTTTCGGCTTGTTCTGCGTTTCGCTCACCGCTTCGGTCACTTTCTCCCCGATCTGATCCAAGCCGATCTGTTTGAAAAAATCATCCTCTCCCATCTGATTCATTAACTTCTGCATGAGAGAATACATATTACCATCATCATTGCCTTTATTCTCTTCGATATATTGAATAAGCAAGTCCTCCGCATCGTCCTTGCTCATTACTGTCTTATCCCCACGCCGACCATGATATTGCATTAGTCCGGCATACAACATAGAAAGCGTAGTAGGTGCGATCCCCGAAAACGAATGGAAGAACTGTTGCAGTTGCTCCTGCACATCCCCATCATTTGAATCAAGCGATTCAAACCGCATCATTAGGTCTGTCACACGCTCTACGCACTCTTCACACAGCGTTGCCGCCACCGAATACTTGATTTGATAGGTCTTATCCCCTATCTTTAATGCCATGTTACCCATTTTTCCACCCCTCTTTCTTTTATTTATAGGGTGGGGCGGGTTTCCCCGCCCCTACCACTTTTGAAACTTAATCAAACAGGAGCGTCAACCGCCGCCGCCTGTCCTGCGTAGTTCACGATCGCGCATTGGATTTCAGCCGTAAGCAGAGAGTTCTGCTCCTTTGCCGCTTTCGGGAACTGTTGCGGAGTCTGAACGAAAATCCAATCGGCAGACGTAGGATTCTGCGGACTCCACTCTTGAATCCACACGCCATTGTTACTCGCAGATGCCGCGAACACAGCCGCCCACTCGTCCATTGTGTCGGGAGTCACGTTGACGGTGATGCTGTATGAACCTCCGGTGGAGGCACGTCCGGCAATTGCCCTATCAACGTAGTCCTCTAATGCTGACGCATCAATCGTGTTGGTATCCAACGCGATCTCACCAGTAGCATTGATGCGGGTAAGCCAGTTGCAAGTCCCACTTGTGGGAATAGTATTCGCATCGCCTGTCATCCAACCGACACGAACGCCTAATGTGGAAATCAAATCTGTTATCGTACGGCTTTTTATCCGCACTTCTATACCATTACAGTATAGTTCAGCATATCTTTTCACCCATCAAGGTTGCAAGGTGTCGCGGACTCTTGGGAAGATTATATTCTCCAATGGAGTTTCACTTCCTATGCGTTGCCCCTGTTGCGTTCTTTACTTCGCAACTTCGGTTCGGATTACGGTTGCAAACCGCTTTTCCGCTTAATTCCGCGATCATACTCCGTATGCCATGCAACATCACATACGGACGGCGTTCTGATAACTACGCATTTATCACGTTATCAGACTTCACCCGGAATATTAGCCATTTCTTATTACCTCTCTTTCTTTGTGAAAAGCAGAGAGGACGGTGTCTGCCGCCCTCTCATTGTTGATGTTTATTACACGCTTGCGGTCAGCGTCACGATGATGTTCTTGGCATCCTTGACCTCGATGGTGTCAACCTCACGCGCAAGAAGCGTGGTAAGCAACTGCGCATAGCCGGACGCGATCACTTGGGTCAACTGTGTAACTGTCTCTTCGGAGTCCAGTTCATTGATCGTAACAAGCGCATTCTGATTCTTTTTCAGAGCCGCGAAAAACTGTTGAAGTGTCATTGCTTTTTCCTCCTTTGATATGGTTTACTACGTCAAGTTGTCACCGCCACCATATACACGCCTTGCTCTAAAGACGGATAATGCGATCCTGCCATCTTCGGAGTGTGTATAAATCGGCATTGCGGCAATATTGAAGCGTAGTTTTTTCATTTGTGAAACCGATTCTGCCGTAATATTCCGGCAATCATCGTCTTTCTTCGCATAGACTTGAATCTGAATTGTCTCATTGATTGCGTTTACAGATGTGTTATCAAGATCGTTGCCTATCTCCACTTGCTCTAACTCATGGAAATAGACCATTGGGAAATCACGTTCGATGATCTGTCTGTCTTTCGTGGTGCATTTGACGTTATTAAATTGCGCCGTAAGTCTCGTCTTGAATATGGTAAACAAGCGAGATTCCAACTCGGCATACCAGTTTTCGCCATTCATCACCAAAATACTCCCTCGGCAATGCGCCCCACTTCTTCTTTCATTTGATTTATTGCCTTAAGCATTGGACTGGTTGGTTCTTCTCCACGGCTATGATGCGTTCCCGTTTCGTCCGTCCAACTCCACCCATCCTCATCGAATGCGTGTTTCTGATCGGGAAATGTCCCTTGACCGACTACGCCTTGCATAACAGGAAACTCTACTTTTGCAAGCCAACCGCTCCCAAATTCAGCCATCCACAAGGGAGACACCTCGGCTTCTTTCCAACCGCTCGGCTCACCTCTATATCTCCATCGGCTTATTACCTTCTGCTTATCCTTTGCGATCAAAAAGCAAACTTCCGATAAACCGTCTTTCTCGATCTCCTTGGAGAACTCGATCATTCCGGCATATGCGCCGCAGTTATGCTCTGCCGCTCGGATTCCTGCATCAGCCAACCTTGATAGGAATAGTTCGGTCTGCGATTTTATAAATGCTTTGTACTCTTCCAAAGCACCTATGAGATCATCAATAGAACCCTTTTCCAGTAGGTCGAAACTATACGATGCTCTCTTTTTCCCACTATGTGTTATTTGTCGCTCAAAACTACTCATTCCGTTTTAACAGATACACCGTTCTGCTCTGTGGTATTGGCACACTCACTACGCGATAATCTGCGGTGCTTTCGTCAACCTCATTGAATGTGATTTCCGGCTCGGTCAGCCATATAAGCGACATTTCTTTAATTGGCAACGCTCCATCCACATCAAGAAGTTTTGCCGAATACGATCCAACAGAAACGCCATACGCAACCGCTTCTGCTGTGCCACCCGCACTTTGGATCGTACCGTAAAATTTTTCCGGCAAAGTGTATTCCGAATACTCACCGTTAGTAATCGGTATCTGCTCACCGTCTACTTCTTGATACAGAATATTGCCGTCCTTGTCTCGGACATAAGATTCGCTTTCCTCACTTCGCGCCGAAAACCACAATACTCTCTGATTTTTTCTTGCCATCCGCATATTAGATCACCGCCAATGGTATCCAACCGCTCCACTCTGCGCCATGTGCAACATAGTGATCGCTTACTTCGCCCTCTGAATGGGAAGTCTCAAACTCCACGCCGATCTTGTTATAGCGAGACAAAACCACGTTCCTAAAGATGCTTAAACCTCTTGTCATATCCGCACACTTTTGTTCCTCTGTGTAGTACGCCGGATAACGCCGTAAGGTTTCCGCTTCAAGGAGAACTCCATCAACGATAGAGGAAAGAATATCCTCGTCAAACATCTTATCCGTCTTTTTCAAGTATGGAGTTAGACTATTCACAAGCGATGATTTCATATCGTTGATGGTCATATCATTACCCCTGTTGCTTTAAGAACTGTTCGATCACATCTGATTTCGCAAACTTCGTGATCTTATAACCACGTTCTGCGGCAAGTGCCTTGATCTCTTTCGTGGTCATGCCGGAAAGAGAATCTTCGGTTTCCTTGCCATCAACCGTTTCCACAACTTCGGGATCAGCAACCTCTTCTTTAGGTTCTTCGATCTCTTCCTTGGGTGTTTCAACCGCATTCTCTTCCTTGATAAGCGGTGTACCCTGTCTATTGTTGCCGGATAACAGCAGATTGATTCTGTCTACGTCAACGCTCATGCCCTCGCGGGGGAACTCGTCCCCCACGTTATAGGCATGATTGTTGTCTTGAAGGTCTGTGAAAAACTTTACCACCCTATACATATCGCACCTCTCTTATCACGCACCCGTGATGGTGGAAACGATGATGCCATCAAGACGCTCCGCAAACAGACGGATGCCGGACACGGCAACATCCTCATCGGTCATGGTGTTGTAGACGCCGCCCTCATGGATTCCGATGTAACCCGTATCATCGGTTTGGAACGTAAGGTTCGCGCCAAAGATATCGGAACTCACAGGGATATAGTACAGAACGATATTGTCCTTCGCGGTGGAAATCACCTTGCCCTTCGGAACGTAACTGTTCAGAACAACAGTACCCATTCCAAGGAAGTTTTCAAGGTAACTCATACCGAACGCGCTCTGTAAGGAAATGGGAGCGGTAGAAAGGTAATCTGCCACATCTTCGGGATTGAGGAAGTGAACCGCTTGGATATCGGTATCTTCCCACTTCACTTGAAGTTGTCCCCATGCCTGTGCGATCGCCGCTTGGAAAGTCGCGCCGGATGCAACGCCTGTGCCAGTAGCGATGAAAGTGAAGAAATCCTGCTTGATTCCTCTCTGAATGTCTTTCAGCATGGCGGCGGTGGTCATATCGTGCGCTTGATCGTAGCCTTTTTCAAGGATGGCTTCTGCGGAAGTGGACTTGCGCCACTTTTTCAGAACGATCTCTTGAAAAACAACGGGAACGGTCTGATACTTGGAAAGCGGAATCAGATCGCCCTCTGCGACCACACCGCTTTCAAGTGTGCCATTAGCCTTGTACGCCTTGATCTGCGTACCCTGTTGCTTCGCGATCTTGCGGGTTGTGCCAAGTGCTTCAAGAAGTTTCTTGATGCCATCTTGGAACTGAAATACGAAATCGATCTCACGCGCTCTCGCAAGGTCTGCTTTCTTAATCAGATTATCTTCGGGATAGGTTTGAGTTGTAGGCATTTGTTTTTTCCTCCTTAAAATTGGTCGATGTTTCTTGCAATCGCTTCTCTCCTTGCCACAGGATCAGCAATCGCCATGATCTCTTCTTTGGTCATCGAAGTAGAACCATCACCACTATTCACACGGGGGCGAGACTTCATCCACTCATCCTTGGCGGCTTTCATTTCCGCTTCATGGTAGGTCTGCTCGATTACGGACAGTTCTTCCATGTTGCCTGAAACTTCTGCTTCTGCGGCTTTTGTTGCAAGATCGATGGAGAACCCACGCGCAAGGTATCTCTCCTTTGCTTGGTTAGTGGACTTATACTTCTCCAAATCTGCGCACTTTTCGACAAGTTCATTCCACCGCTCTTCGCGTTCTGCCGCTTCTCTCTGCGCATCGGTCATTTCTGCCCTACGCTCTTTCGTGAGTTGCGCCTTATCGTGTAATGCCTTGTCAAGTGCTTCTTTTACCTTCTTTGCCGCCTGTTGTTCAGCCTTGCGATCTGAACGCTCTTTTTCAAGTTCAGCGCGTAACTGTTCAAGTTCGGATGTATCATTCGTAATATCCGTGGTGTTCGCTTCGGTAGAGGGAGTAGAATCAAACTCCTGCGTGTCAACAGTTGCCGTGTTCATTGCTTCGTTTTCCATATTTAATTCCTTTCGCGTTGTTTTACTTGCTTCTCTGCAAGGTTGCTAAATGTGAGTTTTCCGTTCTCTCGGTTTCGTGATTTACAACTTCTCTGTTGGGGTTTATGGCTTTTCCTTGCCATATAAAAAGCGACCCGCTACGGGGTCGCATCTTTGTTAGGAGTATGTAAGGTGGCAACGGCAGTTGATTGTTTCTCGCCCTAAAGCGAAGTTGCCGGAATCTGTAAAATAATCTTTTGGATGCATCATCAACACGCCACCGATGTTAAATGGCTCATCAATCGGTATCGTTTCACCGTCATGCGGTACGTGCGTAAACCGCACACGCAAATCCTGCTCGGTATGCCAAGTCTTTTTGGTCATGCCGCCCTTTACCGCTTCTGCATACTCTATTTTATTCATTGCCGTATTCGCTTCATTCGCCGCAACGAAAGTCGCTCTATCGTAGGAAGTGAAATACGGATCATCCTTATTGCTCATTGTGGAATTGTATAACGATGCGGCTAACAGGACGATGTATTCAACAAAGTCATCCTCCAACCCAACATCATCGTATTTTTCCACCGTATCAAGATACTTGTTTATAAAGCGTTCTTCCGCTTCGTCATCATCCGCTTCATAAAACCATGCGAGGAACAACATAAAAAGAGCATCTTCCAGTTCTTTTGCCATCTTAATCCTCCGGCGTAACTGTTCTGCCGTTAGATTCATAACTGAAAAATACTCTTTATAAGCCGTTGCGGATTTCTTCTTCTTTGAATCTTCACTCCGAACGACATTTATGTTGTCAAGATACCACATCCTTTACCTCTTCGGTTTTCATTCCATCGATCAACGGCGAATTGCCAATCTGATCTGATTCATCCTGCAAGGTTCTTCCGGCGTTCGGTGCTTCTTCACCATCACCGCCTTGTGCTTCGGATTCGTCTTTATATATCGTATCTTGATATTTAAGGACACCCTCACCGCTTCGTGCGATCACTTGTGACGGATCATCAAACAACGGTACGGTCTGTACGCAATCTTCCAAAGAGAACCCATGTGATAACAGGGTTGCAATCGCATTGGTCTTTGTTGCCAACTCATAATTACGTTGTCTCGGAAGTCGCGGTTCAACGTCACTATACCGAAGTTTCAACACGGGATTAGTTTGGTCAAAGTGTGGACATTCACGGATCGCCGCAAGGACTACTTTCAGTTCATCCATCATGCAACCCGCAATAATCTTCTCTCGCTTATTTGCCGCCGCTTCTGCCTGTGACCATCCAGTAGCATCACTCATAGCAACGCCAGTAGACCCACCGCTATTATCATTTCTCTGCGGCACATTGCATTTCTGCAAGATGAGGGAACGCCGATAGTTAATGTTGTTAATCATGCCATCGTAGTTATAATCAACAACAAGTGGCTTTACGGACGGGGTTTTACCATCCTGCGGCGTATAAGTCTGTAACCATTCTCCTGCGGCGGGTTTCTTGACGGTTTCCGTTGTAGTTCCATCTTCATTCTGCGTAACCTCAACGGGAAATTCTACGTCATTGCTCCACCAAAGCATCTGTGTATTCTGTTCAACGTCATTGGTAATATCGGAAACAAGAAGATTCAAGTTTTCCATTTCCGACAACTGACGTTCAAACACACCCATGCGATCATACGAACGAATCCACTCAACGATAGGAATCTGACCCAAGGGGTTCTTTTCGCCGCTTCTCTCACCATGCGCGAGATCGCCCTTTTCATCGTTCAGTTCAAATCGTTGCTCTTTGGAAAAGCACGTATAATACTTATGTGTGATACCGTCCTTATCTTTCGCCTTACGGAACGTCACACCTAACATTGGACGATGATCCGTATAATAACTTGACCGAATGATAAAGGTGGTTCTCGGATCAAGAACGTCACGGGTAAACGGACTATCGCCCATTTCCTCGTCATACTCGGTATTGATATCGATATAGGTATATCCGATACCACCGATCTCTACGAAACGGGCATTCTCCTGCGTCCTGCGCTTATGGTCTGCCGCATCGTAATACTCATTCAACAGGGGAATAGCCGATTGCTCATCCGCAACTGGCGCATCATTCTTTCCTCTCTGAACGAAAAATCCTGCGTTCGACCAAAAATACGAAAGCCAAAATTCCACAATCTCGTTTCCGATATTGTCTATAACTTCCGAATTTATGTCGGGACGATAGGTTTTCACACGGCTTAAACTCTGTTCGCCGCTATCAACCTTGATAAGAGAATCGATATCCGAAGAAATAGTCTCATGCGCTTTTACGGCTTTTCGGACTACCTCTATCACATTTTCATTTGTAATCTCCGGCTCATCCGTCCAAATTATCTCTCTGCCGTATTGCATGAAATCACCCTACCGCTTGGAAAGTCCCATTTTCATCCATCATGTAGCACAACGCACCATTGGTAACGATAAGCGTAGTCCCCGTATCAAGGATATCGTTATCATCCAACCCGCTTATACCCTCACCAGTTGTGGGGAATGTACTCGGAACGTCCGTAGACGTAATGGTGCAACGAACGTATCTGCCGTTGTTCTTGTGGCGATACTTTACAGATTCGGGATCAGCGTACATAGTATTCCTCACTTTCTCCACAAATAGAAAGAACCGCCCCGCGCTATACGCGAAACGGCTCTCTCATACGGAGGTCATGGTCAAACAAAACAGAATTTTTGCAATTCTTCAATATATCACTACCACACCTTAAAATATAAATCAACTATGTTTTGGTGTATTGAAGTGTATAAAAGTGGACTCTTTTAGTATGTAGAAGAAAATTTGTTTTCAAACTCCTTTAATGCCCTTGAATGGAACTTCTTGATCGTGTCCTCTTGATACCCTAATTCCTTACCGATAGCAGACAGCCGCATATCATCAAAGTACCTCAAATACAATACGGAATAATACTCCGGCTTACTCAAACTTTCCAACTGCGTATTGATAAGGTATTTCTTCCGTGTGTAGGATTCGATCAATTCACTTGTCTCTCTTTCAAGATCAACAAGTTTCGCTATGGAATCGCCTAACTTATCATTAGAGCCGGAAGTCTGAATACGATCACTCTTCAACTCTATTGAAATACTGGTAAGCGTTTCCCGTATCTGCTCCATATCACGTGTTCTATTCTTGATTGCATGGTCAAGAAACCGCAGTTGGCTTAAATACCTCTTTGTCTTTTCATACCTCGGCATTTCCAAATCCCCCATCAATAAGCATATCGGTTAGTTCATCCGCTTCTCGCTCTCGCTCTACGATACGTAAGGCAACCATACTCTTTGAGAATGTTGCGTAGTTTCCATTGTTCCGTAGGCTTTTCCATTCATGTAGGTCTTTCAGAACAACATTAAGCCTATTCTTTATCTGACGCTTTGCCGCATTGGTCATTATTCCACCCTCCTAAATAGGACTTGAAATCACTTTTGCCTGTCTGTGCTTATATCTTCCATCAAACACCATTGCTAACTGTGCCAATGAATCAACATGGTCATCGTGTGCTTGTCTACCCTCCGGCGAATACATAACTACGCCATCTAACGCTTTTCTGTATTGATCGGATGGCTTATACACAAATGCGCCGTTTTCGTCACTATCAATATCCGTCCATTTTTTAGGTTGTAGGAAAATGAAATTCCGCAATATATACGGCGCATACGCACTTATTTTGTCCTCTTTAGACATCTTCACAGGAGCAGACTTACGTACAATCCGGCAATGGTGTACTCCCCTTACACCCATTTCCTTTTCAATGTTATCTGCCATCAAATCGCCGCCATTATTTTTCTCAATCACCAATTCCATGATGAAGTGTTCCTCAATCTTATCCACGATCTCCGGCACAGTAAATCCTTGCGTCCGATTATCGTAAATCCAATCGATGATATACTTCTCCGTATCACCGTAATCAAAGCAGATAGGCATGGATAGGAAGTCACCCTTACCAAAAGCGGGGTCAAGTGCCGCAACTACTTTCTTTCTCTCATTCGGCACAATTCCGTTAAAGTAATGCAACTGTTCAACAGGAAATAACAATCCCTCACGCACAAACGGTTTCTGTTGAAACTTTGCCATCCATTCTGCGCGATCCAACCTATCCCGCATCTGAATGTAATAGGTCGATGAATAACCGTTATACTCATAACGGAAGTTACTCTTATCATTCTCATCAAGTGCAGGAATACGTCTAAATAACGCTCTCGGATTATTCTCATTCAACTTCCGTTCGCGCTCTAACGGGTCAAGAACACTCCAAAGAGTTCCAATAAGAATTTTCTTTGATGTGTTATTCATACGGTCTAACATCTTGTTTTGGTACTCTTGATAGGTACTCTCCATTCGTGTAGCACTCATGGAATGTTCCCTATCTCTCACAAGATCGTCCACATACAAATAGCCATCGTTAGATACATTTATCGCACCCGTCCAAGTGCCGTCGATTCCTCTGCAACTAATAGTCGCAAACTCCTTGGGTTCTCCTAAATTGATAGTGTATTCCGCAGGATCGCTTGATATATTCTCTACGGGTTTCTTGTATTCGGGATGCAAGTCCATAAATAACTCATTAAACGTGTATTCCGGCGTATCAACAATATTCTTATACCCACGGAATATACGCTTCGCCAACTGTCCCGAATGTCCACCCGCCGCTGAATTACTCTCCGGCTTTCGATATCCAACCCATGACAAGAAAAAGATTCCCGTACCCGACTTGCCCACACGGGACGGCATTGATAAGCCATACACATCCAATTCGTCATCTTCCAACCGTTGAAGATCATCCACAACCGTCTTTAGAGTGCATCTTCTCGGCACATAGAACCGTTTTTCATACTTCCGATTCCGCTCCATGTAAAACAGATAAGATTCAAACTTATATGGTGCTTCGATCTTATACATCCGATAAGCAAGATCAACAAACGGGTAATTCTTCCCCTCTATCTGTGCAACGTGTTCAGACTCCCAAAAGGTATGCCCTTCTGTCATACGTGCAATCCAATTATCCATAAGCGGTTTTGTTTTCTTGCACAGATCAAGAGCGATATCAACCTCTTTCTCTCCCTTTAAGGCATACTCCGCTAACTGCACGTTTGCATCTATAACGTCAATATCAAAGTTGGTAGGATGATCCTCTACCCACTTGAAGTTTTCCTTTATTCTCTTTTCAAGTTCCGCGCTTGCCATTAAAACCACATCCCATACAGACAAAGTACGTACAGTAACATGATCCCAACGATAATCCCGCGCCCCATGTTGGTTTTAACCGATGGATAAGAGATTCCCAAAATCAGAAGCGCAATAGACACAAGTGTTGTCACTACCACATCAAAGATCAGCATCTTCTCATTACCCCCATAAATCAAAATGCCGCCCATGACCTTGTAGATCATAAGCGGCACTAAACGGCACTCGATATTCATCTTTTCCTATACTTCCCATGCGTCCACATATACTTCCGCATCCGTTTCTTCACAGGCTTTAGTTTCTTATCAATCATTGCCGATATCACATGGCGATAATCAGCCACCACAGCCATAGTTCACCTCAAACTCTCTCTTGCACTTCGATCCCTTACACTTCCACGGCAATGCTCGGATAACTGTTTCTTCTCCTACATAAAAGTTCCTATTTCCACAATGCGGACAGCAGATATAGATTCTTCCTGTCTTGAAATCCTTTTCAGAATATGCCTGTCCGTCATTAGGAATTGGTGGATTCATTACGTCCCAATTACCCATATCAGACTCCCGTTGATCCGAAACCATCACTTCCCCTGTCAGTTTCCGGCACATCATCCACGATCTTTACAGTAGGCAACTCGCACTTCTGTATAACGATCTGAATCACCTTATCCCCACGCTCAAACGTATAGCCTTTATTGCTATGGTTATACAATCCGGCAACAATGCTCCCCGTATAGCCACTATCTATAACGCCACCATGAGACACAATTTGATGCTTCACATTCAGACCCGACTTACTCTCCAACTTCCCGTAGTAACCCTTTGGGATAAACATATGTACGCCAGTATCTATCGCCGCAAAACCACCCGCAGGAATAAATACCGCATACGGCGTTCTTAAATCCATCCCCGCATCTTCCTCATGCGCGCGAACAGGCGGGTATGCCGCATCATCAAGTAGCACTTCGATCTCGTCCATTTTTACCTCCATTTATGCATTTTCAAATGTGCAAATATCTTTTGAAATGCCCCACTTTGCTATCCATTTTGCAACCGCTTTGCCGGAAACTCCGTATATTCTTCCTATTGCTTCTTTCGACATTCCACTATCAATATATTGTTGCAATACATCCGCATCTTCTTTGCTTTTAATATGTGGCTTATGAATTAGCATATCAGCGCAATTCCTACAATATGTTGCCCTCTTACTTATGTCTTTCCCGCAACATACGCATTTCCTAACCGTCCTACCTTTCCTTATGCACTCCCAAACGTCACCACTTAAAACGGGAGTTCCACCTCTATGAAATGCGGCATGATCTCCGTGTGTCTTAAATATCATCAAATTTTCTTTTCTATTATTTTTCTTATCTTTGTCTATATGATGCACAGACTCTTTGTTTTCAAGCGGTCTACCCAACATTTCTTCTGCTACAAGTCTATGCACATACACATATCCATTTTTGTCGGAAAGATGATGCCATTCAATTTTTACCGCTTCATATTTTCCGTAATTTATTACTGGTAATCCATTGTATTCATGCATAATCATCCACCCTAAATTCCATTATGAGGTATGATTTCATAATCTCCGATGTGTTATCAATAACGAGGGAGCGAGGGGTCGAACCTCGTCATGTTGGGTCAAAGCCAACCGCGCAAAACCGTTACGCTACTCCCCCATTGTGCGCCTTGCCCTCCCATACGCACTTGTACGGTTTCCCAATCAATAGACAACAGCCGTACTCCCATCTTTGTTTACGTGGTTATTCTGAAATATTCCTTACCCTCCTGCGGCACTACCATGTGTATACAAGGTCTTACATCCCTATTCTGCTCCAAATAGATGTTTATCATGTTCTTCGCAAGGGAAAATTGTTCATCCGATATCGTCAATTCAAGGTTTACCCGCACTTCCGTTCTATCGTTCATTCTCCCCTCCTAATCAGCCGCATTGGTATATTCTTCCTTCGGAAACAATGGTAGCAATAGTGATAACAGTTCCGACAAGTCTCTTATCTCTATCTCACCGTTAACAATCGCCACGGACAGTATCTTCTTCGCTTCTTCAATAGGTTTCTTCATTCTTCAACAACTCCCTAATGAATACTCGCAACTCTGCGTTCTGTTCCCTTAACTCTTTGATCTCTTTCCCTTTTGTCTTTTCCCAAAGCGGGTAATACCTCATCAACAGGAGATTCGTTAACGCATCCGTCCCGATGATTATCACACAGATTGCCAGTAATACCTTTTCCATAAACCATTACCACCTTTTCGCCTATTTTGTATTCAAAGAGAAGTTTGTTCCACATGATCCTTATATTTTTCAAAGCCGACAAAATCAGAAATTCCTATCGACCCACCGTAGCACGAATGGAACGATATCCTATGTGCTAATACATCTTTATCAAGCAATGCGGCTATTTCCTTTTCTTCAAAGCCAACCTCTCCGACAAATCTTTGACCGCATAACCTACAACGCCACACACTCTGATACATCCTATTCCCCCGCAAACCACAATCCAGTTGCACCGTTCATCATTTCATTTATCGCTTGATAAAATACCTCTCTCGCCCTATCATTATCCCGATATTCACCCAAGACGGATTCCTTACCGTCATTACGCACGTAAACGATCTTATCTTTCTTCACTCCAACATGACATTCATCATCCGTGAAGAACACCCTATCCCCGCCTTGACTCACTAATATCATTTCATCAACTTCTCCAATAGAATCTTCATCCGCTCATCCCGACCGTCATACTTCCGATTGATCGCATCGCAACATTTTGCAAATAATGTAAGGCAACGCAAGTACGCAAGTTGATCCTCAAAATTCCATTTATGGTAGTCACTATTCGCTTGTTGGATCGCTTGATCGATTTCTTCAATACTTTTCATACAAAATCTCTCCAATGCGCTGAAAAGTAACTCTTTGTTCCGCTTGTAACATTATGAAGTGTCTTTTTACTCCCATATCCCCTGTTTCCAGTATGAGAGAAAATCCCGCGCATCCCCGCACACTTCATTTTATACTTCGCGCTTAATCTTTTCAGTTCCCTCATATCCATACTCCTGTTTATGTTTTCTAATCCATTCTTCAAATAATGGTCTTGCCTTTTCTTCCCCCAATTCCAAAAACAACGTAATCCAAAAATTCATTGCAATTTTCAACTCTATATCCCGTCTGAAATCTTCATGCACCTTTTCAACAACACCCATTCATATTTCTCCTTATTAGTCCAACTCCCCGTTTGTAACATCTAGGAATCCATCACGTTTTAGGATCGCCGCATTTCTCATCCCCTGTGGTATAAGGTGCTTTGCCTGTTCATAGTCGCATTCGACCTCAAAAGAATCTGTTGGGATAAGATCATCAATATAAAGACCGCTCGACAAAGATTCACTCTCTGTAATCTCTCCCATCTTGCCAAACGCAAGTGGCTGATCTCCGTAGTACAATGTTCCACGAACTTCTTTCAGTGGCATATTAAATTCACTCCATTTTTACTTGAAACCCTTGTCAATTCTGCGTAATCTCATTTTTCGAACCGAATAGTTATCGCTTTACCGTGTATAACCCCTAGGGAATTTTGATACCACGTTATCGTAATACCGTCTAAATCTTAAATATAATCAATCTTCATTTATCAGTTGCACCATCCGATTGATCGCCAGTTGGTAGTCTATATGCTTTCGGTCACACGCCCTTCTAAATCCCCGCAAATCAAGCGTCCGTCCCGCATACGCATCCTCTATGATCTCACGCACAGGATGCCCATTCTCTACCCACGCCATGATCTCCGGCGTTAGTCTAACCCCATGCGCTTTCGTCTTTTTACTATCTTGTCCTCTCATAACCGCATTTCAAACCCCCGTGTAATGTCTACTCCGTCCTTTTCCATCTTCACTCTGTATAATTCGCTATGCACTCCACACATATACCGCCAGTTATCAACATCATTTTTATTAGGGTCTATCTTCTGCGCCCACTTTGCCCTCTTTCCGCAGATACAACATATCTTCTGCCCTTTCTCATTCTCTGTTGGTCTTTTCCTATGGACTAAATCTATGTCGATACCACGCACAAGCGGTTCTTTCATGCCATCCACGCCGAACTCTTCTTTCCTGCCATCCTTATACTGAATCCACTCAACAATTCCATCGGGTATAGATGGCTTTTTCCCTGTCCTACGAACCCTTGATCTATATATGTCTATATTGTTCCTATAATCAGCAATGCCGCATTCTTCAAGGTATTCTCTGAACCATATTAAGTCTGTAAGATTACCCTTTACGCCTAACGCCTTTTTGCATTCCTCTTTCCCTATCCGGCACTTCAAGTAGTCATTCAAAATATCCTTATACCCGTCTACCGTCTTGCGCTTACGACCACTTGCCTTGCCGTTATACGGCGTCTGCCTTGTACTGGTCGCTTTGTGCATCAACATATGATGCCAATGGCACAACGCTATCATGTTGTCTATCGTATCTTCCCCGCCCATCCACAAAGGAATTAAGTGATGGTACTCTACGTGTTCATCCCCACATATAAAGCACTTTGTACCCCTACGTTTCTTTA
>Ga0326511_10000057_pt1 | contig 82331 bp, 119 predicted proteins | sample 0_2496_0518_D_FD_203701 | JGI IMG/M metagenome (GOLD analysis project Ga0326511, IMG submission 203701) | Bovine rumen microbial communities from UC Davis, California, United States - 0_2496_0518 | ecosystem: Host-associated > Mammals > Digestive system > Stomach > Rumen | place: USA...
CTCTAAAAATTCCCCGGGGGTAGTATTTAAGGACTTCTTTCCATACTTTTTCGCGGAGCTCTCTTTGTTTTATCCTCTCCGACTTATGTGCCTACTGCATTTTTCTCGATATTCTGCTCATCGAGGTCTCCTTTCAAGAGTCTTAGCCGATAAAAGTCTCTTAAAACTTAGAGAGTTCCACGAAGAAGTATGGGAAAACTTACAAAAAGTATATTTAAATTGGAGAAAACATGGCGACAAAACGAGAAAAGCCAATTGGAACTTCTAAAAGAACTTCTCCACCAGCTCGATCACTTGAAAATCGAGAGAATCAGCTTATAGAAAAAGCTTATGCACTTGTCGAAGAGCGTATAGACAATGGTACAGCCTCTGCTCAAGAGATTGTACATTTTTTAAAGATGGGCGCAGCCAAATCTCAGCTTGAAAAAGAGAAGCTTGAAGCAGAAGTGCAGCTTCTTGCTTCTAAGAAAGAGATTATTGATGCCAATAAGCAAAGTAGCGAAGCATATGCTGAAGCACTTGCGGCATTCAGATCATATAACGGAAGTTCTGATGAATAAAATTAAGTCGTATCATGAGATGTTACAATTTCCAACATTAGAAGAACGATTTCATTATCTTAGACTATTTGGGCATGTTGGCGAAGATACGTTTGGTTTTAACAGATACGTTAATCAAGCTTTTTACACAAGTAGACGTTGGCGATCCATACGTTCGGAAGTCATAATCCGAGATGGTGCATGTAATCTTGCGCATTCAGATTATCCACTGTTCGGACGAGTTCACATTCATCATATCAACCCAGTTTCATTAGAGATGTTCGAGGACGAAGATCCATTATTGTTCGATTTGGATAATCTTGTATGTACAGATGAGCAAACTCATAGAGCTATTCATTATGGCGATGAGTCTTTACTTCTACAAGATTACAAACCAAGAACACCGGGCGATACAAAATTGTGGTAAGGCAAAAAAAATAATAGATAGTAAATACAGCAAAAGAACGTAGACGAATTTTTAAGATTCCGATTCTTACAAGAACAAAACACCTAACTTAAACATTTTGTATACTACTCCACCGCATAATCCTACAGATAGAATTACTCCAGTAGCCAATACTGAGTATAGTATTACGTCGGTTTTATCCATTATAATTTCCTTTCCTAAATCGTCTACGTTCTCATATAATCAATAGTATTTTTAACGAAGTAAGAAAGGATAACCGTGTCTTGGGTTCGAGTTCGAATCGCGAATTGTAAAAAAGCATCTATCAGACGAACCCCATGGATTCCTTTGCATGATGAAGAAATTGTTGGAATTCGTGATGGTCCCGATCAAAAGTTAGATGCTGTCAAAACAGGCGATTTTATTGAGATTGATGTTGATCATTTTTGTTATGACTGGACAGATCGTAAATTTTATAAAGTTCGAAATCCGGAAGGATGGATTTATGAAGGATGTGTCGACTTAGGAGGTAATAACGATGGTTGAAGATACTGATGTAATTCTTGAAGAAGTAAAACGAATGCTAAGTATAGAGCCATCGGTTACTGAGTTCGACATAGATATTGCAACCCATGTCAATTCTGCATTTTTTACATTGTTTGAACTTGGGATAGGTCCATCGACTCCTTTTTACATTACTACTGACACAACATGGGAATCATTCGAAACGGCTGTTCCGAAACAAATTATTCTGGATTATCTATTTCTAAAAACTAAACTTATTTTTGATCCTCCAGCATCGTCACCATTAATTGAAGCTATAAAAGATCGTATTTCTGAACTAGAGTTTCGAATGAACATTTACACCGACAACGGTGGAGGCATTGTAAGTGGATAGTAATTAAGATTGGAGTAATGCAATGGGTTATGAAGATAATTATCTCATGCATCACGGAATTAAAGGCATGAAGTGGGGTGTTCGGCGTTTTCGCAATTACGATGGTACTCTAACTAGTGCAGGCAAAGCTCAGCGTAGAGCGCAGAGTTCTGGCGGCGGCATGTCTTCTAAGACTAAGAAGCGTCTTGCAACCGCTGCAAAAGTTGCTGGTGCTGCTGCAGCTGTTGGCGGCGCGGCATATCTTGCGAATCGCGCTAGTGGTGGACAGCTTGCTAATAATGTTAAATTTAATGCTCGATATGCTCGCGAGGTTGGTAGAGATGCCATCGACCGTGTGGCTGATACAAAAGCTGGATTAGCTGTTAGAAAAACTGCATCTACCTTACGAGATAAAGCATCCAATAGTAAAGTCGCTAACCTAGGTAGAACAGCTAAAGCACGTGCTCAGTATGCTATAGATAGTAATACTAAAATTACAGGCGCTAAACGACGTGCTGGAGAAGCACTTTCGAATGCTAGAACTCGTGTTTCTTCTGCTGCATCCAATGCTAGAGACCGAGTTTCTTCTGCTGCGTCTAATGCTAGAGACAGAGCTTCTTCTGCTGCATCTACCTTACGAGATAAAGCATCCAATAGTAAAGTCGCTAACCTAGGTAGAACAGCTAAAGCACGTGCTCAGTATGCTATAGATAGTAATACTAAAATTACAGGTGCTAAACGACGTGCTGGAGAAGCACTTTCGAATGCTAGAGATCGGCTAGCCAATGCTAGAGATCGTGTTTCTTCTGCTCCATCTAATCTGCGAAATAAACTGTCTAATCGAGCTAGCGTAGCTAAAGCACGTGCTCAGTATGCTATAGATAGTAATACTAAAATTACAGGCGCTAAACGACGTGCTGGAGAAGCGCTTTCGAATGTTCGATCTAAAGCGTCAAAAACTTTTAACACTCTTGTTGATAGAGGTCAGCAAGAGGTGGATAACAGAGCTGCTGCTAGAAATAGACGAAATGGGACAACTAGCTCCTTATCCAGAGCTGCTCGAGATTTGAATTCTACAGCAGATGCTCGTATTTCTAGAGCTCGTACGAATGTTAGAAATGCTGTTCGAAATGCTCCCGCTAATGCTAGAAGTGCCGCATCTAATGCTCGAGCAGCAGCAACTAACGCTATTCGAAATGCTCCAGCCAATGCTAGAAATGCTGCATCTAATGCCAGAGATCGTGTTTCTTCTGCTGCATCTGCTACTAGAAGTAGAGCTGTCAGTGGTGCCAGTTATTTACGAGACAGAGTTTCTTCTGTTGCGTCTAATGCGCGAACTCGCGCAGCCAATAGCAAACTCGTTACTAAAGCATCCAATAGTAAACTTGCTAATCGAGCTAGAGTAGCTAAAGCACATGCTCAGTATGCTATAGATAGTAATACTAGAATTACAGGCGCTAAACGACGTGCTGGAGAAGCCGCCTCTTCTGCTAGGTCCAAGTTGAGTAATGCCGGCAGAATGGCAAGAAGTACTGCTAAGGCTGGCTATTATAGTACCGCTGGTAAGAGCAAGATACAAGAGCAGACAAGAACCGCCAAGCGTCGCGCCAATAATCGTCGTATGTATGGTAACGGTTAATTCAAAATGGAAGTGATGCCGATGAATGAACTATACCATCATGGTATTAAAGGAATGCATTGGGGAGTTCGTCGGTTTCAGAATCCCGATGGAACATTAACCGATGCTGGAAAGCGACGTCAACAAATTTCGGATAGACAAGTTCGTCGAGACATTAAACGACAGCGTAAGTGGAATGCCAAGAATGCTTCTCAGCTTAGTGATAAAGAATTAACAGATCAAATTCTTCGCCTTCAACGAGAGAAGCAACTTAAAGATCTTACTGCACAGACCATTAGACCTGCTAAGAAAAAAGTTCTTGACTATGTGGATCGATATGCCGGTCAAGCTATAAGTGCTGTAGTTACTGCTGCTACGGCTGCTTATGTTACCAATGCTATGACTGCTAGGTCGAATAAACGTCTTGCTGAAAAGGGATATCCTGTTAACATTAAGGGTTGGCATGTTGAAGACGGAACACTTGTTCCGAATACAAATAATAACTAAAGTTTGAGAAAGAGGTGCGGCTGTATATGAGCCTATCTAATACGGCCGTGCCGAAGTATTACGGCCTATTTCGAGATGCTGTTATTCGAGGAGAGATTCCTGTAAACGAAGAGATTTCTATGGAGATGAATCGTATAGATGATCTTATAGCAAATCCCGGAGTTTTTTATGATGATCAAGCTGTTGAAGGTTGGGTTCGTTTTTGTAATAACGAATTAACTTTAACGGATGGCGCTGATTTAAATCTTCTTGATACTTTTAAGCTATGGGGCGAACAGGTATTCGGATGGTATTATTTTGTCGAAGGATCTGTTTGGGAGCCGTATGCTGATGGACACGGTGGTCATTATGTGCGTAAATCTATTAAGAAACGGCTTACCAATAAGCAATTTTTAATAGTAGCTAGAGGTGCTGCCAAGTCGATGTATGCGGCATCTATTCAAGCATATTTTGCAGCAGTTGATTCAACTACTACGGATCAAATAGTTACAGCTCCTACTATTCGACAAGCAGAAGAAACGCTATCGCCCATTAGAACTGCATTAGCTAGAGCTAGAGGTCCTCTTTTTAAGTTTCTTACAGAAGGATCTATTAACAATACAACAGGATCTCGAATTAATAGACCAAAACTTGCTTCTACAAAAAAGGGTATAGAAAATTTCTTAACAAATTCTATCATAGAATCACGACCTATGTCTATTGATAAACTTCAGGGTTCTCGTTGCCGAGTTGCAACAATTGATGAGTGGCTTTCTGGAGACATCCGAGAAGATGTCATTGGTGCAATTGAACAAGGTGCATCGAAGAATGACGACTATCTTATAATCGCAACTTCTTCAGAAGGTACTGTTCGAAATAGCGCCGGTGATACAATCAAAATGGAATTGATGTCCATTCTTAAGGGCGAGTATATTAATCCACATGTATCAATCTGGTATTACAAATTAGATGATGTTAAAGAAGTTGCCGATCCGGCAATGTGGATGAAAGCTCAGCCCAATATTGGAAAGACTGTAAGCTATGAAGTTTATCAGCTGGATGTAGAACGTGCAGAAAAGAATCCGTCGACGCGTAACGATATTCTTGCTAAGCGTTTTGGTATTCCAATGGAAGGCTATACGTACTTCTTTACGTATGAAGAAACGCTTCCCCATAGACAACACGACTTTTGGTCTATGCCATGTGCGCTTGGTGCAGACCTGTCGCAAGGTGACGATTTTTGTGCTTTTACATTCTTGTTTCCTTTGCGAGATGGTGCATTTGGCGTAAAAACTAGATGCTATGTTACCGAAGTTGCTGTTAAGAAATTACCTTTGGCAATGCGGCAAAAGTATGAAGAATTCATAAAAGAATGCAGCTTAGTAGTATTAGGCGGAGCAGTTCTTGATATGATGGAAGTGTATCAAGATCTTGATGAATACATAATAAATTCTGATTATGATGTCGTGTGTTTTGGGTTTGATCCGTATAATGCTAAAGATTTTGTTGCTCGATGGGAAACTGAAAACGGTCCTTATGGAATCGAAAAAGTAATTCAAGGAGCTAGAACTGAATCGGTTCCTCTTGGTGATCTAAAACATTTAGCCGAAGAGCGATTGCTATTATTCGATCAAGAATTAATGTCGTTCTGCATGGGAAACTGTATTACATTAGAAGATACTAATGGTAATAGAAAACTTCTTAAAAAGCGTAATGACAAAAAGATCGATAGCGTTGCGGCTATGATGGATGCTTATGTGGCCTATAAGATACATCGTGACATGTTCGAATAGATTTTAGATCCGAGTAAATAGTTGGGAGGTGACTAATGTCATTAAAAGATCGTTTTGCTAGTGCTTGGAATGCATTTCAATCTGAGCCAAAAAGACAAGAAGAGACTACTGAGCATTATACTAATATTAGTTATGGGAATTTTGGCTCATCTAGTTTCTATAGAAATGATCGTCATAGACTTCGGTTCAATAACGATCGGTCTATTCTTAATACTATTTTTAATAGAATCGCTAATGACGTTGCGTCTGTTCAGATCCAACATATTAGAACGGATAGTAATGGACGTTACCTCGAAACTATTAAATCCGGACTAAACGAATGCATGACGTTATCAGCTAATCTCGACCAGACATCTAGAGATTTCTGGTTAGATTTAGTTTTATCGATGCTTGATGAAGGCGCTGTTGCGGCAGTACCAGTTGACACCGATAGAAATTTAGATCGAAATAATTCATTCGACGTACTTTCCATTAGAACCGGCCGCATTATTAATTGGGAGCCAAGTTCCGTCAAAATGGAAGTATACAACGAACGTAGCGGGTCTCAAGAGCAGATAACTCTACCAAAAGAAAAAGTTGCTATTCTTGAGAACCCATTCTATTCGATAATGAATGAGCCGAATTCTACGCTAAAAAGGCTTGTTTATAAGATGAATTTGCTCGATCAGATCGATGGTCAAAAAGCTTCTACAAAACTTAACATGTTTATTAAATTGCCATATTCTTTGAAGTCTCCAACTCGTGTAGCACAAGCTGAAGAACGTAGAAAAACTATTGAAGATCAATTAGTTAATTCTAAATACGGTATCGCGTATATTGATCAAGCTGAGCAAATTACACCCTTGGGCCGATCTCTTGAGAATGATTTGCCAGCACAGATTCAAACACTAACTGATCAATTGTATAATCAGATAGGTATTAGCGCAGATGTTTTTAAGGGTACTGCTAATCAAGAGCAGCAGTTAATTTATAATAAAAAAGTTTTAAAGCCAATATTAGATTTGATAGAGTTGGAGTTTACAAGAAAATTTCTTACTCCAACCGCTAGGACTCAAGGTCAAAAAATAGGTTATTTCATTGACGCTTTCGATATGGTTACCCCGACGGAAGTTGGCGAAATGGCTAATTCTTTGAGTCGTAACGAAATTCTATCTGCTAATGAGTTTAGATCTATTCTTGGCTATAGACCTAACGATTCTGAAAGATCGGACCAGCTTATTAATAAGAATCTGCCGATTAATCAAGTTGATCCAAATGCTAATGCTGAAACTACTCAGCCGAAATTAGATACCGAATCAATGGCATTACCCGAAGAAGCTGAGGAATATTTATCTCAATCCGACGAAATGGAAAAAGAATCACTAAAACATGCCGAGTATGATCCGACAGCTAGGCACAAACGTTATTTAAAGAAACGTGCAAAACTTGGAATAGGTAAAAGTAACAAAAGAAGATAGGGAAACTTTATAAAAAGTAAATATTTTTGGAGGATCTTATATGGATTACGATTTTTGTGGCTATGCCACTAAGAACGATCTGCTTTGTGCAGACGGTCGCGTAATCCGTCACGATGCCTTCAAGGAGAGTGATGGACAAATTGTGCCTCTTGTTTGGCAACATGTTCATTCTGATCCTAAAAATGTTTTGGGTCATGCGCTTCTTGAGAATCGTGATGATGGCGTGTATGCTTATGCGACGTTTAATAATACGCCGTCTGGTCAGCATGCAAAAGAGATGGTTAAACATGGTGATATTTCTGCCATGTCCATCTACGCGAATCGTCTTAAGCAATACGGTACGGATGTCGTTCATGGAATCATTCGTGAGGTAAGCCTCGTTCTTGCTGGCGCAAACCCTGGCGCATATATTGAAAACATTAGTTTTGCGCATGCTGATGGTACATACACAGATGTTGACGATGAAGCAGTCATTTATTCTGGACCAGATACTATCGACTATATTAGCCATGCAGATGAGGAGGACGAAGTGGGAGACGATATTCTAGATCAGCTTTCTGATGAGCAGATCGATGCGATCAATCGAATTATTGATGCAGCAATTGATGGTGCAGTAGACGATCTCGATGATGAAGATGTTCTGGACGATCTTACGCCAGAGCAGCTTGAGACAATCGGCGACCTTATTGAGGATGCAGTAAGCGAAGCTCTTGAGCATGCCGATGACGACGATGACGAGTATTACGACGATGACGACCTTGACGAAGACGACTACGATGAGGATGACTTCGACGAGGATGAAGACGAGGGCGATGACGTCCAGCATTCGTATTATGATTACGATGAGTATTATGATTATGATATTCAGCATGCTGATGACGATCCTACTGTCGAGGATGTCTGGAATACTCTCAACGAAGAGCAAAAGAATTTAGTATATTTTCTGATTGGCCAGGCTAACGAGGATAATGTGGCCGAGCATAGCGCAATCTATGATGGAGGTTTTGACATGAAGCACAACGTTTTCGACGATGCGTACTATGACGACGAGGATGTTCTTACTCACGATGAGTTCGATGCTATTATGGCGGATGCCTATAATGCGAACTCTCTTCGCGATGTCTTCCTCGCACATGGTATCACCAATCTTGATGTTCTGTTCCCGGAGGCCAAGCTTGTTACCCCGACTCCTGAGATGATTTCTCGTGATATGGGCTGGGTTGATCAGCTTTGGAATGCTATTAAACGCACTCCTTTCGCGCGTATTAAGTCTACTGCTGCTAACATTACCGCTCCTGAGGCTCGTGCAAGGGGTTATGTTAAGGGTAATCTGAAGGCCGAGGAGGTCATTGTTCTTCTTTCCCGTGAGACTTCCCCGCAGACGGTGTATAAGAAGCAAAAGCTTGATCGCGATGACGTTATCGATATTACTGATATTGATGTCATTGCGTGGATGAAGCAGGAAATGCGCGTCATGCTTAATGAGGAGATTTGCCGCGCTATTCTTGTTAGTGATGGCCGTGGTAGCACGCATGCTGATAAGATTAAGGAAGATAAGATTCGTCCTATTTATCAGGATACTGATGTCTACACTATCCATTACGAGATCACGTATGGCGCCAATGATACTGAGGATCAGAAGGCTAGTAAGATTGCTGATGCCGCAGTCCGCGCTCGTAAGGATTACAAGGGTTCCGGTACTCCGTGGCTCTTTGCTTCTAACGAGGTTATCTCTGATATGATGCTTGCGAAGGACACCATTGGCCGTCGTCTCTATAAGGACGAGGACGAGCTTAAGGCTGCTCTTCGCGTTTCCAAGATTGTCGAGTGCCCGATTCTCGAGAATGTTACTCGTAATCGTGCCGCTGATGCTACTGCTGGTATTACTGCTGCTACGATGGATCTTAAGGCTCTTATCTTCAACCCGATTGATTATACGGTTGGTGCCGATAAGGGTGGCGCGGTTTCGCTCTTTGACGACTTCGATATCGACTACAACCAGATGAAGTATCTGATTGAGACTCGTATCTCGGGCGCGCTCACTAAGCCGTATAGTGCTATTGCTCTCGAGGTTGAGCATCCTGCTACGACTGGTGGTAATGAGGGTTAAGTCTTAGATAAATCAAAATGGAAGGAGGGGTCGGCTACATGGGAGTATTTTATGGTCCGATAGGATTCGTTGAAACTGTCGAGGATCCGGAAGGATCTGGTATTTGGGTTGAAGTTCCAATCGAACGTAATTATCGAGGAGAGATCCAACGCAATACTAAGCGTTGGGATAGTGGGAATAATGTAAATCCCAATCTCAATATTTCAAATACTATTTCTATAGTAGCCGATCCCTACTTTAACGATCATTTGAACAGTATTCGATATTTAAAGTGGCTTGGTGGATACTGGGAGATAACAAACGTTGATGTCGAATTACCTCGATTAATATTGAGTATTGGAGGTGTGTATAATGGACCGACGGTTGGAACTTCAGACAATACTGGAGAACATCCTAGGATCCCGTAATGTATATTTTCAACCACCTTCTAATACTAAACTGTCCTATCCTTGTATCATATACAACCGAAGTAATATAGAGTCTAGGTATGCGAATAATGCTAAGTACAATACCAGAGTACGATATTCGCTTATGCTCATAGGAAGATCGCCAGAAAGTGAGCTTGTTGAAGAATTATTAAAGCTTCCTTACTGTTCCTATGATAGATTTTATACAGCTGATACTTTAAATCACGATACGTTTACTTTATATTATTAAGGAGTTAACATGCCCAATCCTACCTTTGCGATTGAGTGGGACAAAGCCGGTGAGCGTCTTTATGAGACTGGTGTAGACCGCGTTGTCCTGTATCCAATTCGCGATGCGATTACTGATCCCACTGATCCTTATTCTGCTGGTGTTGCATGGAATGGCGTTACTTCTATTAGCCAGTCTGCATCCGGTGGCGAGCCTACTCCGTTATGGGCTGACAACCTTAAGTATCTCAACCTGATGAGTGCCGAGGAGGCATCTTTATCTATTGAGTGCTATACTTATCCTGATGAGTTTGAGGAGTGCGATGGCTCTCGCGAGATTGTCACTGGCGCTCGCATTGGCCAGCAGGCTCGTAAGATGTTCGGTCTTTCTTATCGTACGCTTGTCGGTAATGATCAGAAGCAGCAGGAGTTTGGCTATAAGCTGCATATTGTGTACGGTTGTCTTGCTTCGCCTTCTGAGCGTAGTTATTCTACTGTTAATGATTCTCCTGAGGCGATTAGCTTTAGTTATAGTATTACGACTACGCCGGTCGATGTAACCGGATTTAAGCCTACGTCTATTATTACTGTTGATAGTACTAAGACTGATACTTCTAAGCTGGCTGCTCTTGAGACTATTCTGTATGGAGCAGCTGGGCAGACCCCGGTTTCCGCCAAGCTTCCTCTGCCTGCGGAAATTATTACGGCGCTTACGTAATAATATTTTTATAGATATGTTGGACTCTTGAAAGGAACAATAGAAAATGCTTAAGAAAACTATTACCTATGAAGACTATAATGGTGATACAGTTACTGATGATTTCTATTTCAACCTTACTAAAGTCGAATGCATGGAGTTAGAGTATAGTTTTGGTGCGAATAATACGTTGACCAATACTATTACAACATTAGTAGAATCAAACGATGTTGGCGCACTTATTGCGGCAATTAAGAAAATTCTACTAATGTCTTATGGCATAAAAACTCCAGATGGAAAACGTTTCATTAAGAATGACTCTATTCGAGAAGAGTTTGAGCAGTCGCCTGCCTTTGAGAAAATTTATTGGGATTTGGTTACAAATCAGGATGAGGCTGCAAGTTTTATTAGTGGAATTGTTCCACAAAACGTTCGCGATAGTCTTGGGGCAGATCCTAAGCAGGCACTTCTTGATCGAATGCAGCAGTCTTTAAATGAGACCAAGTAAGTATTAATTATGGGAGGAGAGAATGCTTCAAATTATCGTTCCTGGACGAGAATTATTTGATGAGGACACATTAACGTTTACTCAAACTTCTGATACTTGTCTAAAATTGGAGCATTCTCTCCTTTCCATTTCAAAATGGGAGTCAAAGTGGTGTAAACCATTTTTGGGACGGGAATCGCATAGTCCAACTGAGATGCTCGATTACATAAGATGTATGACATTGAATTCTGTTCCGAAAGAAGTTTACAATGCTTTGACTGAAGAAAACATGCGGGCTATATCTGACTATATAAATAGTCCGATGAGTGCTAGTAAAGTGTACACATCAGCGCCTAATACTGGTAAAAAAGAAACTGTTACCTCCGAATTGATTTATTATTGGATGGTAACATATCAGATACCATTCGAATGTGAAAAGTGGCACATCAACCGTTTACTCATGCTCATTCAAATTTGCAATGCTAAAAACAATACTAAGAAAATGAGTAGACAGGAAATATTAGCACAAAATAGAGCTCTGAACAAGGCTAGACGTAAAGCTCTTCATACGAAAGGTTAGTTTTGGTATGATTAGAATTACTACTAAAGGCGATTTTAAAAACACCGAAGCATACCTAAACAAGCTAAAAGATACTAATCGAATAATTAGTATTTTAAATAAGTATGGTGAACGCGGAGTTGAGCTATTGCGAATAGCTACGCCTGTAGATAGTGGACAAACAGCTTCTTCTTGGGGGTACGAAATCGTTTCGAATGGCGATGAACATTCCATACAATTTACTAATAGCAACGTTAATCGTGGTGTTAATATTGCTATAATTTTGCAGTATGGACATGGAACTCGCAATGGCGGTTATGTCCAAGGTCGAGATTATATCAATCCAGCAATTCGTCAGGCATTTGATGAAATGCGCGATGAATTAGTTAGGGAGGTTCAGCGTATATGAGCGGTGTTATTGATACTAATGTTGTTAAAATGGTGTTTGAAAGCGCCGGCTTTGTGCAAAACGCTGAAAGCACTCTGTCTATACTGGATAGATTAAAGGGCGCTTTAAATTTTAAAGGCGCTGTTCAAGGATTAGAGAATATTGGTGCCAATGTTAAAAATATTGGCATGGATGGTCTTTATACAGGTGTTTATAAAGTACAAGACAGTTTTAATGTTTTAGATGTTGTAGCTACTCGAGTTATTCAAAATATTACAGATCGTGTTCAAGGAGCAGTTCATCAATTAGCAACTGCCGCTATTACTAAGCCGCTTAAAGACGGCTTTTCAGAGTATGAATTACAGATGAACTCGGTTCAGACGATAACGGCAAGTACTGGAGAGTCTATTGCATCAGTCAATGGATATTTGGATAAACTAAACGAGTATGCTGACAAAACAATATATTCGTTTTCTGACATGACTACCAATATTGGTAAATTTACCAATGCTGGTGTAAAACTTGATAGAGCTGTTGCTGCAATCCAGGGTATTAGTAATGTCGCAGCTGTTTCTGGTGCTAATACTAATGAAGCATCTCGAGCAATGTATAACTTTGCTCAGGCTTTATCAGCTGGATCAGTAAAATTAATTGACTGGAAGTCTATCGAGAATGCTAACATGGCGACGGTAGAATTTAAGAACCAGTTAATTAATACAGCTGTTGCAATGGGTACCCTTACAAAAAAGGGTGACGAATACGTTTCTACGACTAAAAACGCAAATGGTAAAACGTCTGAAGCATTTACTGCTACAAAAAACTTTAACGATTCTCTTCAATCACAATGGATGACAGAAGAAGTTCTTGTTCAAACTCTCGAGCAATATTCTACTGACGTCCGAGAAATGACTGCTGAAGAAGAAAAAGCATATCGTGCTAAATTAATGAGTATCTATGGCGATGAGAAAAAAGTTGATTCGATTATTGAGTTAGCTAAGAAAGCAGCCAACGCTGCAAAAGACGTTAAAACATTTTCTCAGCTTATCGATACTTTGAAAGAATCATTAGGTTCCGGATGGACTAAAACATGGCAGTATATATTTGGCGATCTTAATGAAGCTAAAGCTTTATGGACTGGCATAAATAATGTTTTAAGTGGTTTTATTGACAAAGTATCTGATTCCAGAAATTCTATGCTTGAGACGTGGCATAAATCTGGTTATACTCTTAATAAGTACGGCGAAGTAATAAAGGCGTACTATGATTCCGAGGGTAAACTAGTAGATAAATTACCAGAAAATGGTAAGCTATTTGACAAACATGGTAAAGAAGTTAAAGCTGTTGTAGATGAAGAGACCAAAGAGATAGTTCCCGAATTAATTAAGAATGGTAAAATGATTCGGGAAGAAATGGGCGGTAGAGATTTTCTCATTGAGGGATTAAAAAATGATTACAACGTGTTTGCAACTATTGCTAAGCAATTCACTAAATCGTTAGATAAAAACTTTTTTGGCGATGGCAAACAGTTACGTAATATTTCTATTACTGGGCAGACTCTTATTAGTCTTAGCGAAGCTTTTTATGATAGTAGTATAGCATTTAATAATGCTTGGACTAAAATGAAAAAGGGTAAGCCACAAGGATTGCTGAAAGAGCTTAGAGATAGTTTTGATTCCTTTACTAGTTCTTTACGAACGGGTGTCGAATCTGTTTCTGACATATTTTCTGGATTGGGTAATATTTTTAAAGCTTTTAAGTTATCGGACTTTTTCAATATTGGAACTCTTGATAGCATTATTAAATACTTTTCAGGTTTTGTTGGCGTATTAGATCGCTTTGGAGAAGCGTTCAAAGAGAATTTCGGAAATGATGCGCTTGGACTTAATAAAAGTGGGCTGATAACGTTCTTTAATGCGATAGTCGATACTTTAGAGTCAAAAGCGTTTATTAAATTAGATTTAATGGTGGGCATTTTTGACGCGTTAGGTTCGGTTCTTCAACACATAATTGCTCCTTTTGGGACATTTTCTCAGATTTTGGGCAACGTTAGTTCAAAATGGATTGATTTTGTTGATGCTATTGAGAATGTGTTTTATGACAAGGACGAATCTAAATTTGAAAGTCTTTTTAAGACTTTAGCAGATAGCCTTAATCAATTTATTAACACTCTTAAAGATAAAGTTGATTTTTCTGCTTTTTCGGATCTGTTTGATTCGATAATAAAGATGATAAACAATAATGATACTACTATATTTGGAATCATTGCCGATTCCATAACTAGTATAACAAATGTGATAAAAACTTTCCTAGGCATTGCTTCACCATTGACAGCAGCACTTGCGAAAATGCTTGGGCCATTTTTAGGAGATGCTGTACGTTGGATCAGTGATCTTGCTGCTCGATTTGAAGATTTTACAGCTTCTTTAGTTCCAAATAGTAAAGTAATTAAAGGCTTGCAAACACTATTTGAAGGTATTTTTAGCGTTTTAAGCTCTGTTGCAAATTTGATTGGTGATGTTGTTATCGGCGCTTGGGATGCTTTAGGGTCCATATTTAAAGACATACTTCCTACCGATATGGCGCTTAGCGATACTCTTACCGGAGTTGGCGATACTCTTAAAACCGTGTCTAAAATAATAGATACGTTTGTCAGCGGTGATGGTGCGCCAAAGCTATCTGACGTCATTAAAAAAATGGGCGAAAGATTTGGCGATTTGTTAAAAACAATCGGTAATGTTAATCCGCTTGAAAAATTACGTGACGTTTTTGTTAAATTGGGTGATGGCATTAAACATGCTCTTGGCGGAAGCAAGGACATGAGCCTTCTTGACACCATAACCGAAAAGATAAAGAAGTTTTTACAGTCATTCAAAGACATGATTTCTGATAGTAATGGTAACTTAGATGCAGTAAAGTTATTTGAAGCCGGCGGAATAGGTTACGGCATAAAGAAACTTATCGATCTTTTCAAAGAACTTAAAAGTGGTACTGGTAATTTAAAGGGCGTCCTTACTATTATTAGTGATTTTAAACAAATTCTTGAGGATTTCGTCGAATCACTCGGCGATAAATTCAAAGCTGAAGTTATTAAAGCTGTCGGTGTCGCAATGCTTGAAGTTGCTGGCGCCATGTTTATTTTGTCTATGATAGATTCTGGTGCATTAGCAAAATCTATTGCAGCAATGATGACGATTTTTAGAGAAATTGAACGAATTCTCGTAATTCTAAGCTCTTTAGATAAAGGTAAGGTTGCCGCTGGAGCAGCTGCAATAGGAGCAATGGGTACTGCTATACTCGAATTATCTGCGGCTATTGCCATTCTTGGTGGCATGGAGCTTGGCTCTATGGTACAAGGATTAGTAGGCGTAAGTATATTATTAGGAGAGCTTACCGCGGTTGCTTATGCATTTTCCAAGTTTGATAATGATTTAGCAAAGGGCGCTGCTGGATTAGTTTTATTAGCATTTGCTCTTGATTTATTGGTTATTCCAGTTAAATCGTTTAGTAAACTTTCTTGGGAAAATTTGATAAAAGGTTTACTAGGTGTAACCGTGTTGTTAGGCGGATTAGTGCTCGCGGTCGATAAAATGGCCGATAAAACTGAAAACATGGTTAAAGCTGGTATTGGTATATTACTCATATCAAAGGGTATTGGAATACTTGCTAAAGCAGTTGTTGCAATAAGTGGACTTTCTTGGGAAGGATTATCGAAGGGTCTAGCGGTTTTCGCGGTTTCATTAGTTGCTATGGTTAAAGCAGCACAAGTTATATCTGATGGCAATCTTGCACCATCTTTATTAGCTCTTGGCGGAGCTATGATGATGCTTGGAGTCGCTATGAATTTTCTTGCTGCTGCTGGCATAGTGATGATGGCAGTATCGTGGGAAAGTTTAGGCAAGATGGCTGCTGTTCTCGCCGGTGCTTTAATTATGCTGGGAGCAGCTTCATATTTGATAAATGGTCCAAATTTATTAATGGTCGCTGGAGCAATAGCACTAGTGGCTACTGCATTTCTTGAGCTTAATGCTGCCGTTGGTATTGCACAAATTGTCGGACCACTATGCACATCTATTGGGTTAGCTATTGAGGGTATGAGCTCTTCATTACAGTCTTTCGCCAGAAGTGAAGCGGCAAATGCTTTCCTATCATTCTTGGAGAATGCTATATTATTCCTTCCGAAGCTAGCCGTTGGTTTGGCGAAAGCAATAATTGCACTGATCGTTGAACTTGGTAATGGAATTGCACAAATTGTTAGTTCCATTGTCAAAATAGGCAAAGCAATCCTAGTCGGTATTGCTACCTTGATATCTGAAACTAGCGGTCTTATCATAAAGACCATTGTGCAATTAGGTAAAGACATACTTCAGGGAATCGGTGCATTACTTCCCGACATATTTAATCTTATTGCGCAGGCTCTTAGTCAAATACTTATATTCTTAGTCACAATGACGCCTCGAATAGCTGCGGCAGCATTAGTAATGCTCGAGCAATTTATGGCAATAATGACTACGCATATACCGGTTATTGCAAATCTTGGTATGGAAATGGTAATTGCATTTATTAATGGTTTGGCAAATGCAATTGACACCAACAGTGATGCTCTTCTCGCTGCTGTGCAACACCTTATTACATCATTAGTCATGTTCTTGCTCAATTCTGCGGGAATGCTATTTGAAACGGCCGGAACATTAATATCTACATTTATATCTGGCATATTTGCTCAATCTGGTTCTGTTTCCGGTAGTGGTTCTTCAATTATAGCGTCATTAGTTGGAGCACTACTCGGCGGTGCTGGTAAGGTTATATCTTCGGCATTCTTACTTATGGGCAACTTTGTAAAATCTATAGTGCAGCGAATACCACAAGTTGCGTCCGCTGCAGGACAGATGATTTCAAGATTTGTATCTGGAATAGCAGCAAAAGCAGGCAGTGTTATTTCTGCTGGAGCGAATCTAATCAGTAAGGTTAAAGCTGGTATATCAAGAGGCATCGGTTCCTTATACAGTTCTGGAGCAAATGCAATACAAGGCTTTATTAATGGTATGACTAGTAAAGCTGGTGCGATTTGGAGTACGGCTGCATCGCTAGCCCAAAGTGCATGGAATGCTGTTAGAAAAAAGCTCAAAGAGCATTCACCGTCTCGAGTGATGTTTGCAAGTGGCGTTAACTTTGCTCAGGGTTTTATTAATGGTTCTCAATCAAAGAATTCGGACATAGATAAGAACTCGAAAGCTCTCGTTGATACAGCAATGCATGCTTTTGATAAAGCTAATACTACCGAGCATGAATTTAGTATTACTCCAGTTATCGATGACTCTAAGATGGCTAATTCTAGTGCCTTTATGACATTAAGTAATTTGTCAGTTCCGGACAATATTTCCGTAACTTATAACTTATCAAACATTGACAATTTGTTAAAAGATTCTGTTAATACTCAAAAAAGTTTATATTCATTGTTGTCCAGCGCAAATTTAGGTATTGATTACAATAAGCTCGGTGAGTCGCTAGCTAAATCGTTAATCAATTCTGGGCTACACGTTCAGATGGATGGCGGACAGCTTATGGGTTATCTTGCTGGTGAAATCCGCGACGCTCGTCGCATGTACGGTTAGGAGATGGTATGGCTGGGCCTACTGAGGGCACTTACGTCATTGTTTCGGTTGGCGCATCCAAGGCCGTTGACGTGAAAGGTGCTAGCGATAAGAGCGGAACGAATGTTCAGACATGGGACCACACTGGTTCAGACGCTCAAATTTGGGCGTTTACTAAACCGGACAGCGTCTATTGGCAAATTTATTGCTCGCTTACTGGTAAATGTCTGGACATTCAAAATAGTAAGGTAACTGCTGGAACAAACGTGCGTCAGTGGAGTGACGACAACTCGAATGACCAGCGATGGAACGTTCAGGCCGATGGAAAGACTTGGACATACAAGGGAACGTCATATTCGACATATATATTCAAGCCGTCGACAAACTCCAATCTCGCGATGGCGGTTGCCGGAAATTCTACGACACGAGGCGCAAACATTCAGATAGCCAATGTGTCATCGTCGAGCAACTTCCAACGATGGATTATGGTACCGGTCGAGGTTTTAACCGAAGCAGGATGCTACAACATCGTTCTTGCGGCTGATCCAAAAATGTGTGCTGATATTGCCGGAGGTTCGACCGCGAATTCTGCGAGTCTTATTGTAGAAACACTTAATGAAACGTCTGAAAGTCAGATATTTAGAGCGCAGGTTAATTCTCAGAGTAAACTTGTGAAGCTGATTAATGTTAAGTCCGGAAAAGCTTTGGATATTTACAAGGGTAGCACCAAAGCTGGAACCAACATTATTCAGTACACTATTAGCAATAACAACAATCAGAATTGGCTTATCTATCCGAATGGCACCGTATCCATCGATGGGCAGACAACTCCTACGTATGAAGTTCGTGCCCAAATCGGCAACAATCTTACTATGGATTGTCAGGGCGGTGGAAAAACGGCTAAAACAAAGATCGAAACATGGACAAGGACTAATGGCATTAACCAGAGGTTTGCTTTTGTTAAAGCCGAACTTTCTGGAAATGATATTCCGCAACCTGGTCAGATTGATCAGCGGTCGTTTAGTCGCGATGGATACGGTGCTGTTTCGGTTAGTGGGTTGACATTTAGCTCAACCGAGACTGCGTTTCAAGCTCGTTATAAGGTTCGTACATATACTCGAGCAAAGCAGAGCTATACGGATTCTGCTTGGATGAGTGTTGACGACGATTCGACTGCTCGTTCTGGCTGGGGCGATGCTTGGGCTCCAGCATTTACCGGAACTCCTTCTGGCGGAAAGATTAGTATTCCGTTCAACAAGAGTTACGAAATCAGTGATAGTGCTCCTTATATCGATCTGATATTTGAGATTCGAGCGTTCCGTAATAGCTATGGCGCATCCAAGATGAAGGCGCATGGTCCGTCAAGGCAGACCACAATTTCTCTTACTGCTCGACCTGTTCTCACAATGTCCTCTATTGAGATGGTGAATGATTACGGTAACATTGGCCTTAAGAGCACGGTCACGAATGCTTTGACGCAGGACTCGATTTTGCTTAGAGGACGTCTGGTTGATTCTACTGGACTGCCTATCAGCGAATGGACCAGTTCCCCAGACATGTACACGATCCATTCTCTTGGTGAATATTTGTACAGGATTCCTGCTCCGGGAGAGGAAGTGACGTACGAGTTTACTTTGGTGAATCTTGACGGTACTCTTATTTCGCAAAAGTTTACTTCTACGGTAAACTATGGCTCTTCCACCGTGACCGTTACTCCAACAATTTCCTATGTTGAGGACGATACCGGCTGTGCATTTATTACAAGTAATAAGCATACAAAAGATTATTGCTACATGGAAGTCGATACGCTTGATGGTATTGTTTGTGAGCCATGTCCAGAGATTACTGTTTCTTCTGGCCGAAAATGGAAGTGTGCACCGCCTTTGAATCGCGACGTTAACATCGTGGTTGTCGGCAATTCCGGCACGTCCTACGGTGTAGTTAAGAAGACCGTTCGAGTAAATTCTCATTTTTCGATGTGGAATTGGACGGACCCGGTCGCGCTAGACCATTACGCCGAGTGCGCAATTCTTGCTGTTAATGAGGAAAATCCTCCACAGCAAACTCGACATTATATCACAGATCAGTTGTATATTAAGCCTATCGGACGTAGATATCCTGTTGGGTTTGCTAGCAATAATATTACCGCCGATATGAGTATCGATGCCAATGTTCTGGATGATGATGCAGAGTATATTGCTTCGACTCCATTACCAGAGCATGCTCGCGGTATTTATATTCGCAAGATGCTGACTCTTAGTGGTCAAGGAATTCATCCAGTTTACAGGACACCTTATGGCGATTGGCACACTGTTGCGATTGAAGAAATTGACTTTTCTAAAAAGGCTCTCGGATATTCTAATGTAACAGTTAAGCAGTCGGTTGTGGAGGATTAGTCATGGACTGGACCATCGCAAACTACAGCTATGACATTACCGTCAGTGTCGTTCACCAAACCGACTTGGACAATGTACTTGGCTTTCTAGAGGGTGTTCAGAATAGCGGCATAACCATTACTGAGAACTATGAGTCAGATAGTCGTGTTCAGGCGAAGGTATCCACATATGTGAAAGAGGGCGAGAGCGACGGATATGTCGACAATGCTCGTCTTCGCATAAGTATAACCATTCCGTCTGAAGACTGGTATGAAGAACTTGTAACAGGCTATGTCTCTGATATTTCAGAAACCATTGAACACGGTTATATAAATAGGTCTTACACAATCGAAGGAACTATCTGGGGTCTGCTCGATCATAAGATTAAAGATCCGATTACCATCGGTAAGGGCGCAAAACTGTTAACAATCTGGACCAATCTCATGAAGTCCCAGACTAAAATGCAGTACACAACTCAAGGCGCCCAAGACCATTCGTTCGGAAGCACAATCCTGTACGAACCTGGTAGCGACTTAAGCACGGTTTTATTCGAGATATCTGAAGGTTATGATCGAATGGACGTTGACGGACACGGTCGCGTCACTCTAACCAAGTATATCGCGCCATCCAAGCAGACTCCTTCGATTGTCATAGATGCTCATGATTTGTTTGGCTTAACTGTTGCGCCAATTAACAAAACTTATAAGAAATGGGAATCTCCTGGTCGAGCAATTGTCACGGCAACTATTTCGAAAGAGCAAAACGGTAAAACCACGCAGGAAGTTATTGCAGGTTCGTATGATGCTCCTGCGACAGACGATACATCAATCGATGTTCGAGGTTATTTGAAGGCTCGTTCTGATTCATATTCAGGAGCTAGCGAGAATCCTTCAAAATCGGAACTAGATTCCATAGCTAAGCAGAATTGGGAAGATGCCCAAGATAAGGGAAATGAGTGGACAGCGAGCAGTGTATTTGCGGATTACCACGCAGGCATGGTTGCGACGTTCATTCCTCAAGGAGCTGATTCGAGTTGTAAAGTTCTGATAAAGAGCGTAACTACAAATCTCTCCGAATTTACGCAGGAACTTTCGATGAAAGAGGTTTAATCTCTTATGTTGAAATCAGAAGCCGCCGCTTATTTAGCCGGCGTAACTCAGACTGAGGGGGCGGAGGCTTCTGCTCCTACGAATCTTCACGTGATTACTGGTGAAGTGGGTGAAGCGTCTGCAGACGGCAAAACCCTTGTTAAAATTGATGGCCTCATGTTCTCCGAGAGTGATGACCAATTTATTGAGGTTGATGCTCTCGGAGGACTTGAGGAAGGCGATATTGCAACTATTGTTCTGACTGGCGAGCAGGGGCATGCAATGACCCCGCTTGCTCTTGGTTCGATTGGCTCTGTAGACCGCATTACTGTTCGAATCGCTGCAATTGAGGCTGACTATATTAAAGTTGAGCAACTCGATGCGGCGAAGGCTCGAATTGGAGAGCTTGAGGCCGACCACGTGTCTGTCGACGACTTTAATGCCGCTACTGGTCGAATCGGCACTCTTGAAACCACTCGAGCTACCATCACAGACCTCGAGGCGGCTAAGGCTAGAATTGGAACTCTTGAGGCTGACCATGTCTCTACTGATGACTTGAGCGCGGCTACTGCTAGAATCGGCACGCTTGAGACAAATACGGCTGACATCGGCACCATTCGCGCCAATTCTGCTAAGGTTCAGAACCTCACGGCTGCTGAGCTCGAGGCGGACCACGCTACTGTCGGGTCGTTGAGTACCACTTATGCGACTATTGCAAATCTAAATGCCGCAAATGGCCGAATCACGAATCTCGAATCGACCAAGGCCAACATCTCGGACCTTGAGGCCGATTACATTACGGCAGACGAGATTGAGGCCACCTACATGCACGCTAACATGTCGAACAGCGACGTGGCGTGGATTGAGAATGGTACCATCAAGAACGGCGCGATTGTTAGTGCCATGATTAACGATGTCAGCGCAAATAAGCTGACGGCGGGCACTATCAATGGTTCGGTCATCAACGTTACGAACCTCAATGCCGATAACATCACGACTGGCACCATCAATGGACAGCGCATCGGTGAGGGTTCGCTCAGTCTTTCAAAATTGGAAGATGATGTCTACACCGAATCTGAAGTTGATGCTAAGTTAGCAACAATGCAGTCTGAGATTGATGGCGCTATTGAGACTTGGACTGGAACCGCTGTACCTACGCTGAACAACTCTCCTGCGAGTAACTGGACGACTGCTGCGGTTAGGGATACGCACGTCGGCGACGTATATTTTGTTGTGAATTCTCAGTCGCAGCAGAATGGTTACAACTACCGATTCACAAAGAGTGGTAGTACATATTCTTGGCAGCTAATCAAGGACAGCGACGTAACCAATGCCTTGCAGAGACTTGAGACAGCTGAGGGCAAGATCACTACCTTCGACAGCGATATTTCCACACTCAAGACCGATACGGGCTCGTTAACTACAAGAACCACCAACCTTGAGACCCGCATGTCTGACGCAGAGGATGATATTCTCGATAAGGTTGATACGACGACCTTCAACGAGGTCAGCGACACAGTAGACCAGCATTCGCAGACTATCTCTCAGCACACCACGGCAATCGCCAACAAGGCGGATAGTTCAACAGTCACCGCCGTTACGAACCGCGTCAGCAAGAATGAGCAGGACATCTCTGGCATTAACACCACCATCGGTGAGCTGCAAGAGACGGTCGAGAGCAAGGCAGACGGGTCGACTGTAACCACCATCAGCAACAAACTCAACACCGTGAGTGACACGGTTGACGGCCACACGCAGACCCTCACTAGCGTCCAGAACACTCTGAGCACCAAGGCAGACAGCTCCACCGTCAGTACCCTCACCACGAAGGTGAACAACGTCTCCGACACGGTTGATGGTCATACCTCGCAACTCTCAAGCATCACTACCACTCAGACCACGATGCAGGGCACCCTCGACAAGACGGTTAAATCCAGCATCCAGCTCTGGTACTCCAAGGCCAACACGACCGCGCCGAGCAAGCCTACTTCTCAGGTTACGAGCACTAGTACGTCTGGCAACGCTTGGCGAATCGTGGTGCCCGCCTACAACTCAAGCTACCCTCACTACTACTATTGCTGGCAGTATGAGTATGCGGATGGTACCTATGGCTGGTCCGCGGTCGTGCGCGACATCGCCATGGGAGAGAGCCAGTCCACCGCTAGGACGGCTGATTCCAACGCATCCGCTGCGGTCACCACAGCCAACACCGCGAACGCTAACGCATCGACGGCCCTGTCCACGGCCAACACTGCCAATACCAACGCGTCGGACGCGAAGACCGCGGCAACCACCGCTAGCACGACCGCATCCGAGGCCAAGACCACTGCGGAGACGGCGGCAAGCGACGCAAGCACGGCAAAGACCAACGCGGCGTCTGCCGTGAGCACGGCCAACTCCGCGAGCACCACGGCCACCAACGCCCAGAGCACGGCGAACGCCAACATCAAATCCAGCGTGCAGCTCTGGTTCACGAAGGCGAACAGCACGGCACCGAGCAAGCCAACGTCGGTCGTCAGCACCAGCAACGCGAACACGGCGAACGCTTGGAACCTCGTGGTGCCAGTCTGGAACAGTGGCTACCCGCACTACTTCTACTGCTACCAGCAGCAGAAGGGCGATGGCAACTACCAGTGGACCGACGTCGTATACGACCGCGCCACCTCAGAGGCCCAGCAGCTCGCAAACACGACCAGCACGAGCCTCAGCACGCTACAGACGAACTACGCCACGTTCAAACAGACTACCGAGCAGTTCGAGTCAACGGTAGGCTCTAGGCTCACGACAATCGAGAGCGACATTGACGGTGTTGAGGAACGAGTCTCCGACAACGAGACCTCAATCTCCAACAACGCCTCGGCCATCGCCCTCAAGGCCAACTCCTCAGACGTTTACACGAAGAGCACTGTTGACGGCAAGATTACGCAGGAGGTCACAGACCGCGACGCCGCAATCACCGCGAAGGCCAATGAGATTACCTCCACCGTCTCACAGAACTACACCACCAAGGACGAGTTTAATAACCTCGAGATTGGCGGGAGGAACTTCATACTTCGCTCCGGAGACTTCTACAGGTGGAACGGAACGACATCGAGTGAAGTGACTCTTGTTAATGAGGACGGTGGAACCTACGCAACCATAACACCGCCATCTGTTTCATGGTCAAACATATCTGGCTCCGCGCATCGTCCGATTGAACTCTTGAACGGAAAGACCGTCACAATTTCCTGTGACGTTCGTGGGCATAACGTCCCAAGTAGCGCAGTTTCCAGCTTCTACCTGAACATTCATGGCTATGCCAACCAGACCACGGCAAGCAGAATCGGAACCATTGATTCTTGGTTTTTATCCTCTGTTCTGAAGGAAAACGAATGGGTGCGAATTAGCAAGACCTTAACGTTCGATGATGATGCACGAAAATCGTTTAGCCAGATTCCATCGGGATACACATACGAGAGCATCACGCACTTTGACGTTGCACTCTACAATCATGGCGGGTTCCCCATCGACTACCGTCACCCGCAGTTGGAATACGGCAACAAGGCCACTGAATGGACTCCCGCACCGGAGGACATCGAGACTCGCATATCATCGGCAGAGTCAAGCATCACCCAGAATGCCCAGAACATCGAACTCAAGGTGTCCAAGGACGGGGTAATCAGCTCAATCAACCAGAGTGCTGAGACGGTCAAGATTCAGGCGTCGAAGGTCGAAATTAACGGCACTGCGATATTCTCAGCGATTAAGTCTAGTGCTGACGCCGCTTATGATGCCAAGGGTGCGGCCGCGACGGTTCAGGACAACTTAGACAATCTTGAGGTTGGTGGGAGGAATTTGCTGCCACAGACCCAGAATTGGGGCAAAGTTTCTACCAGTAATGGAACCGGAACTATCACTAGCGATATGAAAGCTGGTTGCCAAATCTTAAAGTTCGTTTGGGGTTCAGGTAGTGCTGATGTGTTCTTTACCGGGAAATGGACTAGACCATTAGAAGCAAACGCATGGTATACACTTTCCTTTTGGGCAAGAGCGGACGCAGCAATCGACCTACGCAATTATTTATGGTCCCCAGCTGTTGTAGATGAGGGACGAAATTCTGTCGGAAGAACAACATCATCTTCTGACGGAGCAATATTAACGCCAATCACGACGTCATGGGAACGCTATTGGATTGCATGGCACGTCAAAGCGGGATCCTCTTTACCAAACAATGTTATGATTGGTAGATTGCTGTCGGCCGGAACCGTATACTTTGCTGGTGCAAAGTTTGAAAAGGGCAACAAAGCTACTGATTGGACTCCTGCACCAGAGGACCAAACAGCTTATGTTGATGACTCCATTTCATCGATTCAGGTCGGCAGTAGGAACCTGCTGAGATTGACTCAAAATCCCCAAGTGTCATCAACTGCGTGGTCTTACACGGCGGTGCCGATGAGCATTAATGGGTGGACGAAGTATGCTAACGCAGTAACTTTGGAGCGCAAAGATAACGGTATAAAGGCAACTCACAATACTTCAAGCACTAGCGACGGTTTTGCTGTACCACTTGTCGCGTACAATGCCGTAACAGGCGGAGAGAGTCTTTCCGTTTCATTCGAGTATCGAACCAACATGACCTCAATCGGAACGCCATATCTTCTTGCAACAACTAACGAAGGTGGTACCACTGGCAATACCTCTCTTGGCCATAGCGTTTCAGTAACAAAGTCCGAAACCGAGTGGGCTAAGTTCAGTGCTGTTTGGACATTCCCCACAGCAACAAATAAGGTCTATGCATTTCTTCTTCTGACTTATGTAGCAACATCAGGTGGATGGATAGAGATTAAAGACGGCACGCTCAAGCTCGAAAAGGGCAACAAAGCTACCGACTGGACGCCCGCACCAGAAGACATCGATGCTTCCATCGAAACAGCCTCTGGCAACGGCTTCTACGTCAAGTGGGACGACAACCAGGGAACCACATATGCTGGTGGTGAGGCAAGGTTCTACGCCTACGACCCCGTCATGAAGACCAAGGGCACGGGTGCGGGCTGGGTTCTGTGGAACGGAGTCAAGCGCACGGTCCCGAGCGCCACGGTCAACCCGAACAGCGCATATCCGTATAACATTCCCATCTATCTCGTGCTCAGGCTGTCAAGCGCTACGTCCACGACGGGCACCATCTATGCGGTCTGGTACAACGGCGGATGGAAGTCGGCCAATCCAGACGCGGCTACGAGCAGTGCCATCTCCGACTGGACGTGGGTAGAAGCGACTGATATCGTTCTTGCATCCTGTGTTGAGCCTTCGTCCGAGGCGCAGTTCACGGATTGCCAGACGTATGACCCGCCGCTGCTCTGTACGCAGGTGACCACCATCACGACGACGGCGGCATCCGCTCAGGCATTGGCGACCACGGCAAACACCACCGCCAACGCGGCTGCGCCCAAGGCAAGCGCGGTCAAGCGCACCCAGCGCATCTGGTATCGCTCGAACAGCGCCACGGCTCCGGCTACGCCTGGTACGGCATCCTCGAACTGGGTGACCAAGCCAGATGATGGTAACGCCGCGTGGACCAAGATGCACGTCGCCATCAGCAGCACGCACAAGTATATCTACACGTGTGAGCAGTACGAGATGGCTAATGGCACGGTGGGATATACGTCCGTCCTGCTGGACAACACCATTACGGTAATCGACGGTGGAAACATTATCACGGGTACCGTCACAGCGAATAAGCTCAATGCAGCTAACATCAATGCTAGCAAGACTTTGACCGTGGGCGCGATGACAGACGCAGCTGCCAGCACGATTCTGAATAGCAACATGGTAGTGGGCGGAAGAAACCTGCTTCTTGCGACGGGTACTCCGCAATCAAAGACCATGCCTGCAATAGCTGCTGGAAGCTATACTACTTGGGATCCGTACAAGCTTGTTGGCGCATACAATACGTTAGGGTTGTCCGCTGGTGACAGCATAACAATCTCATTCGATTGGAGCGTTACTGGCGCAGCGGCGAACTCTACCCTCAAGATAGGAACAAACGTTGATCCTTGGGAATATTTCGGTGTTCTTGTAACCTTTGCGGCTGGAGCTTCGAGCGGGCATGTGAAGAAGACCTATACAGTTAGTTCAAAGTTGGCGTCGTGTGCTGGAACGACACTTCGCGCAAGAATTGATGCCGTTGGAACGGCAATCACGACTTCGATGGTGTTAACATTGTCCAACGTGAAACTCGAAAAGGGTAATAAGGCCACCGATTGGACTCCTGCTCCGGAGGACCAGACAGAATATGTCGATTCGATTACCTATCAGTCGGCCCGGCCGAACCTGAGCCCTTTTTTCACAATGCCACTTAATGATATCTACTCAAGCAATAATGCGAATGGATATTGGGACAACAACAAATCGATGACTGGTTCTGGGGCGATCGTTCTTGAACAACTATCGGATGGATGGGCACATTATAATTATAATAACACCGGAACGAATATGGTATGGCTTACTATATATGAAATTGGTTCATGGCGTCATCTTGCAGGTGACTTGAAGGGTAATACAAAGTATACAGTCCTGATGGAATTTCGTAACGTCACTAAGAGTGGAAACGTGACCTGCATTGGCACCACGCAACATGCAACATCATGGCCTTCGATGTTTGTGGGAAACAGTAGTCTCGGAAACGTTGCTGTCGCTAATGGTTCTCAGTACCATGTCGGAACGACAATCGCCGATCCTTCGTCGGTCGCTAATTCGACACATTGTACAACCCGTACGCTTATTGCGATACCGCCTGGGGCTTCTATAACTTGTGATCTCCGCGTGTCTCTTTATGAGGGCGAATATACCGGTCCATACAAGTCGTATTCTGGCGATATGCTATATGCCACTAATTCGGCATTGGAAGGCACCAACGAATCGCTGGAAGGCGCCATCACTGACATTGGCGAGCTTTCGGACCAGCTTGTCGACACCACGACGGAGCAGAACAAGACCATTACCACCATCCAGACGTATCTTAACTCATTAAGACAGGACCTTGACGCCGAGATTGAATCTCGCCAGAAGTGGCTCAATTTCGACACGGCTGAGGGTCTGATAATCGGAGCAAAAAACAGCACGTTCAAGACAGTCACGACTAACACCTCGCAGCAGTTTAAAAACGGTGGCACAGTTCTAGCAGAGACGAGCGGCATGGAGTTCGTGGCACCTGTCATGCGCTCCGATCAGATTCTCATAGGCAACTGGATGTGGACTAGGCGAGACAATGGAAACCTGTCCCTCAAGTGGATTGGATAGCATATGGCAACAGCATACGGTGGATATTACACTGGGGCGGGTTATAATGCGTTCCGTGCGAGGATGGACTATTCGACCTCCGCTAGTACCGATACATCTGCGACTATTCAGGTAGTCGTTAAGTGTCAGATGGGTAGCGGTCATGACTCGGGCGGCAACTTCAGGGGAACCGCCAACATCAACGGAAGTACAAGTTCGTGGACTGGCAGTAGCTACTACTCAGCTGGCGGAACGTACACGATGGGCACCAAGACGCTGTCCATTACAAAGACACATTCTGCGCAATCCATTACAGTCAAGGCGACAGTCACGTCCACCTATGCATGGAGTGGTCACAGCTCCACGGCATCTGCAACGGTATCTGTACCTGCAAAGAAAAGTTATAACATAACCTACAACGCCAATACAGGTAGCGGCGAACCAGGTTCTCAGACCAAATGGTATGGCGAGACGCTGAAGCTCTCGACGACGGTTCCGAAGCTTGACGGCTACGACTTCATGGGTTGGTCTATTACACAGAGCTCTCCTGGGTCGGGTGAAGTAAAGTACGCGGCAGGAGGCAGCTACGAAGATAATGCGGCGGCTACTCTTTACGCTGTCTGGAAGCGTGCTTATATTCCTCCGAAAATCAGCGCACTTTCCGTCTACCGCGCATCCGACACGATTGGAACGGCATCGGATGAGGGTAAATACTGCTATGTCAAATGCACGTGGTCGGTTGATATATCGCTAACTAGCGGCAATAAAGGTAAGACGCTCCTCATAGAGTATAAGGCCGCATCTGAAACATTGTGGACCTCCGCGAAGTCGGTATCTCTCACGAAAGCATCAGACACCACCCAGACGACAGCACTCAATACAGCCAGCTTTGAAACGGGTACAACATATCATATTCGAGTGACGGTTAGCGATACATCTGGCCAGACGGGTAACACAGCTTCCGCTACATCGACATTGTCTCCGGCATTTTATACGCTAGATTTTGGTAACCAAGGTCATAACATAGGAATTGGACATGCGGCCGATTTGGATTACGGCGTTGACGTGGGCATCAAACTACGTTGCGATAATGTGAACTTTGAGATTTTGGACTCTGATATTCCTCCAGCCGGCACAGATCCAAGCGGTGATGTAACTGTTTGGGGTAATGGTCTCTACATGTATCCATCGATTGCGGCCGGAGAAACTGATCAAGAATTAGCCGTTGGTTATATTCGAGCCATGCATCGTGGCGATGGCTCTTGGAATCCTCGAGCTCGTGGCATTCAGATAGAGGCCCAACGAGGAACCGGAACCAATCGAAAAACCAACGCGCTGAATCTTCTTTTGGATAATAGCGGAAACGCCACGGTAGAGATGACGCAGGCGGCTGCTTGGAGAAAAGCATTAGGCGAAACCGATTGGGCGAATCTACCTCTTGAAAGCAACGCACAGTCATATTCTGATTCTTGGCTGCCTAAATACAAACGTCACGTTGGCAGTCTTGTTACCATACGAGGTGCTGTTAAACCAAAATCACAAGTGGCCGCTGGCAGCAATTTTTTAATTGGCATATTGCCAACCGGATTCAGACCTAGTTTGCAGTGTAACACTATTTGCCAGGGTTCTGGCGGTGCGATATTCTTGTTGGCTGTTTATGAAGACGGCAAAGTTCAGTGCGAACGTTATCGTAACGGCTCTACTAATGCCGCCATCCCAACGTCAGCATGGGTTTCGTTCTCATTCACGTTTGCTTTGTAAGGAGGATATTTTGGAAACACTAATCCGTAAGGTCATGATGCCAGATGGTGTGGTCCGTAACGAGCACCGTATTACCTGCATCACAAGCCGAATTGACCAAGATACGGTTATTGATGTCGAGAGTTCCGGCGAAAACGTGTCAGGCTATATTACCAAACTTATCATTTCTCCTTATGAGGGTATTTTAACCGAGGAGCAGGCCTTTGATATTTTAAAAAATGATCCGTTATTCTTAGAGTGGATCGACCCGGTTCAGGATGCTCTCGATGAGTTGCTCCCAATCCTAACCGACGAGCAGGCCGAGATGGTTACCAACATGTACCCCGAGTGGGCTGTTGATATTTCCTACACGGCCGGTGAGCGTATTCAGTATAACTCGAAGCTTTACCGTTGCGTGCAGGCGCATACCTCGCAGGAGGGTTGGGAGCCGCCTATTACTCCTGCTCTGTGGACTCGTACGGCACCGGAGGGTGATATTCCAGAATGGATTCAGCCGACTGGCGCTCAGGACGCATATAACAAGGGTGACAAGGTAAAGCATAACGATTCGACTTGGATTTCAGACGTCGATGCGAATGTCTGGGAACCCGGTATCTATGGATGGACGGCTAGCAATGAGTAATTCTCGTGATGCAATTGTGGCATATTGCCGCAGGAACCTTGGCTGTTCTTATAGCTATACTCCGTCTGGCGGTGTTGAAGGACGATCCTATAATTGTTCCTACCTAAGCACTTGCGCATACAAGGCTGCTGGTCTGACCATTCCTGGTTGGCAGGGTCATCAAAATGGTGATGGTTCACAGTCAGATTGGGTTTATCGCAACGGCCATTGGACCACTGATAAATCCAAACTAAAGCCGGGCGATTTGGTCTTCTTTGGAACAAGTCGCACTAATACCGGTCATGTTGGAGTGGTTAGCAGGTCAGGCACAGTTCCTTATATTATCGACAGCACGCCAAGTCGAGGAGTAGCAGAGCGTCTGCTCCCCACTGGTGCAGGCTTTGTTGGAGGAGGATGGCCGCTTGCTAATCTTCCTGCGGACAGTACAAAAACGGAGGGATTCACTGTGAATAAGACAGTTACCGTTCGTAGCGATTTTCTGCGAGTCCGAGATGCCCCTTCTATTAAGACGGGCAAAGTCGTCATGAGTGGTGGCAAAGAGGTTCACTATGCTAAGGGCGATACCGTAACGATTGATTCTATCATAATCGGAGACGATGGTTATGCATGGGGGCACTACATCGGAGCTTCTAGTAAGAAAGACCGATACATTGCATTAGGAATCCTCGAAAACGCTCGATAAATTAGTTTCCGTCTAATCTGGTGTTGTGAGATGCGGTTTAAACCACTTCCAAAAGACCAATGCCCTGCCTGTGGATCATATATGTATATTCCGCAAGGGTCCATAAGATCAACTCGCGACGGAGCTTATTTCGATTTGGTTTGTACAAATTGCACATTACGTCTTTCTAGCTATAAACCAAAGAAGAAAAAGCGTTAGAGAGGGGTAGATTTGCTGTGGGAGGTTTTCATGAGCGCTCGGGACTTAGGCGAAAACCACAATCTGGGAATGGTGGGGTTCTTAGATTTTTCTGATGCATTCAAAATGGAAGTCTTTTTAAACGTTTAACGCAAAATTTTCCCAGGGGATGATTTCGAAGATGCAAGTTGAAATCGAGGAGGTTAAAGCTACAAAAACACGTGATGTACATCATGTGCGTTTTGAGAACAAGACCGATTATCAAAAAGCAAAATGGATGCTTTCTCGAATTCCTATTACATATGCGGTCAACGACTTCACTCATACTTTATATTTTCTCGGAAAGAAGTTTTAGGAGGTCAACATGTCTCGCAGTCGAAAAAAGCATCCACTTATTCAATGCTGCGGTGACAAGAGCTTAAAGAAATTATTCAATCGTCGTTTTCGACGCAAGAAAGATCTCGATTTCCCTTCTTACGGAGCTTATCGTAAAGCGAATAATTCTTGGGAAATTTGTGACACTCTTATGGGTTATTTTAATGTTGAACTAATACCCTTTACAGAAGAGCGTAAGTATTGGTATTCGATGAAGTAATGCATTATGCTCTTTAGTTTTACAACACGTTTATATTTTAGGAGCTGATAATAGTGCTTATTCTGACTAATGATACTAGCTTAACGCTTGGGCCTAATCAGTCCGTTACTTTTAACTTAGAAATCCTGCATACGGGTTGTGCGGAGTGCCATCGTATCAGTTCTGGTGCTGTTACCCTTCGTATGCAGCAGGCAATCTATGATATTTTCTTTAAGGCGAATATTGGTTCTACGACAGCTGGCGATGCAGCACAGCTTACTATGTTCCTGAATGGTTCGCCCATGACGGAGACGACTATGGTATCTACCACCGATGCTGTCGGCGATGTAAATAATGTAGCGTGTGAGACTGGGGTGCATACGTGCTGTTGCGGTCCCGAGACGCTTACAATTGTGAATAATGGTGAGACGACGGTTGTAGTTGAGCAGCCTCTTCTGAAGATTAAGAGGGTTGCTTAAACATGATGATTAATTTACCCGCCGGATTGATATTTCAGACCATTCTTACTGGCACGGTTGGATGGTTGGTTAAACTTGTATTAGACACACTTAAAAGTTATAGCGACGAGAGTAAGGCTTGGCGCAAAAAGATGGATGAAAAAATGGATGGGATTGGAGATGCCACTCAGGCAACCATGCGTACCACCATTCTTCATTATTGCGAAAAGTATATTACTCGTAAGTGGATTACCTCAGAAGAGCTTAGTTCGCTCATGGATATGCATAAAAAGTATACCGTCATAAATCCTAAGAACGGTTTTATAGATTCATATGTTGAACGCGTCAAGCAACTCGAGATTCGGGAAGTTTAGGAAAGGATATTTTTATGGCTGAGGTTGACGAGAAAAAGATTGTTGTTAAGGCGCCTATTCACCCCCATTATGCTATCAAGAATTCAGATGGTTGGGGTGCTGAAATGCTCGGTGTTGAGGCTATGGATGGTAGTGATATCGGGTATGCTGGTATTTTAGGTCTTCCCATTATTAATTTTACCATCGAAGCTGCTGATATTCTAAAGGCGCGCGTTCGCAATAAGCGTGGTAAGTGGCTTCCTTATAAAACTGGTTTTGGTATGAACAAGGCCGAGGCTCTTGGCGATGATACACCCATTACTGGCATTGAGATTATCGGAGCAGGTTTTATATTTAGTATTCATGCTAAAGGCGGTTCTTGGTTACCGGTTATGAAGACAAGCGATACTGAGGGCACTACTTTAGCTGTTGCTGGTTCATCTATTGACGCTATTTGGATTGATAAGGTTTAAAAATTAATTTATTAAAAAGGATTCTATCATGATTATTAACATAGGTGAACTTATTAATAAACGTGGAAATGGTAATCGTCGTTCTCGCAAGAAGATAGACATTATAGACAATCGTCCTAGTTCAGCATCTATTGAAGAAGCTAAAGCTAAGGTGCAGGAAATTATTGAACGAGGTAAAAAGAAGCGCGATGCCGATGTTTGAAGACGCAGCAATTAATTTATGTAGAATAATAGGCATTATAATAGCTGTATGCTGTTTTGGATTAATACTATACAACGACTATTAATAAAATTCAAAATGGAACCCAAAGTTCTATAAATTTTATTATGGAGCTTTGGGTTTCTCTTTTATTTTTATAAAGCCTGAATTTTTCCGTCAGGATTTTTCAGAAAACAAAACCAATTTAGGAGTTGATATTTTATGATTCTTAGTAACAAATATTATGATCTTCTTAAGTGGATTGCACTTATTGTTCTTCCCGCTCTCGGTACTTTATATTTTGGGCTTGCCAGGATTTGGGGACTCCCGTTCGGTGAGGAAATTGTTGGTACTATTACCGTTATCGATACGTTTCTTGGCGCGCTTCTTGGCGTTAGTACTAATAATTATTATAAGCAGAATGAGTAATTCCAACATGGGAGGTCAATAATGGAGTATTTACCCTCCTATAAGGATGATTTATATTTAGCTCACCATGGTATTCTTGGCCAAAAGTGGGGTGTTAGACGATTTCAAAACTCAGATGGTTCTTTAACCCGTGCTGGCAGAGCTCGATACGGCAATTCAGAAAATAGTACTAAATCCAATAACAAACTTAAAACTGCTGCAAAAGTTGCTGGCGCGGCTACGGCTGTTGGTTTAGCCGGAATGGGTGCGTACGCAATATCTAAGAGTGGCATGCCGGTTGGCGGAGTACATAATATTTCTGAATTGCGTAAACCTGGTTTACCAATTTTAACTCAACGTGACAGTTCCATGGCTACTGCTGCTATAAAAGTTAACCCGAATGCCAAAAGCGGAAATGATGCATATTTGTTTAATTGTACTCATTGCTCAGTTGCATATGATCTTCGTAGACGAGGTTATGATGTTGAAGCTGGACCAGGCCATGTGCATCTAGAGCGTTTTATGCGAAAAGCATATGCTGGAGCAGAATACCATACTATTCCGGGTATAAGTTCTGGTGGAGGAGCTGCGGCTAAAGATAGAGAGCTTAGTATTAAAAATCTTCGTACTAATCTACGAATGCAAAAACAAGCTCAAAAACAAGCCATCGATGATCCCCAAGGTTTTGCTAGAGATCAAAGACGGATGACTGACAATATTCTTAAACAATGTGAGGATATGGGTCCTGGAGCTAGAGGAGCTATTAATCTTACTCTTGCTAACGGTATGGGTCATTGTATTGCTTTTGAATGCGACGAAAAAGGTCAGGCGCATCTTATTGATTCGCAGCTAATTGCTACAACTACTGGAATACTTGGAATGGGTGGTGCGCATGGCACCAGAGGTTCCTCATATGTTGATGATTTTATAGCTAAAAGCATACTTCCATGTATGCCAGTTAGTGTAACGCGGTATGATAATGCAGAACCGAACATTGAGTTTTTAAAGAAGAAACGAATAGTAGTACCAAGTGAAGGTTAGTGAGGTGAATATTAATGTCTCCGGATCGTGCGATAAAAATTGCTGAAAATAAATTGCATATGGTCTGTACTGGTTTTGGATATGAATACGAAGGCGATTACTATTTAGAAATGGCTCCACAGAATTATAATCCGAACAAAGATGGTGCAATTTCTGATTCTTGTTATAAAGTTGATTCTGTTACGGCAAAAGTGACGCCATATAGTCCGGCGGTAAATGGTATACAAGATATTAGAAAGATGCACTTTTTTAATTAAACGGTGGTAGCCATGTATGAAATGAATGATTTATTTTTAATGCATCATGGAATCAAGGGTCAGAAATGGGGTGTAAGAAGATTTCAAAATCCTGATGGCTCTTTAACTAAAGCAGGAACTAAAAGATATCGACAGGAACGTCGATCATTGAGACGAGATATTCGAAAAATACAAAGATCTAACTATTTAAAAACTGGTAGCATTGACGGCAAATACGCTAGTAAAGTGAATAAAAAAATAAGCACGGCTCAACGCAATGACAAAGAATACCAGAGACTTAGTAGGAAAGTTACGCAAGCAGAAAACGAAGCTTCAGCTGCTTCAAACTTAAGAGATAGAGCATCAGAACATAATATGGACATTGCGGAATATGAGTATGATAAAGCATATTCCAGATTAAATACAGCACTTACTGAAAAAGAAGCACGAGGTAAACAAATAGCAGATCGATATTTAAACGAATATCATAATGCTAAAATTAAAGATCTAGGTTTTAGTGATGTTGAACAAGGTAGAAAATATTTTGAACACTATAATTTATTAAACGTTGTTTATACTGATTCGAATGCTGGCTCTAGGAATGCTAATAGAGCAATAGATGCCATACGTGACAGTGCGAAAATAGCCAATGCATATCGCAAAGCTCATAGCTAATTAAAAGGTGGTAGCTATGGACGAAACAAGTGATTTATTTTTAATGCATCACGGAATTAAAGGTATGAAGTGGGGAGTGCGTAGATTCGAGGATGCAAATGGCCATCTTACGCCTGCCGGTAAGCGTCGATATGGTATACAAGATGCTCGCAAATATTATAAAATTAATAGACTTCAGCGAATGAGTGAGCGAAGCGATAATCCTAGAATAAAGAATTTACTTTCTGGAGAAATTCGTCGAACGCAAACTCGTTCTGATAGAAAACACGCCGATTTAAACAAACAAGATATTAATGCCGGTAGAGAAATTGTCGCGAAGCACAGACTTAAATGGGCGGGAGTTAATACTGCTGCTAAAGCCGCATTAACAGCTGCTGGATCTGCGTATTTATATTCTAATCCTAATACTAGAGCACTTGCTCCTGTTGCATTAGCTGGTGGAGCGGCATTAACTTATGGCAGTGCTAAAAAAGTGCCATATTACTTTATGGAAAATCGTCGCTATAAGCAAGTTAATCCAAAAAATGTTACAACAAAAGGATTGACTAAAAAGCAACAGGCACTCCGTAAAGCTGGAAAAATTGCATTAGGAGTTGGAGCAACAGCAGCCGTAGCCGGAACAAGCGCATATTTACTTAGTAAAGCTGCTAGAAATAACGCTAATAACAATACACCTAAAAAAGCGAGTGTTGCTACACAAGCCGTTTATGATGCTAATAAACAGTATACTAAATCTAAAGCACAAGAAGCTGCTAAAGCATCAACCAAAAATGCTGTTAGAAATGGTGTATCTCAAGCTGGTCGAACTGTTAGAAATGTAGTAGGAAATGCCGCTCGAGCAGGTGTTCGAACTGTTAGAAATGCCGTGGTTAGTCGAGTTACACGAGATTTCGATCCAGATGATCCTAGTACATATGCTACGGCTATTCGAAATGGTCGAGACATATATAATAATATTAATAGTATTCGAACTAACGGTGCTCCGGCAGTGATTAGTATGGCGACACAAGCAACAATTGATGCGACTAACGATTTAATTGAGCGTTATAGAAATCGTCGAATGTCTTAGGAGATATTACTATGAGTGATTTATACGGCGAAATGACTGATGAAAAGTTTAATAAACTTGCTACTACTACCATTGCTAATTGGTGGAATAATCAGGATGAACTTGTTGACATATTCGGTTCAATTTCTCCAGATGAAGTGTATACTACATGGAAATGTAAAGCTATTGAGAATTTTAAAGGTTTATTCGGTGTTCCCCGCGATGGTGATGGTTTATATTTCGAGTTTACATTCCATGGTAAGAAAAACTGCTGTTATCTCGACGTTTATAAAAAGCAAACTCAAATAATTGTCGATCTTAATTAAAAATAGAATACAGTCCGCATAAAATACCTTTCCTACATTGAGAGATACAAGAGGTGTGTCTCATATTTTGAAAGGAGAAAAGGTGTTAATTCCGATTAAGTTTCTAGAGTATATGGGATTTATTAAAAACGTGGAGGTTAGTGAAGAAGGACCATCATCTAAAGATTTGTTAGAGGAGCACTTGAAAGAGTGCATAACAGAAAATGCGTTGGAGCACGTTGACACTGATAAAGCAACCAAGGGAGCACAGAACATCGAATTGCTCACAAAGTCAATGGAGCATCTTGAAAAAGCAGAAGCAGAGCGACTTAAAGTCGAACTTCAGCTAGCGGAGGCTCGGAGACGACAATGGGTTAATTGGGATGTTGTGCTGCCTAAAATGGTAGCAATAGGTGTCACAGGTGCCGTAACAGTGTTTTGGTTGTGCCTTGAACAAGGTACTCCGATACCAATGAGATTGGTGAAGATGGCATCGGACTTGACTGTCCCACGCGGACTGTAAAAAACTCTAGAGGTGGTTAGTCGAAAGATTAACCACCTTTTCTTTTTTTTTCAAAAGATGATAGGAGGGAGGAGTAGAAGACATATGGAGCATATTCCTACTTTCATTGACCAATTAGATGCAGATTATATTTCACACCATGGCATTAAAGGAATGCGTTGGGGTGTAAGAAGATATCAAAATCCTGATGGCACATTAACGGCTAAAGGTAAACAAAGATATAAAAATACTAAGGTAATGTATAAAGATTTGAAAAAACAAGTACACAAGCAACGTGCTAAAGAACATGGCGGATCTAATAGATGGAGGACAGTTACTCCAATAGGCGAACATTCTCGTAAATACATAGATGATATTTCGAAAAAAGAAGAGGCATATCGTAATTCAGATGCCTATAAGAAATGGGAAAAAGATTATGATAGTTTTCAAAAAAATTGGAATAGAAAATTTGAAAAAACACCTACTTATGATTCAAAATTAATAGACCAATATAATAAAGAAGATCGCGAAATGATTAAAAAACGACCTAGAAAAAATTTCAAAAGTCCCTATGATGGTTTTTATACAGTTACTTCACAAGGTAGAAAATACACTAAACGTTATCTTAATGGTGCCGGCAGAGATTTATCTATGGCCTATGTTAGAGATTTGGGCTATTCAGAATCTACAGCTAGTAAAATGGTTGATCAAATGATAAAGTCTGGACGAACTCTTGGCATGGACTGACGATCAACCACTTTTTCTTTTTAAGGATTTTTCAAAATGGAAGAAACGTTGTATATACTTATTAGAGAAAACATAAACCATGGAATTCGATCTTATCAAATTATTGATTATAATACTGACTATGATGTTTTAAATAGTCAACGCGAGTATTTAATTAACCGCATTTTTGAGCGTGGCGATGGTTGGCTCTCTGAATTTGCATATGATTCATTTGGAAAATCATCAATTGTTAGATACGCTATGCTTCGGGATACTATTAGAATTTGTTTTTCTGAAGAGAAAAGTGTAGGTATACAATTTAAAATAATAATCCTGACTCATTAGTTAATATTTTAAATCTAATTGAGTTCGCCAATTTTACCGACTCTTATATGAGAAGAATAGTAAAATAGTAGGTTAAAAGGTAAAACCACTATCACCGGACAGAAATACGGGTTCGAGCCCCGTCTATTTTACTATTCTTTTTATTTTTTAGCTTCACAAGAATAGGAGGGTAGAAGTGGAACACCTACCATCATTTATAGATGATCTTCATGTTGATATTAAGCCGTCATTTATTGCGCATTCATTTAGAGATGAACATGATGCTAAAATGATGTATGGGTTGCCTAAGGTAAAGAAATTTCCTATGCCTGACGCAAAGCATGTACGATCTGCTATTAGGTTTTTTAATTACGCTAAACCATCTCAAGAACAAGAGTTAGCTAATGCTATTCTAGCTCGAATGGATGATTATGGTATCGACCCCGATGATATTAATGTCGGTGATGATAATCGTTTTAAGAAATATTTACAGCATTCATATTTAGCGCATCATGGCATTAAAGGAATGCATTGGGGTGTGAGAAGGTATGAAAATTATGACGGCACTCTAACCGCTGCCGGTAAAAAACGTTATGAAGGATTAGATCGCAAAAGTCAAAAAGCTAAAAAGAAATATTTAAAAATGATGGATAAAGATATGGAAAATCATTTTTACAATCAGTTAAGTCCGAATGCTAGAAAAGTTTCTGCAATTGGGCGCAATGGACGTGAGATACTTGGACAAGCTTGGGGAGAAGCGTATCGAAAAGGATACGTAACCGATAAAGATCATGCACAAATTAAGAAAGCAGCTAAAGAGACTCGTTCATATATGTCCAAAAAGTATGGCGATTCTGCAATGAAAGCTTTTACAAGATCTGGAGTACTTTTTAGAAAAATTGATGATTTTGATACGTTATAGAATCAACTATACTTTTATATTTTTCGCAGAAAAAACTCCTCCTTTATAGCAAGAGTCCAAAAGAGACTTAACTATTGAGAGGAGTTGTATATGAGCGGGACAGCTATTCCAGCATATAACCATGATGACCGTAATCATTGGTTTATTTGGCATGTGTTGGCTCACGAGCTCACGGAGGAGGATTTCGAGGCAATTCAGTTGGCCCTCATCGAGCGCGAGGATGATCACAAAGCGATTGACAAGACGCAAGTGGTGTTCCACGAATTCGATAAGGGAACTATGATGCAGCCAAGGCCTGTTCCTGAGTTTTATAAGCAAAAGGCGCATCGCTACGTAGACTGGTCTACGGCCATGGATATTTGCATGGTCCTTAGCAAGTACACAGATTTCTATAGCAAGAAGTAAAGGACTTTTGAAAAAGGATTGTGAGGTCGAAAGACTTTACAATCCTTTTTTCTTTTTTTTACTATACTTTATTTTTTAGGAGGAATTAGACGTTAGTTATATTTCAAATCATGGTATTTTAGTGTATGAAACACTCTTACAAAACCCCAGGTAAACGGCTTGTTAAAAAGCGTTTTTAGAGCTTAAAAATTGACAAACGACTAATTACCCATAAAGTTGGCGATTTCAATTATGTCGTATGATAGAGATGGTGATATTTTTAAGCTTCATAATATAGGAGTCTCGGATATGAAACTTTCAGAGTTTTACAAATTGTCTAAACAACGAATTCGTCAAATTATTTTTGAGCAACGTCGTAGACATAGAAAAGGCAACCCTGATATTCCACAAATTGATACCATGTGCAGAATTCTTGGTTGGAGAGAAAATGAGAGAGGAAAACTTCAATCGATTTTGCACAAGAATGGATACACTTCGTATGATGATAAATGGCGAGATTTATCCTCGGATGATATTTTAGCCATACCTTTGTTGGGGCCGTCTGCTGTGTGCATTATTTGGCTTGCTCAAAACATGGATGACGAAACGGATTCGACTAAATAGGATTTGGATATTTGATGATACTTTTAGTTATTAGCATTTTGGTATCTATAACGATAGATGCTTCGCTTAAAGTAATTAGTTTTATGAGTATGTATTCGAGATATATGAGTTCTGCATATTTGAAATTTATTAGAGCGCAAATTGCTATTAGCATAATCGAGCTATTTAGTATTGCGTTGTTGATAGTTCGGTTGGGTTAGGAGGGTAAAAGATTATGGAGTATCTTCCGACTTTTATTGATCAATTAGATGTAGATTATATTTCACATCATGGAATTAAAGGAATGCATTGGGGGTATAAGAAGGTATCAGAATGCTGATGGTTCTTTGACACCTGCTGGAAGAAAACGGTATGACGAAACAACAAAGCTTATGCGACGTGCTGATTCTTATGAATCTGCTGCTAAACATTTAAATTCGCAAATACATCCTAACAAAAGTAGGATAGAACGCGCTAGAATAATGACTCAAGCTGTAAAAGCACAACAAAAAGCGGATCGTATACGCTCAAGATTAGACCCCGATATTGTTTCTAAAATTGAACAGGATAGAAAAATTGAATTGAAGAAAAAGCAAGCGGCAAAAGAAAAAGAATGGCATAATAGTCCATCTAGCAGAAGATATCGTTTTATGGATGACGCAATGCATGAAGTATTTGGAGCAAATACCAAAAGTGATTATAGGAATCTATATAGAGAAATGAGTAAGGACAAACGTTTTAAAAATTTATTAGATTCTGAAGATAATGATGATTACAAAGAAGCAGAAGCGGCTTGGCTTAAAAAGCATGGGTATTGGGAATCATATTTAGATGCTATACATAATGGTTATAAAGACATATAATCTCATATAGGATGATTGGTTAGTATATCTGGGGCTGGATGTCGTAAGATTTCCAGCTCCTTATATTTTTTTTGCCTACCTCGCTAAAAAAACTTTCCTAAAATAAGAGAAAGTTCTATAAAGGAGGTAAAGAAATGAGTGAAATAAAATTTAGCGATAGAATGATATTTGCAACAAAGCATTTGATCAAGAGCATAGAGTTGTCGGTAGATAATTCTGTAGCATCTATAAAATCGATTGGTATGTTATCAAGAGGTAATATGGAGCAATGGAGTTATTCTCGAAGCTCTATGAAGACTAGAAAAGCTGCTAAGAATGTACATATTAAAATCGCTAAAGCAGCGATGGTTGTAAAATAGAACTTTTTAGAGAAGTCGATGTATAGAAAGTTTATGCATGGACTTTCTCTTTTTTTGTTATATTTACCTTTTGTAAAAATTTTTGTCTCGTTAAATTTACCTTTTGTATTATAAGAAGGGCGCTAGAAGGAGCGATGAAAAATGAAGTGCGAAATTTGTAAGAAGAACAATGGACGGAAGTATAAAAGTGAAGTGTTTGATACGATTTGTCTTTGTGACAAATGTGTTAAACAACTTGGCGGAAAGAAAAAGGCCATTGAGGCTTATGAAATTGGGAATGTAGTTTTTGTTAAGTAGTATTTAACCAGCGCCCTTCTTTTTACCATTGATTATATTTTTTCGCATTTTTAACTTTTATTTATATAGGATTCTATGAAAGGAGATAAAAGTGTATTTGACATCTTTTGAACAAATGTTATTGCAAGATCACATACAAGTTTATAAGAATCGACGCGAAGCATTGTTAATAGATCTTAATATTTATAAGATGGATGTTAGCTTTATGCGAGATGCAATAAAGCGTAATGATTATAAAAGATATAAGGTTTGGAAAAAATTCGTATACAGATCATATAAACGAGTAAAAGTAACAGCACTACAAGTGTTGAAATACATGTTTGTTTATGCAAGATTGATTTAGAATTCTATATAGACGCCGCTTTTACAGGGCGTTTATATTTTTGTCTCGCTATAATAACCATTCATATAATGAGGAAGAGGAGTATAAACCCCGGCAGGCTTAGGTGTCTTACCACTGCGCGGAGCCCTAAGTCAGGTCGGACAAATAGTTCAATGGTAGAACGCCGATCTATAATGACGGAGACTCAGGTTCGAAGCCTGAAACTTCCTTTTATATTTTTGTCTCGTTAAATTTACTTTCCCTAATATAGGAAGAGAGGTACATTTTATGCGAATGGAACGGCTGAAAAGCAAGGCGACACGGCAGTACCTGCGGTGACCCAGTAATAGGTAGCATATAGGTTAAAGGCCTATCATTTTTTTTTCGTTATATTTACTTTTTATAAAAATTTTTGCCTCGCTAAAAATACTATTCCTAATATAGGAAAGTTGGACCTAGTAGAAAGGCACAAAAATGATGTCAAAGAAGTTTACGGATGCCACGACATGCTTGCTGGTTACAACTATCGTAAGTGGTTACGTGGTGGCCAGGTTTGCACCACGTATCGGCTATACGATAGCCTGGACCAGCTACCTGTTGGCGGCTGGGACTTCCTTGGCAAGCGCAGTTTGCGCTTTCAAGGAACTCTAGTTCTAAAAGAGAAGTTCATGTAGAAAGTTTATACATGGGCTTTCTCTTTTTCGTTATATTTACTTTTTGTATTTTTTTTTCGCACATTTAACTAGTCCTTATATAGGTAGAACCTATAGAAAGGAATTTACGATGAGTAAGATTTATAAGATCAAGTACCTCACTTGGTATGAAGATTGGGATCGTTATATTCAACATGAGTATACATATCTGAACGAAATATCGGATCTGGAGGCAGCGATAGCAATAGCAAAATCGGTTGTCGATCAGTACATATTATGCTCAGATGACTATGCTACATTTGAACTGAACAATCACCATTTTGGCGCATACCAAGAGGACAGGATTATGGGTCAAGCTGACGGAATTCGAGTATGGGTTGAATGAGCTATAGACGCCGCTTTTATAGGGCGTTTATATTTTTGCCTCGTTGAAAATACCATTACTTATATAGGAAGAAATCCGTAGAAAGGATAGACATGAAACATTGGTATTGGGCATGCGAACTTTCTAATGGCGAATTTACTGCAAACACATTTGCGGATGCATCGTCACTTTACGAGGTTTGGAATAAGATTGAGCAAATCTTTACCAGGCGAGTAGCAAGGGGACGTATAGATCCGACTAGTTTAACAGTAGATGAAACTGGAATAAAGTTCGTAGAGACTCGTCATCACGACCAAATCGAGTGGCGAATTTGTATGGATTAAACCAAAGAGAGAAGTCAATGTATAGAAAGTTTATACATGGGCTTTCTCTTTTTGTTATATTTACTTTTTGTATTTTTTTTTCGCAATTTTAACTCATACTATATAGGATGAGTTAAGATTGGAGATTTATGAAATACGAAATAAAAATCGCATGGTATTTATCAAAAAATTTACCAGTAATCGAACAAACTATTGGGTTTTGTGATAATAAAAAGAAAGCTTATAGATTAATTGTTGGTATAGCAAAAATGATTGCTAAGTATCAAACAATTGACTATAACTGTATAGAATTAAAAAATTGTAAACGAGGCGCTATATTTGGAAAAATTGCGATTATTGAACACTTAGATAAAATGCAACGAAAGTATGGTCCATTTTATACCCATCCACTAGTGTTAGGGAAACCTAAAAACTTATAGCAAGTTGATATTTAACTTGCTTTTAGTTTTTTTTACGTTAGGAGATGTATTATGGTAGATGAACAGAAAAAACTTAAAAAGGTTCTCGATGATATTCAAGAAAAACTTACTCATTATCCTTCTATAGTGGATGAAGATCCAAACCAAGATGAATATTATTTAGTGGTTTTACCATTAACAAAATCTGAAATGAAAGCGTTAGAAAAACTTATATCTTCGCACATTTAACCAGTCCTTATATAGGTAGAACCTATAGAAAGGAATTTACGATGAGTAAGATTTATAAAATCAAGTACCTCATTTGGAATGAAGATTGGGATCGTTATATTCAACACGAGTATACATATCTGAACGAAATATCGGATCTGGAGGTAGCGATAGCAATAGCAAAATCGCTTGTCGACCAGTACATATCGTGCTCGGATAACTATATCACATTTGAGCTTAACGATCGCCATTTTGGTGCATACCAAGAGGACAGGTTTATGGCTCAAGCAGACGGAATTCGAGTATGGGTTGCGTAAGATATAGGCGCCGCTTTTACAGGGCGTTTATATTTTTGCCTCGTTGAATTTACCTTTACTTATATAGGAAAGTAATAAACTATTCAGGAGGTAAAAAATGAGTTTTTATTGCGTTTATGGCTATGCAGACAACGACTGCGGATGGACTGAAGATTTCAACAATCTCGAAGAGGCTAAAAATCGTCTTTCGGAGATTATGACAGAAGATGAGGTTGCTGATATTACAGAGACAGAAGGCGGCGAGAATAGTATAGTGCATTACAAGACAAATGACGGATACAACTACGGAATCAGTTTGTTCTAACTAAAAAGAGAGGTCGACGTATAGAAAGTTTATACGTGGACTTTCTCTTTTTTATATTTACTTTTTGTAAAAATTTTTGCTTCGCTAAAATTACTATTCATATTTTAGAAAGGGAGAGAAACTAAGAGATCGTAGAGCCATTGCTGGTGAAAACCCAGCCATCTATGCGAACGGCCACCTGTAGTCAGCATAGACTCGCCCCTTTTATATTTGTAGCGGACCTAGGTGGTATGAGGGAGACTAGGCAAAGAGGAATCGACAAAGGTCGAGCGGTAAATCCGTGGGAAAAACAGGTATTTATTTTTTTTCTCGCAAAAATTACGTTTCATATAATGAGATGGAGTAGAGTAAGAATGTAGCAGGTAAACAGTGCTTGTTATATTTTTATTGCTGCTCAAAATTTTTATGGCCAAAAGTGCCAAGAGAGGAGTTTTGTAGTATGAAGCTGTCAAAAGAGATTTTGGATAAACTTCGTGATGCTTGGGGTGATCAAGGCGAGCTTTATCCGTGGACGACCGGTGCAGAGGTTCTTACGGGTATCCCGGTCATGGAAGATGAGGAACAAGATAAGGTCTCTGCGACTGATAAGAAATCGACCAAGCCGCTCTATAAGACTTACGAAGACCTTGCTTATATTTCAGCAATGGAATCAACTCGCTGCCACATGTTGATCAATAAGCTTAAGGCCACTATTGATCTTCTTGATGCTCAACAGCAGTACTATGAAGCTATAAGTGCCATCGAGCGCGATAATGAGTCGTTTGGATTTGATCTAGACATTTAAATGCAATAAGAATATGAGAGGTGCTAATGGAATAAGCATCTCTCATATTTTTTACTGAAAGGTTTGTGTAATGAGCAAAACATGGCTAAGCGAAGACGATATTGACCCATTTGATCAAGCAGCGGTGCGTGCTTACTTACTAGACATTGAGCGAGAATACAATAAAAAACGAGAACAACTCTATTATAAAACTCAATCATATTTTCATCAATCTATATCCAGCGATTACACTAAAGAAGAAGATCTTCACGAAATCATTAATGAGTGTGAACGATTGAAGCAGCAACATAGAGATTTTAAAAAATTTGTAGCCGATATTAGAGGAACTAAATACGTTATTTAAATAATCAAGATTAGAAAGGATCAATAATGCTTGAAGTACATGTTATATTTCCTGAGCAGAAAGATGCTTATGTAGCAAATACTAGAGTGTGCGAATTTTTTCAAGGTTCGTTAGCATTTATTGATAATAATATTATCGTAACACCTGTTGTGTCAGAATACATAGGCGATCGTAAAACATGGGCGTTTGATATTTGCTTTTCCGATGAAGGCACGGACCATAGACTTGTTATTACTGGCGGCGAGCTTCTTTTGCAAAACGGCATGAGTAATGTATGGGCATTTAGTAAAGTGGACAATTATGTCAATCGAAAAGATAGCACGGAATAAAGAAATTTTGGCGAAACATCGAGCCGGATTGTCATATTCTGACTTAGCGAATGAATACGAAATTAGCATACCTAGAATTCGACAAATACTTCAAAAAGAACGAGCATATGGATTATCCAAGCCAAGCATGATATTTGAAATTAAACAATCATGTGAAGATTTTAATGCTGCAGATGGTATGCTTTTCAGAATTCTAAATGCTCTACATAACGAACGTATTGATATTCACGGCAGATGGCTAAAACTATCCAGAGAGGAGATGTTGTCAATACGAGGAATAGGTCAACAAGCCGTTGATATTTTAATACATGCACAAGAGATTGCAAAAAAAAGTGAAAGGTGATACACGATATGGGTAAGATTCGATTTTTTATTAAAGGTATGCACACGACTTTTGATCTAGTTCTCATAGTAACGATATGGGCCCTTTCTGAAAAGAATACTCGTCTCGAAAATGAAATAAAAGATTTGACAAAACAGAATCCTCGTTCACCATATTCTTTTAAGAAACAGTCGACAACCAAATCTGTACCGAAAGAACAAGCTAAGTATCCTATCGGTTTTGCATCAGTTCTTGATATTTTCGAGGATAATAATGATTGACGCACGTGATTATTCCACATTGGAAGAACTCAAAAAAGCAATGATGCATGAGTGTGACGCGCAAGTTTCAGAAATAATGATGTCTGAATTACGATCTTTAGATGCTGATATTTCTCAAATGCAAAGCTTAACCAATAACTATTCTTTTATTAATGAGGTAGCGAACCTTAAACGTAACGATATTTATTGGAAAGTAGATCGTATTCAAGAATTAGCAAAAAGAGTTTTTTATACAGCATTATCAATGAAAAACACATGCCGACTTATACCAGGAGATGATATTTAATGAGGATGCCTGATAATCCGCATACTTCTGTGAAGCCTGAGGTTAGAGCTGCAATATTGGATGAGCCAGAAAAAAGATTAGATTTTTTAAAAAGTCAGGTGGTCTTTCTAGAAGAGAATCTGACGGATGATGAAAAATCTGACAAACTTATTGCAGCAAAGTTGGAAGCGTTGACGCAAAAAATTTCTCAGTTAGAAAATTTAGTAAATCAAATGAGTGACGCTTGCGAAAAAGGTGAGAAAGAAGTCATTGCATTACTTAACACTTTTGAGCCTATTAAACGTGATTGATATTCTCGCAATTTTTACGTTTTGTATAATAGGTTAGGTAGGCATAGATTGAAAAGGAGATGATTGCTATGCCGAGTGGAGTTAAGATTGCGAAGTTTGTCGGTGGACTAATTGAGGTATGCTTTCTAGTGTCGTTTGTATACGAGTGCGGCAAGGAAGCTGGGCGAAAGGAGCAGCAAGAAGAGACTGCTCAGCAAGCTCAGGATCCTTCGCTGATCGATGCAAAGGACTTTGTGGAGCTGCTAAAAAATGTTGACAAGGAAGTAATCAGCAAAGCTCGGTTTACAGTTAAGTAAGCCAAGTAAAGCCTTAAAACCTATATAGAAGGATCTGTAGAAATACAGGTCCTTCTTTTTTATTTTTTAAAAGGAGAATTTTTAACATGCTTATTCCGCTAAAACTTTACGGATTTTTGTCAAATTTACATGATGCTGCAATTGATATAAAAAATGATAGTAAAACTAAAGCAGGAACAGTTATTGAATACATTATCGATAATCCAGATAAAGTAATTCTTGGAATTGGTACAGTAGCCAGTCTTCTGAGAGCTAGTCAAAGTCTTGTTGTAAGTCATCGAAATTATTCTCAGCGCAAGTATGCAGAGCGGTCATATTACGATCCTCATACTCATACTAAGTGGATGCTTCGCAGACAACTTACTAATTACGAAAAGAAATCACTTAATCAACGAGTCAGCAACGGAGAAACTGCCGTTGATATTTTAGAAGAAATGGGGGTACTTAAATGACTGAACAAATAGATCCTTTAGAAAACAAATCTCAAAAAGACGTTCATTTATATTTGTGTGATGGAAAAGCTTGTTCCGAAGAAGACAAAAAGTGCTGTTGGACACAAAATTTACCACCCGATTTAACATGCAGACATACAACAAACGAAGAGCATTCATTAGCTAAAAAACTCAGGGGTCTAATTCCAACAAAATTCTACCCATTTTCAGGAAACAAGCATGTTTTGGTCGAGCACTTTGATTATAAGTATGCAAAGAAAGATGCTTTAGAAAAATTTCTGAATTCTCTACCCAAAAAGAAAGACACTGGTGAATCGAATAATGACGAAGAACAAGGATAACCCATTTCATCAGGCATGTATTGATGCGTGCATCAAACTTGATAAGAAAAAGGGACTTGGAACTTACGCTTATAACATTTTAGAGGACAATGGTATAATTGAGCATATTCTTAATGGAACTTTGAATTTGAATGATTATACCGATAGGGATTTAGAATCCTTTCGCGGATTGGGTTTTACCACAATTGAAATACTTCGCGTAGCGTGGAATTTATATATGAAAAAGCCTTTGCAAAAAGCATTGGATTTAGATCCAGCAATGCTGCGAGGATATTCTACTGGTAAAGATCTTATTCGATGGATTAAAGACCATAAACTCGAACACAAACGAGTATATTATGCGCATCATGATTGTGTCGGTTTTGTAATAGAAACGCGCGAATTCGAAGGTATGGAGTATGACACCACTGCAGATCTAAATGTTATTAATGGCGATTATGTAGAAGTTCGGGAGCATATTTCATGAGTGGACAAAATATTTATGCTATGTTCTGCAAAGTATTCGGCGGATTGAAAAACGACGTTCGAATGTTTAAAACCCATGGAGATCGGTCTATTATATTATACCTGACAAATGGTGAACTGCCATTATTGTTTACAGTAGTCGATAGCCAAAGAGAGATTTGGACATTAGAGCCTGTAATTAATACTAAATGATATTTTGAAAAGAGGTTGCATAATGAGTTTTAATTTTTTAAATGGACTTGATTTAAATAATGGTAGAATTTTTATTATTATGGTCGGACCACCTGGAGCAGGAAAGACGATCGCATCTAAGAAACTCGTAGACGATTACGGTTTTATTCGAATTTGTCCGGATGATATTCGGGAAGAAATTACTGGTAACGCTAATAATCAGGATCGTAATGAAGAGGTATTCACCAAAGTTTATTCGAGACTTAGTGAATACTTGAATCAAGGTTTTAATGTGGTGTATGATGCTACAAATTGTAGATCTGCATATCGTTTTAAAGTTCTTGATATTGCTCGAAAATCGGCTAATACGATAGTTTGTATGGTATCAACTACTCCTATTGGCGATTGTTTGGAGCGTAATAAAAATCGTTACGAACGTCATGTTCCAGAAGAAGTAATTGAGCGAATGTATTTTACACTCAAAAAGCATCCGCCAACGATTTTTGAAGGGTATGATCTAATTGTCGGTTTCTAATAAAGAGTATGATTCATGCTCTTCAGAATTATATTCGAATTTGGATAAAATCAGACATTTAATTTCGGAGCCAGCTCTATATGAGCAAATGGCAGAAGAATGTTCCGAGCTCAGTCAAGCACTTTTGAAAAAAGCTCGTAAACTGCGAAATGAAAACTATACGCCAAAGTCATATTCTGAAATTAATGACAATTTAATTGAAGAATACACGGATGTCAGACTTTGTGCAATGGTGCTTTCCTTATCAATTGACGAGACAATTCTCTCTGAAAAACTAAATCGATGGATATTTCGAAATAGTGATATAGGAAAAAATCTTATGGCGAATGGAGAACCATATGAAAATTCTTGATGCTTCTTACAAAATTGTGCGTCTCCAAAAAGAAATTGATGTAGATCAGATAAGTGATGCATATTGTATGTGCTACGAAACACCGCATCCCACATCATATGAAAAGCAATGTGATATTATTAGAAATCATAGAAAACATGGATCGCCGCTTGAGCATTCTATTATGACTGTCGATTTCGTAATTAATCGTGGAATTAGTCATGAATTGGTTCGCCATAGGCATACTGGATATTCTCAGCAGTCTACTCGCTATTGCAATTTTAGTAAAAATAAATTCGGTAACAGTGTAAGTTTTATACGAGATTCTAGAATCTCGATCGATAATGCGGCGCTGTACGATCTATGGATTCGTGGATTACAAGCTGATGAAGACGAATATTTTGAACGTTTAAACATGGGTCAAACACCAGAAGAAGCACGAGGATGTTTGCCGAATGATCTGGCAACACGACTAAAAGTATCGACTAATTTCCGCGAATGGCATGATATTTTCACGTTGCGTTGTGATACTCATGCCCATTATCAAATGCGAGAGATTATGAGGCCTTTGTGCGAAGAGATGATTTGCGAGCTTCCTTGTATTTTTGACGATATTCATCCCGAGTTGGATTTTGTGGTGCTTGATGATTAATAACTGGGAATTCCGGCAAGATATTAAGCGCAATGCTTTAAAAAGAATCGTTCAAGATGGAAATTCTCTACAATCATTGATAAGTATTTTGGATTTACAACTTAGTACTGATCAAAATGATAATGCTATTGAAACGCTCTCATTTATAGAAACAGTGTTAACTCAAATGGATGCTGATTGTGGATCATTGGGCACAGCATTAAATTACGAACAGTAAGGAATTATATTTTATGGCTCAGCAGAAAGCATTTACAGATCCTCATCAAAAATCTGGAGAAAAGGAAGCAATTGATATTGTTTATAAATGGTATAAAAATCAACATAGAAAAATTGATCGCGATTCAATCTATGTCGTATGGTTTGCTTTTATCGGCTATAGCGGATTTAAATGCATGGTCACATCGCATGATTACAAAGATTATTTCTTTGAGATTACTGTGAATAAACGAACGGGCGAAATGCGATGCGATTGTTTTAAACGCGTTGAATATATTGTAAAGCCTGCTGACCACGATAAGCATGAATCCGATTCTAATGATATTTCACTTATATAACTCTCGCAGAATTAACTCGCACTATAATAGGTAGGTATTACAAATACGTTTGAAAGGCGATGCAATGGACGTTAGTGTTATGTGCGAGTATCTGATTGATTCCATAATGATACTTGTTGGCATGGGTGTGCTGGTGCACATCTATGCGGAGCAAAGGTATCAGGAAGGAATGGAGAAGGGAATGCGCATGCAGCGGAAGATTGATCGCGCTGCTAGACGCGGAGAGTTTTATCGGTAGAGAAGAGGGGATCTATAGAAAATTATGGATCCCCTCTTTTATGTTTTTGCATGCTTTTCTTTAGAAAGGATTTCAGGCATGAGCGGTACAATTAACGACGCAATTGTTGGTGCAGTTGTTGGAAATATTCTCGGAACTGATAGATGGCTAATTGGTCGTGACGAATCTAAAGAAACTTTAAATGATGATATTCAAATGTATATAGAAAAATCGATGACGCTAAATGCTATGTCTAAAATTATTCGATCGATGAAACACTACGATGGTTTTTGTATTGATGATATTTCTTCAAAAATCAAAACGATCGATGGTCTGTGTAGTGGTAGCGAAAATTGTTATGTTACTCCCAATGATGGATCGGTTTTATGTTGGATTTATTTAGCCGCGTTTTCTGATATTTTTGTCGAGCATGATTATTCTTTAGACTTCACAATTAGTAGTATTTGTAAAGCCACACATGCTGATGACGATACTATAAATCTTTGCATTGAATATTGTCATCTTATTCATGATATTTTCTGTAATCACATGGATCAGGAAAGAATTCTGCAATTTCTTCCAGAACTTGATATTCTTGCTGGAGATGTTCCGATATATCGAGATGCAAAGTCGACGTTTTTCGCTGGACTTTGGGCATTTGTTCACGCAACAAGTTATGAAAATGCTTTGCATAATTGTGCCGAACTTGATCATGGCCGAGGTTTTACAAATTGGATTCCGACAGTTGCTGGAACACTTGCTGGTTTATATTTCGGATCCAATTCAATTCCACAGTATCTTATAAAGGATTTCAAAATCGATGATTATTTGAATAGCTTGACTTTTTAAGAGGCGAATTTTTATGGAAAATCATATTGTAATTATTGCGTGTTTTGCATTTATTGGCATGGTCATACTTTTGTTCGTAATAACATTTGCTACTTACCACATCGGCTATAATAACGGCTATGCCACTGGGTATAAAGATAGTAGACGAGATATTCGACGAAAGCGAATAAATGCTAATTATTCTCAATCATTCGACAATATAAGAATTTTGCCACTAAAATCCAAAAAGCCAGTATATATTAACAGTAGATCAAAGTATGAGGCCGTTGACTATGACAAAAACTGTTAATGACCCTGTAAACCATCCTAGCCATTATACTCAAGGCGATATAGAATGTATTGATGCTATCAAGGCAAGCATGACACCAGAAGCCTTTATTGGATATTTAAAAGGTAATTGTATTAAGTATTTATGGCGAACTGGTTTAAAAAATGATGCTGTTGAGGATATTCGCAAAGCAGGCTGGTATTTAAATAAGCTTGAAGAGGCTTTGAAAGATGGTGAAGCTAATGCCTAATTTGGACTATAATTATTCATACGAATTATATGCTATACGGGATAGCGTGATTAATAAAAGTGGTTTTTGTATTTCAGAATTACCCAATCCAGATCGTATAACAATGGATAATGAAGAGCAACGTTTTGGTAAATCACTAATAACTATTACCCTATTATGGAATTCATCAATGCCTCGCTTTCTTCCTGACTATAGATATATTTTACTTCAATATAAAGATGCTGATGAATGTCTTGCATATATGATGAAAGCCACGGCCATTAATCGAGTCAGTTATGGAGAAAGCGAAGCAATTTTTCGTGCTGTTTTACCAGATACGAATATTCTCAAAGCTGTGCTAGAATACCGAGAGAAAACTAAATATTGTAATGGTGTACGACGTATATCGGAGGAGCGTTTCATGTTTACGAATGCTTTGGAAAATGCACTCAACTCTGCTTTTAGATATGGAACTACTAATACACCGCTTATTAAAGAACTTTTCTATAATGAACCGCATACTATTGTTAAGTGGAATGATGGAACCACTACTGTGGTTGGCTGTGCAGAAGGTGAAGAATTCAGTAAAGAATTGGGTCTTTCTGTTGCCATTGCTGAAAAGTATTTTGAAGTTCTAGGTTTTCCGTATCCTCGAGCAGCTCTAAAGAAGTTGACCGAAAATGGACATGATCAAACGGCTAAGACAAAGGCTCGTAGGGATTTTAAAGCTGCTAAAAAGGCTAAGAAGATCGAAACCGAGGAGTAAGTATAATGTCTGATCGGTGGTTTGATTTATATTTATTCTTAGTTGGCGAAGCTAATGTTTTATATAAACTTAGCCACCTTTCTAAAGAAGATGCTGATAAATATGCAGACTACTGGATAGAGATGAATGACATGCATGATTACATGCTTGTTTTAGAAGGATCTACTCCGTGGGATGATACTCCTACCATTATTGAAAAATCCCCAGAATGGATTTTTCTAGAGTATGCTCGATTGCAGATAGAAGGGTGATATTTTGGTTCAATTAGATGACGAAGTGTATGCTAAACTTAAAAAAGATGCCGATGATAACCGACAAATAGTAGCAATTGTTCGATGGGTTGTAATCGCCATCATGTTTCTTAGTATATTTTTCTTCTGGGGAAAGCAAATACTCGATATGGATATTCGACGTAGACAAATGGAACTCGAATGTCAATTGGCAATTACTAAAGCCGAGAATAATGTAGAAGTTAGGAAAATTGAATCTGAAGGCATGGATTTAGATGATTATATTCTATGGCTAAATGCTCGCGAAAAGGATTAGGGTGATGGAAATTGAACAAGTTTTAATGGCAGTAATCATATGTGTATTAGCATGTGTGATAGCTGCCATAATTATTCAAAGTTTGTTTTTGGTTAAGATGTTGACATTAGTGTTTATATTTTTGTCATGGGGTGTGTTACTAATATGATTAGAAAGAACGGATACTATAAACTAAACATTGACGATTTTGTTAAAATTTGTAAGCATTTTGGCTTAAATCCAAATAGTACCACAGTTCAAACTTTTCCCGGAATGATGTTTTCGGAATATCGTTTCTATGATATTTTTACTAATGCTGAGTTAGTATCATTTTATGATCATGATGGAATGTTTCGAACTAGAAAGAATGCTACTGATTTTTATGAAGAGCCTATTAGCAACGTTCTTGGTAAAAATCCTGATATGCCTCCATCCGATATGATGAGTGCTATTAAGAAAAATGTTCACAAAGCACCCGCAAAGATTCGGCAAAAAATTGCTGAAACTAAACAGCAAATAGCAGATAAGTAGTTCGCAAAAATTACCATTCCTTTAATGAGGAGATAGGAGAGTGAAGTACGTTGAGATTATACGAGAAGCTCTCCTTTATATTTTTCCTCACTATGCAAATCTCTTGAAAGGAGAAAAAATTATGGCAGCGGATCCCAACACGACTAGCGATACAAATACTTATGAGGATGATACCCATCGCTATACAAAGGTTGACGGGAAGTATATTCGCAAGATGGTTAATGATTGGATTGACGATAATCCCGGCAAGACTATTGGGTTTATATTTCTTGCTGGGACTGTCCTTACTTGCAAAGTCTTTCAGAATATTTGCACTAGGGCAGTGTACAAGGGTAATCTGCGTACCATTAAGTATTTGATGAAGTACTCTAAGTAAATGATATTTTATAAGCTCAATAGAAAGCGAGAACTAAAATGATTAAGAAGTATATTCATTATGGTGACACTGAATTCAAACTAGATAAATTCAATCCTATTGCTAATTGTGTATGCTTCAGCAAACCAGAGGGTGGATTGTGGGCAAGTCCTTGTGACTCGGATAATAATTGGTACGAATGGTGTATGGATAATCATTTTCGTATAGAACGTTTAATTGATTCGTTTATATTTACTATTAAGGACAATGCTCAAATTTTGAGTATTAAAAGCCATGGTGATCTAGTCCGCCTTAAGCAAAATGGTTTGTGCTTAGATTTTAGTTCTCGGTATTCATCTGCAAGGGATGAATTCTATCTGGACTTTGAGAAACTTCTCAAATTGGGTTGCGATGCAATAGAGGTTTATATTCGGGATACAATCTATATGGATCTCTATGGATGGGATTGCGATTCTTTGTTGGTTCTTAATCCGGATTGCATCATTCCAATAAAGTAAGTTTATATTTGGTGGGTGTCAGGTTTTGCACAGGAGACTGACATAAAATCCAGAAAGTGTGTTTGATATTTGGTACTACTCGATCGAGACACTATAGAACCTAGGCTATAGTGGGCTGCTAGTACCGTAGGGGCAACTGGATATTTTTGGAGCCGTATAGTATGCAAAGTGGTTGGTTGAATCCGAGAGAGATTCGTAAAATGAGTCCAACCGCATGGGTTCGACGGTATGATTAGATTGGTGGGGATCTAGTCGTTTTATATTCTTGAACAGAAAGCGATTTGGTCATGGCTATTCATAAAGATGTGGAAGCGCATTGTCCGAGATGTGATACTGATGTTCATTTCCAAATTAATATGCGATATGTTGATTATAACGGCATCATTCCATGTTTGAGATGTCCTAGATGCAATATTGAATGTCCGGCATATGCGTTTAATGAGTTTTTAAGAACTGGAAAGATAGTTATTGGCGTGTAGATAATTTGCGCCCTTAGCTCAGTTGGCAGAGCAGGGGACTTTTAATCCCAAGGTCATGGGTTCGAGACCCATAGGGCGCACCATTTATATTTTTATGGAGCCGAATAAGTATGTAGTTGGTAGTCGAATGACTTTAAACTGAAGCCAACTGTAGGAAAAGGCATGGCTAGATAGGGCGGGGATCTGGTTTATATTTCAAGCTCGAGAGAAAGCGAGAGGTAATGAAAGTTGTAATCAATGATTGTTTCGGCGGTTTTTCTATTAATCATGAAATCGCTAAACAATATTTTAATGGCGAATGGTATGAAATAAAACGAACCGATCCTACTCTAATCTCTTTGATAGAGTCGGGTATAGACTGCAACGGTTCAAGTGCAGAATTGAAAGTAGTAGAAATTCCTGAGAATGCTACTGATTGGCGTATGATTGAATACGATGGAGCAGAGTACATCATATATGTAGTCGACGGTAAAATGCATTCTATTTATTAATGATGTTTACGGGAGACATTTATTGTCACAATGCCTAAAGTTGTAGGGAGTTCTGGTGGGGTTAGGCATTTGAATATTTATGGGTGAGTTCCCGCCATTGGAAGCGTTCTAGAGTAGGCTTCTAATGGATAGGTGTTAGTGCAACTCGGACTAGTAGCGGGGATGGGTCTACTAGTGAATTATATTTGCCCTCGTGGCGGAATGGCAGACGCAGCGGACTTAAAATCCGATGTCGAAAGACGTGTGGGTTCGAATCCCACCGGGGGCACCATTTATATTTTTAACTCTTCATAGAAAGTAACAAAATGATTACTATAAACATTAGCCGTGATGATGCAATTTATCTGCAGGCAATTTTGCAAAGTGATAAGAACGAATATTGTGATGGTATTATAAGCCTTGAAGAAATTATGCAAACAGATCCTGATAGACTACTTGGTAAAAGAAAGCAAACGCCAAGCGAGGCCATTGAGACTACTCAAAAAGCCGTCGGTGTTTTAGACCGAGTACTTGATCAATTGGCGCAAAATATTCAAACTAAGGAATAAAATGTTTATTTTTAATCGAGGGATAGAACCATGAACGATCCTGACGATTTTACTTTTTTAGAAAAAGTATTAATGATACTTAGTTATATTCTCGTATTCGCGTTAATTTTTAAAACGTCTGGATAAGCAATGAATAATACAACAGCTCTAAAGAAAGCGAAACAGCATGAGTAATGAAAAACGAAATCAAGAAATTTTTAATCTTAAAGAAAGTGGCATGTCATATTCGCAAATAGGATCCAAATTTAATCTTTCTAAAGAACGAATTCGTCAAATTTATTTAAAAGAACAGCGTCATATAGAATCCGAAGAACTTCATGTCAAAGCAGTAAATGGCACTATCGTGTATACTTTTTGGGATGCGTTAATAGATGTTTGTGAAACTAAATCGCAAGCTGTACGAATTCACAATTGTCTTAATCGGGCTGGCATCATTCATGAAATAGAAGTTGGAAGTGGTTCTTTGGATTCGTATTCTGATGAATTGCTGCTATCTATTCGAAATTTTGGAGTGCTATCATTGATATTTTCAAGAAGAGCGTATAAGAAATTCGTGGAAAAGAGACAAGCTAATGTCAATTCATAAGACCATTTCTGCTCATTGTCCAAAATGTGACAACGATGTTGATTTTGAAATTAACATGCGGTATGTAGATTATGATGGAATAATTCCGTGTCTAAGATGTCCTCAATGCAATATTGAATGTCCGGCATATTCATTTAGCAATTTTTTGAAAACTGGAATAGTTCGAATTGGTGTGTAAAATGTTTATGCGCCCTTAGCTCAGTTGGTAGAGCAGGAGACTTTTAATCTCAAGGTCATGGGTTCGAGACCCATAGGGCGCACCATTTATATTTTTAATTAAAAGGAACAAGAATTGTATGAATAATTGGAATAAATATTTTATTAAAGATGTATTACTTGTATCAATTGTGTCTACCATCGGATTTGTTTACTCGATTAGTGAAATGGCTAAGCTATGGTTTAATTATATATTTAATCCGATGCAGCTAATGCTAGTAGCTATATGTTTGTTCATCATTCTTACAATTGTATTTATATTTGCAGGAAGAGTTTAGATACCATGCTGATTAATGGCCTTGTAGCATAACGGTTAGTGCAGCCGGCTCATAACCGGTGGATCAGAGTTCAACTCTCTGCGGGGCCACCTATTGATATTTTAGCTCACGAGAAAGCAAGATCAATGAATACTAAAAAGATGGTAAAATTTAATCCGAATGATATTTTAGAAAAATTGGAAAATCTAGGTATCAAACAATCGTATTTGGGTAATCAGAATTCTATTTACTACATCGGATATTCTAATGCGATTATTAGCAAAGCATTTAGAACTGGTATGATACATCCAGATGTCTTAGACAAAATCGAAACATTAATTACATATTTAAGTAATCCATGTTTAAAACGACCAACTATCATTAACTTTGTAGAATTACAAACTCGTAATGATATTCTACAAAAACAAGTAGATTCTCTAAAAGATCGAGATGCTGATAAAGTAAAAGAGCTCACAGACATAATCAGACAAGTATCAACTGATCTAACAGTCTATAGCGAGCAATTTCTACGTGCCAGCAATTTCTTAGACTATTCTATAAAAAAAAAAAATAACTGATATTTGTGCTTAATGCCCCTGTAGCTCAGTGGATAGAGCAGAGGTCTTCTAAACCTAAGGTCGCAGGTTCGAATCCTGTCAGGGGCACCTATTGATATTTTAGGAGTATGGCATCATGACAGTAAAAGAATTAATAGAAATTCTAAAAAAGTATGATCCAGAATTGAAAGTTATGATCGCCAGTGATGAGTTTGGCGATATTGAGCTAGAGATTCAAAACGTTTGGCAAAACAATATTGATGGTGGTCCATTAATTGGATGATCTTTATAGGAATAAAAAATGATTTATATTTGGAGAAATTATGAAAATTGGTGTAGGTGCAACAGACGGTAAGCGATACGAATTGCTACAAGAATTTCCATCCGTAAATGATGCCGTTCAGCAAATAAAAGAAGCCAATAGAATAGCAAATGCACAAAATCCTATCGAAATACCATGCAAGAATGACTATTATATTTTTAGTCATTGCGTAGTATCCGTATATCCAATACTTTATTAAAATGATACATTTGGAGATTTAAATGCCAAATTGCGGAATACATTATCCAATAAATCCGGAATGGTTTAAAGAAGCATTAGATGACAGAGGAATAAGTATCCGAAGTTTAGGAAATCCAGATTCTATATTTTTTATTGGACTAAGTGATAAAACTATTTTTAGGGGACTAAAAAACGGATGGTTTTCTGAAAAAACTTTAAATAAATTATCTGATATTTTAGATATAGAAGACTTTTTAGTAAAGCCAGACTATGAAACAGAATTAGAAATTCTGAGACAAGAAAATAAAGAACTTCGAACAATTATATCCAAAATTAAAAGTTTAATTGGAGAAATATGAAAAAGATGGGCGTTTGTCTCTCAATTATACTTGCAATCACTATTATATTTCTAACCCTGCCTGGTTGTACTGGTTGTACTGAAGCAGAACGCAAATCGACCGAGATTAGTCGTGAAGCAGACGAATTCAAAACTCCAAGAAAACTAACAATCATCAATACTCGTACTGACAAGATTGTTTTAGAGTTTATAGGAACGTTCTCGGTTCAGTCGAGTGCTGGAGCTATTGATATTTTGTGTGCTGTTGGCAAAGACAAATATGAAAAGCATTTCTTCACTCTAAATGACTGGACGATCTACGTTGTAGAAGACATTTCAAGTAATGGCGGGGACTTATATTTTCGACAAATCAAATACTATCCAGAGAATCAGTAAACATTCTAACGAGATTATTAGAATGTATTGAAAGAATGGTTCTTATATGATAGAACGATATATTGATCAAATAAAAGCGCTTCAGAATCTTGGTTATACTACAATGGAAATAGCTAAGAAGTTACACATTAATCCGACTAGTTTACGTTGTTACTTTCATACTCATAGGGAATTATTCCCAAGACAAAGATCATATAGAACAGTATCCGAAGAAGAAAGTGCAGATTTTTATAAAGAATGTATTGACGAAGGGTTGACTCAAACCGAAATAGCAAAAAAGCATAATGTTGCTCCAGAAACTGTGCACCGTCATATTTTAAAACAAATTAAGAAGCATTCAAAATGATTGACTATATTTTACCTGTTCAGCAAGAAGTTAAATCAGGAGAGTCTATTATGAGTCCGATTCACAATGGTAAAGGCATGATTGTAATTGGTTATCAAGGAATTGGTAAAAGTACTCTAGCATCAAAGCGAGATGGTATTATTGATCTCGAATCTAGTAATTTTAAAATCGATGGCGAACGTGATGAAAATTGGTACATTATATATTGTCGCATAGCAGTATCGCTTGCTTGTCAAGGCTATATTGTTCTAATCTCGTCACATGAGTGTGTTAGATCGGAACTTCGAAAGTACAATCCTAATAATCCTAAAGACAAGTATACAGTTGTGATTATTTGCCCGCATTATGTTCTCGAGGATCAATGGATACAGCGTCTACATAATCGTTATATTCAAGATCGATCCGATAAGAACTATGCTGCATGGAAAGACGCTGAAGCGCATTTTGTCGATTCGATCCAGTCAATGACGCAAGGTGTAGTATTCTCTATTATACTTTTGGATTCTATGGACTACGATCTTGGCGGACTTATTATGTCTCTTTATCGAGCTAGTCAACCTAAAACACATTTTTCACAACGAATTCGAGAAGAAGGATGTTAGATATTTTATGGATAGACCAACTTTTGAAAAATTCTATCATATATTGATAGCTATTCAAGTTATTGTTGGTTTGGTAAATGATGAAAGTTTTAGATTTTGGATATTTCATTTTCTAATTTTCACAATATTAGCCGCCTTACTACTTATAGTATCTAACCGTACAGAATAATAGCTCTTGAAAGGAGAATTATATTTATGGCAATGGAAGATATTGCATCACGTTTTAAATTCGTTAAGATGAATGACGAACAAAAGCGGGCATCCGAAAAGATTCGAGAAGAGGTTCTTAATCTAGCAGACATTACTGATATTTATTGTCCAGATAGTCGAGAGAAATCTCTAGCATTAACTAAACTTCAAGAGTTTATGTTCTGGGCAAATACATGTATTTCGCATAACTAATAATTATATTTTCATAGTCAATACTCAAAAGAAAGTGAAAAGATCATGACACAGGAAGTTAAGGTTGCTATTATTGCTACAACTGGTATGGTTGCTATAGTAGGTGCACTTATTTATTCCAACCATGCTGAAAAGAAACGTCAACTTAAAACAAAGCAGGAAAATCGAAAGCTTGAAGCTGAGACAAAGCTCAAGCAAGCAGAGATTGAAGGGACATATCCTCCAGAGTATTGGATTGCCAAGAAGGCTGAGGCAGAAGCTGATGCGCAAGTTCGTCAAGCGCGCATCGAATCGGAAGAGCGTCTTAAGATAGATCAGCGCAATAGAGAAGATGCTGATCGAAAGGCTCAGAGAGAATTCGAGAAGGATGCTCCTGAGTCATATTGGCAGCATAAGCGCTTCAAGGAAGAAGAGGAGACCAAGCGTAAGCAACTTGAGATTGATGATCAGCGCAGGCGTCGTCTCGAGGAGCAGGAACGTGATATTGCTGCTAAGCAGGCTAAGTCTCTTGAAGAGGGAACCAAAGCTCTAGAGAAAGCACTTCGAACTGCTAACTACGCATCCACTATGTTTGGGTATTGATATTTTAGCCGGGAGCAGCGGTGTAGCCGATGTAGGAGCTATACTCGGGAATGAGATCTGCACGAGATAGTACATGGCGTAATTAGGTGGGGACTATCTCAATTATATTTTTAAATCTTTATAGAAAGCATTCCATAAAATGATTGGTAATGGAGTAGACATGTATGATCTTGTCGTCAACATACACGATAAGATGGATATTCGTTTGACACCAATGCCTGAAAAAATTTGGATAGGAGTAATCGAAAAGATGAATCCTTCTCCACCAGTTCCCAGAAAGAAAACCAAATGTTATAGCCGACGTCAAGTATATTTGTATAATGGTCGACGCGTGTTCAGTATGGTTCGAGATTACGAAAAGAACGAATTCGATTTCTATTATATTCCAGATGACGAATTGTGCTTCATAGAGAAAGTAATGCTATGACATTTTTACATCAACTATTCGAATTAAGAAAGCGTGGACCAGAACGTCACGATTGTACTGCTCCATACGACGTTATATTTAGACTACCGAATAGACACCCAACTGTTAACCAATTTCTAAATAGCATTATAGCTCATAAGGATGAATGGGGGAAAGTACATATTTCACCTGGCTCAGCATACACTACTGTATGGGATCTTATGGGTTATCATGGAAAGATTGACAGTCTTGAATACCGTTGGGGTGAATGGGTCAAAAATTATGATATTTTTGTAGAGAAGTATGGTAATCGAAAGATCAAATCTGCTACAGCTGATGGCGGATGGTCATTGATGGATTACACACTTCTTTTAGAGGATGACGATATGAAGTATGAAGAATTCGGCGATATTGATATTCCAGCGGATTTCGAATTTTCCATAAAAGATGGTCGATCATGTATCGAACGAATGCATGAAGAAAAGTTGTTAACCACGTCTGAGTATAATTCTGTAATGACTATTATCGACGGTGCAGAAGCACGAAAGTACGAATCTATAAAGGCGTTAAATAATGGATGACAACGAACTTACTTTTAATTTTTTAAAAGGCCCGTTCCCGGAAAAGATAGTTTTACACAGACTAATTACAACTGTCGATGAACAAAAGACAGAAGAATTATATTTTAAACGAGTCTATTGCTATGCGATTGTACACATGTATGATGAAGATAATGTTGTAGGAAGTTGCATATGTTCTAATTGCAATAACTCATTGGGCCTTTTTGAAAAGTTTTGTCCGCATTGCGGAGCAAAAATTCAAGGAAAGAAAATTTTAGATAAGGATGGTAATGAAATTGATTGACTATTAACATTGATATTTTCGCAAAATTTACTCTTTATTAGTTGACCGGACCAGCAATGGTCAGAAAAACTCTTGAAAGGAGATAGGAATGGATACGGTCAAGAATGCACTGGGCAGGATTAAGAACTTTATATTTGGCATGAAGACTGAGCAGAAGATGAAGTTCGCAGCTTCGTTGCTTATGCTGTTCGGCAGCAGCGCATTGGCGTTGTCTGCTGCTCAGGATAGTGATGATGACATGATTGATATTTCTGATCAGGCCGAGGTACTGGATAGTTCTGAGGTTGTCGAGACGATCGAGTCCGATACTATTGAGAGTGATACCGAGTAAACTGATATTTGTTAATGTCGGTCAGAAAGTAAGGAGTCTGAATAAGGCTCCTTACTTTTTTACTTTTTTATTACTATTTATATTTTTGTTAGGAGAAAACATTGCCTAAGTTATTTGTTAGCCTACCAATGAATGGCCGAGAAATTGATGATATTCGTTCTGACATGCATGCAATCTGCCAGATTGTATCTGCAGAGATGGGCGAACAGTTCGAACTGATAGATACCGTTTGGACTGATGAGCCGCCCATTGATATTCTGAATGATCCCGGATCTTGTGGAGCATGGTATTTAGGTAAGTCTATTAGCGCTCTCGCTGAAGCCGATCTTGCTGTATTTGATAGTGATTGGCGTTTTGCTAGAGGATGCATTGTTGAGCATATGATGTGTTCGTTGTATAATATTCCGTATGTCGATATGAGTATGTCATATTCCGACGATGATGAGGAAGTTAACGATTATACAGTAGATCGTAATGAAGCTGCTAGAATCAATAACATTCTCAGCGAGGAGTATGAAGAGGATGCGCTCGGCTTCGAGCATGATGATATTTACGACTTAGAGGGTGAGGCTGAGGAGATTGAGGACGTCGAGGATGATGAAGACGATCCTGATGCTCTCGAGCCTGGTGAGTATGATGCGGATACAGAATGATATTCGGTGAAAAAATTTTCAGGGCTTTAGGCGAGCTTCGAGCTGCTGAAGTTGATGATGACACTGATATTTCTCATCATGGAATTAAAGGTCAGCAATGGGGCGTACGGAATGGCCCTCCATACCCATTGAACAGTCATCAGCGAATTTCTAAAAAGTCTTACGAAAAACTTAATGATATTTATAAGTCGATGCCGTTATCAGATAGACGTTTAATCGACCCCGATACTAATGACGGTGACGGATATTTTTCGAGCTATCATGAATACAAAAAGCAAGTAGCCTATAATGGATTAGCTGATGATGGATTCATTATTGCTGAAAAAATTTCCAGCGAAGACAACGTCGATGGAACTCGTGGAGTTGAAATCGGGATAGGAGTCATATCTAAAGGCAAAGGAACTGGTACTCGGTTGGTCGACGACATGAAAACTTGGTTTAATAATCAAGATGAGTATGATTCTATGTGGTGGCCTGTCGATAAGGATAACAAAGCCTCTATAGCACTTGCCAGAAAAGCTGGTTTTATAAAAGACCCTTATGGGAGTAATTATATTTACGGCAAAAAAGAGGCAATGAAAAAACTTGGCATACCACCTGAGAATACTGAAATGTTGCCTAATTATTCCGGCCATGCATATTTCATTTCGAGTAATGATTCATTAACTGAGTTAGATCCCAGAGTGCCTGATAATTTCTTTACAAGAAACGGCTATGAGGATTCTAATACTCCAAGAATTTCATTTGCTCCAAGCATCGATAAATGTTTAGCAGGACTGTCGCAAAATGTGGATGGCCAAACTTTTTCTGTATACGAGCCAAATGATATTTCGAAGCATACTGTATACAAGCCAAATGCAAAAGCAGTTCCAGATTCCGGTATAACAGATGAGTTATGGATTTGTGAAAACGTTCCTTTAAAGAAAAGTGGAACTATAACAGTAACTGGTAATCGAGGAGAGGCCGGTCGTATATTTTCATATGGAGATCAACAAGCTGAATTATTTGACGATTGGACTTATGAATCTAATCCGGTAAAGCATGATGCGTCTACGTTGTTTGGTGAACGAGTTACTTCTAATGATATTTATTACATGGAAATTCGAGAGAAACTTAATCCAGGCGTACGCGTTATTCGATATTATCCAAACTAATCTCGCAACTTTTCCAGCTCCTTAAATGGGAGTATTAAATCTCAACAGAAAGGGATCACATGGAAAAGTAATACTTATATTTTTGTACGACAAAAATTAGGAAAGGAAACTAAATGAAAGCAGGAGCTATCCTAAAGATTCAAAAGGTATTAGTGAAAAACGCACCAACAATACTTGCGGTGATGGGAGGTATTGGTACTATTGCCGCAGTGTGTATGAGTTCGGACGCCGCGCTTAAAGCTAAGCAGGCTATTGAAGATGCTGAGCGAGAAGCAAAAGGCGATGACTATGAATTATATTCTGAGTGCAAGGAACTTGCAAAGAAAGGCTATCAGGAGACGGCTATTGTTAAGAAGCTTGATATTTCAGAAGATAAGCTTGATGTAGTTAAGTCGCCTCTTAGTAAGGCAGACAAGGTATGGATCTATGCGAAAGCATATGGTCCTACGGCTATCATGACAACTGCCAGTCTCGTGTGCATTTTCGGATCAAATCATATCAATAAGAAACGTATTGCTTCTCTTGCTGGTGCATATCTTATGAGCGAGACTGCACTGAAAGAGTATAAGGAGAAGGCTAAGGAAGTTGTTGGAGTTAAGAAGGCTCAGGAGATTTCTGATGAGATCATTCAGGAAAAGGTAAACAATAATCCGCCTAATCCCGAAGCTGTGGCAAATGCCGATACGCCAGCTATGCGAAATGTCGTAGACCTAAGTCTATGGTATGATGTGGTTAGCGATAGATATTTCTACAGCAATGCCGATCAAATTCGTAGAGCAGAGCTAGAAGCTCAAAAGATGCTCAACAAGAATGGTTTCGTATCGATCAATGATATTTACGCAATACTTGGATTGCGTGATATTCCAATCGGAAACGATATTGGTTGGCAGAAAGATCGCAATAAGGATGTGGTGCTTGTGATCGGTGGAGCACTCGATGATAATGGACAGCCTATTGGTACTATGGATATGGATGTTCATCCGTCAAGTGCGTGGCTTAGTGAAGTGTGAAGAGGACTAAACTACTGGAATGAATAATATTCTAATTAGAATAATTATATTCTAGTAAATCTTATGGATAGCATGGGTGAGTTAAAAACTTGCCCATGTTTTCTTTTTTCATTGATATTCTTCGCAGTTTTTACTTTCCCTTAAATAGGTAGCGTAATCCTATTAAGGAGGAAAGCAATGGAAGATCAAAAAGTGTTGACAAAAGATGAATTTAAGGAAATCGTTGGAGCCACTTTAGGCATATCGGCAATGCTGTTTATCACGGCATATCTGGAGAGCAGCACCATAGCTAACGGGATATTTTGGAAGATAATCCGTAGGTTTGGTATTGCTGGGCTCGGATTGGTCACGATGCAGATGGTTGACAAGTGTGCACAGAAGGCTGTTGACGAACATGTAACTTATTATTCTAGCACATTTAAAGATATTTTCACAAAGTAATAATTGCGTTATCAAGCTTTAATAAGGCGGTTGAAATACACCGCCTTTTCTTTTTCATTGATATTCTTCGCAAAAATTACTATCTCTATAATAGGCAGAGAACATAAGGTTCTCTTTACGAAAGGAGATTGTAATGGCAAGGAAGCTGATTATCGAGCAAGACACGCCGTCAGCGTCGGATACAGTTATCGAAATTGTGTCCTCGCTCGGAGGCATTGCATTGGGCATCAGCTCCGGTTGGTATTTGAACCAGATCCTTCCGGCTGCTGCGACTACCATGGAAGAGGTAGTTCGTAGGAGTGCGGTTGGGCTTGGTTCGTTCACTATCGGAGTGACGGGCTCTAAGGCAATCCAATCCGAGATGGAGGATGCAAGAGAGGCCGCTATAATGGCGAAACTGATGGCGAGCGGATTGCTGACCAAGGAAGAGGTCAAGACAGTTGAAGAAGAGAAGCCTACGGTTGTAAAGACTTCTGCCAAGAAGTAAAAAGAATTGGAGCTGTTGAAAAACGGCTCCTTTCTTTTTGCCACTATTTATATTTTTCCCATAGAATGGAGAAAGGAAAAGAAGTTGGGAAATCGAGCAGTAGTTAAGCGGCATTTAGATCCTGATATTTTCAAAGCATTCATTAAAAGTAAGGGATTGTCGATACGTCAACTTGGAGATCTTTGTTCTACGACGGAGCGAACAATTCGTAGGTGCATTAAAGATCAAGAAGTAACTCTCACTATCGCGCTCGATCTATGCGCATATTTTCAGTGTAACTTCAATCAGCTCTTTGGACCTGATGACTCTCCTGAATGGCGAAAGAATTTAGTTGATATTTTAAAGCGGGTGCGATAAGAGAGGAGTTTTTATGGCAACTCGGAGTGTTCCGTCTGGTGACGAAATGCGAAAACAGTATCAAGGAAACTCTTTTAAGCAACGAGATGAGGTAGGAGAAGCTCTTACTAAAGCAGTATCTGAGGCAAAGCCGAAGGTTAAGCAAGTTGCTAAAGGCAAAGTTCGAAAGCAGTCGATGCTTAAGAAATTTACGCGTTATATTATCGAAGACAGTGTCGAGACTGCCAGAGAGAAGACGCTTGGCGAAATCATTATTCCTGGCGTAAAGACATTGATATTTGATACGCTTACCGACATGCTCGATATCATGTTGTTCGGAGGTAATGGCGCACCTATGGGAAGGTATGCGGCATCTCCTCGAGCACGTAAGGGTCAGACAAGTTACGATAAGTACTACAATAATAAAACAACTGGCAATGGTAGTCGAAATGGGTCATATCGCGATGTGCCCTATGATCCAGATGATATTATTCTGGATACTCGAGCGCAAGCGAATAATGCGCTAAACGAACTTAATAGTATCATCATGAAGTATGGTCAGGCATCTGTGGCTAATTTCTATGATATTGTTGGAGTAACTGGAGAGTGGACGGATAATCGATACGGTTGGACGTCACTTCGTGGTGCGGGCATTAAGCCTGTGCGAGATGGGTTCATGATAATTCTTCCGCCAACAGTTGTTCTCGATGACTAACTATAAAACTTACAATTATATTTTTCGAAAAGGAGATAATAATGGGTATGGCATCTATCATTAAGCATGTAAAGGTTCCATCAAGCATGGCAAAGATTGCACTTAAAGCTAAGAAGCATGCTCCCGAGATTATGATTGTGACCGGAACAGTTCTTGTGGTGGGCAGTGCTGTGATGGCATGCAAGCAGACACTTAAGGCTCATGAAGTTCTTGAGAAGGCTAATGCAGATCTTGATGAGGTTAGCAAGGCGCTTGAGACTTGTGACGAGGCGTCATATTCCCCTGAGGACGCTAAGAAGGATCGCCGTAACGTTTATATTAAGACGGGTTGGGAGCTTACTAAGACCTACGGTCCGTCAATCATTGGCGGTGTTGTCGGTTTCACCCTGATATTTGGAGCACACAAGATTCTTCGCGGTCGTAACGCAGCTCTTACTCTTGCATACACGAACCTTCTCAGCTCCTATAATAGGTATCGTAAGCATATTGCTGACGAGTTTGGCGAGGAGAAGGAGAAGCTTCTTGCAGCAGGTGCCGAGACGACTGATATTTCTGTCGTGAAGGAGGATGGCACTGTCGAGGAGGTTAAGAACGCTTCTGTAATTCATGACACTAGCGAGAATCATTCTCCTTATGCACGGATATTTGAGGCGACGAACTCGAGTTGGTCTCCCAATCCGGCTACGAATCTTTTCTATCTTCGTTCTCAGGAGAATTTCGCAAATGAGAAGCTTCAGGCAGATGGATATTTGTTCCTGAATGATGTATATCAGATGCTCGGATTTCCTCGCACATCCGAGGGTCAGATTGTCGGTTGGGTTTATGATCCCGACAATCCAGAGCACAATGGCGATAATCATGTCGATTTTGGAATCTATGATCTTCTTTACAAGGGCGAGGAAAAGGCGGATTTCATCAACGGTTATAATCCCTGCATCTGGCTCGATTTCAATGTTGATGGTGTAATTTACGACCTTATTTGAGATCGAGATGGTTTAAAAGCTGTGGGTAGTGGTATATTCGAACAAGATGTACTAGACTACCCATGGCTTTACACCTTTGAAGGAGGTGGTTACTGTGATTAATGGTCTTGCGAAAGCTGGATGTTTGTTAATCGGCGCCGGAATTGGGGTGTTTGCATCGTCATTTGTGCTATCATATGAATTTGATAGAGCAGTTGGAGAAATTGAGGAATTTATTCCAGAGGGAGATAATGATATTTCAGATGATCAAGAAGATGGCTCAGAAACTAGTGGACTTCATTCACAGGGTGACTCGAAAAATTCGAATGATATTCGGAATGGTCGAGACACCGGAGGACGACGTGGAGCAGAACTCGCCGGAGCAAGTAACGGTGACGGTGGAGAAGAAGATCACAAAGAATTCCAATCCAATCAAGCTCAGATTCTCGACTACTACAAAAGCTCTGAAGGACATATTCAGGACAAAGAGAGACGAAGTAGGGCGTCCAACTCTTCGAAGCGCTCTAAGCGCCGTCAAGAATTTGATAAGATGCGGGAAGAAGGCTACGCGAACTTAGGTACAAGATATTCTAAGATGTTCGGATCTGATAGTATGGAGAATGAGCAAAACATGACTGATATTCTCCATGCAGTTAGTTCGAAGACTGATACCAAGGATAGCTATAGCCAATATGAAAGAAAGGCTCGCCAAATGGACGAGTGGGATGATGGGCCATCTGATGATTCGGTAGATGAGTATCCACCAGGAGAAATTGATATTCATGATGAATACACACTAGAGCGAGTTGAAGATCATATTGAGATATATCTTGACGATAATCCAAATGATTTCACAACGCTTGTGTGGTATCAAGGCGATGAAACCTTGTGCGATGATGGCGAGCAGATCATTCCTAATCCGGAAGATGTTGTCGGCGAGGTTGCTATCGAGAGATTAGTGGAAGGCGGACCAGGAGCAGATGATGGAGTTATATTTGTGCACAACTTAAAGACTTGCATTGATTATGAGCTAGTTCTTGATATGGGTTGTTATTCCGAGACTGTTCTTGGCATGTTTGATGAACGTCAAAGCCGCCGAAATAATGGTGGTGGTAGGGATGGCAGTTCTTGATGAAAGTTACAAAGTTAATGTGCCATATTTCGATAATAACTCTTATGTCGAATGGTTAGAGTCGTTTACTATTGATGAAACCATTGATGATGAACGACGTCCTTCTTATAAAAAGTTGATAAGGAAATTGTGGGATATTCCGTTTAGGCCATTACTCGGAAACGATGATGACCGAGCGGCTGAGGGACTTGAATTAAGGACTCGGTATAATTCAATTTTAGCGAAAAAGGCTGGAGAAGGAGAGTTTTATACTCCGAATGTTGATGCTATATTTGGAGAATGCCGAGTCCTTGAAATGCTGGTTGCTTTGTCGATGCGCATGTATGATTTAATGCAGGACATGGGTTTGTACAATAGTGTTAGCCGATGGTTCTGGGAGATTATGGCCAACGTGTCCTTTGATATTTTAGACGATGAAACATGGTCGAGACGGATTCGATGCGATGAATTTGTCGAGAGAATTGTTTGCGGAATCATGGATGGACATGGTCATAGGGGTCGTCCTGGCGGTTGGTTTTATGTAAATGGTTGGCAACATATGGAGATTTGGTATCAAATGCATGCGTATTTGAGTAGATATTTTCAGATTGATTGATGGAAAAGTATGCTTCAAAAGACCTTGTCCCCCAAAAAATTCCCCTTTTTCCCATTTTTTTTATGTTTTCAACTTTTTTTATATTGTGTTTCAAATGTAATAATAACTTTTAATAAATTAAGAAAAAAAAGGGATTTTGGGGGATTTAGGAAAAAAATAGCCATCTACCTGCGGTTTTTCATCCCCCAAATTGTCCCCCAAAAATTTTTTATCCCCCAAAAAAATTGGGGGATTTTTTCAAGAGAGCTTTAAAACTATCGAAAGGAGGTGAGTATTTGGATTTTTTCGCGATTCGAGCACGCAATACAAAAAGGGGGATTGAAATTTACCCCGATTTTATAGTCGGCAATCATGATGATTTCATGGTTCGTGGACATGCTTTCTATGCTATATTTGATAAGAGTACTGGTATGTGGTCTACTGATGAGACCATGGTTCAGAAGATTGTCGACTCTGAATTGTATGAGTATGCTCAAAAACAGCAAGATGAATTCGAAGGGGTCATATCTGTTCAATACATGGCTAACTTCAGTTCGAACAGTTGGAGTAAGTACAAGAAATATTTAAAGGAAAGTGTTGATAATTATGTGCCTCTAGATCAGACGCTTACGTTCCAAAATCAAGTATGTAAAAAAGAAGACTATGTTAGTAAGCGATTGCCATATTGCCTTGAAGATGGCGATCATTCTGCATGGGATGAACTTGTTGGGACATTATATTCTGATGAAGAACGTGAGAAAATCGAATGGGCAATAGGTTCTGTTGTTTCCGGAGATTCTAAAAGAATTAGTAAATTCTTTGTACTTTATGGTGCGCCAGGATCTGGCAAGGGAACGATTCTTGATATTATTGCAAAACTATTCAAGGGATATTATGGTATTATTGAATCTAAAGCTTTGGGAAATAGAACGTCCGAATTTAGTACTGCAGCTTTTAGAGATAATCCATTGGTAGCCCTCGAGTATGATAGTGATCTAAGCAAGATTGAGAATAATACTCGACTCAATTCTATTATATCTCACGAGACGATTCCAGTTCGAGAATTGTATAAGGCAGCATACAATGTAAAGATCAATGCATTGATATTCTTGGCAACCAATAGTCCTGTTCAGATAACCGATTCAAAGTCTGGAATAATTAGACGACTGGTTGATATTAATCCATCTGGTTTGAAAATTCCTAGCAATAGGTATGTTAAACTTATTGAACAGATTAATTTCGAACTTGGGTCTATTGCACAGCATTGTTTAAATGTGTATAAGAAATTGGGGCTTCATTATTATGATGCCTATCGATCTATCGACATGATGGAGCGAACTGATATTTTCTTCAACTTTGTAGAAGAGTCATATTTTACGTTTAAGCAAGAAGATGGCGTAAGTCTTAAACGAGCATGGTCTATGTACAAAGAGTATAGCGAAGAATCCGGTTTGCAATATTTGATGCCTAAGCATAGATTTAAGCAAGAGCTTCGAGAATATTTTGACAAATTCATACCCGATACAAAACTTAAAGATGGTACCAGAATTAAGAATTATTACAGAGGCTTTTTGTCATGGAAGGTCGACGGCAAAAAAGATATTACAATGATTGCTGATGATGGTGATATATTTGACTTTGAAGCCCCACCATGGTTGCAATTGAGCGAAGAAGCAGCTTTAGATTCTATATTGGATGATGAGCTTAGAGATTGTCCGGCACAGTACGCTAATGAAACGGGAACGCCGTTTATAAAATGGGAAAATGTTAAGGGCACATTAAAAATGCTTAATACTCATTTTCTACATTATGTGCTTATGCCGGACAATTATATTGTGATTGATTTTGACTTGAAAGATCCAGAAACAGGCGAAAAATCGGCAAAATTAAATCTTGAAGCAGCTTCACATTGGCCTCCTACTTATGCTGAGTTTAGTAAAAGTGGCGCAGGGTTACATCTTCATTATATTTATGGTGGTGATGTAAATCTTTTAAAATCCATATATTCTGATGATATAGAAATTAAGGTGTTTAAAGGTAATAGTTCTTTGAGAAGACAGCTTACCAAATGTAACAAAATTCCAATTCGAACGATTTCAAGTGGTTTGCCATTAAGAGAGGAGAAACGAGTGATCAATCACGAAGCTGTTAAAAGTGAACGAAAACTTCGCGAGTTGATTAGCAGATGTTTAGAAAAAGAGTTCGGCGCAACTAAGCCGTCGGTAGATTTTATTAATCATTTGCTTGTCGAAGCGAAAGAATCCGGTCTCTCATATGATGTGTCTGACATGAAGCAAGCAATAATGATATTTGCTATGAACAGTACACATCAGGCAGAGTATTGCATGAAGCTTGCTAGTGAAATGCCATATAAGTCAGAAGAGCCTAGTTCCGGTGGAAACGGCAAGTATGCTGACGATCGTTTGGTTTTCTTTGACGTAGAGGTTTTCCCAAATCTTTTTCTGATAAATTGGAAATTTGCTGGTTCTAGCGAATGTGTTAGGATGGTTAATCCTACTCCAGAAGAAGTTGGAGAGCTATTTAATTACAAGCTTGTAGGCTTTAACAACCGTCGGTATGACAATCATATTTTGTATGCTCGATACATCGGATACAATAATGAAGAACTTTATATTTTAAGTCAAAAAATTGTTAGTAATGATCGAAATGTTAATGCCACTTTTAGTGAAGCATACAATTTGTCATATACTGATGTATACGATTTCGCTTCTGCTGGACATAAAAAGTCTTTGAAGAAGTGGGAAATTGAACTTGGCTTGCATCATCAGGAGCTGGGATTGCCTTGGGATCAACCAGTTCCAGAAGAGCAGTGGAGTTTGGTTGCCGAGTATTGCGACAATGATGTCATATCTACCGAAGCCGTATTCAACCACTTAAGCGGTGATTTTAGAGCTCGCGAAATTCTAGCGGATATTGCTGGAATGACTGTTAACGATAGCACAAATTCGTTAACAACCAGAATTATATTTGGGAAAGAGAAAAAGCCTAAACTTAATTGGTACGATCTTGCTGAGGAATTCCCTGGCTATCAGTATAAGTCAGGCAAGAACATGTATCGCGGCGATGATGTTGGTCGTGGCGGTTGGGTTTATGCTAATCCTGGAATGTATGGATATTGTAAGACATTCGACGTCGCTTCTATGCATCCGCGTTCGATCATTGAAGAAAGATATTTGGGCGAGTATACAGATCGATTTGAGGATCTCGTAAACATTCGTTTGTTCATTAAGCATGGCGATTATGATTCGGTTGCAAAGCTATTTGATGGCAAACTTAGGCCATATTTGAATAATAAAAATGAGGCTAAAGATTTGTCGAATGCATTAAAGACTGCTATCAATTCAGTGTATGGATTAACTTCAGCTACTTTCGATAATCCATTCCGAGATAGGCGTAATAAGAATAATATTGTTGCGCTTCGCGGAGCATTATTTATGCGCACACTTCAGGATGAAGTCGAAAGTCGTGGCTTTACAGTAGTGCATATTAAAACCGATTCGATAAAGATTGCAGATCCTACACCCGATATTGAGCAATTCGTTTACGAGTTTGGGAAAAAATACGGATACACTTTTGAAGTTGAAGCCGAATGGGAAAAACTTTGTTTGGTGAATAATGCGGTATTTATTGGCAAGCAAACTGTAACATCTCCCCAAGCACCTGGCAAATGGACTGCTACTGGTAAGCAATTCCAAGAGCCTTATGTCTTTAAAAAGATATTTTCGCATGAGCCGATAACTTTCGATGACATGTGTATAACCATGACTTGCAAATCGGCATTCTATTTGGACATGAACGAGCAATTACCTGAAGGTAACTCTATGCCAGTATTTATTGGACGAGCTGGTTCATTCTGTCCTATAGAGTCTGGCTATGGCGGGGGCATATTACTTCGAGCTGAGAGCGACGGACGATTGTCGGCTGCTTCTGGAACGAAGGGTTATCGATTCTTAGAGGCCGAAACAGTTCGTGATACCGATCTAGAGAAACATGTAGATAGGTCATATTTCGACAAGTTAGTTGACGATGCTATAACAGACATCTCAAAGTATGGTGACTTTTATAGTTTTGCTACTGACGGAAAAGATATTCCATGGGCCATGCCATGCGGTGATTTGCTGATTACTAGTTGTAAAGATTGCCCGCATTATGTAGCCGATCATAGCCTATGCGATCTAGGCTTTGATATTTCTGACGTATTACTAAGAATGTAAGGAGTTTTAAGGTGTCATAAAAGTAGTATTGGGTTTCTTATCGATTATACCGATAACGCAGGCGTAAATGGCCTCTTATAAGCTCTGAGGCCTATTAGAAAGATATTTGTAGAGTATTAAGGAGAATTACTATGCCTCGTGAGAATTTTGCATCTATTAACATTTCCAATGCCAAGTTTATTTTCTATACCAATTTTAAGGGTGCTGCTGGTCCTTACAATAATGAGGGCGAGAGAAACTTTAATGTCATATTGGAGGGCGATGCTCTTCAGCAGGCACTTGACTATGGTATGAATGTTAAGACCACCAAGCCTCGTGACGGGTACGAGCCTGTGAGTTATATTAAGGTTAATATTGGCTACAAGTATCGTGCCCCTATTGCTATGCTTATTAATTCTCAGGTTAAGCGTAATCTTACCGAGCAGACTATTGGCCTTCTTGACGATTATGAGTACAGCAATGTTGATATTGTCATTAGGCCTAATCGTTGGCGTCGTCCTAATGGTGAGACTGGCGTTAATGCATATTTGCAGGCGATCTATGCAACGGTTGTAGAGGATCCGTTTGTCTCGAAGTACTATGATATTCCAGAGATTGAGTCTGAGTAGCAAATGATCGAGTTGCGTCCTGAACAGCAGGATGCTTTAGACAAGCTTAGAACCGGCTCCATCTTAGTCGGTGGGGTCGGTTCTGGCAAGTCTATCACTGCATTGGCATATTTTTACAATAAAGTTTGTGGCGGTGATTACAAAAAGCTATCGATGCCATTAAAGCCTCGTTCGTTGTATATTATTACTACTGCACGTAAAAGAGATACATTGGAATGGGCCGATGAGTATCGAAAGTTTGGACTGTCGAGCGATCCTGCTTTTAGTATAGGAAAGATATTTGTACAAGTAGACTCATGGAACAACATTACTAAGTATACAGATGTGAAAAATGCCTTTTTCATATTTGATGAGCAACGAGTAGTTGGATCAGGAGCATGGGTTAGGGCATTTATTAAAATAGCCAAAACCAATGACTGGATTTTGTTAAGTGCTACTCCTGGTGATACATGGTCTGATTATATTCCCGTATTTGTAGCTAACGGCTTTTACAAAAATCGTACAGAGTTTATTCGTAGGCATGCCATATTTGATCGCTTTGCCAAATACCCCAAAATTGTTAGATATGTTGAAACCGAAGTATTGGAAAGGTATAGAAAACGAATTCTTGTTACTATGCGAGATCATCGTCATACCATACGTCATGTAGTAGATGTTCAAGTTGGCTATCAAAAAGATATTTACGACTTAGCTTTTAAGAATCGATGGAATCCATTTGATGAAGAGCCAATTCGCGATGCTGGGCAATTGTGTCATATTCTAAGACGAATCGTTAACAATGATGAAAGTCGAATAGACAAATTGGCAGAACTATTAGAGAAACATGAAAAAGCGGTTATATTTTACAATCTTAATAGCGAATTAGATTTGTTAAGAGAAATACCGAAAAGATATTCTAAATTAAAAGACTATTCGGTTGCTGAATGGAATGGGCACAAGCATGAACTAATTCCTAAAAGTAATAAGTGGATTTACTTAGTCCAGTATGGAGCTGGAGCAGAAGGTTGGAATTGTACGCAAACTGATACGGTTATATTTTACTCATTGAACTACTCGTATAAGATTATGGAACAGGCTTCTGGTAGAATAGATAGAATTAATACGCCGTATACGCATTTGTATTATTATCGTTTATTATCTAAATCATCCATCGATTCGGCTATATTATTGGCACTGCAAAGTAAGAAAAATTTTAATGAGTCAGCATTTGTGCGGACATAATGTCCGCGCAGAAAAAACTTACACTTATATAGGAGGAGTAAGATTTTTTGGGATCTTACTCTTTCTATATTTTTGTACATTATGCCTTGCTTATTTTTTTCGCACTTGAAAGTACAGTAATGAAAAAAGAAAATGCTTTTCAGTCTAATCTTATTAAAGAGTTAAAAAAGATATTTCCGGGTTGTATGGTTTTAAAGAACGATAGCTCTTACTATCAAGGCATTCCCGATTTGTTAATTTTGTTTAATGACAAATGGGCTATGCTAGAATGTAAGCGAAGTTCAACAGCCAGTCATCGACCGAATCAGGATTATTATATTGAGAAATTTGGTAAGATGTCTTACGCCAGTTTCATATCTCCTGACAATAAGGAAGAGGTCTTAGATGAACTTCAACAAGCATTTCGACTTGGAAGGTAAACACGCATTTTTAGGAGCAAGCAAATATTCTTGGCTCGGTTATGATGCTGAAAAGTTAAGAGAGTCATATTTGAGCAATCAAGCTCGATATAGAGGAACTCAATTGCATGAGCTTGCTAGTCAACTTATTAAGTTAGGCGTTAAGCTTCCTGATACTCATCAAACGCTTAATTTGTTTGTTAATGATGCTATTGGCTATCGAATGCAATCTGAGCAAATTTTATATTATTCCAATAATTGTTTTGGAACTGCTGATGCTATATCCTATAAAGAACGTGACAAGAAACTCAGAATTCACGATCTTAAGACCGGAGTAACCCCGGCATCTATGAAACAGTTGTATATTTATACAGCATTGTTTTGTTTAGAGTATGCTATGGATCCTCACCAAATGGACATAGAACTTCGTATTTATCAGTCAGATGACGTCGAAATTGAGATTCCTGAAACAACAGATATTTTACAAGTTATGCAACAGATTCGCAGTTTCGACATGATTCTGAATGAACTTCGAGAAGAGGAGGAAAATGCATGGATGTAGACGAACGTGAGTATGCGTCATATTTGATGCATTATGGTACTCCTCGTCATTCTGGCAGGTATCCATGGGGTTCTGGCGATAATCCTTATCAGCGTAATGCTAATTTTAGGTCATATGTTCTAGATCTTAGGCATCAAGGAATGAGTGATGCTGAAATTGCACGTGGCATGGGAATGACTAAGAACGAATTAGTGGCTGCTATGTCTCAAGCTCGTGCTGAAAATAGAGCAGAAGATGTTGCTGAAGCTAAACGGCTTATAGCTAAAGGATATTCTCAGTCAGCAGCTGCTCGTCGTATGGGTATTAATGAATCGCAAGTACGAAATCTGCTTAAGGAAGATATTCAAGATCGAGCAAATCGTTCTGCTGATACTGCTGAATTGCTTAAGCGAGAGCTTGAAGAGCATGGGGGTTATATTGACATCGGTCGTGGATCAGAAGAGTATATTGGCACTACGCAATATGTGCTAAAAAATGCTGTGGCTCAGCTTCATAACGAGGGTTACGAAATCCATAACGTTAAGGTGCAACAAGCTGGCACAGGTAAAAACACGACCGTTCAAGTATTGTGCCCTCCCGGTACTCCATGGGTAGAGGTCGCTAACAACAAGGGCGATATTCGGTTAGTTAATGCACCATATGATCCAACCAGTAGCACTGGCAGATCGATGCTTGGACTTGAAAAACCTGTTGGCATTGATCCAAAGCGTGTTATGATTCGGTATGCGGATGATGTTGGTCCTGATGGCGGAAAGGGTATTGAGAAAGATGGTGTAATCGAGCTTCGTAGAGGTGTCGATGACATATCCTTGGGAAAAGCTAATTACGCACAGGTTCGTATTAATGTTGGCGATACTCATTATTTAAAGGGCATGGCAGTTTATGGCGATAACATGCCAGATGGAGTAGATGTCATATTTAATACGAATAAACATCGAGATACTCCTATGATGGGGACTAAAGACAATACCGTTTTAAAAGAAATGAAACGAAACAAAGAAACTGGTGAAATTGATTGGGATAATCCGTTTGGTGCCACTATAAAGACTGAAGGCGACACGAGTACCAGTCTAAAACTTGCACAAAGATATTATGTAGATAAGAACGGCAAAAAGAAATTATCGGCAATTAATGTCGTTAATGAAGAAGGCGATTGGGAAACTTGGGCGCCCACATTATCGAGTCAGTTCTTATCTAAGCAAACGCCAGCTATGGCAAAACGTCAGCTTAAAATTGCTTCTGATGCACGTCAAGCCGAATTTGATGACATATCCTCATTGACTAACCCAACTGTAAAAAAGAAGCTATTACTTGAATTTGCTGATGAATGCGATTCTGCAGCTGTTCATTTAAAGGCTGCTGCTTTGCCTAGACAGTCTAGTCATGTCATATTACCAGTGCCAGGTATTAAAGAGAATGAGATATTTGCTCCAAATTACAGAAACGGCGAGCAAGTAGCTCTTGTTCGACATCCTCATGCGGGCCGCTTTGAGATCCCTCTTCTTACGGTGAACAACAATTCTAAAGAAGCTGCTAAAGTTATAGGAAAAAATTCACCAGATGCTGTTGGTATTAATGCTAAAACTGCGGCCATATTATCTGGAGCAGATTTTGACGGCGATACCGTTCTTGTTATTCCTACTAAAGGTACCAATCTTAAAGCACAAGGTCCTCTTAAAGGACTTAAGGATTTCGAACCAAAAGATGCATATCGTGCATATCCTGGAATGCCTGAAACATCCAAGAAAAATGGCTTTAATAAACAGATGGAAATGGGTAAAGTTTCCAATCTAATTACGGATATGACTTTAAAAGGTGCTGATGACGAAGAACTTGCTAGAGCGGTTAGACATTCTATGGTTGTAATAGATGCTGAAAAGCATAATTTGGATTGGCGACGTTCTGCTAGAGAAAATGGCATATCTGAGCTTAAGAAAAAGTATCAGGGTGGTGCTAATGCTGGCGCATCGACGTTGATTTCCAAAGCTAAAAGTGAGACTAGAGTTCCTGAACGCAAGGAAATATCGCCTGATAAGCGCACTGGTGAACGGCGTTATATTCCTACTGGCAAAACGCATAAAGATAGAAAAACTGGTAAAGATGTTGCTAATACTACAGTAACTACCAAAATGTTCGAAGCAAAAGATGCCAATGATTTGTCTTCTGGCACCGTTATGGAGAACATATATGCTGCCCATGCCAATAAGCTTAAAAGTCTTGCTAATCAAGCCCGAAAAGAAGCTCTTTCTTCGGAATCTGTGCCATATTCTGCATCTGCTAGAAAAGCTTATGCCAAAGAGGTTGCTTCTTTGGATGGAAAGTACAAACTTGCTCAACGCAATAAACCACTAGAGCGTCAAGCACAGCTTATTGCAGAAACTGTGGTAAAAGCTAAAATAAGAGCTAATCCGGAACTTAAGGATGACAAAGATCATTTGAAGAAAGTTCAGCAACAAGCTCTTAGAGAAGCTAGAGAACGTACTGGTGCTAAGAAACGTGATTTCGACATTACTGATAAGGAGTGGGAAGCTATTCAAGCTGGAGCAATACATAAGACTCGCTTAGAAGCATTATTGGCTACTGCTGATAGCGATCGTGTTCATGAGCTTGCTATGCCTAAAACTACTCGTACTGTCAATCCTAATGTCATATCTAGAGCTAAAGCTATGCAGGCGTCTGGTAAGACTCAAGCTGAAATCGCAGATGCTCTTGGTGTTAGTACTACTACAGTTAATACAATCCTGCGGAATTAGTGTGAGGGGGTCATATTTTGGATACAGTTTACATGCTTACTACTAAAGACAATCCATACAATCCCTTTACACACTATGATGAATGGGATACATGGGATCGGTTTCATGGGTGGCATATAGAACCCGATGGCAGTATTAAGTTAGGCTATTATACAAGTGCATATTTAGGAAGAGTGGCTGCCACATCTGATGAAATTAGTCCTGCACAGTATACTAGGGCCATTAATGATGCTATTGATGAAATTGTTAGCTACAACATCACCGGCAATTATGTTAAAGTACAAGAATCTGATTACAAAAATTGGAAACCAGTAACGTAGGTCATATTTTAGGGGTGCTCGCTACTTAATGTAACGGGCACCTCTTATAAGATAGGGTCATATTTGTCTATTTGGCATTAGAGTTGTAATTAGAAAATTACTTGACCTTATTCAAATTTTAGGTCATATTTGACTATTTTATCTAAAATGCTTTAAAAACATTACTTAATTACATTCGAATTTTATGTCGTATTTGACTATTTTATGTAAAATACATTAAAACGCTGCTTAATTACGTTCAAATTTTAGGTCATATTTGGCCTATAATAGTTGAAAAATCATTCATAATAAAAATTTTGAATAATACCGATACTATACCTATATAAGGGTCATATTTGACTAGTTTTAATGCTTAAAAACGGCCTTATATGGGGCTTCTATATAGGCCTCTATATAGGGCTTCTATATGGGTCATATTTCAGCAGTTAAAACTCCCCTTATGGTTCTATCAGTATACTGAATAGCTAACTATCCATAGTAGTTTACTACTGTAATAGTTCTATATAGGGTCATATTTCAGCAGCTGAAACTCTATTCATGATCCTACTGTATACTAAATAACTAACTACTTATAGTAGTTTACTACTGTAATAGTTCTATATAGGGTCATATTTTAGTAGTTAAACCTTACTTATGATCTTACTGTATACTGAATAGTCAACCATTCATAGTAGTTTACTATTGTAATAGCTAACTATTCGTACCAGTCTACTACCCTAATAGCTATACAGGGTCATATTTTGAGAGCCAACCCCCTATGCCAAAAATTGATGAATATCAGTAATATTCATAAAAATCGCAAATAGACCAAAAAACTGATCTTTTTTGCCTTTTTCTGATATAAAATTGCTAATAGGGGGGAGGGGGTGCCGAAAATCTGGATGCCCCCAAAT